>Ga0068860_100004809_pt1 | contig 13752 bp, 11 predicted proteins | sample KBSSwiS32_FD_66597 | JGI IMG/M metagenome (GOLD analysis project Ga0068860, IMG submission 66597) | Switchgrass rhizosphere microbial communities from Kellogg Biological Station, Michigan, USA - KBS Switchgrass S3-2 | ecosystem: Host-associated > Plants > Roots > Rhizosphere > Soil ... | reverse complement strand
CACTATGCCGCGGCCAATCCGGTGGACCTCAGGGCCATCATGCCGGCGCACCAGACAGTCCACCGCGCGAATGGAAGCGCCTGGATCCACAGGCTCATTTCCGCATTCCGGAGCGGTTACTAAGGAAATATGCATGAACATTAACTTTTGTGTCGATTTGGAGACTCGGATGATTCATAAGAATCCTGGGGTCACGCTATCGTCGGTCGGTGAGCCAGGGGAGATGAGCCAGTGAGTATCGAATTCATTCCGCCGCAGGTCGACGAGCTTCGTCCTCGCATCAGCGTCATCGGTGTCGGCGGGGCCGGCGGCAACGCCATCGCCAACATGATCGCCAGCCAGGTGCAGGGTGTCGACTTCATCGTCTGCAACACCGACGCGCAGGCGCTCAACACCAGTTCGGCCGAGCATCGCATCCAGCTCGGGCTGCGCATCACCCAGGGCCTCGGCGCCGGGTCGCGGCCCGAAATCGGCCGCGCCGCCGCCGAAGAGACGCTCGAGCAGGTCGAAAAGGCGCTCGAGGGCGCGCATATGTGCTTCATCGCCGCCGGCATGGGCGGCGGCACCGGCACCGGCGCCGCGCCGGTGATCGCGAAGGCCGCGCGCGACAAGGGCATCCTGACCGTCGGCGTCGTCACCAAGCCGTTCAGCTTCGAAGGCTCGCGCCGCTCCAAGGCGGCCGACGCCGGCATTGCCGAGCTGCAGAAGCATGTCGACACGCTGATCGTGATCCCGAACCAGAATCTGTTCCTGATCGCCAATGCGAACACGACCTTCAAGGAAGCGTTCCAGATGGCCGACGAGGTCCTCCAGCAGGGCGTCCGCGGCATCACCGACCTGATGGTCATGCCGGGCCTGATCAACCTCGACTTCGCCGACGTCCGTTCGGTGATGGGCGAGATGGGCAAGGCGATGATGGGCACCGGCGAGGCGGAAGGCGACAATCGCGCCATCCACGCCGCCGAAAAGGCGATCGCCAATCCGCTGCTCGACGGCGTGTCGATGAAGGGCGCCAAGGGCGTCATCATCTCGATCACGGGCGGTGACGACATGCGCCTGCTCGAAGTCGACGAGGCCGCCAACCACATCCGCGAGCTGGTCGATCCCGATGCCAACATCATCTGGGGTTCGGCGTTCAACAACGATCTGGAAGGCAAGATCCGCGTTTCGGTCGTCGCAACCGGAATCGAAGCGGAAATCTCCTCCGCGGCGGAGCCGGCGCGTGTGTTCTCCTTCCCGAACGCGCGCAAGATCGACGAAACGCCGCCGGCCGCGCCGACCGTGCGCTATGACGCGCCCTCGTTCGCGCCAGTGCGCGAGCAGGCGGTCGAGAAGGCCGCGGCGCCGGCGCCCGCGCCCGCCCCCGCTCCCCAGCCGGAACCGCTGGTGCTCGAGGCGCCCGAGCCGCCGACCGTCGTCACCCCCGCGCCCGCCCGCGTGCTGCGCTTCGAGGACGATGCGGTCGCCGGCCAGCCGGTGCCCGGCGAATTGACGCTCGACACTCCGGCCGGTCCCGGCGAACTGCTGCTCGACGGCAGCGAGATCCAGCCGCCGCCCGAAGTCGTGATCGCCGAGGACGAGGAACTGCCGTCGGACCGTGGCTTCATCAAGCCGCGCACCGTTCCGCCGGCGCCCCGCATCGGCGGTGGCGGCGGCACGCTGTTCGAGCGGATGTCGAACATCACCCGCAGCAGCGCCAGGACGCCTGGCCCGGAAGCCGATGCCAATGCCGATCCACTGGACATTCCGCGGTTCCTCAACCGCCAGAACAACCAGTAAGACGCTGATCGTCGGACGGCGCGCGGCACCGATCGATACGGTGCCGTTTCGTCCGCGGCACAGACCGGCCCGCCGCGATTCCGCGCGCGGGCCGGTTGCCGTTCGGGGGCCGCTCCGCTCTATCCGGTCATAATCATGGCATATGACAGCAAATCCCGGCTGCTGGCGCTAACCGCGATGGCGCTGGTTGCTGCCGCGTCACGCGTCGACGCGCAGGCCGTGCCCGGTCAGACCACGGACATCATCCGCGCCGCGCCGCGCGACCCCAACGAAATCGTCCAGCCGCTCACGCCGATCGCCGATGAACTGGCGCGCAACATGCGCGTGCTCGCCGCCAATCCGCGCGACGTCGATGCGCTGCTGAGCGCGGGCAAGGCCGCGCTGCGGCTCGGTGACGCCAACGCCGCCTTCACCTTGTTCGCGCGGGCCGAGGATGTCGCGCCGCGCAGCGGCGGCGCCAAGGCCGGCATGGCGAGCGCGTTGCTGATGCTCGAGCGACCCGAAGATGCGCTGCGCCTGTTCAGGGATGCCACCGCGCTGGGCGCGCCCGAGGCGGATTATGCCCGCGACCGCGGACTCGCCTACGACCTGACCGGCGAACCGTTGAAGGCGCAGCGCGACTACGCGTTGGCACTGCGCGCGGGTCCCGACGATGAAACCACCCGCCGCTATGCCTTGTCGCTGGGCATCACCGGCAATCGCGCCGAGGCGCTGACGATGATCGACCCGCTGCTGCGCAAACGCGATATCGGCGCGTGGCGGGTGCGGGCGTTCGTGCTGGCGATGAACGGGGATGCCGATGGCGCGCGCAGCATCGCACGCGCGGTGATGCCGGCGGCCGCGGCGACGGCGATGTCGCCCTTCTTCGGCCGGCTCGCCGCGCTCGATCCGCAGCAGAAGGCGCTGGCGGTCCATCTCGGGCAATTGCCCGCCAACGGCGCGCGCTATGCCGCGATCGAAAAGGGCGACAACTGGTCGCGCGACTCTGCCGGGCGTCCGCAGGGCGATGCCGCGCTCGCATCAGCCGGCGAACCCGCGCCGCGCCCGGACGATGTCGAACCGACGCGATCGCGCCGGACGGTCTCGCGCGAGCCGCGCCGCCGGCCGGGCTATTCCGTCGCGCGCAGCGCATCGTCAGCGGGCGATGCCGGCGCGGGCGTCGCCCGACGATCGTCGCGGGATTCGGATGACGAGGCGCAGCCCGGATCGCCGGCGGCGGTGACACGGCAGCGTTTCGCCGTGGCCGAGACCTCCGGCGAGCGCCCGCCCGCCGAAGTGTCGCGGGCGGATGCCCAGCGCGATCGGCGGGGCGAGCCTGCGCCGGCGACGCCCGCGACGACGTCAACGGGCCGGACGACTTCACCGGCTCAGACAACTTCACCGGGGACATCGTCGCTCGCCGTCACGGGCACCCAGACGCGGACGATCGGCGCCGGAACCAGGCCGACATATGCGACGCCGGCGCCGATCGTGCGGGCGCCCGCTGCGAGGCCCGTCACCGAAACCGCCTCGGCGTCGCCAGGCTTCTCGATCTCGCCGGTCCCCGCGCCGGCCGCGAGTCCGACCGGCAGGGCGCCGGACATGCCGCGTGCCCAGGCGCCGGTCAGACTCGCTGAAGCATGGCGCGTGCCGTCGGCGCTGCCGCCCGCCATGCAGGCGCCGCGGGCGACGACAGTCCAGACGCCACCGGCGGCGACAGTCCAGATGCAAACCCCACCGGCGGCGGCCGGCCAGGCGGCGCTGGCGCCGACGACGCAAACGCCGCCGGCAGCTGGCACCCAGACGCCGCCGGCGGCGACGGTCCCAATGCCGCCGAGGCCGTTCGTCGGTCCGCCCGCACCGGCGCCACAACCGGCGCCCTCGCTGGCCGCGACGACGCCCCCCTTGTCGCCCACTGCCGTGCCGCGTGCCGGCGAAGCGCAGCCGAGGCCGCTGTCGGGTCCGCCGGCACCGGTCGAAACGCGGGCGACGCCCGTTGCGCCATCGCCAACGCCTGCGCCCGAACCTGCCGCTCCCGCAGTCGCGGCCGCGAGCGTTGCCGGGGCCGGCGTCGTCGAAACGCCGGCGGCCGCGACGGCAGCGGCGGCAGCCGAGGCGACCAATGCCAGCGAAAAGCGCACGCTGGCGGCGATCATCGCCAATCTCGAAATTCCCGAATCCGAACGGTCGGCGCCGCCGGTGGTGCTGCCGACGCCGCGCATCGAGTCCCCGAGGATCAAGGCCACGCCGAAGGTCGAGACCGACGCCAGGGCCCTGACCCAAGCCAAGGCCAAAGCCGCCGTTGACGCGAAGGCCAAGGCGGCTGCCGACGCGAAGACCAAGGCTGCGGCTGATGCGAAGGCCAAGGCCGATCTCGCCAAGGCGAAGAAGAAGGACCTCGCGAAGAAGGAAGCGGCCAAGCCGAAGAACCCGTCGCGGCACTGGGTGCAGGTGGCGGGCGGCGCCAACAAGGCGACATTGCCGCTCGAATGGAAAAGGTTGCGGACCACTCAGCCCAAGCTGTTCGCCGGACTCTCGGCCTGGTTGACGCCGCTGCGCGCGACCAACCGCCTGCTGGTCGGACCGTTTTCCTCCGACGACGCTGCCCAGGCGTTCGTCAATCGCATGCGTGAGGTCGGCCTGCCGGCCTTCGGGTTCACCAGTGCCGAGGGTCAGGCGATCGAGCAAATCGGATCGCGATGATCGGCCAGGCAGTCTGGGCCAGCGACCCGGCCCTCAGCCGCGGCCGCCTGCATGCGGAGGGCGGAGACGCCACGCGCGGCCCGCGCGACGCGTTCCAGCGCGATCGCGACCGGATCATCCACTCGACCGGCTTCCGCCGGCTGCGCCACAAGACGCAGGTCTTCCTCGCGCCCGACGGCGATCATTTCCGTGTCCGCCTGACCCACAGCCTCGAGGTCGCGCAGATCGGCCGCACGATCGCGCGCGCGCTGGGACTCAACGAGGATCTCACCGAGGCGCTGTGCCTTGCCCATGACATCGGCCATCCGCCGTTCGGCCATGCCGGCGAGGATGCGCTGAAGGCGGCGATGGCCGATCATGGCGGCTTCGATCACAATGCCCATACCTTGCGCGTGCTGACGCGGCTGGAGACGCCCTATCCGCGCTGGGACGGGCTCAATCTGACGTGGGAGACGCTCGAGGGGCTGGCCAAGCATAATGGCCCGGTCAGGCTCAAGAGCTGGGCGATGGCCGAGATCGATGCCGCTTTCCCGCTCGACCTGCTCGGCTGGGCCTCGCTCGAGGCGCAGGTCGCGGCGATCGCCGACGACATCGCCTATGACAATCACGACATCGACGACGGGTTGCGCGCCGGGTTGCTGACGCTCGATCAGGTGCTCCATGTCCCGCTGATCGCCAGGCAATGGACACAGGTCGCGTCGCGCTGCGCCGGTGTCGCGCCGGCGCGGGCGCAGCGCGAGCTCGTGCGCGACCTGATCGGCGTGATGGTCAACGACGTGATCGCGCAGAGCCGCGCGGCGCTGGCGGCGGCGGGCATCGCCAGCGCCGCCGCGGTTCGGCTCCAGCCGGGGCCGCTGGTCGGCTTCTCGCCCGACATGGCCGATGCCGAGCGTGCGCTGAAACGCTTCATGTATGCCAATCTCTATCATCACCCGCAGCAATTGCTGGCCGCCGACGCCGCGCATGGCGTGGTGAGCGGGTTGTTCGCCGCCTATCGCGCCGACGCCGCCTTGCTGCCGCCGGACTGGGCGCCGGCGCTGCCCGACTCGGAACCCGATCGCAGCCGCTACATCGCCGATTTCATCGCCGGCATGACCGACCGCTACGCCGTCGCCCGCTATCGCGAGCATGTGGGGCCGATCGATCTCCCCGAAGGGTTCTGAAAGCGCGACGAAGCGTCACGCAGACATACTCTCGCGACAATTTTGGCGTATGGGATGGTGGTCGGCAGGGGACCTGAATTTTCCTCCTCCTTCCTCCAAATGGATGGAAGGGCGAGGGGCGACTGATCGCGTTGAAAATCCCTCCCCGGAGACCGACCCCATGTCCGATGCCGCAATTGCCCTCAATCGCTTCGGCCTCGGCGCCCGCCGCGGAGAGGCCGCGCCCGATGCGCCGAAGGCCTGGCTGCTGAACCAGTTCGACCGCTACGAAGCGCGCCCGGCCGCCATCGCCGCGGTGCCGACGCGCGCCAGCGTGGCCGGCGAACTCGCGGCATTTCTCGACGAGCGTCGCGACATGGCGGTCGCCGCCCGCCGCGAGCAGCGCGGCGCCAGTCGTCAGGAGATCGAGGATGGCGGCGCGCCGATGATGGCCGATGTCGCCACCGAAGGTGCGAAGGATGACGCGCAGGGCGCGCGCCGCGACGCCCGGCAGGGCGCGCGTGCCGATTATCTGGCGATGACGCAGGCGCGGGTAGCGACCGCGCTCGACGCGCCGGCGCCGTTCGTCGAACGGCTGGTGCATTTCTGGGCCAATCATTTCGCGGTCTCGGTCGACAAGTTCAACGTGATCGGCCTCGGCGGATTGCTCGAGTTCGAAGCGATCCGACCGCATGTGCTCGGCCGCTTCGGGGACATGCTCAACGCCGTCGAATCGCATCCGGCGATGCTGCTCTATCTCGATCAGGCGCAGTCGATCGGCCCGGACAGTCCGGTCGGCGCGCGGGTCGGCCAGCGCGACAAGCGCCTGTCCGGACTCAACGAGAATCTCGCGCGCGAGATTCTCGAACTCCACACGCTGGGTGTGCGGACGGTCTACGACCAGAACGACGTCACCGAATTCGCGCGCGCTTTGACCGGCCGCACCGTCGCCGGGCTGGTGCGCGGTCCGCTCGAAAGCGAGCCGTCGTTCGCCGGCGCCGCGCCGGGCCGCGTATTGTTTGTGGCTTCGGTCCATGAGCCCGGCGCGCGGCAGATCATGGGCAAGACCTATGCCGAGGGCGGCGAGACGCAGGCGCAGGCGGTGCTCGCCGACCTGGCGGTTCACCCGGCGACCGCGCGCCACATCGCGACCAAGCTCTCGCGCCACTTCGCCGGCGACGATCCGCCCGCGCCTCTGGTCGCCCGGCTCGAGCGCGCATTCCTCGCCAGCGGCGGCGACCTGCCGACGGTCTATCGCGCGCTGATCGACGCGCCCGAAGTGTGGGGTGCGGCGCCGGTGCGGTTCAAGACGCCGTGGGACTGGTATCTGTCGGCGCTGCGCGCGATGGGCACGCGCGATGCCGAGGGCCGGCTGACGACAGGGCTGATGACGATATTGGGTCAGCCGGTCTGGCGGCCGGGATCGCCGGCGGGCTATGACGATATCGACGCCAGCTGGATCGGTCCCGACGCGCTGACGCGGCGCGTCTCCGCCGCCGAACGGCTCGCGGCGCGCGCGGGGCGGACGGTCGACGCGCGGACGATCGCCCCGCAACTGCTGCCCGGCATGCTGCGGCCGGCGACCGCGACCGCGCTGGCGCAGGCCGAAGGCCCGGCGGAAGCGCTGGCGCTGCTGCTGGTGTCGCCCGAGTTTCTGAGGAGGTGAGCATGATCGACCGCCGTACCCTGATCGCCGCCGGCGCGCTCGGCGGGGTCGGGATCCTGCTGATCCCCGGCCTCACCGTCGCACGCGCCGCGACCGATCAGCGCTTCGTGTTCGTCATCATGCGCGGCGCCGCCGACGGCCTCAACATCGTCGCGCCGACCGGCGATCCCGCCTTCGCTTCGGCGCGCGGCGTGCTGGCGCGCGATGCGCAGGGCGGCGCCAAGCTCGACTCCATGTTCACGCTCCACCCGGCGATGGTGCAGAGCGCGAAGCTCTACGCGGCCGGCGAGGCGCTGTTCGTCCATGCCGTCGCCTCGCCCTATCGCGACCGCTCGCATTTCGACGGCCAGAACGTGCTCGAGACCGGCGGCGACGCGCCCTATCGGCTCAAGGACGGCTGGATGAACCGCATGCTCGCGCTGCTGCCGCCCGCCGATGCGCGCGCGATCGCGATCGCGCCGGCGGTGCCGCTGGCGCTGCGCGGACCGCAACCGGTCGAAACCTATGCCGCCGGGCCGCAGCCGCGTGTTTCGGACGATCTGCTCCTGCGGGTCTCCAGGCTGTACGAGGGCGACGAGCAGCTCCATGCGGTGTGGGAACGCGCGCTCTCCACCCGCGCGCTGGTCGGCGATCTCGGCGCCGATGCCGGCCGCAACGCCGTCGCGCTCGGCGCGCTCGCGGCGAAGATGCTTGCGGGCGAGAAGGGCGCACGGATCGCGATGATCGAATCGGGCGGCTGGGACACGCACACCGTCCAGCGATCGCGCCTGATCGGGCAGCTGACCGGCCTGGACGGCATGATCGCCGCGATGAAGGCCGGACTCGGGCCGGACTGGAACCGCACCACGATCCTGGTGGCGACCGAATTCGGCCGCACCGTCGCGCCCAACGGTACCGGCGGCACCGATCACGGCACGGCATCGGTCGCGATGCTGTTCGGCGGGGCGGTGAAAGGCGGACGCGTGATCGCCGACTGGCCGGGCCTCGCCACCGCGGAGCTCTACCAGGGTCGCGACCTCAAGCCGACCGCGTCGCTCCACTCGGTGGTCGCGGGCGCGGTGGCGGGCCATTTCGGGCTGGAGCCGGCGCGCGTGGTGGCCGGGCTGTTCCCGGGTTCGACCGCGAAAGCAAGCGAAGGGCTGGCGCGGGCGTGATCGGCCACGCGCCAGCCTGTTCGGTCCCGGTCTGTTCGATCAGCGCGCGGCGATCTGCGCGCCTGGACGCGCTTCGGCGACCCGGAACGCGACCGGCATGCCGCCGGACGTGCCCGAAACCTTGCCGTTGGCGATCGTCAGCGCGAAGCGCTTGCCGTCCGAACTCCGCCCGGTGATGAACGTGCGGGCGCCCGACGTGGCGACCTTGTAAGTGTAGGTCATGCCGTCACGCTCGAAGCTCTGCTCGGGCGCGGACTCGGCCAGCGCCGGAACGGCGGTGAGCAGAGCGGCGGCGGTGATCAAGATAGACGACATTCTCATGGACTTGTACTCCCTATGGAATGCCGATCAGGTGCCCCAATGTTCTGGTTTGTGCGGCGGCTTTTGCTGCGATGCAGCAGATGCCTCAAGCACAAAGGATGACGGATTGATTGCAGAAATGACAATCATGGCCTCAATCCTTCCTGTCCCGAAGCGATAGGCAATGGGCTGGAAGGTGGTCGTCGATCCGCCCGGACCGGCCAGGCAAAAGTGCGGCCGAGAGTTACGGCTCATTCTGTCCGAGCAGCGTATGACGCGTACGAACGCGCAAATGGGTAACGGCGCGCGCTATCGGATCCGCGCCGCGTCGGCATGCGGCATCAGGAACGCGGCGAGGCTCGAAACGGTTTCGGGGAGCGAGCCCGGATCAATCGCAGCATTCTCGACGAAGGACCGCCATTGCTGCTCCTTCCGGGGATCGCGTCCGAAATCATTGGTGAGCGCATCGGGTAAGGTCTTTGGCAATGCCGTGCCGCGCCGGTTGAACGTGGCGACGATCGCGCGCGCCAGCCGATGGTCGTCAAACGAGAAGATGCGGCTGAGGATCCAGATGTCGTAATAGTCTTTGAGCCGCGTGTTCGCATGGCCGAGGCTGACCATCGCCTCGAATTTCTCGGCGATCACGGTCTCTGGTGCATAAGCCCGGAGCCGCGGCGGCGGGAAGCCGAGCATCGCAGGATATTCGATGATCTCATCGCCCGGTTCGAGGGCATCGCCGAACCCGATATCGACGACGATGGCAAGCTGCGCCCCGCCGACCCTTGCGCGCGCCTTCAACCGGAGACCGCCATAATCATTGTCTTCGCGAATCGGTTCGTGACGGAGGGTTGCGGGTTCGAACGCGACTCCATCGTCGCCGCCGCTGCTCATCACGTCGCGAAAGATTTCCAGGAGGCCTTCCGGATCGGGATCGCCAACGCCGAGAAGGTCGAGGTCGCGAGTGGGGCGATGTGGTTCGTCGAGCCACACCATCAGCAGCATCGCGCCTTTCAGCACGAAGCGGTCGGCGTGCGGGGATACGCTGAGACGATACAACAGGGCGTTCGAGAGCGAAGCGTGTGAGCAGGACGTCGAACGGCTGCCCGCCGGCTCTGGCGATCGCCAGCAGCCTCGCCCGAACCGAAGCGCCCATGTCCTTGACCGGCTTAACCATTGGCGGTGAGTGCTTCGAGATAGGGCCGCAGGATCGTCCAGACTCCGCCGCGCCGCGCATGCTCGGCGATGTCCGCTGGGCGCGCCTTGCGTTGCCGAAGCGCCTGCTGGAGACCTTCGATCGCGACCGTCAGGCCGACCGACCGGCGATGGCGGAAGCAGTCGGCGATCGTCTTGGGGACGTTGAAGATCGGGACCTCGACATGCTCGATCAGGTGCGTCTCGACGCCATTCGCGAGCAGGGTCTCCGCAAACCTGACGATGCGCAGCGATGGACGAGCATCCTTCGGCGCCCAATCCTTCTTGCCGATCGCCATCCAGATTCGCGGCGGAAGCTGGTCGGTCAGCTCATGGAAGGCAAGCGCGGACGTAAGGCAGATGACACCCTTCGGCATTCGCTTGGCGGCTTCGGCGAGCGAGTGATGCATGTCGATCGCTGCGTCGGGAAGTTGATAGAGGCCGCGACGCAGGCGAACGACGCTCCCATCCTTTTCCATTCTGCTCACGGCGGTGGCGGTGATTCCCTGGGACGTCAGTTCCGAAAGGCGCAGCATGCCGCGTCGCGCCAGCAGCGCGCGCGCCAGATCGCGTTGGGTCCGCTGCACGGTCATTGATAGGTTTTCTCGGATACTGGCTTACAAGGTCCGAGGATATCTATCATGAAGCGGGACTTGAGACCAGTCACGGCGACAATCCGCACGCTGCTTCAAAATCCCAGGCGTCGAAGGTCTTTCACGTCGCGCTCGACGTCTTCCACGCCATAAGGTTCGAAAGCGCGTCGCAGATGATCGCCTTGTTGGTCCAGGCTGCCGTGTCGCTCATCGACCGCTCCCGCTGTCGGGGACCAGCCGAACGTCCAGGTTCTTCAGTCCGTTGATGAAGTTGGACCGGAATCGGCGCGGGCGGGTCACCACCTCGAAGCGTTCGACATTAATCGCGAGCAGGCGAAACGCCACCCGCAACTGCATCTCCGCCAGCCGCGAGCCGACGCAGACATGCTGTCCGGCGCCGAAGCCGACATGCTGCACGGCCTTGCGCCGGACGTCGAAACGATCGGGATCCGGGTAGACCGACGGGTCGCGATTGCCCGACGAATACCACATCACCACCTTGTCGCCCCTGGCAATGCGCTTGCCGCCGATCTCCACATCCTGCGTCGCGGTGCGGCGCATGTGCATCACCGGCGTGGCATGGCGCACCATCTCGCCGACCGCCGTGCTGATCAACGCCGGATCCGCACGCAGCGCTGTCCATTGATCGGGATATTCGGAGAAGGCGACGATCGAGTGGCTCAGCGAGTTCCGCGTGGTCTCGTTGCCGCCGGATCAGGTTCGCGACGAAATCGCGGAACCGCACCGGTTCGCCGTCGATCTCGGCATTGGCGAGCAGCGACCCGATGTCCGGACCCGGCGCGGCGCGGCGGCGTTCGAACAGATCCTGTGCGAAGGCAAGGAATTCGGTCAGCGTCCGGCCCATCGCCTCTGGCGCCTGGCGGAACTCGGGATCGTCCTCCCCGACGAAGGCGTTGGTCCAGTGATAGAGCTGAAGCCAGCTTTCCGGCGGCAGGCCGAGCAGTTCGGCGAGCGTCAGCAGCGGCAGCGGCGCCGACAGCAGCGGCACGAGGTCGACGGCCTCACCGCGCGGCACCCTGGCGATCAGCGCGGCGGCCCGCTCTTCGATTCGCCGCTCGATGCCGTCGAGCCGCGCCGGCGCCAGCGCGGGCATAACGAACTTGCGATAGCGGGTGTGGATCGGCGGATCGCGCGAGATGAACGGGATGCCGATCGCCGACTCTCCCGCGCCGGTCAGCCCGACCTCATTCTCATTGAAGATGCGGTGGCCGCCATTCTCATAGGCCGACGAGAAGATATCCGGCCGCCTCGACACCTCGACGATGTCGGCATGCCGCAGGATCGCCCAGAAGCCGGGACCATCGCTCTCGGGATTCCAGTGGACCGGATCCTCGCGCCGACGCTGCGCGAAGACCGCGTGCGGCACGCGATCCTCATAGAGGCCGGGATCCTTCAGATCGGGACTGACGAGCGCCGCCATCGCGATCAGAAGCCGACGCGCGCCGAAATGCCGTAGGTACGCGGCACTGACGGCACGAGGAAATTATAAGGAAAGCCGGCGCCGCGCAGATCGAGGCCATAGCCATAGGTCTTGCGGTTGAAGATGTTGTTGCTCCACGCCCTGAGCGTGATCCGGTCGATCGTCCAGCTCAGCGAGGCGTTGACCTTGGTCTAGGCGCCCTGCTGGAGTTCGGCATTGACCTGCGCGATCCCGGCGCGTCGATGCCGTTGAACGGCGAGAAATATTGCCGGCTGAAATAGTTGACGGTCGGCGAGAAGGTCACTTCGCCGTTACCGGTCCGCAGCAGCACCCAGTCGACGCCCGCCTGCGCGGTCCAGCGCGGCGCGAACGGCAGGTCGTTGCCCGCCAGATCGGCGCCCTGAAGTGTCAGTTCCTTGTATTGGGCGTGGAGATAACCGCCGGAGGCATTGATCGTGAAGGCGGGAACGACCCGCAGCGTGGCCTCGATCTCCGCGCCATAGATTTCGGATCTGGGCGCGTTGACGAGGAAGGACACCGGACCCGCGCGCGTATCCTGAACCTGCTGGTTGCTATAGTCGTAATAGAAGCCCGCGGTCGCCAGCGTCAGCCTGCGATCGAGGAAGCGGCCCTTGATGCCGGCCTCATAGGCGTTGACCCGCTCCGGGGCGATATAGGTGATGCCCGCCGACGAAGTGTAGCCGCCGCCGTTGAACGCGCCGGACCGATAGCCCCGGCTGTAGCTCGCATAGACCAGCGCGCCGCTGTCGAGCGTATAGCTGAGCGCGACGCGCCCGGTCAGCACGTCGTTGCGTCCCGGGATCGCGTAGCGCGCGTCGGGATCATAGGCGCAGGTTCCGGGCGCGCCGGGGCAGGGTACGGTCGTCGCGAGCGGGATCGGTGTCGCATCGACGCCGCCGAGGAACAGATAGGCACTGCCATCGTCATAGCGCGCGCGATCCCGGGTATAACGCGCGCCGATCGTCAGCACCAATTGGCTGGTGAGGTTGAGGTCGCCTTGCGCGAAAGCGGCATAGGAACGGCGCTGCTGGCGATGATGCTGGAAGAAGCCGCCATCGACGCCCGGCCCGAGCGCGCTGCCGATGTCGAACCGGTTGTCGGTGACCGTCTGGTCCCAGCCGTAGAACAGGCCGGTGACGAGCTTCAGGCCGTCGCCGTCATAGTTGATCCGCGCTTCCTCGCTGAACTGGCGGAAGCGCGACTGCCAGTTGATGTCGAGCACGTCGAGCGGCGAACCGTCCGCCGCCTGCTGGAGGTCCTGCTTGCCGCCGTCATAGGACGTGATCGAGGTCAGCGTCACGCGCGGCCCGAGCGCGAGCGAGACGTTGGCGGCGGCGCCCCACGCATCGGTCTGGTTCTCGCCGATTCGGTTCTCGTTCACCTCGAAGAAGCCGAGGCCGGCGCGAAACGGCAGCAGTCCCTGCACCGCCGCCTGGGTGCCGCGATCGCGCCCGGCATAGGCGCGAATCCTGATGTCGAGCGCGCCGTCGCCCGGCTTGATCCTCAGCGACACGCGGCCCTGCAGCGTATCCACCGAATTGGCGTCGCGACCGCCCGGAAAGACATTCTCGATCCTGCCGTCGCCCTTCTCGTAATTGGCGGCGATGCGGACGCCGAGTTGGTCGTCGATCATCGGCGCTTCGACGGCGCCCTGCGCGGTGACGGTGTCGAAATTGCCGTAGCCGGCCTCGGCATAGCCCTTGTTGCCCGCAAGCGACGGCCCCCTCGTGATGAAGTTGATCGCGCCGCCGGTGGTATTCCGCCCGAACAGCGTGCCCTGCGG
>Ga0068860_100004802_pt1 | contig 13762 bp, 10 predicted proteins | sample KBSSwiS32_FD_66597 | JGI IMG/M metagenome (GOLD analysis project Ga0068860, IMG submission 66597) | Switchgrass rhizosphere microbial communities from Kellogg Biological Station, Michigan, USA - KBS Switchgrass S3-2 | ecosystem: Host-associated > Plants > Roots > Rhizosphere > Soil ... | reverse complement strand
GCGCGCGTCAATGTCGGCATGGTCGGCGTCAACGTGCCGATCCCGGTGCCGGTCGCCTATCACACGTTCGGGGGGTGGAAGCGCAGCGCGTTCGGCGACACCAACCAGCACGGCATGGAAGGCGTGAAGTTCTGGACCAAGGTCAAGACGATCACGCAGCGCTGGCCGGACGGCGGCGGCACCGGCGACAGCGCATTCGTCATCCCGACGATGGGGTGAGCCGAAAGGGCGGGGTTTACGCCTCGCCCTTTCTCTTTGCCGACGGGCGTCGGCGGCGGGCGGAAGGTTGACGATAATGGCCTTCGCCAAGCTATAGCGTGCTGGCATCCGTCAGCGTGACGAGGATGTGGTGATGGGCAGAGGCCAATGACAACCCAGTTCGAGCTTACCGAAGACCAGCTCGCCATTCAGGACATGGCGCGCAAGTTCACCGCGGACGCCATCACGCCCCATGCGGCGGAATGGGACGAGAAGCACATCTTCCCCCGCGACACGATCAAGGCCGCCGCCGATCTCGGCTTTGGCGGCATCTATGTGTCGGAAGATGCAGGCGGCATCGGTCTCGGGCGCCTTGAATCGGCGATCATCATGGAGGCGATGGCCTATGGCTGCCCCTCCACCAGCGCCTTCATCTCCATCCACAACATGTCGGCCTGGATGATCGACCGCTTCGGCAGTCAGGCGGTGAAGGACAAATATCTGCCCGATCTGGTGCCGATGAACCGCATCGCCAGCTACTGCCTGACGGAAGCCGGCGCGGGATCGGACGCCGCCAGCCTCAAGACCAAGGCGGTCAAAGACGGCGACCATTATGTCGTCACCGGCTCCAAGCAGTTCATCTCCGGCGGTGGCGAGAATGAGGTCTATGTCGTCATGACCCGGACCGGCGAGGATGGCCCAAAGGGGATCACCTGCCTCGTCATCGAAAAGGACATGCCTGGCGTCAGCTTCGGCGCGCAGGAGAAGAAGCTGGGCTGGCACAGCCAGCCGACCGCTCAGGTCAATTTCGACGGTGTCCGCGTACCCGTCGAAAACCTCGTCGGTGCTGAGGGCGAAGGCTTCCGCATCGCGATGATGGGGCTCGACGGCGGCCGCCTCAACATCGGCGCCTGCTCGCTGGGCGGCGCGCAGCGCTGCTTGGACGAAGCCGTCACCTACACCAAGGACCGCAAGCAGTTCGGTCAGGCCATCGCCGATTTCCAGGCGACCCAGTTCACCCTTGCCGACATGGCGACGGAACTGGAGGCCGCCCGCGCCCTCCTCTATCTCGCCGCCGCCAAGGTGACGGCGAACGCGCCCGACAAGACCCGCTTCGCCGCCATGGCCAAACGGTTCGCAACGGATACCGGATCGTCGGTGGTCGACCGCGCCCTGCAATTGCACGGCGGCTACGGCTATCTGCAGGATTACCCGATCGAACGCTTCTGGCGCGACCTGCGCGTCCATTCGATCCTTGAAGGCACCAATCAGGTCATGCGGATGATCGTCGGACGGGACATGTTGCGGCAGTGATGCACATAGCTGCAATCTCACCGTTCGCCCTGAGCTTGTCGAAGGGCTGTCCTTTTCTTCGAGTAAGTGCAGGGCTTCGACAAGCTCAGCCCGAACGGAATTTAGGCAAATGACAGACGAAGTCCTGACCTTCATCGAAAATGGCCTGGGGCGCATCCGCCTCAACCGGCCAAAGGCGATCCACGCCCTTACGCCCGGCATGTGCGAGGCTGTGAACGCGGCGCTGCTCGCATGGCGCAAGGATGACGCCGTCATCGCCGTCATGATCGACCATGCCACATCGCCGGATGGCGACCCCAAATTATCGCGCGGCTTCTGCGCCGGCGGCGACATCGCCCTGCTCGCGAACAGCGCCAAGGCCGACTGCGTGGAGGCCGAGAAATTCTTCCACGTCGAATATCGGATGAACCATCTGCTGTTCGTCTATGACAAGCCGATCGTCGCATTCCTCGACGGCATCACCATGGGCGGCGGCGTCGGCATCTCCCTCCCCGCCCGTTATCGTGTCGCGACGGAACGGACGATGTTCGCCATGCCCGAAACCGGCATCGGCCTGTTTCCAGACGTTGGCGGCGGCTGGTTCCTGCCGCGCCTGCCCGGACGGATCGGCGCCTATCTCGCCGCGACCGGTGGCCGCATCGACGGCGCGGATGCAAAAGCGATCGGGATTGCTACCCATTACATCACCTCCGATGCGCTGGACGATGTGAAGGCGAAGATCATTGCCGATCCCGCACAACTGGCTTCCATTCTGGACGGCGCGGCGGAAACGCCGCCCATTTCGAAGATCGAGGCGCTCCGCCCCGGCATCGACCGCCTGTTCGCGTCGGATCGCTATGAGGATATCCTTGCCGCGCTGAAGGCTGACGGATCGGAATGGGCGCAGAAGCAATTGTCCGTGCTCGCGACGAAATCACCACAGACGATCAAGGTGGCGCTGCGCCAGTTGGTCGAGGGCGCGGCCTTCACGGATTTTGCCGATAATATGCGTAACGAATACCGGATCGCCTACCACGCGATCCGTCGCCCCGATTTCGTCGAGGGCGTGCGCGCGGTGATCTTCGAAAAGGACAATGCGCCGAAATGGGAGCCTGCCACGCCGGAAGCTGTTACCGACGCGCTCGTCGATTCGATCTTTGCGCCGCTGCCGCCTGAGAAGGAATGGACGCCGTTACCCGAACTAAGCGCCTGAACTGGGAGCCTGAACCGCATGTCTTATGAAACCATCCTCGTCGAACAGCGCGACGCCGTCACGCTCATCACGATCAACCGCCCGCAGGCGCTGAACGCGCTGAACACGCAGGTGCTGGCCGACCTGTCGGACGCATTCGCGAAATATGACGCCGACCCGTCGCAGCGCTGTGCGGTCCTGACCGGCAGCGGCGAGAAGGCCTTCGCCGCAGGCGCAGACATTAAGCAGATGTCGGAAATGGCCGCCGCCGACTTCTTCCTGCAGGACTTTTTCTCCGGCTGGCAGACCAACGTCGTCGCCACCCGTAAGCCCTGGATCGCCGCCGTCGCCGGTTTCGCGCTGGGCGGCGGATGCGAACTGGCGATGATGGCCGATTTCATCATCGCCGCCGATACCGCGAAATTCGGTCAGCCCGAAATCAAGCTGGGCGTCGCACCGGGCATGGGCGGCTCGCAGCGCCTGACCCGCGCGGTCGGCAAGGCGAAGGCCATGGAAATGTGCCTGACCGGCCGAATGATGAACGCTGAAGAAGCCGAACGCGCCAGCCTGGTCGCGCGCATCGTGCCGGCAGCCGATCTGCTGGATGACGCGCTTAAGACCGCGGCGACGATCGCGTCGATGCCGCCGATGGCCGCCATGATGAACAAGGAAATGGTCAACATCGCGTTCGAGACCGGCCTGGCCCAGGGCCTGCTGACCGAGCGCCGCCTGTTCCAGATCCTGACCGCGACCGAGGACAAGAAGGAAGGCATGGCCGCTTTCGTCGAGAAGCGCCCCGGCGTCTGGAAGGGACGTTAATCCAACACGGCCGTCACCCCAGCGAAAGCTGGGGTCTCAGGCGGCAAGGCACAACTTAGAGGCATCAGATCCCAGCCTGCGCTGGGATGACGAGATAGTCGGAGAGTAATCCTAATGACCACCACCATCGCATTCATCGGACTCGGCAATATGGGCGGCGGCATGGCCGCGAACCTTGTGAAGAACGGCTATGCCGTGCGCGCATTCGACCTGTCCGAGGATGCGCTGGTGAAGGCGGAAGCCGCCGGCGCGACCCGCAGCACCGGCGCGGCGGACGCCGTCGCCGGGGCCGATGCGGTCGTGACGATGCTGCCCGCCGGCAAGCATGTCGAGGCGGTCTACACCAATGAAGTGTTCGGCGCGGCGAAGCCCGGTGCGCTGTTCCTCGACTGCTCGACCATCGACGTCGCGACCGCGCGTCGCGTGATCGAGGCAGCCGTGGCCAAGGGCTTCGAGATGGTCGACGCGCCCGTCTCCGGCGGCATCGCGGCGGCGAATGGCGGCACGCTGACCTTCATGGTTGGCGGCGAGGACGCAGCCTTCGCAAAGGCCAAGCCGATCCTGGACGCCATGGGCAAGGCCGTGATCCACGCCGGCGGCGCAGGCACTGGCCAGGGCGCGAAGATCTGCAACAACATGCTGCTCGGCGCGACCATGGTCGCCACCTGCGAAGCCTTCGCCATGGCGCAGAAGCTCGGCCTCGACCCGCAGACCTTCTTCGACATCTCCAGCGTCTCTTCCGGCCAGAGCTGGTCGATGACCAGCTACTGCCCGCTGCCGGGCGTCGGTCCGCAGACACCCGCTGACAATGACTATCAGGGCGGCTTTGCCGTCGCGCTGATGCTGAAGGACCTGAAGCTGGCGACCGAAGCCGCCGCCTCAGTCAACGCCAGTGTGCCGATGGGCAACGCCGCCGAGGCGCTCTACCAGCTGCTCGCCAACAAGGGCGAAGGCGGCCGCGACTTCTCGTCGATCATCAAGCTGCTCAGCTAATCTCCGCCGCGTCGGGAAAGGCGTTCTGGCGTGCAAGCGTCAGCCGCGCCTTTCCGTCCGTTGTCTGGAAGTGGCCGCCCGTGAACGGCGCGCCGCCCCAGCGCCAGGACGTCATCTCGTCATAGGCGGGGTTGGAGATCGCAGCGTGCCTGCGGATGTCGAACAGCCGCGCGCCTTCGTTGCAATAGGCCGACAGCCGCGCATGCTCGCGATACACGTCGGCGGGATGATTGAAATAGAACGCGTCGCGCCAGCCCATGGCGCGGGCAACCAGCGTCATCGCCCACCAGGCCGGGCGCACCTCTCCGGGTGTCGGCAATAACGGGCGCAGGCGGCTGATCATTCGGTCATAGCCCGTCACCGTGCCGTTCTGTTCGCCCCAGCCGGGCGACGGCAGGCTCACGTCCGCCAGTCCCTCGATGGCCATACTGCCCGAATAGACGACGAAGACGCCCTCCTTCCGTGCGGCTCTCACAGCCTCGACATCTTCGGGCTGTAGGAAATCTCCAACAACCCACAACGCCTTCACACCCTCCCCCACCACACACTTCGCCGCAAACACTCCCGCCCGCTCGACCATGTTCACTGCCCCCCAGAAGCGGCTGGTCAGAGCAATATGCTCCGCAGTAAAATCCATATGCGCCGCCAGCATGTCGGGCGATGCGCCGACCTCCCGCGCGCCCATCGCGTTACAGGCCGTCACCACCGGAAACGGCCCCGCCCCCGGCTTGCCGATCCGCCCGGTCGCCAGATGCGTGTTGACAATCGCCGCCGTCAGCCCCGGATCATCGAAAAGAGTGACAGTCCGGGGATGGGCCGCGAACAGGTCATAGAAGGCCTGGAGTTCAGCGGGCGCGAGATCACACGCCCGCGCCGTCGACCACAGGTCATGCCCCTCTTCCAGCGCATCCCAGAACCCGTCCGGCACGGCGGTATGGGCATGCAGGAACGCCCGGTCGACAATCCCCGCCCGGCGCGAAAAGGCGAGCAGGCCGGTCATCAACATCTCACCCATGCCCGGACGGATTGTCAGGGACAGATCGATGCCGGATGGGCCCTCTGACTCCCCCGTTCCGATAACGACGACCTTCGCGTTATTCTCTTCGCGCGCCGCCATGATCCTTTGCCAGACGATCGGCAGATTCTGCCCCACAGAGTCACCAATGACGACGATCAGTCCCGCCCGGTCGAAATCATCGCTGGTCGCCGGGACGACATCCTCGCCAAGGCCAAGGACAAGCGAGTCTGCAAACGACGCGGCCTTCGCCCCGGTTGCGATATCCGCCGACCCGACGAACCCCTTCATCATCTTGTTGGCGACATAATAATCTTCGGTCAGCAACCCGTCCGACATCCGGAACGCGACAGCCAGAGGCCCATGCCGCGCGATGATGTCGCCCAGCCGCTTCGCCACTTGTCCGGTGGCCCGTTCCCAGATCACCCGCTTTCCCTGAATTTCCGGAAAGAGCAGTCTGCCTTCCAGCGATTCGGCGCCATCGGGCTGCTCGACCCATTCGCACAGCGCACCGCGATTGGCCGGGTGCCGCGTATCGCCTTCCATGCTGACCGATCGGCCATCCCTGACATGCGCGATGATCCCGCATCCGACACTGCAGTGGATGCAAATGGACCGAACAGAGGATGTCATCGCCCCGATGTCCTCAGGCGTGACAGCCCGTTTCCGTCGATGATCGCGATCCTCAAAACTGGCCCTCAAACACGTTCAGGAAATGCGACGCCCTAACGCCCCCCAGCGGGCCAGTAAACGCCGGGACGTACGGAATGGAGTGGCAAGGCGCGTGATTCGCCTCGTCATCGACGAAAACCTTATTCTGAACATAGAGAAATTTTCGCGCCGAAGGCTGATATCCAAATTGCCCTTTGCCCTCCAACATGCCTCCGACACGACGAGCGAAACGGCCAAAAGACATGGGTTACAGAACAAGAGTCCCTTTGGGAAACGAAGCAGAAATATTGATTTGTATCAATTTTTTGCTGCGTCGCGGCGATGACAAGATCAGGACCAATCGCGCACCGCTCCTATCCGGCAAATGGCCGTGACGTAGCTGTCCTGTCGTCGAGATATTCCCGGAAAGGGACAAAATCGGTGAACCTCGCGTTTATCGCGTTTGTCATTTGCATTTTGTCAAAACCTCGTGCCCTAATAACCTAAGTCAAGGAACCGTATGACTTTGCTAAAGTATCACTTTCTATGGCTGAAGGAACTGGCGAAGAGCTTGCCAGGAAAATCGCGCTTTTCCGTTGGGCTGGCCGCCTTCGGATTTGTGATGTCCGGCTTCGTCATGCTTTGGGACTCGCAGAACCGAATAGGTTTTTTGAATTTTTCTGCCTTACATTCAATGCAAAGGCCCCATAATTTGCTGATCATGACGGCATGGGCTCTTTGCCTGGTTATTGCACTTCTTGCCTGGGGAGCCATGGACCAGCGCCGTAACGCGGTTCTGCTTTGTCGCTTAAGGCCGCAATGTCGATCGGTTCGCACGCGGGGGCGTGGCGCCTGAGAGGCCATATCAGTGGAATGGCACACCTGGTGGGGGGATGCCGGTTTTGAAAATCGCATAGGCCGGGTTACGATCCCGGAGGAGTTGCCAGTTCATGTTCGTTGATGCCAAAACCCTCGATCACAACAGCGTCATCCGTTCCACCATCTGCATAGTCGGATCCGGCCCCGCAGGCGTGACGCTTGCAACGGAACTGCTCAATGCGGGCATCTCGGTATCCATTGTCGAGAGCGGCGGGCTGGACAAGGACGCCAGTGATCTCGGCCAGCCTGCAAAGACCTCGGTGTTCCCCGATCATCGCGGCATCTGGACCAACCGGCAGTTCGGCGGCAACGGCAATCTGTGGCATGTGAATGCGGGCCTGGGGCCCAACCATCTGCGCCTGTTGCCGATGACGGCGGCAGATTTTGAGGCGCGTCCGGAAATCCCTGACAGCGGATGGCCGCTCTCCCTGGCCGACATGACGCCCTTCTACAATCGTGCGCAGATCTGGTTCGGCATGGACCAGCGCAGCTACACCCCCGCAGATTGGGAAAGCACGGAAACCAGCGCGCTAGCGCTGGAGGGAACGGGCGTGCGCACCGGCATGTTCCATTTCGCCTACAAGAACATGATCTTGGAGACCTATCGCGCAGCGATCGGCGCGTCCAAGGACGTCACCGTTTATTACAACGCGACGGCGACAAAGCTCGACATGGACGAGAACGGCAAGCGCATTACCACCGTCCGGACGGTTACCGCCCCGGGCCATGCCGTGACTTTTGAAGCCGACCTGTTCGTCCTTGCCCAGGGCGGTCTCGCCACCCCCCAGCTTCTGCTCGCGTCAACCGATCGGCAGCAGAACGGCATCGGCAACGGGCACGATCTGGTCGGTCGCTATTTCATGGACCACCCGTTGCTGTTCGGCGGCACATTCACGCCGGCCTCGCGCGACATGATCAACCGCATGGCGATCTATGACCTGCGCCGCATCGACGGCCTGTCAGCAATGGGTCATTTGCAGTTGACCGATGAAGTCATTCGCGCGGAACAGTGCCTTAATATGAGCGGCATCCTGTTCCCCCGGCGCAGCATGGGTCCCCGCCGCGAGGCCGGGTTCCAGGCGTCGCAGCGTCTGCGCGCAGCCATGCAGAAGCGTGGCAAGTTCAGCATCGGCGACCTTTTCACCGCCGCCAAGGGCGTGGACGGTATTGGCCGGCAATTTTACGATCGCCTGTTCGCGCCGATTTCGCATTTGGGCATTGGCGGCTGGTCTACGCGCGACAAGCCATCCGAAGAGTTCGATCATTTCGAAGTGCTGCATCAAGTTGAGCAAGTACCCCGCCGAGACAACCGCATCGTGCTGGGCAAGGAACTGGATGCGCTTGGCAACCGCAGGATCGAAATCCACTGCACTTGGAACGAAGCGGAAATGGACATGATCCGCCGCACGCAACAGATCATGGCGCGCGAGATCCGCAAGAGCGGCGTCGGCGAATTCGCGGTGCAGGACCCCGTCGAGGTCAAGACCAGTTCGACCACGCACTTCATCGGCGCGACGCGGATGCATGACGACCCCACAAAGGGCGTCGTGGATTCGCAATGCCGCGTGCATGGCGTCGACAATCTAATGATCTCCGGATCGAGCGTGTTCCCGACCGGCGGCTATGCCAACCCGACCCTGTCGATCGTCGCCATGTCGATCCGCGTCGCCGATCAGATAAAACGCGACCTCCAGTCGCCGGCCGTGAAGGCGGCGCGTGCCGGCGAGACTCTGGTCACCGCCTGATTTCGATCCTACACTCCCTCTCCGGCAATCGGGGAGGGACAGGGACATGAAGAACTGGATGCGGCGCAAGGCGGTCGGACTCGACAGTCTGGCCAGCCACCACCGCCTCAATCCAACACTCAGTTGGTGGCATCTTGTCGCGCTCGGCGTCGGGGCGATTGTCGGCACCGGTATCTACACGCTGGTGGGCGTCGGCGCCAATCTGGCCGGCCCCGCCGTTACCCTCTCCTTCCTGATCGCCGGCGCCATCTGCGCCTGCGCGGCGCTCGCCTACGCCGAGGTCGCGACGATGATTCCGGCGTCGGGCAGCGCCTATACCTACAGCTATGTCGTGCTGGGTGAGATCATCGCCTGGGTCGTGGGCTGGAGCCTGATCCTGGAATATTCGCTGGTGGTCAGCGCAGTCGCCGTTGGCTGGTCGGGCTATGCCGTTGGCTTCTTGCATTCGGTGGGCATCGACCTGCCGCTCGCCATGACCGCCGGGCCACATGTCGGCGGCATCATCAACATCCCCGCCATGCTAATTGTCGGCGTCGTTGCCGGCCTGTTGGCATTGGGCACGAAGGAAAGCGCCACCGTCAACGCAGTGCTGGTGCTGGTGAAGATCGTAGCGCTGCTGATCTTCGTGATCGTCGCACTCCCGCACTTCGACGCTTCCCACTTTAAGCCGTTCATGCCTTATGGATTTGCCAAGCATGATGTGGACGGCGTCCAGCGGGGGGTCATGGCGGCAGCGGCGATCATTTTCTTCGCATTTTACGGCTTTGACGCCATTTCGACGGCTGCGGAGGAGGCAAAGAGGCCAGGCCGTGACCTGCCCATCGGCATCATCGGATCGCTCGCCGTGTGCACTCTGGTCTATGTCGGTGTGGCGGCGGTCGCTGTCGGGTCGATGTCCTATACGGTCTATGCGAACAGCCCCGAACCGCTCGCGCTGATCCTGCGACAGCTGGGACAGGGCGGCACGGCGGCAGTGATCGGCGCCGCGGCAGTCATTGCTCTACCGACTGTGATCCTGGCGTTCCTCTATGGGCAGAGCCGTATCTTCTTCGTCATGGCGCGCGATGGTCTGCTTCCCGCTACGCTGGCGAAGGTCAATGCACGAACCGGCACGCCGATACGGATCACTGCGCTGACAGCCGTCATCGTCGGCATTCTCGCCGGCTTCGTCCCGCTCGATGAGATCGCCGCCCTGGCCAATGCGGGAACATTGGTTGCCTTCATCGCCGTCGCGACCTGCATGCTTGTATTGCGTCGTCGATCGCCGGATGCGCCGCGCCTGTTTCGTGCGCCTCTACCGTGGCTCGTTGGGCCGGGCGCGATCATCGGTTGCGCCTATCTGTTCATGAGCCTGCCGTCGCAGACCCATAATTTCTTCCTTTTATGGAATGCGATCGGACTGATTCTCTATGTGGTCTGGATAGGCCGCCGATCGTCCGCGACCGCGAACTGACCTATTACGTCCGATTTGGGGCAAGGAAATCTAATGCGCGCCATATCAATGCTTGATCGACATATCTCTACGATAACCATAGATAAATCATCGAGCGCATGCTCCGCGGCTTTTGAAGGACAGCTTGCTCCGCGTCACCAACGGCTAAAGCGCACGGCGCCAAAGCGACTACGCCAGGTTTCGTGTTTCCTGCAGACAGGAGAAGACGATGACCATTCGCAAAAAAACCCGATCGTCGCGCCGCGACGACATCCGCATTACCATCCCCCACTCCTCATGGTCGCACACGCCGCAAATGCAGGCAGGCGCCACGATCCGGCCGGAGGATTTCTGGAAGCGATTAGGGCTGTAACGGAGCGTGTAGGCGGCGAGGTAGGGCGATGAACCCCACCTATGCCAAGATGGGCACGACGATCTTTGAGAAGATGTCGGCGATTGCGCGCGAGACCGGCGCGATCAATCTGGGTCAGGGTTTCCCCGAACATCCGGGTCCGCCGGAAATACGGGAGGCCGCCGCGCGCGCGCTGATGGAACGGTCCAATCAATATCCGCCCATGGCCGGGCTCCCGGAACTGCGCCGCGCCGTAGCCGACCATTATGCGCAACATCAGGGTCTCGACCTGACGCCGGACGAAGTGATCGTCACGTCCGGCGCAACCGAGGCCATCGCGGCGACACTGCTCGCGCTCATCTCACCAGGCGATGAGGTGGTGCTGATCCAGCCGCTCTACGATGCCTATCTGCCGCTGGTCGAGCGGGCAGGCGGGATTGCCCGGCTGGTGACACTGGAGCCGCCGCACTGGTTAATCAAGGCCGAGGCGATCGAACGGGCGATCACGCCCAAGACCCGTCTGCTGCTGCTTAACTCTCCTCTCAATCCCGCCGGCACCATAGCAAGCGCCGAGGAACTGGCGATCATCGCCGATGCCTGCATCCGGCATGACCTTATCGCCGTGTGCGACGAGGTATGGGAGCATGTCATTTTCGATGACAGCCGCCATATCCCCCTGATCAGCCTGCCCGGCATGCGGGAGCGGACAGTAAAGATCGGCTCTGCCGGGAAAATCTTCTCTGTCACCGGATGGAAGGTAGGGTGGATGTGCGCTGCGCCGCCGCTGGCAATGGCTCTGGCAAGAGCGCATCAATTTCTGACCTTCACGACGCCGCCGAACCTGCAATGGGCGGTCGCCGAGGGCCTGGCCAAGGACGATAGCTGGTTCGCCGCCATGCGAGCGGACTACCAGCGATCACGCAATCTCCTCTCAGCCGGCCTCTCGGCGGCGGGCTATGCCATGCTACCGAGCGCCGCCACCTGGTTCATCTCGGCAGATCTCACGGCCTCCGGCATTGCGCTCGACGATGTGACCTTCTGCGAACGCATAGTCCGGGAGGCTGGCGTGGTCGCCATCCCGGTATCCAGCTTCTACGCTGAACAGCAGGTTCGCACCATCGTACGCTTCTGCTTCTGCAAGTCCGACGCTACGCTCGACGCCGGAATAGAGCGTCTCGCCAGGTTCCGCGAGACGCTCTCGGGCTGATCAGGGGCAGGGGTCCGGCATGTCCGCGTGCACCTGCTCGATGGCCGCGACAACCTCATCGCTCAGTTCCAGGTCGGCGCTGCCGATATTGATCGCCAGTTGTCCGAGCGACGTCGCGCCGATGATGGTCGAGGTGATAAACCGCTGCCGGTTCACGAACGCCAGCGCCATTTGCGATGGATCGAGCCCGAATGCGTTGGCGACTGCGACATAGCGGGCAGATGCCAAAGGCTGCGTCGCGGTGTCGTACCGGACGAACTGGGTAGCCACGGCGCGGCGCCAAGTGGGCTTGACCACGCCGCCCAGATATTTGCCGCTGAGGTTCCCGCCCGCCAAGGGAGAATAAGCGAGCAGGCCGACATCCTCGCGCAGCGCGAATTCCGACAATCCGCCCTCATACACCCGGTTCAGCAGATTATAGGCGTTCTGGATCGATGCGATACGCGGCAGCCCTTTGTCGCGGGCGATGCGTAGATATTCCGAAACGCCCCAAGGGGTTTCGTTAGACACGCCGATGTGACGAATCTTTCCCGCCTTCACCAGATCATCGAGCACCGACAATGTTTCCTCGATCGGCGCAGAATCGGGATGATCGTCGATGGCGGACAAGCCCCGCGATCCAAACATCGGCACTGACCGGTCAGGCCAGTGAAGCTGGTAGAGATCAAGATAATCGGTCTGCAGGCGTTTGAGGCTATCCTCGATCGCCTGCGTTATGTTGCTCCGGTCGAGATGGTTGTTGCCACCCCGAATCGGCTCCCAACGGGAAGGGCCGGATACCTTGCTGGCCAGCACGATCTTGTCGCGCTTGCCCGACGCGGCAATCCAAGTGCCGATGATTTCTTCCGTGCGGCCCCGCGTTTCCACGCGGTTGGGCGTCACCGGATACATCTCCGCCGTGTCGATGAAATTCACGCCTTGATCCAGGGCATAGTCGATTTGAGCATGACCTTCAGCTTCGCTGTTCTGCGACCCCCAAGTCATCGTTCCAAGGCAGATAAGGCTCACCGACAGATCGGTGCGCCCAAGGCGGCGATATTCCATAGAATCTCCTCGGGGATGTCCGGCTGTCTATCTATTGATGATGCGTGCAACCGCAAGGTCGGCTGCTAATGAGATATGCTTATACCTTCAGGCAAATTGGGCCTTGTTTACGCGCGGTCCGCCAGACCGTTTTACCGCAGCGCGCAATGCCGCAATTACCGACCCGCCGTCAGCGCGCAGGTGGACCCTCGCTCGATCAGTTCGAAATCGAAGGTCATGGTGGCATCGCTGCCCGTTTCCAGCCGATCCAGCAGCAGCCGCGCCGCGCCATAGGCAAGCGCCTGAACGGGCTGACGGATGGTCGTGAGCGGGGGCCAGATCATTTCCGCGATTTGATTGTCGTCAAAACCCATGATGGACAAATCGTCGGGGACGTCGATCCCGGACTCATGCGCATAGGCCAGCACACCCGCGGCCATATCGTCATTACAGGCAAAAATCGCTGATGGGCGATCCTTTCGCTCAAGGAGCAGGCGTCCCGCCTCTCGCCCCGACGCAAACGTAAAGGCGCCCTGCGCCGTCAGGCTCTCGTCATACGCAATGCCGGCCTTGCCTAGCGCTTGCCGATAGCCTTCGAACCGCTGGGCGGCAGCGCCATGATCGGGATGCCCCAACAGGAAACCGATCGTGCGATGGCCAAGGGATATAAGGTAGCTCGTCGCCTGCTCGGCCGCAGCCATATCGTCCATCAGTGTAAAACCGGCCCGCTCCAGCGCGACCGTCGGCGCGATCCGGACAAACGGCACGCGTCGGGTATCAAGCGCCTCGAGCAGGGGCCTGTTGTCGGTCAGCGGCGGGGACAGGATCAGGCCTTCCACATGCATGTCGTCGACAAGGGCCAGTATCTCGCTGATCATTTTCGGCGAATGGACGTCACAGGCCTGAGCCATCAGGCGAAAGCCGGATGAGTCGCAGAGACGTTTTGCGCCGTCATGTATGGCT
>Ga0068860_100004799_pt1 | contig 13766 bp, 15 predicted proteins | sample KBSSwiS32_FD_66597 | JGI IMG/M metagenome (GOLD analysis project Ga0068860, IMG submission 66597) | Switchgrass rhizosphere microbial communities from Kellogg Biological Station, Michigan, USA - KBS Switchgrass S3-2 | ecosystem: Host-associated > Plants > Roots > Rhizosphere > Soil ... | reverse complement strand
CGGACCAACGGCATCATCGGCTTCTTCCTCGCCGGCGGCGTCGCCCTGACCGCGCTGAGCGCGCTGCACCGCGACATCAACAATGCCGATCTCTCGGCCAAGATGCGCGCCGAGTTCGGACCGTTCGAGCCGTGGTTCTTCTACGGCATCGCGACGGTCGAATTCGTCATGATGTCGGCGTTCATCGTCGCTGTCATCCAGGCGATCCGTCACCGGCGCTCGCTGGACGATCATGCCTGGTGGCTGATCTCGACCGTCTTCATCATCATGATGCCGTCGATCGGCCGCGGCGCCGGAGTCCTCTGGGCGATGATCTTCGGCAAGGATGATCCGGGCCAGCTGACCTATCCCATCTATCTCACCACGGCGGTCATCCTCGCCCTGCTGTTCTGGGCAGCGCGCCGGTACGGCCGCGTCAACCACCCCGCGACCTGGCTGGCGGCGGGCGTCAACCTGTTCAACCTGCTGTTCGAACCGCTCGGCAAGTGGGAATGGCTGCAGGGTTTCCTGCGGATGGTGATCAAGGGTTAGACGCTTCCGGCTGAACTCGCCGGAGCAAGTCGGAGACTAAGGCGTCGCGGGCTCGGTCGCCGGCGTGCGGCTCATCTGCCAGCCGAGCACGGCCGCGATCAGAATCAATGCCGGAACGTCGCCGGTCAGATGCCCGCCCATCATCGGATTGCGCACCGCTTCCCAGGCCATCACGGCGGCGTGGACGACACTCGACCAGACCACGAACCAGATCAATGAGGCGTTAGCCGCCGGATCCTTCGCGGCGCGGATCATGAAGATTCCGAGTGTCACATAGACCCCGACGATCATCAGGAAATAGTCGCTGGCGGCGGGTGGCCCGTCATGCCACGACCAGCCTGAAGGCCACACCAGCGACAGCGGCAGGATCAGGCAAAAGGCGGCGCCGAAAAGGATCAGTGCCGACGACAACAGGCGATTATTCTTGGACATTGAAAGCCCTCCCGATGATCTGCCGCCGCACAGGAGCGGCCGCGCGGCAGGCATCGGTTAGTTTGGACGCCCAGACTATGGCCGCACCACCGGATGACTTGACCGAAACACCGGAATGCGACGTCCGGTCACGGTAGGACCCGGTGTCCCACGATCGACGTCAGCGCGGCATCAATCAGTCCGAGCAATACCAGGAGTCCCAGAACGGCCGCGCCAATCAGCGGCACGGCAGCCATGCATCCAGCCCCCCACAACAGGCTCTTATTTGCTCCGGCCTGGCCGCGCATCAACACACTCTGGCGAGGGCGCTTTGGGTTGTAGAAAACCGGAACCTCCGCTCCGACCGGATATGACGCGAGCACCTGTTCCGCGGCAGCGGGATTCATTCCTCCGGTCCCGCCGAAACGCACGCGCGAACTGCGGTGCCGTCGCCCTTCGACCATATAGCTGTAGACAATGATTGGCGCGGGCCATTCGCCTGCCTCGGTCATGAACGACGTTACAATTTGGCCAATTACATGTGGCCAGGCTTCCGCCGCTTTCGCTTTCATGGCCGCTCGCCGGTGAAAGAACAGGAATGGCGCGGAAAGGACCGGCCCGGCCACGACCAGTGCGAGCATCACGAAGACTAGTCCGGCAGGGATAATGCCCCGCCACACGCCCCACGCGGTCACCACTGCAAATGCGGCCAGACCGTATCCGAACAGGCGAAGCTTGTTGGTTGATGGGCGCCAGCGGTTGAGGAAGTCGGCGCCGGTGAGCCGCCGATCGTGCGCGAAGTCCCAGGCCATGCCCACGGCGATGGATGCCAAGCCGCTCGCCATTTCCTCATAATCCTGACGCCATACGCCCCAGACGAGCACGACAAGGCCCAGCGTTAGAGCGATTGCGGCGAACTTGCGCATCGAACCGTCCCCTGTCCCGATGACGGCAGACTTTACCAGAAATCGGCGAGTATCGCGCTGACAGGGTTGCGGCCCGCCGCGGCGGTGAAACGGCCTTCGCTGACCTCGTCGCGGCGCTTCGCGACTCCCCCTCGCTTGCCCCGCGCGCGCCTGCCCAATAGGGCCGCCCGGATGATCGATTCCCCCATTTTCTTCAGCGGTATCGGCGGCAGCGGCATGTTGCCCCTCGCGTCCATCGTCCGCGCCGGTGGCGCCAAGGTCGCCGGCTCCGACCGCTCGCTCGACGCCGGCCGTACGCCGCACAAGTTCGACTACCTCCGCTCGCTCGGCATCCAGCTGTTCGCGCAGGACGGCTCCGGGCTGCAGCCGGGCATGACCCTAGTCACCTCGGCTGCGGTCGAACCGACCGTGCCCGATGTGGTCCGCGCCAAGGAGCTCGGGCTCACCCACCTCACCCGGCCCGAATTCCTCGCCAAGCTCCTCAATTCCGCTCAGCGCAGCGTTGCCGTCGGCGGGACTAGCGGCAAGTCGACGGTAACCGGGATGATCGGCTGGATCCTCCACGCCTGCCACCGCCAGCCGACGGTGATGAACGGCGCGGTTATGAAGAATTTCGTCACCCCCTCGGCCCCGTTCGCGAGCGCCCTCGTCGGCGACCCCGAGCTGTTCGTCAGCGAGGTTGACGAGAGCGACGGTTCGATTGCGCTCTACAAGCCGGAGATCGCGGTGCTGACCAACATCAGCCTCGATCACAAGGAAATGGCCGAGCTCCGCAGCCTGTTCGCTGCGTTCCTGCTGCGCGCGAAGAAAGCCGTAGTGAACCTCGACGACCCCGAGACCCGGGCGATCGCCGACATCGTCCCGACCGACAATTGCCTCGGCTACGGGTTCGACGCGCCGGGCGCCGACTTCATGGGCAAGGACTTACGGTTCGAAGCGGGCGGCGCCGCCTTCGCGCTCGAAGCGGAGGGCGAACGGCACGAGGTACGCCTCGCGGTGCCGGGGCGGCACAATGCCTCGAATGCGCTGGCCGCGATCGCCGCGGCGCGCGCGCTCGGCGTCAAGGTCGAGGAAGCCGTCGCCGCGCTCGCCCGGTTCGAAGGGCTGCGCCGGCGGCTCGAGACTGTGGGTGTCGCGGGGGGCGTGACCGTCATCGACGATTTCGCGCACAATCCGGACAAGATCGACGCGACGCTGGCGACGCTCCGCGCGCAGCCCGGCCGCCTGCTCATCATGTTCCAGCCGCACGGCTACGGCCCGCTGGCGAAAATGGGCGACGAACTAGCGGCGAGTTTCACCAAGGGCATGGGGGAGGACGACCGGCTGTACCTGCCCGATCCGGTCTATCAGGGCGGCACGGTCGAGAAGGCACGCGGGTCCGACTGGCTCGCGGAGCAAATCGGCACGCGCGCCACGCACATTGCCGACCGCGCGGCAATCGGCGCCGCGCTAATCAGCGAAGCCCGGCCCGGCGACCGCATCGTGATCATGGGCGCGCGCGACGACACGCTGATCGATTTCGCGCACGACCTGGTCGCGCGGCTCGGCTGAAACTTTATTGAATCCGATTCCGAGGAAAGCGGAACCGAGGCCGACCGCTGCGTTAGGCGGCCGCCTTGAGGTCGACCTTTTCGACCCACTCCGGCCAGAACACCGGCTCGCGGCTCGACCAGCCCGGCGCGGTCGCAGCGCTCTCGCTGATCGACTGGAGCAGCAGGCGGCGGCGATCGGGGTGGAGGTGCGGCAGCGCCGAGGCCGAGCAGAATGCCGACGGCAGCCACGGGCGCGCGGCGGCGCCGATCAGGCGCTCATAGAGGAACCGGAACGCCGCGAAATTCGGCAGCCGGTCCTGGCCAAGGTCGAACGCGGCAAGGGTGATCAGCATGCCGATGAACGGCTCGATCATGTCGAGGCCGCTGTCGTCCGGCACCTGAAGACGGAGATGATCGAGCTGCTTGTAGAGGCGGGCCTGGGCGCGGATCGAGGCGGCTTCGCCTTCGTCGCGGGCCCAACATTCGATCGGGTCGCGGCGGCCGTAAGCAACATCGAGCGACCGGCGGATGTAGCGCTGCGTCGCTTTCGGGAAGCTCGCAAACTCCTTCATCTCCGAGATCAGCATCGCGCCGCTGGCTGGCTGGCTGGTCCGCGTAATCATTTACCCGACTCCTCTTCTTCGAGGAGGGATCATGCGGTTGAGTCACTTGCGATATGGTTAACCACAATCCCACCCCTCGTTCACGTTGAATCAGAGGGGAGTCACCGCGTCTAGGCTAGAAATTGACGCGCAGGGCTAAAACTGTGGATTGTTGATTTATTGCAACGCTAAGGCGTTTTTGTGACGCCGCCGCAACTATTACTCGGGGAAAGTCGATGACGGCACCGGATCGTCGCTCTGCCCGGGCTGCGCTGCTGCCGGCGGATCGGATGCATCCATCGATTCATCGCTGCCGACGTCGACCTTCGCGTCCTGGTCGTCCGGGTTACGCTTGAGCCGTTTCTCAAGCTCCTTTTCCGGCGCTCCCGAAAGCGTCGGTTCCGGCGGTGCGTCGTGCTGCTTGGGATCGTTCACCCGCTCGTCTCTCTTCATGCTATTGCCCGGTTGTAACGAGCGGGCCGAGGGGCCGTTCCGGACTGATATGGCAAGCGGTTTCGACCGGACGGCACGACGCTTCGGCGAATGGGCAGCGGGCGGTTTGCAAGGGCGCGGCTTTAGGACAACACCGATGGCATGTTCATGACTCAGCAAGGTTACCGCCGGTCCCGGTTCAGCGACTGGTCGCTGGCGCTAAAGTCGATCCTCGGGTTCTGGCTGTTCTACGCGCTGACCGTCGCGGTCCGGGCGATCCTTGGCACCGACGTGCAGACCGTCTTGGTCAACAAGCTCGTCATTATCGCCATCGGCATCTTCGTTACCGGCATCATCTATTTGGTGATCGCCGGATTCGGATTTGGTGGATCGATCGGGCGGAAAGCCACGATCGCGGCTGTTGCGTCGCTGATCGCCGCCGTCGCGATGGGCTTCACGCTGATGATGGTCGAAGACTATATGCGCGAGAGCAAAGAGGAATTCCGGTTCCAGGCGCGCGAAGGCTTCACGGTCATCGAGAAGGGCTCACAAATCCGGATCGAACGCACCTCGCAGGAACCCGTCGTCCTCACCGTCCCCAAGATGTACGAGTTCGATTCCAGAAAGCGCATCCGGATCGCGCTCGATATTTCGGTCACCTGGCTGTTCTTCTTTCTGGCCTGGAGCGCCTTCTACCTGGCCACCGAAGCGCAGGCCGAAATGCATGGCGCGGAGCGCCGCGCGGCCGAAGCGGAGAGCGCCGCACAAGCCGCCCAGGTCCGCGCGCTACGGTACCAGGTCAATCCGCACTTCCTGTTCAACACGCTCAATTCCTTGTCGTCGCTGATTATCGCCGGGCGTGGCGAAGAAGCGGAATCGATGGTGTTGAAGCTCTCCACTTTCTTCCGCTCGAGCCTGACGCTCGACGCGACCGCCGACATCAGTCTGGCCGAGGAGATCGGCCTGCAACGCCTTTACCTCGACATTGAGAAGGTGCGCTTTCCGCGCCGGCTCAAGGCCGAGTTCGACATCCCGGCGGAATTGGAGACCGCGCGGCTGCCGGCGCTCCTGCTGCAGCCGATCGTCGAGAATGCGATCAAGCATGCGGTCTCGACCACGCGCGACACGGTTACGCTGCACATTGCCGCGCGCGAGGCCGGTCCCGGTCGGTTCACGATCGAGATCAGCAATAGAGGCGGGCGACCGGCAACAAACCCCAGGCACGGCAACGGCAACGGCGTCGAAGGCACCGGGGTCGGCATCGCCAACGTCTGCCAGCGGCTCTCGGCGCGCTTCGGTTCGCTCGCGAAATGTGTCTACGGGCCGACGCCCGATGGCGGTTATAGCGTCGTGCTGACGCTTCCATTGGACCGCACCGATGTCTGATGCCCCGCTCCGGGTCCTGATTGCCGACGACGAGCCGCTCGCGGCCGAGCGGCTGCAGCTGCTGCTGGCGCGGATCGAAGGCATCGACCTGGTCGGCACCGCGACCGATGGCGACAGCACGGTGCGGATGGCGCAGGCGCTGACGCCCGACCTGCTGCTGCTCGACATCGCCATGCCCGGACTCGACGGCATCGGCGTCGCGCGGGCCTTGGCGGAAGGGCACCCTTCGCCAGCCGTCATCTTCATCACCGCATTCGACCAGTTCGCGGTCGCCGCGTTCGAGGTCGAGGCCGTCGACTATCTGATGAAGCCGGTTGAACCGGCGCGGCTCGAACGGTCGCTGAAGCGCGGGCGCGAATATCTCGAGCGGCGCGAAAGCAAGCCCACGGCGCGCGTCGACCTGTCGCCGCACCTGCAGGAATTCTGGGCGTCCGACCTGACCGGCCTGGTCCGCATCGCGGCGCGGGACATCGACCGCGTGTCGGCCGAGCGCGATTACATGCGCCTTCATGTCGGCCGCCGCAGCTGGCTGATCCATCATTCGATGGCCGCGCTGGAAGAAGGGCTGGACCCCGAATTGTTCGTACGCCTTCATCGCTCGGCGATCGTGCGCAAGGACTTCATCACCGGCTTCACCCGCAACCCATCCGGCCGGTGGATTGCTCGGCTCGGCGATGGCTGCGAGCAACCGGTTGGCCGGCTTTATTCGGATCGCGTGCGAAGCATCGCCGGCCGCTAGATAAGACCGCCGCTCGCCCGGGGGAGGACGAGCGGCGGTTACCAGCCGTCAATCACGGCGCGGTAACGATGAGCGCGCTTTCGAGGACTTGGACGGTGCCGCGCCGAGCGGCGCCGACTGCCGCATCGTAGGCCGGCTGGGCGCTGGCGACGGCGTCGCTACGACAGGCGTTCGTTGCGCGTGCGAGCGCCAGCTCCCGACTGTCCTCGATCTCGCACACCACGGTGGCGCCGAACGCAATTCGCCGCTGCAAGCGGTGCTGGCCGACCTTCGAGGCGAGGTTCAGATCGGCGTACGATACGCGATAGCTATTGGTCGTGGCGGCCTGGCTGACAGTCGGCGTAACGAGGACCGAAGCGACGACGATCGCCACGAAGGCGATGACGGGTTTGAACATGTCGCGTCTCCTTTTTTGCGACGCGGGACATGCTGGGGATCCTTCGGAGGGGAAGTGCCCCGCGTCGCAGCGTCCAAATGCGCGCTTAGGCCTGGCAAGTCGTGCGCCGCTCGACCGGCACCGGGCGGGAGTCGTCGCGCCGACAAAGGGCGTTCGTCAGCGAACCAATCGACAAACGGTGGTCAGCGGGCGTTCAGGTTTCAGGGACGGTCCGCGGTTCGCGATCGACAATTGTGGCTAGCGCGACGTCGAGCGTAACATTGCCGATGGTGCGGAAAATGTCGGGGATCATCTCAACCGCGACGAGCAGGGCCAAGGGCGCGATCGGCACGCCAAGAGCAAGCGCGATCGGCGCAATCGAACTGATGAACGTGACCTCGCCCGGCAGGCTGACCGCGCCGTAGCTCATCACCGCGCCGACTGCGGTGGCCGCGATCATCTGGGCCAGTGTCGGCTCGTAGCCGAGCCAGTGCGCGACGTAGAATGGCACCGCGACATTCATCGCCGGACCGGTCGCGCGGAACAGAGCGACGGCGATCGGCAGCGTCACGTCCGCGACCCGCTCGCTGACGCCCATCGCGCGGACCGCGGTCAACATTGCCGGAAGCGAGGCCAAAGATGACCGGGTCGAGATGGCGACGGCGTTCGGCGCGACCATCGCGCGCAAGAACGTGCGCGTGGGGACCCGGCCGACGATGATCGCCAGCGGATAGCCGAGCAACGTCACGATGATCCCGACGATCGAGATCAGCAGCACATAATGGCCAAGCCCGGCAAACGCCGATCCGCCCGCCGCCGAGCCGACGGTGAAGGCCAGCGCGAACACGCCGAGCGGCGCGATCCACAGCACCCAGGCAATGATCACGAGCAGCGCGTCGCCAACCGCTTCGAACAAAGTCACGACGGACTTGCGACCGGTGTCGCTGATCTTGCCCAGCGCAAGCGCGAACAACGCGGCGAACACGACCAGCGGGAGGACGTCGCCGTTGGTGGCGGCCGCGAAGACGTTGGGCGGGATCACGCCTTTGAAGAAGTCGGCAATCCCCGGCAGCGGTGTCGCAGCCTTCTGCTCGACGTTGGCAAGCGCCGCCTGCAGGCCCTCGGCCGTCCCGCGACCGAGCGGAAGCAGGTGGGTGAGCAATTCGATGGTCACCGCCCCAAGCACCGCCGACGCCGTGCAGATGATGACGATCCACAGCACCGAACGTCCGGCGATCCGCCCACCGAGTGCGGCCTCCGCGCTTTTGGCGATGCCGACCACGAGCAAAGCGACGACCAGCGGGATGACGGTCATCTTGAGTGCGTTCAGCCACAACGTACCGACGAAGCCGGCGACACCGAGCAAATCGCTGCGAACGTTCTCGGCGAGCCCGCCCGACATCGTTCCCAAGCCAAGGCCGACGAGCAGCGCGGCCAGCGCCCAGTAAGCGCGGAAGCCCGTGCCGCTGCCCTCGGCCTCTGCCTCGGTCAACGCGGCTTCCGGAACTTGAACACGAAGCGGTCGGTCTTGCCGCGGATCGCCGGGTCGAACACCAGCAGACTGTGGTCATCCGCCGGGTTGCGCAGCATGTCGCTCGTCGCAACCAGCTGGAAACCGGCGCGCTTGAAATCCGCCTTCACCGTTTCGGGGTCGATGCGGTGGAGCTTCTCAACCGTTGCCCTGGTGTCGCCCGGATTGGCGACATGGTCGATGATGCCGACCGTCCCGCCCGGCTTCATGGCCGCGTAGATTGTCTTCAGCCACGCATCCGGATCCATCCGCGGGATGCCGCGCTTGGCGCTCTCCCAGTAGACGTCGTGGTAATCCATGTTGATCAGCATGAAATCATACTTGCCCGCCGGGAGGTCGGGCGCTTCCATCGGGCTCTTGCGGAGCCACACGTTGGGCTGTTTGGCCTGCACCAACTGATAGGTGTCGTAGGTCTTCTGCGTGTAAAATTGATTGGGCTGCCAGATGGTGACGTGGCCCGTCGGCCCAACCACGCGACCGGTAATTTCCGCCCAGTAGAAATTGCCGCCAAACGGATCAGCGACGCGCATCCCCGGCCGAAGCCCGAGGAATTGCAGGACTTCCGCGGGCTTGCGGGACTCGTCGAGCTTTACATTGTCTGCGCTTCGGTCAGGCGACGCCACGGCGGCGGCGATGGCCTTGTTGACGACTGCCGGCTTGGCCGAGAGCGGCGTTGCGGCGAGGAGAAGCAGGGCGGCGAAAGTCGAAACGCGCATGGCAATGGTCTCCCATTTGGATCAAGGCCTCTTACCATTCCCGCGCGCGTGCGCCAGCCAAGCTGTATTCGCTTGCGCGACAGCCGGTTTCGACTAGCGTTCCGGCCCTGCTTTCGGGGGGAAGTTGGACATGGCCACAGTCGCAGCACCCGCGCCAGACCGCAAAGCGGCCGAGCGCAAATTCTATTCCCGCATGGCGATGCTACTGATCGCCGTAGTGTTCATCGGCTTCGCGCCGAGCTTCTATTTGAAGGGTATCGTCCCAGCCTACCCGCGGCCGAACCCGACACTGCCGCCGGCCGTGCTGTTCCACGGCCTGACCTTTACCTTGTGGATGATCCTGCTGGTCCTCCAGACCCAACTGATCGCGACCCGGCGAGTCGAGACGCATATGAAGCTGGGCAAGGCGGCGATGTTCGTGGCCATCGCCCTGCTCCCGATCATGTATTTGACCGCCGTGTGGGGCGTCGCGCGGCAGAGCCATCCGCCCTTCACCGACGGCCTCAACTGGACCGCAATCCCGCTCGCCGTGATCCCCACGTTCGGCTTCCTGGTCTATCAGGCCTGGCGGCGGCGCAAGCAGGCGCAGTGGCACAAGCGGCTGATGCTCGGCGCGACGATCATCTTCGCCGTCGGCCCCGGGTTCATGCGCATCCCGCTTGCCCCGCCAACCTTCTGGGGCTTCACCATCCAGCTGCTGGTTGGCAACATGCTGTTGTTTACGCCGCTGTTCCTGTGGGACCGGCGGACACAGGGTGGTGTACACCCGGCAACTTGGCTGGCGTTCACGACGTCCCTCAGCGCGGCAGTTGTGCCGCTCGCGTTGATCTACACGCACAGCTGGGCCGGAATCGCAGCGCGGCTTCCGGGAGTTGGTGCCTAGCCGAACAGCGCCTTCCTGCGCTCCAAGCTCGCCGCCGGCCACAGCTCGCTGCTGTCATAATAAGCCTCAACCGCGAGCGCGCCGTCTGGCAGTTGCACCCACGGCAGCTTCGAGCGGGTGTAAATGTGGATGTCGGGCGTCACCTCGCCCGGCTCGTCGAGGGCGCCCACGCGGACGAACCGCAGGACGTCACTGGCACCGCCATAGTTGCTCCACAGCGCGACGCGGCAGTCGGGACAGCGCCAAACCTGCTGGCCGCGACCGCTCTCCGACGGAGTCATCACCGGTTCCGGCGCTCCCGCGAGGGTCTCGACCTGATCGCTCTCGATCAAAGCGTTGATGACGAACGCCGAGCCGGTCTCGGTCTGGCAGCAGGTGCAATGACAGCAATGGACGAACATCGGCTCACGCTTAAGCCGGTAACGCACAGCGCCGCAGGCACAGCCACCCTCACGCACGGGCCGCTTTCTCCTTGGCCATTGCCGCCACCAGGTTCAGCGCATCGTGCGCCGATAGCGCGGCGCCTTCCTGCCACGTCGGCTGGTAGCTCAGATGCTCACCCGCGAAGACGATCGGCCCCTCGGGCTTCAACAGCTCGGCATAAAGCGGTCCGCGGCCGGGAGGGCCTCCACCCATCACGCCCGGCTCGAAGTCGGGCCACAAAGCACCGACACCTTCGGAATAGGGCGTGAGGCCCCAGGCCACCGTCACCGGCTTGCTCATCAGGCGCGAGCGGCCGGGATGGAGCGCTTCGACCGATTCCCGGCAGATGCGGAAACGCTCCTCATGGCTGAGGGCGGCGAACCGGTCGGGGTTGTCGTTGTTGGTCCAGCCGGCGGCATAGGCCGCGACCAGGATACCCTTGGCCGCGCCGTAGTTGTTCGCCGGGTAGATCACATTCTCGTTAAGCTTGTCGGTCCAGGCGAGCCCGCCGTAGATGAAATCGTCCTTTTCCCAGAAGCGGGGCGCTTCGAAGCCGACCTTGACGCTGTGGAGATAGGCCGGGCCCTTGGCGATGGCCTGTTGCTTGGCCGGCGTGAAGTCGCTCGGGATCCGGGCCAGGACCGGGAGCGGCAGGGTGCAGACGCAATAATCCGCTTCGGTCATCTGCTTGCCCGGCCCATGCTCGATCCGCACCCGGTTGCCGATGCGGCGGATGGCCGACACCCGCGTATTCAGGCGAACGGCCGGCCTCACCTGGTCGTAAATTGCATAGGCAATGCGATCCATGCCGCCGACGGGCTGCAGCATCACCGGCTGCATGTCCCAGATCGATTCGAACAGATAGGGCAAGACGATTCCGGTGCCCCGCCCAAGCTCTTTGACGGTGAGGGCCGGCAGCGGCACCGGCGCCTGGTTGTAGCCGCCGCCGTCGACCGAATAGCCGGAACTGCCGTTCGGAGCGTAACGCCCCTTGGGGTCGAGGCTGCCCCAGGCAGCCAGGAAACCGCGCAGCAGCTCAAGCTCGGGCTTGGGGGCAAACTGGTCAAGCGCCCGCTGATCGATGGCCTTGGCCAGTAGTTCGCTGATCCGTCCATGGAGGTCGAACACCTGCCGCCGTTCGGGGATAACCTGCCCGCCGAAATCCCAGCCCGCGTTGCGGTTGATGTTGATGAAATTCTCGAGCTGAACGCCGAAGCGCCGCGCGTAGCCGAGGATTGCACGATGCGTCGACGGGAGGCGCGCGGGCCCGGCGTTGAAATATAGCCCCGGATCAAACGTAGCATGCTGGTCCGGCCGGCCAATCTGCTCGATCCGGTCGCCGTTGCGGATGGTCCAGGCGCGGCCACCGATCCGGCTCCGTGCCTCGAGCACAGTGACCCGGTAGCCGGCCTTGCGCAGTTCGTAGGCCGCGACCAGCCCGGCAATGCCGGCGCCGAGGACGACAACCGATCGGCCATTCCCGCTCGACGGAGGCAGCGCGAAATTCTCTGCGCCAGCCGGTGTCGGGATCGCCAGGCCAATGGCTTCCATCGCCATGTAGGCGGCGCCGGCGCCACCAATTGCGCCAACGGTTTCGAGCAATGCCCGACGCGTAAGTGCCATCCGCCCCTCCCCCTGATGCCGGCGACTCGGTGCGCAGTTGCGCGAGACTGGCAGTTATTGTTCGCACGCGCTCAGAAAAATTCCGGGCATCGCGGCATCGCTCGGCGGGGCGGGGCGTTGATGGCTCGACCCTGTAACTGGAGTAACCCTAAATGACCGAACACAATGGCGAAATTTCCACCCTCAACACGCTCATTGCGACCCTGATCGACAGTGTCACCGGATACGAGGACGCTGCCTCGAACTCCGAAGCTGGCCGGTTCGCCGAGATATTCCGCCAACGCGCAGATGAACGCCAGCGCTGCGTCGCTGATCTTCGCTCTGAGGTCAGCCGGCTCGGTGGCAATCCCGAGGACGATGGTTCGCTGATGGGCAAGACCCACCAGCGCTTCCTCGACCTCAAGGCCGCAATCACCGGCCGCGATGACCAGGCGATCATCAACGAGGTCGAGCGCGGCGAGGATTATCTGAAGGCCAAGTTCGAAACCGCCCTCAAGGATGGTGATCTGAGCAGCGACACGCGCGCTGCGGTAGAGCACGTCTTTCAGTCGGTTCGCGAAGGGCACGACCAGATGAGCAGCCTGAAGCACGGGCTCGAAGCCTCGGCCTGACCTGCATTGGAGTAAGCGGGGCGGTCCACACCAGTGGATCGTCCCCGCTTTGTTATCAGTAGCCCATCAGCGCGAGCACTTCGCGCCGGCTGCGCTCATCCTCGCGGAAGGTGCCCATCATCCGGCTGGTGGTCATCACCACGCCAGGCGTGTTGACGCCGCGCGCGGTCATGCAGGCGTGGCTCGCCTCAATCACCACGGCGACGCCCTTGGGTTGAAGCCGCTCCCAGATCGTATCCGCGACCTGCGCCGTTAGCCGTTCCTGCACCTGCAGGCGGCGGGCGAAACCGTGGAGGACGCGCGCCAGCTTGCTGATGCCGACGACCTTGTCGCGCGGGAGGTAAGCAATCGACGCCTTGCCGATGATCGGCGCCAAGTGATGCTCGCAATGCGACTGGAAGGGGATGTCCTTGAGCAGGACGATCTCGTCGTAGCCGCCGACTTCCTCGAACGTGCGGCCGAGGTGCGCCGCGGGGTCTTCGCCATAGCCGCGGGCATATTCCCGCCAAGCCTTGGCCACCCGGCGTGGCGTATCGAGCAGGCCCTCACGGCCCGGATCGTCGCCCGTCCAGCGGATCAGCGTACGGATCGCGTCGGTAACCTCGCCAGGGATCTCGACCTCGGGTGCCGGTTCAACCAGGTCGCCATCGTCTGGATCGCCATCGGTCATTCGTCGAGCTCCCGCGCAATATCGTCGGCGACCGCCGCCGCCTGGCCCCGTATGTCGGGGACCGCAGTGATTTCCCAATAGCGGCCCTTGGTCAGTGGCCCCAACGCCCAAAGCCGCGTCCCGACCCGCGAGTCCGGGCCGGCAGCAAGCCCGATGCCGAGATGGTCGGGCGCGACTTCGTTTCGATCCATCAGCCCGCGGAGGAGCGAATTGCGGGTTCGCTCGATCGCGTGAAGCGGGCCGGTGCAATTGAAGACATAGTCGAAGTGCTCGACGGCGGTCTGGCGCGCGCCGCGCCGGCAAATCTCGACGTCGAGACCGGAGTGAGCGGCGTTGGCCGCGACGATCCGGCCCGCGACGATCTCCAGCCGGCC
>Ga0068860_100004798_pt1 | contig 13768 bp, 5 predicted proteins | sample KBSSwiS32_FD_66597 | JGI IMG/M metagenome (GOLD analysis project Ga0068860, IMG submission 66597) | Switchgrass rhizosphere microbial communities from Kellogg Biological Station, Michigan, USA - KBS Switchgrass S3-2 | ecosystem: Host-associated > Plants > Roots > Rhizosphere > Soil ... | reverse complement strand
GCTCGCGTACCGCCGCGGCGTCGCGGGCGGAGAGGTCCGGGAAGTCCGGGTCGCTGCCCACGTCGTCGGTGTAGCGCCAGGAGCGGGCGCAGCGATTGCCGGTGGCCTTCCGCGGTACCACGCCGACGCCCGGTACGTCAGGCAGGGTAAAGGCGCCCTCGCGGGCCTCGCCCTCGACGATCTCGATGCCGGACGTGATGCAGATCTCGGCGAAGTCGATGCCCTCCAGCGCCGACAGCAGCTGCGGGTTGTCGATGAAGACCTGCGGCGACGCCTCCAGGGCCGAGCCGATCCTCTTGTTGGCGCGCTCGATCTCCAGAGCGCCCGTCACCACGCGGCGCACGCGCTTGATGCTCTCCCACTCCTCGGCCAGAGCGTCGTTGCGCCAGGACTTGGACACCTCGGGGAACACCTCAAGGTGCACCGAGCCGTCCTCGGAGGGATAGCGCGCCAGCCATGCTTCCTCGGCGGTGAAGCACAGCAGCGGGGCAAGCCACAGCGTGACGTGGCGGAAGAGCTGCTCGATGGTATCGAGCGCCGCCCGGCGCTTGGGGCTGGAGTACGGCTCGCAGTAGAGCGCGTCCTTGCGGATGTCGAAGTAGAACGCGGACAGGTCCGTGTTCATGAAATGCGAGAGGGAGGCCACGACGCGCTTGTAGTCGTAGTCGGCGTAGGCCTTGCGGATCGTCTCGTCGATCTCCGCCAGCCGGTGCAGCATCAGCTGCTCCAGCTCGGGCAGCGCCGCGGGGGCCAGCTGCTGGCGACCCTCGTAGTGGGCGAGCGTGCCCAGCATCCAGCGCAGCGTGTTGCGGATCTTGCGGTAGGCCTCGATCGAAGACTGCACGATACCGGGGCCGAAGCGGATGTCGTTGGTCGTGTCGGCAGACGCCACCCACAGACGCAAGATGTCGGCGCCGGACTTGGCGATCACCTCCTGTGGCGGGACGACGTTACCCTTGGACTTCGCCATCTTTTCCTCGCCCTTCTCGTCGAGCACGAAGCCGTGGGTGAGCACGACGTCATAGGGGGCGCGCCCGCGCGTGCCGCAGCTCTCCAGGAGGGAGGAGTGGAACCAGCCGCGGTGCTGGTCGGAGCCTTCAAGGTACATGACCGTATCATCGCCGCCGTCGCGCTTGCGGCGGATGCCGGCGAGCTGCGGGAAGTGCTCCGGGTCCTCCAGGGTGAAGGCATGGGTGGAGGCGGAGTCGAACCACACGTCGCAGATGTCCTCGACCTTCTTCCACTCCTTCGTGCTGTAGGCGTTGCCAAGGAACCGTTCGGCGGCGCCCGGCTCGTGCCAGGCGCTGATGCCCTTCTCCTCGATGGCGGAGACGATGCGGCGGTTGACCTCCTCATCCTTCAGGATCTCGTAGGAGCCGTCCGGACTGTCCTTGACGAAGATAGGGATCGGCACGCCCCAGGCGCGCTGGCGCGATAGCACCCAGTCGGGCTTGGCCTCGATCATGCCGGTGATGCGGTTCTGCCCCTGCGGCGGCACCCACTGCGTCTCCGCGATGGCGCGCAGCGCCAGCTGGCGCAGGGTAAAGCCTCCGATGGAGTCGTGCGAGTGCTGCACCGATTCCCCTCCCCCTTGTGGGGAGGGGCTAGGGGTGGGGGGAACCACTCCCTTCGAGATGGGGGATTCCCCCCCACCCTGTCCCTCCCCCACAAGGGGGGAGGGGACGCTGCGGCTCCCGTCTTGCCCCACATGAATGGGTCGGTCCATGGCGATGAACCATTGCGGCGTGTTGCGGAAGATCACTGGCTTCTTGGAGCGCCAGGAGTGCGGGTACTGGTGCTTGAGGCGACCGCGCGCGATCAGCGCGCCGGCCTCGATCAGCGCCTTGATCACAGCGTCGTTGGCGTCGCCCTTGTCGCCCTTCTCGGTGATGACGCGCTTGCCCTCGAAGCCCGGCGCCTCCTTGGTGAACCGGCCGTCGGCATCGACCGTGAAGGGGATGGCGGTGTCGATGTCGCGTGCCGTCAGCGCCGCGGTGCTCGCCATCCAGATCTCGAAGTCCTCGCGGCCGTGGCCGGGTGCGGTGTGCACGAAACCGGTGCCGTCCTCGTCGGTGACGTGGGCGCCGTCGAGCAGAGGAACCGCGAATTGATAGCCGCCGCCGACGCCCTTCAGGGGATGGGCACAAGCGATCTTGGCCAGCACGTCGGGGCGCACGATGCCCTTCGGCTCGAAGGCCTCGACCTTCGCCGCCTTCATGACCGGCTCGGCGAGCTTGTGCGCCAGGATCAGCTTGTCGCCGGGCTTGGCCCAGTTCCCCTCGGGCGCCTTCGTCACCTCGAACAGTCCGTAGGCGATCCTGGAGCTGAAGCTGATCGCCCGGTTGCCCGGCAATGTCCACGGAGTCGTGGTCCAGATGACGACGGCTGCGCCTTCAGGCAGCATCGCGGCCTTGGGAGATTGCACCGGGAACTTCACCCAGACGGTGTCGCTGGTGAACTCCTGGTACTCGATCTCGGCCTCGGCGAGCGCGGTCTTCTCCACCACGCTCCACATCACCGGCTTGGAGCCGCGGTAGAGCTGGCCGGTGGCCACGAACTTCATCATCTCGCGCGCGATCTGCGCCTCGGCGGCCGGCGCCATCGTCGTGTAGGGATGCGCCCAGTCGCCCTCCACGCCGAGCCGCTTGAACTCCTCGCGCTGAATGTCGATCCACCGCTGTGCGAAGGCGCGGCACTCGGCGATCAGCTCCAGGACCGGCACGTCCTCCTTGCGCTTGCCCTTGGCGCGGTAGGCCTGCTCGATCTGCCACTCGATGGGCAGGCCGTGGCAGTCCCACCCCGGCACGTAGTTGGAATCGTAGCCCAGCATCTGCTGGCCGCGGGTCACCATGTCCTTGAGGATCTTGTTGAGCGCGGTGCCGATGTGGATGTTGCCGTTGGCATAGGGCGGGCCGTCGTGGAGGATGAACTTCGGCCGGCCCTTGGCGGCCTCGCGCAGCCGCCGGTACATGCCGAGGCCGGCCCAGCGCTTGAGCAGCCGGGGCTCAAGCTCCGGCAGGCCGGCCTTCATGGGGAACGAGGTCTTCGGCAGGAACAGGGTCTCGCTCCAGTCGCGCGTGGCGGGAGCGGCAGGTTTGTTGGAGGTCATGAGAGTGCCGTCTGCAAAAGCTGGATGAAGCTGAGAAGCGGGTACGCGCCAATGCGGGTGTGCCCCGGCGCCCTTAGGCGGCGGGGCCTATAATTCGTCTCAGCTCGGGCTTCGATGGCGACATGGGGCGCTGTTGTAAGGCAATAGGGCAGTAAGGCAATAGGGCATAGGTGGTTGAGCCAAATTCCGACTGCCCTACTGCCTTATTGCCTTACTGCCCTGGCTGCTGCCCTACTTTACCGGCTTCGCTGGCGCGGCACCGAGAATGGCCTGCGCCTTGGCGCAGTCCCTGGCGACCTGCTCCTTGAGCGCCTCGACCGAGGCGAACTTTGTGTCGGCGCGCACGTAGTCCACGAACTCGACCGCGATCTCGCGGCCATAGAGGTCGCCGTCGAAACCGAGCAGGAACACCTCCAGCATCGGCGCCCCATCGTCGAAGGTGGGGCGGGTGCCGAGATAGGCCGCTCCGCCATAGGTCTCGCCATCGACATGCACGCGGGCCGCGTAGATGCCGTGGGCCAAGGCTGTGCCAGGCGCCAGGGCGATATTGGCGGTAGGGAAGCCCAGCCCCGTGCCGCGCTTGAAGCCGCCGATCACCTCGCCCGACACCCGCCACCAGTGGCCCAGCATCTGTGCCGCGCCCGCCACGTCGCCCTGGGCCAACTCGGCGCGGATGGCGTTGGAGGAGAACACCTCGCCCGCCTCCGCCACCTGCGCCACCACCGTCACGCCGAAGCCCAGCGCCTCGCCGGCACGCCGCATCGTCTCAGGGTCGCCGGCCCGCGCCTTGCCGAAGCGGAAATCGTAGCCGATCACGATGTGCCGGGCCGCCAGGGCGCCAATGACGATCTGCTCGATGAAGTCCTGCGCGGTCAGTCCGGCCAGCGCCGCGTCGAACTTTAGGACCACGGCCGCGTCGAGGCCGAATTGCTCCAACAGCTCCAGCTTGCGCTGGAGAGGTGTCAGTCGGAAGTGCGGCTTGTCGGGCTGAAAGAACTCGCGCGGGTGCGGCTCGAACAGAATGACGCCCGCCGGTACGCCCGGCTCCCCCGCCTGCTTTCTCGTGGCCCGCAGCAGCGCCTGGTGCCCGCGGTGCACACCGTCGAAATTGCCGATCGCGTACGCACCCCCGCGGGCGCGGGCCGGCACGTCGCTGGTTCCATGGACGACGATCATCTCAGGTTTCAGGGATTAGGGACTAGGGATCAGGTGGTCAAGCTCACGGAGCCAGGAGGGATCGGAGGCCGTCTCCCTAATCCCTGAAACCTAGAACCTGATCCCTGCCTCCGGGCATCAGCACTGCGCCATGTCGATGCAGGTATGCATGTACTGGTTGATGGCGGTGACGACGGAGCTGGAGACCTTGTCGCGCCACTGGTCGGAGTTGAGCTGCTCGGCGTCCTGGTGATTGGTGATGTAGCCGAGCTCCAGCAGGATCGCAGGCACCTTGGCGGTCTTGAGCACCACGAAAGCGGCGCCGCGGTCCGGGTTCTCCATCAGGTTGGTGGAGCTGCCGACGAAGTCGATGACCGAGCGGGCGAACACACTGGTGCGGACCTGGTTGCGCTCGATCAGGTCGCGGGCCTTCTCGGCGAGGATGCCGCGCAGCGCGTCGACGTCCGCGTCCACCTGCTTGGCAAGCGCCACCTGCTTGCCGGAGAGCACCGAGTCGCGCATCTCGGCCTCCGCCGAGCGGCGCAGGACGTCTGCAACCTGCGGGCGCAGGGAATAGATGGTGGCGCCGCGGGCGCTGGCCCGGTCGGTGTAGTCGGCGTGGATGGCGATGAACAGGGCCGCCTGGTTGCGCTCGGCGAAGCTGCGGCGCTCGTCGAGCGGGATGAACACGTCGCTGTCGCGCGTCATCATCACCTTGTAGGCGCCGGTGGCCGCCAGCTTGTCGCGCAGCTTCAGGCTGAAGGAGAGCACTATGTCCTTCTCGACCGTGCCGAACTTGCGGGCGCCGGAATCCTCGCCGCCGTGACCGGGATCGACGACGATCACCGGCTTGAACGAGCCTGAGGCGCGCCGCTGGGCGGGCTTGGGGAGGGGCGGCTGCAGCCCGGCGCTGCCTGTGGGGCGCGCCTCGGTTGCGCCCGCCGCCGTCACCTCGGCGGCGGCGACGATGTCGAGCACCAGCCGGTCCGAGGTGCCGTCCGGCGCCTTCTCGACGACCGATTTCTCGATCACCACCGGGCCGGTGACATCGATCACCACCCGCACTCGGCCGGGCGCCGATAGGCCGTGGTGGAAGGACTTCACCACCCCGACAGGCGTTCGGCCCGGGGGATTCGGCAAGTCCAGCCGCATCTGTGGCAGGTCGATGAGGATGCGATTCGGATTGACGAGTGCCGAGATCTTGACGTCCCTTGCCTCCGCCGCGCGCTCCAGTCCAACGATGAACCGGGTCCGGGTGCTACCGGCCTCGGGCGTGGCCGCTTTGGACGCTGCCGCCGCTTTGGCGGGAGTGGCGGGCGACCGCAGACCAGCCTGCTGGGCCGATGCCGCCGAGGCGAGCAGCGTGAGAGATACAACGAGAAGTGGCATCCAGCGTGCGCCGGATGTCCTGCCAGTTGCCATGCCTCTGGACCCCCGGGCTCGCGCCCCACGAACGACGTGATCGCCTGTGGAATACTTGTGGATAATGGCATTTTCCGGGTCACCATCAACAGCGTTCAATAGCATGTCAACATTAATTATTCTCCGACGGCGCGGAGTCGGGGCAACAGTCCGTTCGTCCCGACCTAACTCCCGAGCAGGCGCGCGTAGCCCTGCTCCAGGATCTCGTCGAGGGTGTTCCGATAGCCCAGGGCGGCAGCGCGGACCAAGGGGACCTCGCCCATCTCCAGGCCTGCGAAATCGTTGCGCTTCACATAGGCGATGGGTGCGCTGACCGGGACGAAGGCGGCGCGTTGCTTGTGCAGCGTGGTGATGAGGCCGCGCATCTGGCCGGCAGGGCCGAGCTGCGAGACCATCACCATCCGCATGGCGCCCTTGGTCAGCGAGACGAGGTGGATGTAGGACGACGAAGTCGGGATATAGACCCGGCCGCGGTGCAAGAACGTCTTGTCGGGGCGGTCGCGCTCCTGAAACAGGAGGCTCGGCCATTCGTCGTCCCAAGCGATGTCGGTGCGGTAGGCCATGACGCCGCCTGGCACCGAGAAGGACGGGCGCAGGGTCAGATAGCTGCCGATGTAGTGATCCACCCCGGCGCGGGTGTAAGCGCCCATGTACTCGGGCGCCGCGCGGCCCTCCACGCCCCCGTTCGGGTCCGGAGCGTCGCGGGCGGGGTGCGGCGGCTTGCCCGCCAGGGCGGCCTTCACTCGGTCGAAGTCGAGGCCCAGTACCATGCAGACGTCGAACAGGGTCTGGTCGCGCACCGGGCGGCCGGCCAGCAGGTTCTGGATGGTCTTCTCGTGGATGTCGGCGGCGTCGGCCAACTCGGCCTGAGTCATCTTCTTCTCGATCATCGCCGTCTTGATGAGCGAGAGCGCCATGGAATCCTTGAGGGAATGCTTGCCGTCCATGCGCATGGTGCGCCGATGTCGCGAAAATGGTGACCGAGGGCCTTGAGCCTAGCCGAAAGCACAAGCGGGCGGGAGGGGCAACGGACCACGCGAGGAGACTGACCGAGGCTGCCCCCTCGCGGTGTCAGCGCGACAGGGCGACCGCCCCCCACAGGAGGATCACCCCGGCGCCTGCCAGCAGCAGGTCCATAAGCAAGCGGAACTGCTCGGCGTCGAGACGCAGGACGAAGCCCTTGGCCATGCGGGACCCCGCCATCAGCGAGGCCCCTACGATTAGCCCGCGCACCACCGTCTCGGGCGGCAGGGCGTCGAAGCGCTGGAACACCACCGCCTTGGTGAGGCCGATGGCCATGGAGCCCAGAGCCTCGGTCGCCAGATAGGCGCCCTTGACCAGCCCGTAGGCCAGGAAGAACGGGGTGTTGATCGGGCCGGTAGATGCAACCATGCCGGACAGGAATCCGATGCCGGCCCCCACCAGCGTCAGGTGCCACGCCTTGGTCCGCAGGCCACGCGCCTGCAGCCAGCGGCGGGCGGGGACCATCAGGATGAACATGGCGCCCAGGATGCTCTCCACCACCCGTGGGTCGAGGATGAGCAGCGTGCGCGCACCCAGCCCGGCGGCCGGCACGGCGGTGACGCAGTAGTACGCGTTGGCGCGCCAGTCCACCTCGCGCCACCACACCAGCACGCGCGCGAGATTGGCCATCAGTGCCGCAATGGCCATGATCGGCACCGCCTCGTGCGGACCGAAGCTGAGCATGAGCGCCGGCATCAGCATGATCGAGGCGCCGAACCCGACGATGCCGGAGAGCGTGCCCGCGACCAGCCCAAGCCCCAGCACTGCCAGCCAGATCATGGGCGACGCTCGCGTCGGCAGAGGGGGACTGGGAGCCGCATTTTATCGTCCTTCGCTGGAGCCCCTGGAACCCGATGGGGCCCCATGCGTTGTAATTAGCTCTTAGTTTGCCCTGCGTGCACCAGAGGGGGTTATTTTTGCATACAACGCTGACGGGCGCCGACGCCGAGTTGCGCGCGCTCCTCCATGCCCTGAACGGCCTGAGCGACGGCGATGGCTCTGTGCGGCTGCCGGAGGACTGGACCGGCACCGTGGGCGAGGTTGCCAGAATTTTCAATCGGATGATGGCCAAGGAGCGGGCGGCCAACGGCGGCCAGGCGCGTCGCAGGGCCTATCCGCGGCCGGGACGCAGCGAGGCGGCGCTGAGCACCGATCAGACCCTGGCGCTGCTCAATGCGCTTCTCGCGGTGAGGCGGGGCGACGACAAGGTGAGGCTGCCGCTCGACTGGCCGGGCCTGGCAGGCAAGGTCGCCGATGCCTTCAACGACCTGGTGGAGCTGAACGCCCGCAAGCGCCTGGAGCTGGCTCGGCTGAGCCGGGTGGTCGGCAAGGAGGGCAAGCTCAAGGAGCGCGCCTCGCTGGGCGACGTCACCGGCTTCTGGCGCGACTCCGTCGAGTCCATCAACTCGCTGATCGAGGACCTGGTGCATCCCTCCAGCGAGGTGGCCCGCGTGATCGGCGCGGTGGCCCAGGGCGACCTTTCCAAGAGCATGGCCCTGGAAGTGGACGGACGGCCCGTGGAAGGCGAGTTCCTCCGCACCGCCCGCACCATCAACACCATGGTGGACCAGCTGCGCTCGTTCGCCGCCGAGGTGACGCGCGTGGCCCGCGAGGTCGGCACCGAAGGCAAGCTCGGCGGCCAGGCCGACGTGCGCGGAGTCTCCGGCACCTGGCGCGACCTTACCGACAGCGTGAACTCCATGGCCGGCAACCTGACGGCCCAGGTGCGCAACATTGCCGAGGTGACGACGGCGGTTGCCAAGGGCGACCTGTCGAAGAAGATCACAGTGGACGTGAAGGGCGAGCTGCTGGAGCTGAAGAACACCATCAACACCATGGTGGACCAGCTGCGCTCGTTCGCCGCCGAGGTGACGCGCGTCGCCCGCGAGGTCGGCACCGAGGGCAAGCTCGGCGGCCAGGCCGACGTGCAGGGCGTGTCGGGCACCTGGAAGGACCTGACCGAGAGCGTCAACTCCATGGCCGGCAACCTGACCGACCAGGTGCGCAACATCGCCGACGTGACGACCGCGGTGGCGCGCGGCGACCTGTCCAAGAAGATCACGGTGGATGTGAAGGGCGAGCTGCTGGAGCTGAAGAACACCATCAACACGATGGTGGACCAGCTCGGTGCCTTCGCCTCCGAGGTGACGCGCGTGGCGCGCGAGGTGGGCACCGAAGGCGAGCTCGGCGGCCAGGCCGCGGTGCCCGGAGTCGCCGGCACCTGGAAGGACCTCACCGACAGCGTGAACTCCATGGCCGGCAACCTGACGGCCCAGGTGCGCAACATCGCCGACGTGACCACCGCGGTCGCCACGGGGGACCTCTCGCGCAAGATCACCGTCGATGTGAAAGGCGAGATCCTGGAGCTGAAGAACACCATCAACACGATGGTGGACCAGCTCGGCGCGTTCGCCTCCGAGGTGACGCGCGTGGCGCGCGAGGTGGGCACCGACGGCAAGCTCGGCGGCCAGGCCGACGTGCCCGGCGTGGCAGGCACCTGGAAGGACCTGACCGACTCGGTCAACTCCATGGCCGGCAACCTGACCGACCAGGTGCGCAACATCGCCGACGTGACCAAGGCGGTGGCGGCGGGCGACCTCTCGAAGAAGATCACCGTCGACGTGAAGGGCGAGATCCTGGAGCTGAAGGCCACCATCAACACCATGGTGGAGCAGCTGCGCTCGTTCGCCGCCGAGGTGACGCGCGTCGCCCGCGAGGTCGGCACCGAGGGCAAGCTGGGCGGCCAGGCCGACGTGCCGGGCGTGGCCGGCACCTGGAAGACGCTGACCGAGTCGGTCAACTCCATGGCCGGCAACCTGACCGCGCAGGTGCGCAACATCGCCGAAGTGACCACCGCGGTGGCCATGGGCGACCTGTCCAAGAAGATCACCGTGGATGTTGCGGGCGAGATCCTGGAGCTGAAGAACACCATCAACACCATGGTGGACCAGCTGCGCTCGTTCGCCGCCGAGGTGACGCGGGTGGCGCGCGAGGTGGGCACCGAGGGCGAGCTGGGTGGCCAAGCCGACGTGCAGGGCGTGGCAGGCACCTGGAAGGACCTCACCGAGTCGGTCAACTCCATGGCCGGCAACCTGACCGCGCAGGTGCGCAACATTGCCGACGTGACCAAGGCGGTGGCCACCGGCGACCTCTCCAAGAAGATTGCCGTGGACGTGAAGGGCGAGATCCTGGAGCTGAAGAACACCATCAACACCATGGTGGACCAGCTGCGCACCTTCGCCGGTGAGGTGACGCGCGTGGCGCGCGAGGTGGGCACGGAAGGCAAGCTCGGCGGCCAGGCCGCGGTGCAGGGCGTGGCGGGCACCTGGAAGGACCTGACCGAGAGCGTCAACTTCATGGCCGCCAACCTCACCGACCAGGTGCGCGGCATCGCCCGCGTGGTGACGGCGGTCGCCAACGGCGACCTCAAGCACAAGCTCACCGTCGAGGCCAAAGGCGAGATCGCCGCGCTCGCAGACACCATCAACGGCATGACCGACACCCTCGCCACCTTCGCCGACCAGGTGACGACGGTGGCGCGCGAGGTGGGCGTGGAGGGCCGGCTGGGCGGCCAGGCCAAGGTGCCCGGTGCCGCCGGCACCTGGAAGGCGCTCACTGAGAACGTCAACCAGCTCGCCGCCAACCTGACGACCCAGGTGCGCGCCATTGCCGACGTGGCCGTGGCCGTGACCCAGGGCGACCTGACGACGCGCTCGATCACGGTGGACGCGCAGGGCGAGGTGGCCGTCCTCAAGGACACCATCAACGAGATGATCCGCAACCTGCGCGACACCACGCGCAAGAACACCGATCAGGACTGGCTCAAGACCAACCTCGCCAAGTTCAGCCGCCTTCTGCAGGGTCAGAAGGACATGGTGGCGGTCGGCCAGATGATCCTGTCGGAGCTGGCGCCGGTGGTGGGCGCGCAGCAGGCCGAGTTCTACGTGCGCGAGAGCGGGGAGCCGCGCCTGCGACTGCTCGCAAGCTATGCGTCCGGCGGGCAGAGGGCGCACGGCAAGACGGTGGAGCTTGGGCAAGGCCTGATCGGCCAGGTGGCGATCACCTGCCAGAAGGTGCTCCTGGAGAACCTGTCCGCCGTTGCGGTCCGCGTCGTCACGGGGCTGGGCGAGTGGACGCCGAGCAACATCCTGGTGCTGCCGATCGTCTTCGAAGGAGAGGCGAAGGGCGTGTTGGAGCTCGCCTCCATCGAGCGATTCAGCACCAGCCATCAGGCGCTGCTCGACCAGCTCACCGAAAGCATCGGAATCGTGATCAACACGATCGAGGCCAACATGCGCACGGAGGACCTGCTCAAGCAGTCGCAATCGCTCGCCAACGAGCTGCAGCGGCGCCAGGAGGAGCTGCAGCGGACCAACGAGGAGCTGCAGGACAAGGCGATGCTGCTGGCACAGCGCAACGAGGAGGTGGAGCGCAAGAACCGCGAGGTGGAGCAGGCGCGCCAGGCGCTGGAGGACAAGGCGGTGCAGCTCGCCCGCACCTCGAAGTACAAGTCCGAGTTTCTGGCCAACATGAGCCACGAGCTGAGGACGCCGCTCAACAGCCTGCTGATCCTCTCCGATCAGCTGTGCCAGAACCGCGAGCGCAACCTCACCGAGCGGCAGGTGGACTTCGCCAAGACCATCCATTCCTCGGGCAACGACCTGTTGACGCTGATCAACGACATCCTCGACCTGTCGAAGATCGAGTCCGGCACCGTCGTGGTCGATGTGAGCGAGCTGCGCTTCGACGACCTGCACCGCTACGTGGAGCGCACCTTCCGGCCGATCGCGGAGTCGAAGAGCCTCGATTTCCTGCTCCGCATCGACCCGTTGCTGCCGACCTCGATCATCACCGACAGCAAGCGGCTGCAACAGATCCTCAAGAACCTGCTCTCCAACGCCTTCAAATTCACGCACTACGGCCAGGTGACCCTGACCATGGAGCCGGCCAAGGCCGGTTGGAGCGCCGACAACGAGGAGCTGAACCGCGCCTTCGGCGTCGCGGCCTTCCAGGTCACCGATACAGGGATCGGCATCTCGGCCGACAAGCAGCAGATCATCTTCGAGGCGTTCCACCAGGCCGATGGCAGCATCAGCCGCAAGTACGCCGGCACCGGCCTCGGCCTCGCCATCAGCCGCGAGTTGTCGAAGCTGCTCGGCGGCGAGATCAGGCTCGTCAGCAGCCCCGGACGGGGATCGAGCTTCACGCTCTACCTGCCGATCGAGTACACGCAGCCCCGGCTGGCAAGGAGGACGGCCCAGTCCGGTGCAATCGAGGGCGATGCCGCCCTCGGCGAGAACGGCATGCCGCTGGATGAGCTGTCCGCGCGCATGCAGGTGCTGGCCGAGAGCCAGCCCGAGCCGACGCTGCTCGTCAACGAGGCCCTGGACGACCGTGACAACATCCAGCCCGGCGACACGGTGCTCTTGATCGTCGAGAACGACCTGACGTTCGCGCGATTCCTGCTCGATGCCGCTCGCGAAAAGGGTTGCAAGGGGCTCGTCACCTCGCAGGGGGCCGGCGCTTTGGCGCTTGCGCGCGACCATATGCCCGACGCGTTCACCCTCGACATCGTGCTCCCCGACATGGACGGCTGGCGCGTGCTCGACCGCCTTAAGCACGACCTGGCGACCCGGCACATCCCGGTGTGTGTCGTGTCAACGGAGGATGCCCGCGAGCGCGCCTTCGAGACCGGGGCCTGCGCCTTCATCGCCAAGCCCATCCCGTCCAAGGACGTGCTCGACGCCGGCTTGCAGCAGCTTCTGGCCCGTATCCGGCGGCCGGAGAAGCACGTCGTTGCCATCGGCGAGGACGCGGGCGCCCTCGATCCGCTCGTTGAGGCGATCGCCGGCGACGACCTCGTCGTCTCGCACGTTACGCCCCGCACGATGCTGACCATGATCGCCGCGGCGGCCCCCGACTGCGTCATCCTCGACGCCCAGGCCGGGGTAGACCTCGGCCGGATCGCCCGCACGCTGGAGCTGGCCCCGGCCGGCGCGCCCCTGCCGGTGCTGGTCTGGGACGGCAGCCTCAAGCCTGGCGACGACCGCAGCGCCCGCAGCTTCGATGCTCTCACGGTGCGCCACGTGCAGTCGCAGGAGCGCCTCGTGGATCTGGTGGCCTTCTACGCCCACCGGCGGATCACGCGCCTGCCCGAGGCGCAACTCGCCACTCTGGAGGCGCTGCATCAGTCGGATTCCCCGCTGGAGGGGAGGAAAGTGCTGATTGTCGATGACGACATCCGCAACATATACGCGCTGAGGAGCGTGCTCGAGGAGCATAACATGGCGGTGGATTCGGCCGGCAACGGGCGCGACGCGCTGCGCCTGATGTCGGGGCCGGGGCACATCGACATCGTGCTGATGGACATCATGATGCCCGAGATGGACGGCATCGCCACCATGCGGGAGGCGCGCAAGATCCGCCGCGACCTGCCGATCATCGCCGTCACGGCAAAGGCGATGAAAGGCGATCGCGAGCGCTGCATGGAGGCGGGCGCGTGGGACTACCTCTCCAAGCCGGTCGATCCGCATCATCTCCTTGCTGTTTTGCGCTCGTGGCTGCATCGGTAAAGCGTGCAGGCAGCCACGGAGGTCGCACCCCCATGAGTACCCCCATGACCGGGACCCCCACCAACAGCGGGACTTCAGGCAGCGAGAACACCACGACGGGGGCCGAGCGCGTCGATATCCTGGTGGTCGACGATCTGCGCGAGAAGCATCTGGCCTATCAGGTGATCCTGGAGGATCTTGGCCAGAACATCGTCTCCGTCACATCGGGTGAGGAGGCGTTGAAGCTGCTCCTGGAGCGCGACTTCGCCGTCATCCTTCTCGACGTCAATATGCCGGGCATGTCAGGCCTTGAGACCGCGGCCCTGATCCGCAGCCGGCGGAAGTCGCGCGTCACGCCGATCATCTTCGTGACGGCCTTCGCCGACGACGTGCAGACGGTGGAGGGCTACGCGCTGGGGGCGGTGGACTACATCCTGACGCCGGTGGTGCCGGAGATCCTGCGCGCCAAGGTCAAGGTGTTCGTCGAGCTCTACCGCACGCGGGTGGA
>Ga0068860_100004795_pt1 | contig 13776 bp, 10 predicted proteins | sample KBSSwiS32_FD_66597 | JGI IMG/M metagenome (GOLD analysis project Ga0068860, IMG submission 66597) | Switchgrass rhizosphere microbial communities from Kellogg Biological Station, Michigan, USA - KBS Switchgrass S3-2 | ecosystem: Host-associated > Plants > Roots > Rhizosphere > Soil ... | reverse complement strand
CCTGTAGTTTGTCGATTGAATACCCTGTTGTTTTTTCCTGGTTTTTTGAGATGAGGACTCCATTGCTTCTTCCCGGGATGTATCCTTTCCATGGCTTGTATTCAACAAAGCGGTGTGCCATTACAGCTTCGCCGGCAGTATTGGTAAGCATGCTTGAACGCAGACCAATCAATCCCCGCGAGGGAATTTCAAATTCAAGGTGTTGAATCTCACCTTTTGTTTCCATAACCAGCAACTCACCTTTACGCTGGGTTACCATATCGATTACTCGACCGCTATATTCGGCCGGCACATCCACTACGAGGTTTTCGTACGGTTCACATTTTTTACCATTCATTTCTTTGGTGATGACCTGGGGCTGACCTACGGTAATTTCATAGCCTTCACGTCGCATGGTTTCTACAAGAATGCTAAGGTGCAAAATACCCCGGCCATATACCATAAAGCTTTCGGCACTACCGGTTGAGGATACACGCAGCGCCAGGTTTTTTTCCAATTCCTTTTCAAGCCTGTCTTTCAGGTGACGGGATGTTACAAATTTTCCATCCCTGCCATAGAAAGGAGAATTATTGATGCTAAACTGCATATTCATGGTTGGCTCATCAACACTTATCACCGGCAATGCTTCCGGGTTTTCAAAATCTGCCAGTGTTTCACCGATATTAAATCCTTCGATGCCAACCACTGCACAAATATCTCCTGCTTTTACTTCAGTCACTTTCTTTTTGCCAAGACCTTCGAATACATACAATTCTTTCACCCTGCTTTTTTGAACCGTTCCATCAAGCTTCATTAACGATAGCGGCTGGGTTTCCTTAATAACGCCCCTGGCAACTTTACCAACTGCTATCCTTCCCAAAAATGAAGAATAATCCAGCGAAGTAATTTGCATTTGAAGGGTCCCATCGCCTGTTGACGGAGGGGGAACCTTTTCCAAAATAATATCTAATAAGGGAAAAATATTATCTGTTTGTTCCAGGGTTGTATTCATCCATCCCTGCTTACTTGAGCCATATATCGTCGGGAAATCAAGCTGTTCCTCCGTGGCATCAAGATTAAAAAACAACTCAAAAACCGCATCGTGAACTTCGTCCGGGCGGCAATTGGGCTTATCGACTTTATTAATAACTACAATAGGATGAAGATTGAGATGCAACGCTTTTTGTAATACAAAACGCGTTTGAGGCATTGGGCCTTCAAAAGCATCCACCAATAGAAGAACACCGTCAGCCATTTTTAAAACACGTTCAACCTCACCTCCAAAATCACTGTGGCCGGGTGTATCAATTACATTAATTTTTACATCTTTATAGGTAACTGAAACATTCTTACTAAAGATAGTAATACCGCGTTCCCTTTCAAGGTCGTTACTATCCATTATAAGATCACCTGTTTCCTGGTTTTCCCTGAAAATATTCGTACTGTGTAAAATTTTATCAACCAGGGTTGTTTTACCATGATCAACGTGGGCTATAATAGCAATGTTTCTTATTTCCATATTCAATATTTTTTCCAACAGGGCATATATTAGAATAGATGCCCGTTTTTTTGAGGTTGCAAAGGTACGTTAAAACAGGCTGAAGGCATGAACAAAACAGAAACTTAACAGTTGATCCCGTAAATTTGATAGATTTAAATGGAAAAGGTTTACCAGGAGATTCATTATATATACAGTTAATACATAATCATTGAAAAAGAAACGTTCGCCCAGTCTTTCACTTTGCATAATACTTGACCTTATCGGCTGTACAAGTTACCTGCTGCCATTTTTTGGTGAAGCAGAAGATCTTTTATGGGCACCCATTTCTGCCATAATATTTTATTGTATGTTCGGCAAAAAATTTGGAACCCTGGGGAGCATATTTTCTTTTCTGGAAGAAATTTCCCCGGGCCTTGATTTCATTCCCACTTTCACCATTGCATGGTTTATTAAAAAACATGGGACAGCGTACCAATCTAAAACCAAAGCATTTGTAACCCGATTGTTCAAACTTCAATAGAAAAGAAAGAAAATAACCTGCAATAAAAATGAGTAGTTTTAAAACTTAAATTATTGCAATGAAATATTTCCTTGTCTTTTTATTTTTAATTCTTCTCTTCAAAACTTCTTTTTCACAGGACAGTGTAACTGTAAACGACATACGGTTAGCAGAAAAAATTATTAGCCTGCATTTTACAGAGGCTAAAGAAGATTCCCTTCTAAGCTCGGTAAATGAAAGGAGCAGGGAGTATGATAAAATGCATCGCTTTTCACTTGACAATTCCATTCCGATGTCAATGTCACAAAGTCCGCTGTTGCCATACATGGACCTGGACAAAAAACAATTGCCGGTGAAATTCAATATCCCGCCAGGTGTGGATGTGCCTGTCAATAAAAACGATCTCGCATTTTATTCTATTCCTCAACTTGCATCGTTAATTAAAAATAAAAAAATCTCTTCTGTAGAGCTTACCCAATTTTTTATTGACCGGCTTAAAAAATATGGTGATACCCTGCAGTGTGTTATTTCATATACCGGCGATATTGCGATGCTGCAGGCAGCGAGGGCTGATAAGGAAATTGCTGCAGGGAAATACCGCGGACTTCTTCATGGAATTCCCTACGGGCTGAAAGATTTATTTGCAGTTCGCGGAACAAAAACTACCTGGGGCGCCGAGCCTTATAAAAACCAGGTAATTGATAATGACAGTTATGTATTTAATAAACTCACTGCGGCAGGAGCGGTATTGATTGCCAAATTAACTTTGGGCGCTTTGGCAATGGATGATTACTGGTTTGGTGGCCGGACAAAAAATCCATGGAAGATGCTGGAAGGTTCCAGTGGCTCTTCTGCAGGTTCAGCAGCAGCGACGGTTGCCGGGCTGGTTCCCTTTGCTATTGGAACGGAAACTTATGGATCTATAATTTCTCCGTCAACCGTTTGCGGGGCAACAGGTTTACGCCCGACATTTGGAGCAATCAGCCGGAGTGGAGCAATGGCGCTGTGCTGGAGCCTTGATAAAACCGGACCGATATGCCGAAGCGCAGAAGATGCAGCGATTGTTTTTAATTATTTGCATGGTACGGATGGTAAAGATGCTGCTGCGGTAAACATGCCATTTAATTATACAGGCAAGGCCGATCTGTCAAAAATGAAAATCGCTTATGCAAAAAATTATTTTGGAAAAAAAGATACCCTCGGCAATGAAGGTGCTGTGCTGGAGGTATTTAAAAGTGCAGGTGCAAACCTGATCCCGGTTGATTTTCCTGATTCAGGTATCTATAATTTTGATATGATCGGCATTGTAATAGGTTCTGAAAGCGCGGCGGCATTTGATGGCTTTACCAGGACAGGACTGGATGATAAAATGAACCGCCAGGGGAAAGGGGAATGGCCCAATTATTTCAGGGCTTCAAGATTTATTCCTGCTGTTGAATATGTAAATGCCAACCGGCATCGGTATTCCCTCATGCAAAAAGTAAATGAAGTAATTGATAAATATGATGTAATTATTTGCCCGACCTGGGTGGGTAACCAGGCGGCAATCACGAATTTAACCGGGAACCCTGCTATCAGTATTCCTACAGGCTTCGATAAGAATAAGGCTCCTACAAGTATAACCCTTGTGGGGAAATTATTTGATGAAGCAACCATTCTTGCTATTGCAAAAATTTACCAGGATGCGACTCAATGGAATAAAATGCATCCTGAATTTTTTAAATAGAAAACAATAAGGCGGAAGATTGTAAGTGCGTTTTTAACCAGGAAAGGTTTCGAAGCGTTTTCTGGAATTACTTTCTAAAACCCTTTTGGTTTCTAATGTGCAGGATGTAACCGGTTGGGCTTAATAAACAAAGAAAAAAATTATAAGATGATTAAAGTACTGGTGTCAGTTTCATTGATTTTTATTTTGCAATCTTCTTTTGCCCAGGCTAAAAATATTACAGGTTTCTTCGAAAGGAATGCTGGGAACGAGCTTGCTCTTGAATCAACTTTCGATAAGAATTTGAGTAAAGAAAATATTGGTGAAAATATTAAGAGGCTTTCTGCAAAGCCGCACAACATCGGATCTCCCGGCAGTAAGGAAAATGCTGAATACATATTGAGCCAATTTAAAAAATGGGGATGGGATGCAAAAATTGAAACTTTCCAGGTACTGTTTCCAACACCAAAAACCAGGTTGCTGGAGATGACATTCCCCGTTTCTTATAAGGCAATTTTAAAAGAGCCGGCTTTAAAAGAAGATGCAACATCGGGTCAGGAAGGTCAGTTGCCAACCTATAATGCATGGAGTGCTGATGGTGATGTAGCGGCTGAATTGGTATTTGTCAACTATGGCCTTCCTGAAGATTATGAGGTCTTAGATAAAATGGGTATTGATGTAAAAGGAAAAATTGTTATTGCAAAATACGGGCGTAGCTGGAGGGGAATAAAACCGAAAGTAGCACAGGAACGCGGTGCTATTGGTTGCCTTATTTACAGCGACCCTGCAGACGACGGATACTTCCAGGGAGATGTGTATCCGAAAGGGGCATTCAAAAATGAATATGGTGTGCAGAGAGGCTCAGTGATGGACATGGTAATTTACCCTGGCGACCCGTTAACGCCTGGAACCGGGGCAATTGAGAATGCAAAAAGATTGGACAGGTTGCAGGCTCCCAATCTTTTAAAAATTCCGGTATTGCCGCTAAGTTATCATGATGCAACACCTTTGCTTGAAGCGCTTGATGGCCCTGTGGCTCCCGGCAACTGGCATGGAGGTTTACCCTTTCCATACCACATTGGACCTGGTAAAACAAGGGTTCATTTAAAAGTTGCTTTCAATTGGGATATAGTTCCCTGTTACGATGTCGTCGCAAAAATTCAAGGTTCAAAATTTCCGGATGAATGGATAGTAAGGGGCAATCACCAGGACGCATGGGTAAATGGAGCATCAGACCCGGTAAGCGGATTATCCTCCATGCTTGAAGAAGCAAAATCAATAGGATCCCTGTTAAGCACCGGGTGGAAACCTGATCGCACGATTGTTTATTGTGCATGGGATGGCGAAGAGCCGGGGCTGATTGGCTCTACCGAATGGTTGGAAGAACACCAAAAGGAATTACAGGAAAAAGCGGTATTGTATATTAATTCAGACGAAAATGGACGCGGTTTTTTATATGCTGAGGGCTCCCATGCCCTGGAGCCTTTTATGGATGAGATTGCCAAAAGTGTTATAGATCCGCAAACAAATGTGAGTGTATTCGAACGTAGAAAAGCCAATGAAGCCATATCGGCAGCAGGGGCGGAGGCAAAGAAAAAGGTTTTGGATAAAAAAGAATTGAAATTGGATGCGATGGGTTCGGGCTCCGATTATTCTTCTTTTATTCAACATGCCGGTATCCCTGCATTATCACTTGAATATGGAGGTGAGAGCGATGGCGGTCAGTATCATTCGATTTATGATTCTTATTATGACTATTCGAAATTCAAAGATCCCGGATTTCAATACGGAGTTACACTGGCACAAACCGCCGGCCATGCGGTTTTAAGAATGGCCAATGCGGATATATTGCCTTTTGATTTTACTCATTTGTACAATACAGTGAATGATTATTCAAATGACCTGATAAGCCTTTTGCAAAAAACCAAGGAATCAACTGATGTTGAAAATGAGATTATTAAAAGTGGGGGTTATCTTGTTGGCGGCGATCCTGCCAAAAAATATATTGTTCCTGCTCTAAAATCTGAAGTGCCGTATCTTGACTTCTCGCCGTTGCAAAATGCATTGGAGAAATTGAAAAAGAATGCGGATAGTTTACAAATTGTTTTTCAAAATAAGATAAAGGCTAACAGTGTAGACCTTGCTTTTAATCAATCCCTTTACAGGGCCGAACAACAATTACTTAATGAAACAGGTTTGCCACGCAGGGAATGGTATAAACATACACTATATGCACCGGGTTTTTATACAGGTTATGGGGTAAAAACAATGCCCGGGATCCGCGAAGGTATTGAACAAAGAAAGTGGAAAGAAGCACAGGAACAGATTGAGGTGGATGCGAAAGCTATTGGAAGGCTTTCGGATTATTTGATGAGGATTACTACAGTAAACAAATAATGATAACAAAAGACTTTGTACCAGCCACAACACGGCCCTCAATAACTATCCATACTCTGTTTGCAATAATTCATCTTTGACAATTAAAACAATTTAACTAACCAACAATTTCCTTATTCTCTTCACTTTTTTTTTAACCTTTCAGTTGTAAATTGCATCCCCTTATGCGTTTTCAACTTAATTCATCCTATAAGCCTGCAGGCGATCAGCCACAGGCCATTGAACAATTAACCCGCGGACTCCTGGAGGGAGAAAAATACCAAACGTTGTTAGGCGTTACCGGCAGCGGTAAAACATTTACCATGGCCAATGTGATTCAGAATGTACAAAAACCCACCCTTGTGCTTACGCATAATAAAACGCTGGTGGCGCAATTGTATGGCGAGTTCAGGCAATTTTTCCCGGATAATTCCGTGGGGTATTTTGTTTCCTATTATGATTACTACCAGCCGGAAGCATATATGCCTGTGAGTGATACATACATTGAAAAGGACCTTAGCATCAATGAAGAGCTCGATAAACTACGGTTACAGGCAACCTCTCAATTGCTTACTGGCCGCAGGGATATTATCATCGTTGCCAGTGTAAGTTGCATTTACGGGATTGGCAACCCGAAAGATTTTGCCGAAGGTGTTGTGCGGATTAAAGAAGGCCAAACGATAAGCCGGCAGGGATTCCTCCACTCACTCGTAAATGGTTTGTATTCAAGAACCCAGGGCGATTTTGCAAGGGGGACGTTTCGGGTGAAAGGAGATACCGTTGATATCAACCTTCCTTACATGGACAATGGCTACCGCATTACTTTCTTTGGGGATGAAATTGAAAGTATTGAAACGCTTGAGCTAAGTACCGGTAAAAGGATCGTAAAAGTAGATGATGCGGCCATCTTTCCCGCGAACTTATACATCGCTCCCAAAGACAAGTTGCAACAAATACTTTATGAAATACAGGATGAAGCTGCCCGGCAAACAGCCTACTTTAAAAGCACCGGCAAATATATTGAGGCACAAAGAATTTCGGAGCGTGTGAACTACGATGTCGAAATGATCCGTGAGCTTGGATATTGTAATGGGGTAGAAAATTATTCCCGGTTCTTTGACAGGAGAGAGCCCGGTACGAGGCCCTTTTGCCTGCTTGACTATTTCCCCCCTGATTTTTTATGTGTTATAGATGAAAGCCACCAAACTATTCCGCAGGTAAGTGGTATGTATGGGGGAGACCGTTCCAGGAAATTAATTCTTGTTGACTACGGTTTTCGTCTACCCTCAGCGTTAGATAACCGGCCGCTTAATTTTAATGAGTTTGAAAGCATGCTCAATCAAACTATTTATGTAAGCGCCACCCCGGGAGATTTTGAATTAGAAAAAACCGGTGGGATAGTGGTAGAGCAGGTGGTACGACCAACAGGATTACTGGATCCTCCAATTGAAATCAGGCCTTCGGTAAATCAGATTGATGACCTGCTGGATGAGATAGATAAAAGGGTTACGAAAGGTGATCGTGTACTGGTAACAACCCTGACGAAACGAATGGCCGAGGAGATGGATAAATACCTGCACCGTATAAATATCAAATCAAAATATATACACAGCGAGGTCCATACATTAGACAGGATAGAAATTTTACGCGAACTGCGCCTTGGAGAAATAGATGTGTTGGTTGGAGTAAACCTTTTACGTGAAGGACTCGATCTTCCCGAGGTTTCACTGGTTGCCATATTGGACGCCGATAAAGAAGGTTTTTTGCGGAATGAACGCTCTCTTACCCAAACTGCTGGCAGGGCTGCCCGCAATGTTGAAGGCCTTGTTATTTTTTATGCAGATACAACAACAGAAAGCATGCAAAAAGCAATTGATGAAACCACCCGTCGCAGAGAAAAACAAATACAATATAATATTGAACACAGTATTATACCCACAACGATCAAGAAATCTATTGAGCAGATCATGGGGCAAACTTCTGTCCTTGATATTAAAGGGTATGATGAAAAATCACCCTATGCTGTAGATGAAATAATAAATTTCGCTGCAGAAGAACAGGTTCAATATAAGACCATTCCCCAAATGGAAAAGGCCATTAGTAATGTAAAACGGCAGATGGAAAAGGCAGCACGCGACCTTGATTTTATGGAGGCAGCAAAATTGCGTGATGAAATGTTCAGGATGCAGAAGGAGCTGGAGGGGATGAAGAATTAGTTTTTCCTGGTTTAGTTTGATCTTCAATTCTTAACAAAAGAATTTCAGAATCATCCCGCGCTTACTCTACTCTGCTACCTTCTCAAAAATGCCGGCTTCGCCTTGATCCATTTTTTATACACCGGGCAACTTTCAATATGGGCTCCCGCCAAATAGCCGGTGCTCATCAAAAATTCATTGACGATTTCACCACCGGTAAACCTGAAAGTGGTTTTAAAAAGTTTGACCCATTCATCCTTCGTTTTTGGGTGGTGATGATCCAGCCATTTTTTAAAAGAACCGGATTCTTTTTGAATATTTAAAAGTGTTTTTGCATTTTCTATTGCTGCATTTATTTTAAGCCGGTTACGGATAATTCCGGGATCACTCATTAAGCGTTCAAAATCTTCGTCTTTAAAAGCGCCTACCTTTTTAATATTAAAGTTTTTATAAGCCTTTCTAAAATTTTCCTGTTTGTTTAATATGGTGCTCCAGCTAAGCCCTGCCTGGTTAATTTCAAGTACCAGCCTTTCAAAAAGTTCATCATCATTATCTATCGGGAATCCATATGCCGTATCATGATAAATTTTGTGCACGTTATTTTTATCCATTGTACTCACTACGTCACAGTATGATGAGGGTTTGTCCATTGATTTATTTTAGAAAAATAAGTAATGATTTCTATAAATGTTATTAATTGAGATTTTAAAATTAAAAAAATTATGGAGATGCCTGTATCTTTAATTATATAATGAATTAAAAGATATTCTAAATAAGTATATGCTGGAAAATTTTGACTGTAGTAAAAATTATATTCTTGAAGACGATCGGGTAATGCTTCGCCCCCTACAACCGGAAGATACTGTTTATTTATTGCCTTTTGCATTAAATGAACCTGAACTTTGGAAGTTTTCATTGGTAAGCGCTGCCGGCGAAGCAGGATTGCAGGATTATCTAAACATTGCATTTAAAGCCAGGGATGAAGGAAAAGAATATCCCTTCATAGTTTTTGATAAGGTTGCGAATGAATATGCCGGCAGTACAAGGTTTTATGATATTCAAAATGAGTTGCAAACGCTTCAACTGGGATATACGTGGTATGGGAAAAAATTCCAGGGGACTGGTTTAAACAAGCATTGTAAATACCTGCTGCTTTCTTTTGTATTTGAGCGCATCGGTATGGAAAGGTTTGAACTAAGGGCCGATAATAACAATACACGCAGTATTGCCGCAATGAAATCTATCGGTTGTAAAGTAGATGGGGTTCTGCGAAGTAATATGCCCACCCGTGAAGAAGGGCGGAGAAGAGATAGTATCGTATTAAGTATTTTGAAAAATGAATGGTTTGGAGAAGTGAAAAAAGAATTAGGGAAAAAATTGTAAAATGAAAATGCGTAATTGGCCGCTAATACTGAAGAGATAATTATTCTTAAAATCTTTATGCTTAGAATAAATAGGTAAATCCACCACCGATAAGTTGAAAACTTCCTGGTAAACTTATTTCTGTTGGTATGCAAATATTTTTTTAGGTTGGGCTCATTTGAACAGAGAAGCCTTCAACCATTCCTACAAGAACTTCAGTTTTTATCGAAGCAGAAGTTTGTATTATTCTTTTAATAATTCCTGGCCATTACCCGGTGAACCGGAGGCAAATATTTCCTTTTTTCAGCAAACCTTTTTGCCTATGACAATCACGTTAATAATGTTGAATGATTTTTGGGCATCTCTGAAGCCTTTTAAACAGCTTTGCTATAAGCCTATTGATATTTTTAAAGCAGGCTGTGTTACAAAAGCAACATTATTTCTTTGATACCGTGGGATTTTTTGATTGGTAATTGCGATAGAGGCTGCTTGTTTCTTATTCCAGGCCGAAGTGAAAAAAAAGGGAATGCTTACTATATCTGTGACAATTCCGGCGACAAATATGGGGCCCCATGAATATTCATCTATCGGTTGATGGTTTTTGTTCCTGCTGATAAGCACGATTAAACTTGTTACAACCACGGTGCTGCCTGCTCCAAGTAAGATGAATCCGGTGGTTCTTTGATTTTTACTTTTCTTCAAATAATGTTCTTTTGAAAATTGCTCGCTTTTTTCTTCCTGGGCAAACACTTGCAGGACACAGAATGAAAGCAGCAATGGTATAAGAATTTTTTTCATGAGCTGGAGTCTATGAAGTTTTAGTATTTCTTTTAGCGATCCTGTTAAACTGCGGGCAAACATTTCCTTTTAGTAACCTCAACAGATGCTGCTAAGCCTAGTCAAAAAAGTTAATATGAAAATGTTGAATAGGGCAAATTTTTTGAACAGGAACGGCGCCTTTCAATAACGCCGCTCCTGGTTTTTATTAATTGCAAACTGGCAAAGGAGAAGGATAGGATGTGGAATAATGGTTATTGCTCCAGCAATTATTGGTTCCTGATCCGTCCCATAAAAGATCTACACCGGGTAAAGGTAGTCCCACGGGAGGAGCAGTTCCGTTATTTCCAAGCACGTTGCCTATTATTTTAGCCCCATCCGGATTGGGTTCGATATCTCCAAAAGCCTCCGGGGGAAGCCCGGCGAGTGCACCCAATATCAACGTACTTACTGTTGCGACTCCCACAAAATTGTTATCCTTGATGTTATTATCTTTTACCGTAACGTTATCAACACCTACAACCAGGATTCCAGCGCCACTGGGCACAAAAGACTCAAAGCCAGCCCCGGGATCTGCAAAGTTGATATGGTTGTTGCCGTAAACATGATTATTACTTACTGAAATGTTTGCTGATGTTTTTTGAGTAAGGCCGGGTAATAAAACAACTATGATACCACATACATTATCGTAAGATTGATTTTTGGATACTATAATATCTGTACAGTTTTCTATTTCCAAACCATTCACATTGGCAAATGCGACATTATATTGGAGAGTCACGCTCTCTGACTGACCTATATAAATTCCGGTATCGGTATGGCCTGTTGCAGAGCAATGTTCCACGACTCCGTTTTTGCAAAAAAGCGGAAATAAACCATACTCTCCATTATTAATTGTAATGACATGCGACAGTAAAAAATTATCTACATGGGAAAGAAAAACTCCGTTTTCTTCAAAGTTTTGAACAGTGACATTTTTTAAGACAAATCCGTCCCCTTCATCCTGCACAGTAATGCCATTTTCCTCATCACCGGGGTTTTGTATAATTACTCCATTATTATCGGCGCCCGTAAGCCCTATCAATTGAATTCCCTGTTTGTTAACTACAACTGCTTCATTGTAGGTCCCGGGTTCTATACGGATGATCTGGCCAGGGCTGGCTGCATCCACAGCAGCTTGAATTGAACCACTGGCGGCGTGCACGATTATATCCGGAGCCTTGCCATTTGATGATAACGCTTTTGATGCAGCAGTAGCCGCTTCATCACGACCCGGTTGCGAAAATTCTTTTTTACAACCAGTCGTTACGATTGTGATTAAAAATACAATTGGAAGTACCCGGCCTGTTTTTCTAAACAGAAAATTGCGTTGGAAAAATTGTTGTGACTTTTTCATTTTGATTTCTTTTTTAAATTATTAATATGAAAACATTTTTGTTGATCGAATTTATTTTTCAAGCGGGCATTGGATTGCTTGGAATCCCTCGTAACTGGTCTTATGTTTCAGAAAGGCGTTCTTATAATCGGGAAAACGATCGGTATCAGAACGTATCGACACTTTGCCTGATAAAAGGACTTGTTGCTATTGTTATCAATAGTGTGCAGCCAATAATCATGTCCATCACATTTATTAAAAGTTCATAATTTGATATTAACCCCCGACAGAAAAAATATTTTCTTTGTAATGCAATTGCCTGGAAAAGGATTTTGATTCATTTTTAAGCAGAATGGTTGCCATTTCCCTTTTTTGCCAGATGAAATAAAAAATGGAACACTGGCGATCATCGAAGCAACTCCTGCCAACATTATTACGGTACCGGCTTGTGCTGCCGATGAAGTAAAGCCGAAGGCATCCTCATCAACAGCGTTTGCAGCTATAGCATACCCTGCAATAGTAACTCCTACACCTGCCCCTGGTAAAATCCATGCGGTAGTTTTTTGTTTCCGGGCTTTTTTGAATAATAAATCAGGATCAAACTGAAGCGGAATTTTAGGTTGAGTTGTAGCGCGAATCTGTGCCCTAAGTAAAGTTACACCGTATACCAGCACTAAGACAAGAAGTATTTTTTTCATAAATTATTTTTTTAAGTGACGGTCATTTTGGCAACTATTGTAAGATACTATCAGTCTACACTCTCTTCCAAATCAATAAATACCAAGAAATTTTCATTTTTAGATTTTCTTACCAAAGATTGGCCGTACAGTTGTCGAAACAGGAAAATTTGCAAAATCCAATGTTTAGAATAAGTATCGTCCGGGACAATTACTAAAATTAAAAGGGTGTTCAATTGCTTTTACTAAAAATTTCTGCTCGGTTCAGGCTTTCTACCGGCCGCAAATTGTTTTTCATCTGCAATTAAACCTTATCCGTACCGCCCGAACCAAAATCCGTCAATTGAATTTTATACACTTTCAAAAGTAGGTTCCCCGAAGCGGTGTGTCGGGACCCAACAGCCGCCGGTAAACAGGTGTAAGCTGTTAGTTTTCAACCTTCCGAAATCTTTTTTCCGATTAATTCTTTACTTTGTGCCACTTAATTATAAAATCTTTTTACATGAAAAGAGAGCTCACTTCCTGGTACAGTCCATCACTGGATAAAGAAATGCCTGTTGTTACTTATGGCGATTTTGGATTTGCCCTTTTGCTGGTACCTACTGCGGGGGCAGATTACCTGGAGTATGAGCGGTTTCAAATGATGGATAGCCTTGCCCCATACGTTGATGCGGGAAAAATAAAAGTATTTTCCATCAACAGCATCAACAAAGAAAGCTGGCTCAATGATGAGATGTTGGGAGAGCATAAAGGCATACGGCATAACCAGTATAACCAATATGTCTTCAATGAAGTGATTCCATTTATTAAAACAAGCACTTCGGCCGATACACCCATAATAATTTCCGGCGCAAGCCTGGGAGCATTGCACAGCATGAACCTCTTTTTAAAGCGGCCTGATATTATCAATGGGGTTATTGCTATGAGCGGTGTATATGATCTCCACGAATACACAAAAGGATTTAATGATGACCAGGTTTATTTTAATTCACCTGTAAATTATATGCCCGACCTAAATGACGATTGGTATCTGTATCACATAAGGAAAAGTAACCATATACACATCCTTTCCGGAAGTGGTGATTATGAAGATCCCGGTGCTGCAGGAAAATTTGCAAAAATATTATACGATAAAGGAATAAATTATGAACTTGACATTTGGGGTGCGGATATGAAGCACGACTGGCCAACATGGAGAGCCATGTTGCCTTATTATATTGAAACAAGATTTTGAAAAGCCCCCTAAATCCCCGAAGGGAGACTTTGGCGCTTTCTATTTACAGCGGTATTAATTGAGCATGGAGGAGTCATTGCTGATGCCCAAATATCA
>Ga0068860_100004793_pt1 | contig 13781 bp, 11 predicted proteins | sample KBSSwiS32_FD_66597 | JGI IMG/M metagenome (GOLD analysis project Ga0068860, IMG submission 66597) | Switchgrass rhizosphere microbial communities from Kellogg Biological Station, Michigan, USA - KBS Switchgrass S3-2 | ecosystem: Host-associated > Plants > Roots > Rhizosphere > Soil ... | reverse complement strand
CGTTGTGGTTTTCCAAAACCCACTGCAAAGCTTTGCAAATATTTTTTGTAGTTATACGACCCTCGTCATTTTGCACTTTCAATAACACAAGCTCAGCATCGCTGGCAATTCCTTTATATAAGCCATAGCTTAAATATCCATCACTTGCACATACAACACTGGTCATAGTTCCGTGCCATAATGAGGCAGCCTCACCTATCTCGATAGCTGTTGGGGCTCCCAGGGAGAGGACTTGAAAACCAGTTTCCGGAGTGATGTCTATGCATTTTTTTATTCGTTTTTTATTTGCAATCAGGTCAGGGTGCGGATAAAAGCCGCTGTCAATAAAACAAATGGTAACGCCTTTGCCAGTATAACGTGGATCAGCATTGAGTCGCAAACCTGTTGGTATTACAATAAAATCATCCATTGTTTTTATAGAGAAATGCGGGCCAACAGAAGGAAGTATCTGTTGCTCCATTACGATTTTGGCGTTAAAAAAATCAACGCAACGCGAACACGCACCATCATTTACTGTCCATTCAGGAAACTCAAGTTTTATTTTTTCAATTATGTTGCGCTCACTATCATGATGAAAACGATACACCAGTTTATCAACGGAGTCCTTACAAAGTGGGCATGTGATTTTAGTGTTCGCCATTCCGTTATGATAGATTATTTAGTACAAATAAAAAGCAAAATGAATTTTTGAGTTGTCGGGCGGGTGACTAATAGGTAAAATTCGCTGAGCGTATCTTGAAACAAAAATATCACCGTCTCCTTGGTAACCATTTAAAATGTATTTTTTTTGTCCGATCCCAGACAACCTTTTTTAATCACCTAAATTAGTTTTGATGTACAAACAAAAAAATATGTTGCATAAAAGATATAATTACAGAAAGCCGTTATTGTGGATGGCATTTTTGTTAGCTCTTTTCTTAAAAACAAATACTGTTTCACAAATTGATGGAGCGAATAATAATTTTGGCGCTACTATTAAAATCTTATCATTACAAAAAGTTCCAATATCAGATCACGGAAAATATATAGTATTAAAATAATTTTATTTTGCACTGCAGAAAGTATTATTCAAAGCAAAAAGTCATGTGTTATTTTTCTCATCAATTGTTTAATTTTAGAAACCAATTCATCTCTCTTCTAAACTGCCTGTTTCATGGCTACTATTTTATCGAAAGATTCTGAAAAAGAATTACGGCTTTCTCATTTTACAATTGAAAACCTGCATGAAGCTGTTTTCTGGATAACTTCTGATGGAAAGATTTTCAGGGTAAATGACATGGCCTGTAAAATGACTGGCTACAGCAGGAAAGAACTCACCAGTTTATTTGTTTTTGATTTAAATCCCTCGCGGATAGTTTCGGATTTTCAAAAGTTCTGGAAACGATTAAAAAAAGAAAAGAAATTTACTTTTGAAGCCCGGCATAAGCACAAAACAGGCTATCTCTATGATGTAGAAATAACCGGCAATTTTGTTGAATATGAAGGCCAGGAACTTGCATGCAGCATAGTACGGGATATCAGGAAGAAAAAATTGGAAGAAGAGTTGTTGCGTACTATTTCCGAGCACACTTCTTCAGTAACCGGGTCAGATTATTTCAGAGAGCTCACAAAATTTATAACCCTTACATTGAACGTGCGATATTCAATGGTTGTTTCCTGCTCCAATGATGAGATTACCAAACTTCGGATGCTTTCTTATGTTGACAGGCAGGAAGTGCTTGAGAACTTTGAGTATGATACAAGAGGTACGCCTTGTGAAATTGTGATGCAGGGTAAAGAATTTTTTTGCGCAGATAAGCTCGAAGAAACTTTCCCCCGTGAAAAGGGTATAAACTCATGGGTAGCTGTGCCCATTTATAGTCCGTCCTCCGGTAAAGTAATCGGCAATATTGCAGCATTCGACAATATCCCTATGGCAAATGAGCAAAACCAGGTGGCTGTACTGCGAATTTTTGCTGCGAGAGCTGGTGCAGAAATTGACAGGATAAAAGCTGAAGAAAATTTAAAGATCGCCAATACCGAATTGGAAGCTCTGCTGGAGGAAAGTGAAGAGCGATTCCGCGATCTTTTTGAGGAAGCACCAATTGCCTATGTTCACGAAGGGGTTGACTCAAAATTTATCAAAGCGAACCGGGCAGCTTTAAAAATCCTGGGAGTACGACCTGATGAAGTACCTTATACCTATGGAAAATCACTTGTGCCTGATACACCGGATGCTCAGCGACGCCTAAAAGAGGCATTCAAATCTATGGGCAGTGGTACCGATACTAATGGTGTAGTCCTCGAACTTCGTCGCAAGGATAATGGTAAGCCGATATGGATACAGTGGTGGTCGAACCCTGATGCTGGCGGACAATTTACCCGTACTATGTTTATTGATATTACCGATAAGGTATTGATGGAGCAGGAAAAAGCACAGTTGCAGGCGGAGAACAAATACCTCCAGGAAGAAATAAAACTGACAAATAATTTTGAGGAGATAGTAAGCAAGAGCAAAGGCTTTCATAGGATCTTGCAGCAGATCGAGCAGGTTGCTTCTACTAATTCAACAGTATTGATAATGGGTGAAAGCGGCACTGGTAAAGAGTTAATTGCAAGGGCTGTGCATAACATAAGTAACCGTAGCAAGCGGCCACTTGTAAAAATTAATTGTGCCACCCTTCCTGCTAACCTCATTGAAAGCGAATTATTCGGTCATGAGAAAGGAGCATTTACCGGGGCAATGGATAAAAAAATTGGCCGCTTTGAATTGGCTGATGGAGGAACCATTTTTTTAGATGAGATTGGTGAGCTTCCTGTGGATCTGCAGGCGAAACTTTTACGTGTTTTGCAGGAAGGAGAATTTGAAAGATTAGGAAATCCAAAAACAATGAAAGTAAACGTTCGTGTGATAGCCGCTACCAACCGCAATCTTGAACAGGCAATTGAGAAAAAGGAATTTCGTGAAGACCTCTATTATCGCCTGAATGTATTCCCGATTATATGCCCTCCGTTGCGTGACAGGAAAGAAGACATTCCTCTACTCGTTAAACATTTTTGCCAAAAGCATGAAGCAAAGATTGGAAAGAAAGTAACCCACATTAACCCGAAGGTTATTGATGCTTTGATTGCCTACGATTGGCCGGGCAATATTCGTGAACTGGAAAATCTTATTGAGCGGGCGTTAATATTGAGCTTCGGTAATACTTTAGAATATGGGGATTGGTTGCCTAAAGAAAAGAAAGGAAACAATGAAAGATCATCTTCTAAAAAAATGGAAGACGTAGAAAAAGATCACATAATAGAAGTACTTAAAAAAACGAATTGGAAAGTAAGCGGCGAAAAAGGAGCGGCGAAAATTCTTGGCCTTAATGCAACCACTCTTGAAGCAAGAATGAAAAAACTTGGAATAAAAAGAGAAATGGCAATGTGAGCCTGGTGATGAATGATTAAATAAAAAGCGCTTACGCCAGTTGTATCAGGCTAATAAGTTTAGCATCTTCTGCAGGTTTTGTTTCCTTCAACAATAATTTTCCATACTCACTATTTTCCCGCAACATTTTTAAGCCTTCTTTAAATCCCAGGTAGGCAATTTTTTTATGCCTGTGATTGTACCTGCTTATTCTCAAAAGAATATTTAAGTGCCTTATGATTTCCTTCCATGCAAAGAAGACGGAGTGCTTAGGATCATATATATGCGTGGGCTCGCTGCCGGCGCCATTTACTTCAATGATCGAAAAATTCTTGCCTTCTTTCAACTCTTCCCAGGTATTGTACTTTACATCCATTCTCCCAAAATAAAATCCAGGGATCTCTTTGCAAACGCTGTCTATTGTAGTTGTTAATTGCTCATCAATTAAATTACTGATATCAATGAACCTGGCTCCCCGAGCATGATTGCCGTAAGGAACCAGTAAATATTCTTCATCTTTTAAAAGAATAGTTTCAAGCTTTTGACCATAAGTTTTTTGCAAAGAAGGCAATTGTAAAACGAATCGTTTATCTTTCTTAAGTAGTTCTTTCATAGTAGATGATCCATCGCCATGAAGGGTTAAAAATTCTTTTCCCACAATTCCGGAAATATGCCCGCTGTCTTCATTTGGATACCGGTAATAAAATATGCCCACCTCGTTGTTATAAGGAATGTATTCCTGCAGTAAAAAATCTACTTTACTTTTTTGGGTGTAAACAATAACGTCGTTCATTGTTTCTAATTTTTCTACGCCTCTGCCTCTTCCGCCAATATCCGGCTTACCTATTAAAGGATATTTAAGATCTGATTTAGATAATTCTCCAGCTAATTCTTCTTTACCAATCCCGGTTTTAAAAAATAAAGTAGCAGGAAAATATTTCTGCGGTATAATGTTATAAATATCATTTTTGCTCTCCATTAAAAATCCACCATTTTTTATTGAAGGATTAGATGCATTGAAGAAGAAAACCGAACGTGCCCTGATGCAAAGCCACACCCAGTAAAAATAAATGGGCACATACACAACATTAAAAGGCCAGAATTCCCAGTTAAATAATCTTATAAAAAAAGGATGGTGTGCTATTTTTTTTAGGACGGTCATTTAAATAATTAAGCGATTATATAGTCACTCATAAATTCCATTTGTTCATGAAACATCATGTTATTTTTAAGATCGAGATATGTCATAATACCTTTTTCTTCACTTAGCTTCATGCTTGTAATACTTACGGTGCGAACAAGCCCGTCACGATTCATGTGCAGATCGTTTTGTTCATCACCATCCCCTGCAAAACGGTGAAAATTTAATATATCATTTTGAGATGGATGAGAATTACATTGAAGCCATTTTGTAAACCATACTTCTCTTTTACACACTACCTGTTCGTCATAAAGAGTTGCTGATGACCAAATATGCGGCGTATAATGTTTTAGTTGTTTACAGAATTTTTTATTGCCATTCCAGCGGCATTCATATAAATTTTTATCTTCAAAAACAATCAGTGTAAATGGTTCAATATTATCTAAGTCATAATGCAGAAATTTTCTTACCATGATATCATCTTTCGCCATATCAAGGAAAATAAGCCCTCTGCTTTTTTCGTAAGGCGGAGAGGGGATATGCTTTTCAAAAGCTCCGTTTAATAATACAGCGGCATTTCCGTTATTTCTCATGGCAATCCACGAACCACCGGCATCTGAGTCTTTAGGATACAAAATGGTTACGTCCTGGTAGCGATATTTTTCAGGGGCAACTGCGGGCTTCCGAAGATATTTTTCGTCGCGGTTAGAAGTAATATAAACCCCGTTTCCGGAAGGAATAAATGTTACTGTGCACATGCTTTTTTATACTTTATTGTTGATGAGGCTACACCATACTCTTTCGCAACCGTCAATGAGGATACTTCGTTTATGCCCACTCTTATCAATGCCATATGATGCACAGTATGTTCCAGGTTATACATCACTTCACGTAAATAATTGGTGTGTATGAAAACAGTTTCATTTGCATCTTCTGAAAAATTTGCTTCAAGTAAAAGCTCTTTATCAGGCTTATGCAATTGCAAATAGATTGCATGAAGAAGTTCTATGGCAACATCTTTATGTGTTTCGATGGTGTAATCCCTTTTTCGTTTTTCATAATTTACACAACCGGTTTCATAGCCTTTATCTAATTCTATAAATAATTCAATAATGTGCCTTACATGCTGGCCAATGGTAGCCTTAAAAAGAATGTCGCTGGGCTGTGTATATTCTTCATCACTTAATTCCTGCAAAGAATCACTTAATTGCCTGAACACGTTTTGAATGGCCTTCTGAATGCTCATAATTTTTGTTTTACTTTTTAGAAATGCCTTCTTGTTTTATTTTATTCAGCAAAACTAATTTCCGATGCATTTGCTGCTTGTCAGGTGTGTGACAACAAATGAAAAGTTGTTCAGATTATTTTTTTAGATGAGAGGGTATTAAAACTGTAGCTTCCCATTTCCTTTTTTTTTTACAGGAACCATATAATTCCCAAAACTTTATTCCCAATATTTTGGGAGACTCCCAACATGTTGGAAGAGTTTAAAAATTTCATTCATACAAATCATCTCTTCTAAAAATTTTTATAATGCAGTGCCAGCAAGCATTTCAGGCGGTGTTTATAAGGGCAAAAAATTTTATGGCACGCCGGTTGGCTATACAGTAACACAAAAGAAAAAATTAATGAACGCAGATATTACCAAAAGCCAATTCAAAAAAGAAGTTTTAGAGAGCCCTGATTTGTCACTTGTACATTTTAAAAAAGAATGGAACGGTGCATGCCAGATCATTGCACCAATTTTTGAAGATTTAACAAAATCGTACAAATCCGTTGTAAAATTTTTCACCGTAGATATCGACAAACAAAAAATAATTGCAAGCGAATTTGGAATAAGTGAGACTCCTTCTATCCTGTTTTTTAAAAAAGGAGAAATAATAGATCATTCAATCGGGCTTATCTCAAAAAATGAACTCATTGCAAAAATTGAAAACGCTTTAATTAAAAACAAAAATTAAAAAACTGTTTATAACAATTAAAACCCCACTACCATGTTTATCGAAACTAAGTACATCTACCTTAAAAGCCATCCTTTGTTCAGTGAACTGGATGAGGTTAAACTAATGGAGCTTTCTGCGTTGGCGAAAGTTTATACACTTTACCGGGGCGAAACCGCTTCTTATGGCGATGGCGATTACAGCAAAATTTATTTTGTTGTGAAAGGCAAAATCAAAATTGCCGAGGCAAACGAAATGGGCGAAGAACTTATAAAAGACATTCTGACCCAGGGAGATCTTTTCGGAGATATAAGTCTTCACGGAGATTCATCTTTAGACGAATATGCTCAGGCACTCACAGCCAATACTATCATTTGCGGTTTTAATGTAGGTGATTTTAGAAGGATACTCCAGGCCAATCCCATGCTGGCTTTGAGTTATGCAGGTAAGGTTAATAGTAAGCTTCAGAAAGTAGAAGCACGCCATTCAGATCTTGTTTTCAGAGATGCAAAATCAAGACTGATACGCTTTATGAAGTATTGGGCAAATATGGATGGCAACCGCGTTGGCGATAAAATTGTTCTCAACAACTATCTTACACACAGTGATATTGCAGGTTTTATTTCCACCAGCCGGCAAAGTGTAAATGTTCTTCTAAATGAATTAAGAGATTCCGGTATGCTTCATTATAACAGACAAAAGATCGAACTTAATGATTCATTCACCTGGAATTGATTTCAAAAAAAAATGACACTTTTTTTTTAAGGCGTGTGAGAAAGCTGACAACAACATCTTGAATCCGTATTTACTTTGACTTTAAAAAAATTTAAAAAGGATTTTGTCGCTTCATCTCTAGTTTATCAACTTTATCCTGCTCATAAAGACCAAAAACTGTAACCGTATCTCAAAAAAAATTAGAAGCGCAAAACCTGCGTAAAGTTTCAAAATAAGTGGACATGTCTCTTAAAAAAAGGTCTGTAAGCTACCGGGATAAAAAACCGAACCAAAAAAAATTGCGGGAAACAATTAACACGCTTAACTCTATTCAATCAAACTCAAACAACACTATAAAATGGACAAAAAATTACATGATCAGATTGCAATTGTAACCGGCGGCAGCAGCGGCATTGGTGCAGGCTGCGCCAGGGAAATGGCAAAGGCCGGAGCTAGGGTGGTAGTAAATTATCCCATACCACAGGGAAAAGATATGGCAGAGAAAGTGGTCGCTGAAATTACTGAAGATGGTGGCATTGCCATATCTTATAAATGCGATGTAAGTAAGGAAGATGAGGTAAAACAGATGTTCGCAGATGTCATCAGCCAGTTTGGGACAGTAGATATTTTGATAAACAATGCAGGTCTACAAAAAGATGCGCCATTTACTGAAATGACGCTGGAACAATGGAACTTTGTATTAGGTGTAAATTTAACCGGCCAGTTCCTTTGTGCAAGAGAAGCCATAAAAGAATTTTTGCGTCGGGGTGTAAATGGTAAATCAAAATCAGCGGGTAAAATTGTTTGTATGAGTAGTGTACACGAAGTAATTCCCTGGGCCGGTCATGCAAACTACGCGGCATCAAAAGGTGGCGTAATGCTGATGATGAAAACCATTGCTCAGGAATTCGCACCGAAGAAAATCCGCATTAATTCAATTGCTCCGGGAGCAATTGCAACACCAATCAATCACGACGCATGGGATACACAGGCACACTTACAGGAACTTTTAAAATTGATTCCTCAAAAAAGAGTAGGCCAGGTAGAAGATATAGGCAGAGCCGCAGTATGGTTGGCAAGCGATGATGCAGATTATGTAAATGGAACTACTTTATTTGTTGACGGAGGCATGACACTGTATCCCGGCTTTGAGGATAATGGATAGAATTCCCGTCTCCTAAAGGGGAGAAGACATAAGGCCCTGAACTGGGTTTTTGTGAGTTACGGAATTATGTGAAAATGATCTGTTCAAGTTTTTTTTAAATCCTTCGAATAATTATGAAAGAAAGTGTTAATGGAAATGCTCCTGGCTCCTCCCCTTTAGGAAACGGGAGCAATGCCGAAGAACAAAGATTGAATGATCCAAAGTGGAAAAAATGGGGCCCGTATTTAAGTGAACGCCAATGGGGAACTGTTCGTGAAGACTATAGTGAGCATGGAAATGCATGGGATTATTTTCCGCACGACCATGCACGTAGCAGAGTGTATCGCTGGGGCGAGGATGGCATTGCAGGCATAAGCGATGACATGCAACGGATATGTTTTGCAATTGCTCTGTGGAATGGAAAAGATCCAATTCTTAAAGAAAGATTGTTTGGCTTAACAGGTAATGAGGGCAATCATGGTGAGGATGTAAAAGAGTTATATTATTATCTCGACAGCACGCCTACGCATTCATACATGAAGCATTTGTACAAGTATCCGCAAAAAAAATTTCCATACACCGACCTGGTAAATACAAACCGTGACCGGAGCAAAGATGAACAGGAATATGAATTGCTGGACACCGGAATTTTTAATGATAATAAATATTTTGATGTCTTTACAGAATATGCAAAGAATGATACAGAAGATCTGTTGATACGTATAACGGTTCACAATCGCGGCGATGAAGCTGCAGACATTACGGTGTTACCGACAATATGGATGCGTAATCTTTGGAGCTTTGATCTTATGCGTGATAAGCCGTTAATTTATTTGAAAGACGGTGGCGAGAACTACGGCCATGCCAAGGTTGATCATTATTGGGTGGGTGAATATCATTTGTATTTTGAAACCCCTGACAGGGCTTTATTTACAGAGAATGAAACCAATACTGAAAGACTTTATGGACAGCCAAACCAGTCTCCTTTTGTCAAAGACAGTTTTCATCATGCAGTGATTAATAATGATTATGCCTTATTTGATGAAAAGAAAGAAGGCACTAAATTCTCGCCATTATATCAACACAATATTGCTGCACATTCATCTGTAACTATCCGCTTGCGTCTAAGCCGGCATCATTTAGAATCTTTGCCATTCGATGAAAAATTTGATAACATTTTTGATGAGCGGATAGAAGAAGCGAATGAATTTTATGATAATATTTCAACCACCGATGATGAAGATCTGAACAACATTCAACGGCAGGCATTTGCCGGAATGTTGTGGAGTAAGCAATATTTCAATATAGATATTCCAAGGTGGCTGAATGGCGATAACGGACAACCATCGCCGCCCGAAGCACGCAAGCAAGGCCGCAATCATGAATGGCATAATTTAAATAATGAAGACATTATTTCAATGCCTGATAAATGGGAGTATCCCTGGTATGCCGCATGGGACCTCGCTTTTCATTGTGTGCCTATAAGCCTTGTTGATCCTGGCTTTGCAAAAGATCAGCTCATATTATTTTTACGGGAATGGTACATGCATCCCAATGGCCAATTGCCAGCATACGAGTGGGCTTTCGGTGATGTGAATCCTCCTGTTCACGCATGGAGCTGTTTGCAGGTTTATAAGAATGAAAAGAAAAAAACAGGCAAAGGTGATGTTGATTTCTTACAAAGAGTATTTCAAAAGTTGCTGATAAATTTCACATGGTGGGTAAACAGGAAAGATAATAAAGGCAACAATGTTTTTGAAGGTGGCTTTTTAGGGCTTGATAATATTGGTGTGTTTGACAGGAGCAGCGCCATACCCGGTGGTGGAGAATTAGAACAAGCCGACGGCACAAGTTGGATGGCAATGTATTGTTTGAACATGCTTGAAATGGCTTTGGAGATATCACAATATAACAGCGCTTATGAAGACGTAACGACAAAATTCTTCGAGCACTTTGTTTATATATCAGAATCATTAAATCGTATTGGCGAGAACTGGACAGGAAGCTGGGATGATGAAGAAGGATTTTTTTATGACGTGCTTTCGATGCCCGACGGACGATATATTCCTGTGAAAGTTAGAAGCCTCGTGGGCTTAAGCACATTGTTTGCTGTATTGGTTTTAAAGAAAGATCTCCTGGAAAAAGTTCCGGACTTTCATAAGCGATTAAAGTGGTTTGAACAATACAGAAAAAAGAATCATCAATATATGGTGATTGAAGAATTGAATGATCACGATGACATATTACTATCGCTGGTTCCGAAGGCAAGATTGGAAAAATTGTTGAAGGCATTGCTTGATGAAAAAGAATTTTTATCACCGGGAGGCATTCGTTCTATTTCAAAAATCCATGAGCATGGCTATAGTGTAAATATTGATGGACAAAGCTTCGGCCTCAATTACCAACCTGCTGAAGGAAACACATCTTTGTTCGGAGGAAACAGTAACTGGCGTGGCCCCGTATGGATGCCAATGAATTATCTGTTAGTGCAGGCATTGCAAACATTAAGTGATTATCATAAGGAGAACAGCCAGGTTGAATTACCAAGCGGTTCGGGAAATAAAGTTTGTCTTGGCGATGTATCAATTGATCTTGCAAAGCGGTTAGTTTCAATATTTCAAAAAGATCAAAATGGTTTAAGAAGATCAAATGCCGATCATCCCGTTTACCAGCATGATGAAAATTTTAAAGACCTTGTTTTGTTCTATGAATATTTTCATGGAGATACTTCAAGAGGGGTAGGCGCTTCCCATCAAACCGGCTGGACGGGTGTTGTAGCCGAGCTGATACAACGAATCACAACCTTTGAAAAGGAAAAAATAAAGAAGAATGATTTGGCTAAGGCGCTTTAGCGTTCGGTATCAATAAGATAAAGTTGACTTCATAACAAACCGGCATGTGAATGTAAAACCTCCGATCACGGAAGAAGGTATTACTTATCTTTCCAAGGAAGATATTGCTGCGATGAAGTTAAACGCAATAGTGAACAGCGGTCAGCGCGTAGAGGATTTTGTAGATATTTATTTTTCGCTGGAATATTTTTCTATTGCGGATATGTTATCATTTTTTCAAACCAAATATCCTGGCACCAGTCATTGATAGCGTTAAAAGCTGTAACCTATTTTGAAGATATTGATGAAGCTGCCGATCCGCCTAAACTTGTAAAACCCTTACCGCTTAATAAAATCAAACAAAGTATAAGCAGTGCTGTAATACACACATCTAAGGAGTTTCCGAAAGATATACGATAAGTTGTTGTGACAATAAAATCTTCACTTCTTCATTTACAAAATTTTTAATTTTTAATTTCTTCGCAAGGTAAACCATCCGACATCCTTACAAATAACGATTGTTTTACTTTGAATAAAAGATCACAATGCAACTCACAAAAAATCGATCAGTTCTAAGTAACTACAGTGAAGCGATTCAACATGAATGGCTTGAAACAAATGGACTTGGCGGCTGGGCAAGTTCAAGCATCATTGGCTGCAATACACGGCGATATCACGGGTTGCTTGTGGCAGCGATTGTGCCGCCGGCAGAGCGAATGTCATTGGTTTCCAAATTAGATGAAACAATTATTACAGGCGATGAAAGATTTGAATTAGGCACAAATAATTATGGCAGCACGATTCATCCAAATGGCTACCAGTATTTGACCAGCTTTACTAAAGACCTTTTTCCGGAATTTATTTATGAAGCAGGTGGCGTGAAGTTAAAAAAGACAGTTGCAATGGTTCACGGTGAGAACACCGTTCTCGTGATGTATGATGTATTGAGTGCTGACAAAACTTTTACACTTGAATTACTGCCACTTCTTTCCGTGAGAGGCTACCATAATATGACACATGCAAACGATGCAATAAACCGTAATGCATCATTCGACAATAACATTTTTAAAACAAAAGCATATGAAGGAACACCAGATATATTCATCAAAACTCCCGGTGGTAATTATCACCCAAACCCCAATTGGTTTTATAATTTTAACTACAGCATAGAGCAATATCGCGGACTCGATTTCATTGAAGATCTCTTTACTCATGGAAAATTTACCTTGGAATTAAATGCAGGCGATTCATTAGGAATTATTATTTCCACAGACGATCCCACAAATAAAGATGCTCATGAATTGTTAGCAAAAGAAAGTTTAAGAAGACAATCTTTATTAAGCAACCAACCTGAAGACGAGACAACACAGCAACTGATATTGACCGCCGATCAATTCATAGTAAAAAGAGACATCATCTCCTCAGAGATCCCAAAAGGCTCCCCCAAGGGGGGAGATTTAGAGGGGGCTTTGGCTACCGTTATCGCAGGCTACCACTGGTTCACAGATTGGGGAAGAGATACAATGATCTCCCTTCCTGGCTTATGTTTGAGTACCGGTCGTTATGAAGATGCAAAGAAAATACTTTCGGCATTTTCTAAAAGTGTAAGCATGGGCATGCTGCCAAACCGTTTCCAGGATAATGGCGAAGCGCCTGAGTATAATAATGTAGACGGAACGCTTTGGTATTTTATAGCAGTGTATAAATATCTGCAGCATACAAATGATACGGGCTTTGTACTCAATGAAATTCTGCCTGTGTTGGAAGATATTATTGACTGGCATTATAAAGGCACTCGTTATAATATTCATGTTACAGATGATGGATTATTGTATGCAGGAGAACCGGGCCAGCAATTAACCTGGATGGACGCAAGAATAGGAACCTGGGTTGTAACACCTCGTATGGGCAAGCCTGTGGAAATTCAGGCGCTGTGGTATAACGCTCTAAAAATATTTGGAGAATTACTTGAACTCAGGGATCAGCATGAAGATGCAAGTATCGTGAATGCCAGCGCTGATAAAGCAAAGCAAAGTTTCAATAACGAATTCTGGTTTGAGGAAGGAAATTATTTGTATGATGTAATTGATGAAAATGACAATCCAAATAAAGAACTAAGACCAAACCAGTTGTTTGCTATTAGTCTTCCATTTGCTTTGATAGAAGGAGAGAAGGCACAAGCGATTTTAAAAATCGTTGAGCAGGAATTATACACACCTGTTGGTTTGAAAAGTCTTCCTAAAAACGACGTGCATTATGTTCCTGTATATGGAGGCGATGCCTGGCATAGGGACTCGTCATATCATGAAGGAACAGTGTGGAGCTGGCTTTTGGGTGCTTATGTTGATGGGATAATGCGTGTTCCTGAATTTGTAGGATCAGATGGATTATCAGGAAAAGAGAAAGCCTTGAAAATTATTGAAGATTTTAAATACCATTTGAATGAAGCATGCATTGGAAGTGTTAGTGAAATATTTGATGCTGAGCCACCACATCATCCTCGTGGTTGTATTGCGCAGGCCTGGGGGGTTGCTGAGATTTTAAGAGTGATAAAGGAATATGAATTGTATGATTTGGTGAAAGAGAGGAAAGTATTAGAATTGAGTGGGGTTTGATTTGT
>Ga0068860_100004789_pt1 | contig 13787 bp, 10 predicted proteins | sample KBSSwiS32_FD_66597 | JGI IMG/M metagenome (GOLD analysis project Ga0068860, IMG submission 66597) | Switchgrass rhizosphere microbial communities from Kellogg Biological Station, Michigan, USA - KBS Switchgrass S3-2 | ecosystem: Host-associated > Plants > Roots > Rhizosphere > Soil ... | reverse complement strand
TCGCCGCCGGCGGCCACAACGAAGCAGCTCTTGGTTCCGACTGAAGCCATCATTGCGACTGGGACGCGCAATGTCGTGATCGTGGATACGGGTCAGGGTAAGTTCCGCGCGCAAGAAGTTCGCACTGGCGCGGAAGCCAATGGCAAAACTGCCGTGCTCGAGGGTCTGCACGAAGGTGATTCCGTCCTGCTCTCGGGGCAATTCCTGATCGACTCCGAAGCAAGCCTGAGCGGTGCGCTTAAGCGGTTACAAGGCGATACGCCATGATCGCGCGTTTGATTCGTTGGTCGATCGCAAACCGCCTTTTGGTGCTACTGGCCGCAGCATTCCTCGCGGCTTGGGGTATTTGGGCCGTGCGTCAGACGCCGGTCGACGCGCTGCCGGACTTGTCGGATGTGCAGGTGATCGTGCGCACGACGTGGCCCGGCCAGGCGCCGCAGCTCGTCGAGGATCAGGTCACCTACCCGCTCAGCACTACGATGCTGTCGGTGCCCGGCGCGAAGACTGTGCGCGGCTATTCGTTCTTCGGCGAATCCTATGTCTACGTGCTGTTCGAAGACGGCACCGATCTGTACTGGGCGCGTTCGCGCGTGCTCGAATACCTGGGCCAAGTGCAATCGCGCCTGCCCGCAAAGGCACAGACTTCGCTCGGCCCCGACGCGACCGGTGTCGGCTGGATCTACGAATACGCGCTGGTGGATCGTAGTGGCAAACACGATCTGTCCGAACTGCGCACGCTGCAGGACTGGTTCCTACGCTTCGAGCTGAAGAGTGTGCCGGGTGTCGCCGAAGTGGCCAGCGTCGGCGGAATGGTCAAGCAGTACCAGATCGTGCTCGATCCGGACCGCCTGCGCAGTTACGGTATCACGCATGCACAGGTGATCGACGCCGTGCAGCACGCCAACGGCGAAGCCGGAGGCGCCGTGCTCGAGATGGCCGAGGCCGAGTACATGGTGCGCGCGAGCGGATACTTGAAATCGCTCGACGACTTCCGCGCGATCCCGCTCAAAACCGGCACGGGTGGCGTGCCGGTCAGCCTGGGCGATGTCGCGCGCATCCAGCTCGGTCCCGAAATGCGCCGCGGCATCGCGGAATTGGACGGCGAAGGCGAAGTCGCCGGTGGCATCGTCGTGATGCGCTCGGGCAAGAACGCGCGCGCCACGATTACCGCGGTGAAGGAAAAACTCGCCGCGATCGCCCAGAGTCTGCCAGCCGGCGTGCGTATCGTCGAAACCTACGACCGCTCGCAGCTGATCGATCGCGCAATCGACAACCTGCGCGGAAAGCTCGCCGAGGAATTCCTCGTCGTCGCGCTGGTCTGCGCGGCTTTCCTGTTCCATCTGCGCTCGGCGCTGGTCGCGATCATTGCGCTGCCGCTCGGCGTGCTGACAGCGTTCATCGTGATGCGTGCGCAGGGGATCAACGCGAACCTCATGTCGCTCGGCGGCATCGCGATCGCGATCGGCGCGATGGTCGACGCGGCCGTCGTGATGATCGAGAACGCGCACAAACATCTGGAGGCTTGGCAGCACGAGCATGCAGGCAGTCAGATCAGCGCCGAGGCGCGCTGGCACCTAATCGGCGAAGCAGCGACGGAAGTCGGGCCGGCACTATTCTTCAGCCTGCTCGTGATCACGCTGTCGTTCGCACCGATCTTCACGCTCGAAGCGCAGGAAGGCCGCCTGTTCGCGCCCCTCGCATTCACCAAGACCTACGCGATGGCCGCAGCAGCCGGGCTTTCGGTAACCTTGATTCCGGTGCTGATGGGCTACTGGATTCGCGGGCGCATTCCGGACGAACGCGCCAATCCGCTGGCGCGTGGGCTGATCGCGCTATATCGCCCACTGCTCGACGCCGCGCTGCGCGCGCCGGGCATCACGCTCGTGCTCGCCGGCGCGCTGCTGCTCGCAACGCTGTGGCCGGTCGGCCGCCTCGGCGGTGAATTCCTGCCGCCGCTCGACGAAGGTGACGTGCTCTACATGCCGACTGCGTTGCCGGGGCTCTCCGCGGGCAAGGCCGCGCAGATCCTGCAGGAAACCGACAAGATGCTGCGCACCGTACCGGAGGTTGCAAGCGTGTTCGGCAAGATCGGTCGGGCCGATACCGCCACAGATCCGGCGCCTTTGGAAATGGTCGAGACGACGATCCGTTTCAAACCGATGGAGCAGTGGCGGCCGGGCATGACGAAAGACAAGCTCATCGAGGAGCTCGATCGCGCCGTGCAAGTGCCGGGTCTGACGAACTTGTTCGTGCCGCCGATCCGCAATCGCCTCGATATGCTCGCCACCGGGATCAAAAGCCCGATCGGCATCAAGGTCTTCGGCAACGACCTGGCCACGATCGACAAGGTGGCCGCGGACATCGAGCGCGTCGCGAAAACGGTGTCCGGTGTGAGCTCCGCGCTGGCCGAGCGTCTGGCCGGCGGCCGCTACGTCAACATCGAGATCGATCGCACCGTGGCTGCGCGCTACGGGCTCAACATCGCCGACGTGCAAAGTATCGTGACGAGCGCAATCGGCGGCGAGACGATCGGCGAGACAATCGAAGGCCGACAGCGCTTTCCGATCAGCGTGCGCTATCCGCGCGAACTGCGCGACAGCATGCAACGTTTGCGCGACCTGCCGATCATTGCGCCAAGCGGCGCACAGATCCCGCTTGGCAGCGTTGCGCAGCTGGCGATTGCCGATGGACCGCCGATGATAAAGAGCGAGACGGCGCGCCTATCGGGCTGGATCTATGTCGATACGCGCGGTCGCGACATCGCGTCGGTCGTGCGTGACCTGCGCGAGCGCGTGGCGCGCGAAGTGACCTTGCCGTCCGGTGTATCGCTGGCGTGGTCCGGGCAGTTCGAATACTTCGAGCACGCGATGGCGAAACTCAAGATCGTCGTTCCGGCCACGCTCGCGATCATCTTTGTGCTGCTGTATCTGACTTTCGGCCGCTTCGACGAAGCTGCGTTGATCCTCGTTACGCTGCCGTTCTCCCTGATCGGCGGGTTCTGGCTCATGTACCTGCTCGGTCACGCGATGTCGATCGCAACCGCCGTCGGTTTCATCGCGCTCGCGGGCGTCGCGGCGGAGTTCGGCGTCATCATGCTGCTCTATCTCAAACACGCTTGGGAAAAGCGCCTCTCGGCCGGCGAACCGGCGACGCGCGAAACTTTGCTCGCGGCAATCCGCGAAGGCGCCGTGCAGCGCGTGCGGCCGAAAGCGATGACAGTTGCGGTGATCCTGGCGGGCCTGCTGCCGATCATGCTCGGCCATGGCACGGGTTCGGAGATCATGCAGCGCATCGCCGCACCGATGATCGGCGGTATGATCACCGCGCCGCTGCTGTCGCTGTTTGTGATCCCTATCGCATTTTTGTTGCGTCGCGAACAAGAATTGCGCCGCAGCGCGGCGCAAGCGAAATGATGGCTGGCAATTTCCGCCGCAGTATGGCGAAATTGCAGACATCCGCTGCGCCTTCCCCGTCGATTCCATGACGAAACTCTTTCGCCTCGCCCTCGGCTTGCTGGCCGTTCTGATTTGCGGATGCGTCGCGCACGCGCCGAAGCAGCGCGACCGTGGCTACGCGCCGCTGATCCTGATTTCGATCGACGGCTATCGCGCCGACTATTTCGGCCGCGGCCTCTCGCCGAACCTGTCGGCACTCGCCGCCGATGGTGTGCGCGCCGAGGCATTGAAACCGGCGTTCCCGACGCTGACGTTTCCAAATCACTATACGATCGTCACCGGCCTGTACCCGGATCATCATGGCATCGTTGCGAACAGAATGGTCGACCCGAACAGCGGCAAGCGCTTTATCCACAGCGACCCCGATCTGCGCGTCGATCCCATGTGGTGGAACGGCGAGCCGCTCTGGGTCGGCGTCGAGCGTCGGGGAAAACACGCAGCGACGATGTTCTGGCCTGGCGCCGATGCCGCAATCGACGGCGTGCGGCCCGAGTATTGGAAGCCATTCGATCACAGCGTTAGCCCGGGTGCACGCGTCGATCAGGTGCTGGCGTGGCTCGATTTGCCGGCGCAACAGCGCCCGGATTTTGTAGCCTTGTATTTCGAACAAGTCGATGCGGCAGGCCACGACTACGGCCCTGATTCGCCCGAACTTGCGGCGGCGATGCGCGAAGTCGACGCAGCATTGGGGCGCTTGCGCGAAGGTCTGCGTCGCCGCGCGCTGCAGGATTCGGCCAACGTCGTCGTCGTGTCCGATCACGGCATGGCCAACGTCGACGATGCGCACACAGTCCTGCTCGACCAATCGATCGATCCGAATGCGATCGACCTGGTCGCGTCGACTGTCATGGCCGAGATTAATCCGGTGCGCGGCCGCGAAGCGGACGTGCAGCGCGCACTGCTCGCGCCGCACGAGCATTTCCAGTGCTGGCGCAAGACGCAAATGCCCGCACGCTGGCACTACGGCGAGAATCCGCGCGTCCCGGCCATCGTCTGCGTCGCGGCAAGCGGCTGGATGATTGATACGCAGGCCAATCGCGAGCGCAACCATCACGCCGTCCATGGCGAACATGGCTACGACAACGACGATCCGAAAATGCGCGCGCTGTTTGTGGCACATGGCCCAGCATTTCGCCGCGGCCTGGTCGTGCCGGAGTTCGACAATGTCGATGTCTATCCGCTGCTCACGCGAATTCTGCACATCGATCCGGCGCCGAACGATGGCGATTTTCGCGTCGTCGCACCGATGCTGACGCCAGATTATCGGCGGGAGCAAACTCCACAACGTTGATCGAACTGACTAGACAGCGTTGCGCCTCTTCGCTGGCCGCTCCGACATCGCAGCGGCAATCGCCACCCCAGCGATCTCACGCAACTGTTCGACGCGGCCGGTTCCCAGCCGCTGCGCGACCTCGCCTTGGACCCGCTCCCAAAGCGGCAACGCATTGGCTATCGCCTTGCGCCCCTTCGCCGTAAGCCGCACCTCGGTGACGCGCTGGTCCTCTCCTGCTGCAAGCTCGACGAGGCGATCACGTTGCAGCGGCAGCAGATTGCGTGCCAGCGTGGTGCGGTCAAGGTCCAGATCTTCAGCCAGGGTCATGATCGCAGCCGGCTCGTGGCGTTCGATTGCACGCAGCAACGAGAACTGCGTGACCTTCACGCCCGCCGCAGCCAGCGCCGAGTCGTAGAGCTGGCTCATCGCGCGCGCGGCGCGGCGCAGGTTGACGCAAACGCACTGCGGTTGTCGTTTCATTAATACGTGTATATACTCCTTTTCTGTCGCAACGCAAGATCACCATGACTTTCGCCATTGCCCGACGCCTCCAAGGCCGCGTTCACTATGCGTGGATCGTGGCCGCGCTGACATTCCTGACCCTGCTCGTCGTTGCCGGCATCCGCGCCACGCCCAGCGTGCTGATCGTGCCGCTGGAACACGCCTTCGGCTGGCCGCGTGACCGCATCACGCTCGCCGTCTCCATCGGGCTATGCCTGTTTGGCTTGATGGGACCGTTCGCGGCAGCCGCGATGCAGCACTTCGGCGTGCGCCGTACGATGATCTTTGCGCTGCTGCTGCTCGCCTCGGCGATGGGCGGCAGCGCTTTTGTCACCTCCCCGCTCGGCCTGATCCTCACCTGGGGCGTGCTCGCCGGTATCGGTACCGGCACGATGGCAATGGTGCTCGGTGTGACGATCGTTACGCGCTGGTTCGATGCGCGCCGCGGCACGGTGCTGGGCCTGCTCACGGCGAGCACGGCGACCGGCCAATTGTTGTTCCTGCCGGTGCTTGCCTGGGTGGTGTCGCATGCGGATTGGCGTTTCGTCGTATGGATCGTCGCCGCTGCCGCGCTGTTGCTGATTCCGCTCGTCGCCCTGCTGTTGCCGGAACGTCCGGCCGACATCGGCCTGCCGCGTTTCGGCGCTGCCACGCTGGATTCCGCTGTCGCCGTGCCCACGAGCAATCCGATCGTCGAAGCGTTCCGCGCGCTCGGGATCGCATCGCGCACGCGCACCTTCTGGCTGCTGTTCGCGACGTTCTTCATCTGTGGCCTGAGCACGAACGGCCTGATCGGCACGCATCTGATCGCGTACTGCGCCGACAACGGCATCCCCGAGGTGCAGGCGGCCGGCATGCTCGCGGCGATGGGCGTGTTCGACATCATCGGCACGACCGCCTCCGGCTGGTTGTCGGACCGCTTCGACAGCCGCCGTCTGCTGTTCGTGTATTACGGGTTGCGTGGATTATCGCTGCTGTACCTGCCCTACTCGGATTTCTCGTTCTATGGGCTGGGCCTGTTCACGATGTTCTACGGCCTGGACTGGATCGCCACCGTGCCGCCGACCGTGCGCCTGACCGCCGAGCGCTTCGGCACGGCGCGCGGGCCGGTTATCTACGGTTGGATCGGCGCGGGGCACCAGATCGGCGCAGCCACCGCCGCATTTGGCGCTGGCGTGCTGCGCGTGCAGACAAATCGGTACATCGAAGCGTTCTTGATCGCGGGACTGATGTGCGCGATTGCGGCGATGCTGGCGTTGATGATTCGGCGTGGCGACCCGGAGCCGGTGTTACAGCCGGCCACAGCGCAGGCTTAGCCCGCCAAGCGCAGCAACGTTTGCCGGTAGCGCTCTGCGATACGCTCCTCGTCGCGATGACGGAAATCGCGCACGGTCCACGCGCCATTGACCATCACGTCGCGCACGAGATTCGCATTGCCCGCGAACAGGAAGGTGTCGAGCACCGCGCCGACGCTGCGCGCGGCCAGCAGCGGCGCTCCGTGATCGAGCACGAGCAGGTCCGCACGCGGCGCTTCCTGCGGGGCAACGGGATCGCCACCCTCGAGCGCGCCGATTTCCACACCTGCCGCCTGCGCACCGCCGAACAGTGCCTCGGCCCACAATGTCTCGCCGACGCTATTGCTGGACTCGGATACGGCGATATTGCGATGGCGGGTGATCAGGCGCTGCCCGTATTCGAGCCAGCGTAATTCCTCGACCGGCGACACCGAGATGTGCGAGTCAGAGCCGATGCCGAACGCACCACCCGCCGAAAGATAATCCTTTACCGGAAACAATCCATCGCCGAGATTCGCTTCAGTGGTCGGGCACAATCCGACGACCGCGCCGGTTTCGGCCACGCGCCGTGTCTCGTCCGACGTCATGTGCGTCGCGTGTACGAGACACCAGCGCGGATCGACCGGCGCATGATCGAGCAGCCACTCAACGGGCCGCGCACTGCGAATGCCAAGGGAATCCTGCACTTCGCCGATCTGTTCGGCGATGTGGATGTGTATGGGCGCCGCATCGACCAGGCCCGACTCGAGCACCGCGCGCATCGCATCTTCGGGCACCGCGCGCAAACTATGCAGAGCTACGCCGATGCGCAATGTGGCATCTTCCATTTTGCGCAATTGTTCGATCAGACGCAGATAACCCTTCACGTCGTGGCCAAAACGGCGCTGCCGCTCCGACAGAGGCCTTCCATCGAATCCACCGGTCATGTACAAGGTCGGCAGCAAGGTCAGGCCGATGCCGGACTCGCGTGCGGCTTCGATCAACGCCAGCGACATCGCTGCCGGATCGGCATACGGCTTTCCGTCCGGCTGGTGATGCAGGTAATGGAATTCGCAAACCTGCGTATAGCCGGCCTTGAGCATCTCGACGTACAGTTGTGCCGCGATCGCACGCAGATCGTCCGGGCCGATGCGCCCGGCGAATGTGTACATGAGCTCGCGCCAGGTCCAGAAAGAATCTTCGGGATTCGTCTGGCGTTCCGCCAACCCGGCCATTGCGCGCTGGAAGGCGTGCGAATGCAGGTTCGGCATGCCGGGCAGGACGAATCGGCCGAGCGATGTTGCCGCGCCACGTTCCGCCTCGTCGTCGACAGCGCTCAGGGTGCCATTGGCGGCGACGACGATGCGCGCATTGGCACCCCAGCCGTGCGGCAGCCAAGCGAAGTCAGCGAAATAGGCGGTCATCAAACAATCCAATTGGCGAAACCCATGCAGTATGCCATGCGCATCAGGTACCGCGGATTGACCGCGTTATTGGAACCCGGCAAGAAAAATCACGTCCGAGTTGTACTCGAATGCGCCGATGTCGCAATTCAAACCGACGTAACGCTGTAGACCACGCTGATCGTCAATGAGCAAGACATTGTTCTGATCGCTGCAGCCCAAGGCGCCATCGATCATCGCGCTCGGGGGTACCTGGGCGATGGTTTTGGTAGGGCCGCCGTTGTCGCGCAGACTACCCAGCTCATAGAGTGAGTCGAGAGGTGTGGCTGTTCCCAGACTGCCGGCAGCAACGGCACAGTTCACCGTTGGCGAGAATTCGTTGTTGCCATACATGCCGATGCTGCCGGTGCAATCGTCGTAGCTTTGTTCGCCTTGACGTCGACGCTATCGGCGGCGCTGTTTACATTGAATGTGACCGCAGCCCATGCGCCGGCCGCCAGCAACACATTGGACGCGACAAGAGTCCCGATCAAGCGAGCCCTGAAATTGCGGCCTCCGCAACAGGATATTTTGGCGCGGGCGCTCATGGCACCTCAACGCCGTCGGCAAAAATCTCGTTATATTCAAATGCACCGATGTCACAGGTACTGTTGAGTGGATCAGGTGGGGAAGGCGGACGCGGCCTGCCACGCTGGTCGGTGGCGAGGTGCACGCTGTTCTGGTCGACGCAGGCCACACCCCCACCGATCATGCTGCTGGGAGATGCCAGCGCGATGGTTTCCGTCGGGCCGCCATTGCCGGTCAGAATACCCGGCTCATATATTGAGTCGAGAGGCGTGGCAGTCCCGGGGCTGCCGGCGGCAACCGTGCAGTTCGCCGTTGGCGAGAACTTGTTGTTGCCGTACATACCGATGGTGCCCGCACAGTCCTCGTAGGGCTGCATCCCGGCCAGATAGTTTCCCGCCACCAGACTGTTGCGCAGATTCAAAGTTACGCCGGGATAGTTGTAGATACCTGCGCCGATGCCGACGGAATTGGCGTCCGCGTCGGCCTCGTTGTAGGCGATGGTCGAGCTGTAAATATTGCTGGTGCCGCTGTTGTAAATTCCACCCCCGTCGCGTAGTGCGTGGTTGTCGCTGAGCGTACTGTTGATCATGACGGCGACGCCAGCGCTGAAAAACGCCCCGCCCAAATAGGAATGGTTATGATCAATCGTGCTTTTTACGATTGTCAGGCCACCCACATTGGATATGCCGCCACCGTAGCCATTGTCACTGACGTTGGATGTAATGGTGCTGCTGTAAATGCCGACCTGATTGGCGTTGTAGATGCCGCCTCCGGCATAGGCTCCGGCGACGTGGTTATCCCGAATCACGACGTTGGTGAGCGTCAAGACACCTTCGTTGTGGATACCGCCGCCAAAACCAACTGGATCGCCATTGCGCAAAGTGACATTGCCGATCACGGCAGTGCGCCCGGCGTCGATCGTGAGCACGCGGTCGGTCGCGTTGCCATTGATGATCGTGGTGGCACTACCCACGCCGGTGAGGGTGATGACGGGATTGCCGGCGGCGGGTGCAGTCAGGTTGAGATCGCCAGTGTTTTCATCTATTCCAGCCACTGGTTTGATAAGCGTATAGGTGTCGGCCGGCAGTTCGATAATGACATCGCCAGCCGACCGGTTCGCCTCCATCACTGCCGCGCGCAGGGTGCAGAAGCCCAGACCGTCGTCGCAGATGCCATCGCCCGGAGTGTCGTCCCAGTTGTCGAAGTTGGTGTTCACCGTAAAGGTCTGCGGTGGTGGTGGGATGGCGCACGCGCTCGTAGCCAGCAGCAGGGTGGCAGCAATCGAAAATCCGATCTCAAGGACAGCGGCGCGCAAACGACATCTTGAATTCACAACTCCCTCCTCAGCAAACGTGGCATTCGATATCCCTACTCTCACGCGATGTGAAGCGCAGCAACGAAAAGACATGCCACACCACCGACGTAGCCAGCGCGTCAGTCAAACCCGTTGGCAAAGATCTCGTTGTATTCAAACGCTCCGATGTCGCAGTTACCGAAGACCGCACCAGGCGTTGCAGGCGGGCGCGACGTGCCACGTTGATCGCTGGTGATGGGGTCGCCGTTCTGGTCCGAGCAAGCCAAACCGCCGTCGATCAAGCTGCTGGGAGGCACGAGAGCCACAGTGTCAGTCGGGCCACCGTTGTTCTGCAGAATGCCCAGCTCATAGATGGAATCGAGAGAGCTCGCAGTTCCTGGCGTGCCCGCAGCGACGGTGCAGACCACGTTCGGCGAAAATTTATTGTTGCCGTACATACCGATGATGCCGGTACAGTCGTCGTAGTCCTGCATTCCAGCCAGGTAGTTGTCCGCCACCACGCTATTGCGCAGATTGAGAGTCGCGCCGGCGTCGTTGACAATGCCCGCGCCGTTGCCCACGGCGTTGGCGTCCGAGTCTGCTTCGTTGAACACGATGGACGAATTGTAGATATTGCCCGCACCGGCAAAGGACTGACGGGAGGAATTTGCAATTCCGCCACCGTCGCCTTTGGCGGCATTGGAACTGATGGTGCTGTTGGTCACGAAAAGGACGCCCAAATTGTCGATGCCGCCGCCAACATTCGCACTATTGTTGGAGATGGTGCTTTGGCGTACGTTGAACGTGCCGTAATTCCGGATGCCGCCACCATCGTTTGCGATGTTCTTGCTCAGGGTGCTTCGAGCCAGCGTGACACCGCCGCTGGGCTGATTGACGATCGCGCTGCCAAAATTGCTGTCGATCTTAGTGAGCGTCACGCTGGAATTGGCGCCATAATTGTAGATTACATCGCCATGATTTCCCGACAGCGTGCAATAGCTCAAACTGAAACTGGTGTCACTGTAGATGACACTGCCAATACCCGTGTTGCCCGAGAATGTCACGCGGACTGCCGAGAACGAGCCCGCGTTGTCGATGCCGCCACCTGCGCCGGAGCTTACGCCACCGGCATTTTTGTTGATGGTGCAATCTGCGAGCGTAAGAGCGCCCAGGTTGCGGATACCTGCGCCGCCATTCAAGGACACAACCAACCCGTTGACGATCGAAACTCCGGAGATATTCACCGCACGGTTGGCCCCTATGTCGAACACGCGATCGATCCCGTTGGCGTCGATGATCGTGGTGGCAGCACCAGCACCCGTGATAACGGTGGGTCCAGGGCTGTAACCCGCGGGAATCGATAGATTGAGGTCGCCTTTTTCCTCGCCATCCGTGGCATCTGGAAATATCTTCAGGGTGTAGTGTCCTGCCGGCAGGGTGATCGTCGCCCCTGCATTGGGCGCCCGATTCGCTTCCATCACCGCCGCGCGCAGGGTGCAGATGTATGGTTTGGTCGGTGTGACCGAGCAGTTGCCGTCGCCGGGACTGACGTCCACGCCATCCTCGATGCTGTTCACTGTGAACACAACCGCGGCGCTGAGACCGGTCGCCAAAAGCAGACTGGCCGCGATCGACATTCCGGCCATGCGGATTCCGCGCGCGAGCACAATCGCCACTGTTCGTGGATTCACGGCCTCTCCTCGCGCAGCCGCGACGGGGCCGATTTCAGCAATCTACGCCGAATGCAGGCAAGGCGCCACGGATAATTGGTGATTTCCTGATTGTATCGTCGGTGTTCCCGGCGGCTTTGCATGTGCAGAGCCGCACAAGGCAAGCTCATCACGCGACGCGTACTCCGTTGCCCGCGCCATCTAGCCATTGCTGTCCGCGAGTATTTGCGTCCACAATCATGTCGATACCCACTTGCGATACCCAACAACCAATGAACTCGCCACGCTGGGATGGACTGCTGCTGGACTGCCGCCTTGCCACACTGTCGGATAACGGCCAGCCTTATGGCCGCATCGAAAACGCCGCGTTCGGCTGGAAGGACGGCAAAATCACGTTTGCCGCGCCGCAAGCGCAGTTGCCGGATAAACCCGAGGCGCTGACCGATCGCGTCGAATCTCTGCGCGGCGCTTGGATTACGCCGGGATTGATCGACTGCCACTCGCACCTGGTGTTCGCGGGCAATCGCGCGCACGAATTCGAATTGCGCCTGCACGGCGCAGGTTACGAGGAAATCGCGCGCGCCGGCGGCGGCATCGTCTCGACGGTGGAACATACGCGGGCCGCCAGCGAAGACGAGCTGCTGGCGCAATCGCTGCCACGCGCACGCGCGTTGCGCGCGGATGGCGTAACGACGCTGGAAATCAAGTCCGGTTATGGTCTCGACTTCGAAAGTGAAGCGAAGATGCTTCGTGTGGGACGCCGCATTGGCGAAGAGCTGGGGCTTGATGTGCATACCACATTCCTTGGCGCGCATGCCGTGCCTCCGGAATTTGCCGGACGCCAGTCCGACTACGTCGATGAACTTTGCGTGCGCATGCTGCCGTCTATTGCACATGAAGGCCTGGCTGATGCCGTCGACGCATTCTGCGAAAACATTGCATTCACGCCGACCGAAACCCGCCGCGTATTCGAAACCGCCCGCACCCTGGGCTTGCCGGTGAAGCTGCACGCGGATCAGCTTTCGGATCTGAATGGCGCAGCGCTCGCGGCCGAATTCAACGCACTGTCGGCCGATCATCTGGAGTACACGAACGAAGGCGGCGTGCGTGCGATGGCGGCTGCGGGTACCGTCGCCGTGATACTGCCTGCCGCATTTTATACTTTGCGCGAAACCAAGCTGCCGCCAATCGAGCAATTCCGCGCGCATGGCGTGCCGATGGCCGTGGCGAGCGATCTGAACCCGGGAACTTCCCCGGTGCTGTCGCTGCGTCACGCGATGAACTTGGCCTGCACGCTGTTTCGCCTGACGCCGGAGGAGGCATTGCGCGGCGCGACAGTGAACGCTGCACGCGCCCTGGGTTTGACCGATCGTGGCACGTTACAAGCCGGGCAGCGCGCAGACTTTGTGGTTTGGGATATCGAGCATCCCGCGGAACTGTGTTATTGGATCGGCGGCAGTCTGGCGCGAACTGTCCACGTTGCCGGTTCGATCCGCAATCGCCAGAAATGCGAAGCCCCGCGGTAGCGGGGCTTCGGATTCGACATTCGAGGCGTTCAGCCTGCTTTCTTCGGCGCTACCTTTTTCACCACCGGTGCGGCCTTCTTGGCTGCGGCTGCTTTCGGCGCTGCAGCCTTCTTCACCGCGCCGGCCTTGGCCACAGCCTTGTGCGGACGCGCATTGCCATAGCTGCGGATCGAGATCTTGCCTTTGCGCGTCTTGCGGTCGCCTCTGCCCATCTTGAGTTTCTCCGGAAAAGTGATTGGTTTGCGGTTGCGTAGCTTACCACGGCCACGCACCATGATTCCGCCATGAGCCTATCCCGCGACCGGCGCTTTTCTAGGCACTGGATTCCGGCTTTCACCGGAATGGCGAGGAAGAATTGGTGTGCTCATGGCAGTCCGCACCGGCACAATCCTCATGCTCAATCTGCACCGTCGCATGCGTGATGCGAAAGCGCTCGCGTAGCACGCGTTGCACGCGCGCGAGCGCGTCGTCGGCTTCGGCGCTTTCGACAAGCCGCACATGCAAGGTCGCCAGGTGCTGGCCGCCGGCGAGCTGCCACACGTGCACGTGATGCACGTCCGCGACGCCCGCCTGGGCCCGGATTGTTTCGATCAGCGCAGCGGATTCCAAATCCTCCGGTGTGCCTTCGAGCAGAATATGCGCCGAGCGGCGCAGCAGCTTCCAGGCGCTGCCCAGAATCAGCAGCGCGACGATGATCGAAGTGACCGGGTCGGTCCACAACCAGCCGAACCGCCAGATCAGCAGTGCCGCTATCACTGCGCCCAATGAACCGAGCAGATCGCCGAGCACGTGCAGGCGCGCTCCGGCTACGTTGAGATCGTCAT
>Ga0068860_100004784_pt1 | contig 13791 bp, 12 predicted proteins | sample KBSSwiS32_FD_66597 | JGI IMG/M metagenome (GOLD analysis project Ga0068860, IMG submission 66597) | Switchgrass rhizosphere microbial communities from Kellogg Biological Station, Michigan, USA - KBS Switchgrass S3-2 | ecosystem: Host-associated > Plants > Roots > Rhizosphere > Soil ... | reverse complement strand
CATCTGCGGGCTGCTGGCGATCAAGCCGGCGAAGTTCGGCCGGCAGGACAACCTCGTCACCAATTCTCAGCATTACGGCAACCAGTACGAGCACCACAATGCGATTGACGTGACGCTGAACGCGCGCTTCGGCAACGGAGGGCTGCTCACGGGCGGCGTGTCGCTGGGCAAAACGGTCTTCGACAATTGCGACGTGCTGACGAAGCTTCCCGAGATGACGACCGCATCCTTCGGCCCATCCGGTGCGCCACTCGGTGCCGACGCGTTGCGAGCGAGCCCGCAGCAGGTCTGCAGGCTCGATCCGCCGCTCGGGGCAGAAAGTCAGTTCAAGCTGTCGGGGACGTACAACCTGCCGTGGGACCTGCGGGTGAGCGCGAACTACCAGAACAATCCCGGCATCGACACGACCGCGACCTACGTGGCGACCAACGCCGAAATTGCGCCGTCACTCGGGCGCGATCTGGCGTCGGGGGTCCGCGGCACCGCGAACATCGAGCTGATAGCGCCGCGATCGCTCTACCGCGAGGGACGAGTCAATCAGCTGAACTTCGCGATCAACCGCGTGTTCCGCGCCGTTGGCAACGCGCGCATCCAGCCGCGGTTCGAGCTGCACAACGCGCTGAACTCGGCGCCGATTCTCGCGATCAATGGCCGTTACGGTCCCGCCTGGCAGCAGGTGCGGTCAGTGCTCGCGCCACGCCTCGCGAAGTTCGCCCTGCAGATCGATTTTTAATGGGTGGAAGGGCGGGATAGGCTGGAGGAGCGGGAAGGGAAGAACCGAATGAGACAGATCAACGTGGCGGTGATTGGGACGGGGTGGTGTGGCGGCATACGTGCGGTGGCGTCGGCAGCGAGCCCCTGGGTGAAGGAACTGCACATTGCCGAAATCAAGGAGGACCGTCTCCAGGAGGTCGCGGCGCAGACGCGGCCGGTCACGGCCACGACCGACTATCGCCGCCTGATCGAGAACCCCACCATCGACGCGGTGATGATCTCGACGACACCGGAGCCGACGCACTTTCCGATCGCCAAAGAGGCGATGCTCGCCGGCAAGCACGTATTTCTCGAGAAGCCGATCGCGTTGGAACTGTCGGAGGCTGACGAGCTGATCCAACTTTCGCGTGAACGCATGCTGCTCTTCACGATTGGCTACTCGCAGCGGTTCAACCCGAAGTTCGCCTACGTCAAGCGGTCGCTCGAAGACGGGACGATTGGCGAGCCGGTGAGCGCGCTGGTGAGCCGTCACATCACGCGCAATCTGGGGAAGAAGATCAGCGGTCGCGTCCGGCTGTCGCCTGCCGCCATGGAATCGACGCACGACCTCGACTTCGTGTTGTGGTGCCTGGCGCCGCGAAAGCCGATTCGCGTCTACGCGCAGGAAGCGGCCAAGATCATGAAGACGCAGTACAACGCGCCCGACTGCGTGTGGATGATCGTGACGATGGACGACGGCACGCTGTTCACCGTCGGCGGCGGATGGGTGCTGCCGCCGGCGTACCCGAATTTCTCGTCCACATGGATTGAATTCGTCGGCACTGAAGGCGCGGTGATGGTCGACGACACGCATCGTGACGTCTACGTCACGACGATGAAGGATGGAATCCGGTTTCCGATCTCATCGATGCCTGGCGAGAAGGTGAACCACGTCTATGCGGGGCCGATGGAGGCCGAAACGCTGCATTTCCTCGAATGCGTCGCGACCGGCAGGCAGCCGCTTGTCACCCCCGAGCATGCGCGGCTGGTGATGCTCGTCTATCAGGCCGCAGATCTGTCGGTCGAAACGAACAAGCCTGTGGAGCTCACGCACAAGGAAGCACCCGCACTCGCCACGATTTCCGTCTGATCGACCTGGGAGCCAGGATGCGGGCAACGACCACTTCGCCGCCGACTGTCGCCGTCAGTGCGGCCGGCGCGACGCGCACGCGTTGGTGGATGCTGGTCCTCTTCAGCCTGATGTACCTGATTTGCTATCTCGATCGGGGCATCATCTCGGTCGCGCAGCCAGAAATGCGGCGCGACTTCGGATTGAGTCTCAATCAAATGGGGCTCGTGCTCGCGGCCTTCACCTGGGCGTACGCGATCGGGCAGATTCCGATCGGGTGGCTGGGAGATCGGCTTGGCCCGAAACGGGTGCTCACGGTCCTCATCGCCGCCACGTCCACCTGCGCGATTCTCACGGGCGCCGCGTTTGGACTGGGGTCGCTCTTCGCCACGCGATTTCTCCTCGGCATTGCCGAGGCCGGCGCGTTTCCGGTGGCCAGCCGCGGCATGCAGCTCTGGTTCGCGCCAGCCGAGCGCGGACGCATACAGGGCGTCACGCACTTCTTCAGCCGGTTCGCGGTCGCCATCACACCGCTGACGGCCGGCACCCTGCTGATCGCATACGGCTGGCGGGTGATGTTTTTCGTGTTCGGCGCAATCGGCTTTGCGTGGGTCGCCGCGTTCTGGGGGTTCTACCGGGAGCGTCCCGAGGATCACGCGCGGGTCAATCGCGCGGAGCTCGCCGAAATCCGGGGTCTTTCAGAAGACGGACAGATCAAGCCGCTCGCGGTGACGAAGCTGGCGACACCGTGGCGACGCATCCTGACGACACCGAACATGTGGTGGATCGCGCTCGGCTACTGCTGCTTCTTCTTCGGCACCAATTTCTATCTCACGTGGTATCCGACATATCTGCGCGAGCATCGCGGCCTGTCAGTCGCGGCGCTCGGGCTCTGGGGATCGATACCGCTCGTCGCCGGGATGTTCGGCGACGTCGTCGGCGGCTGGCTCTCTGATGTGATTCTCAAGAAGACGCGCAACGCCAAGCTCGCGCGCCGCGGCGTCGCGGTGCCGGGATTCCTCCTCGCCGGTGCATTCGTGATCCCCGCCGCGACGGTGAGCGACACGACGCTCTCCATCCTTCTGCTCGCCACGTCGTTCTTCTTCCTCGAGTGGGTGATTGGTCCGGCGTGGGCCGTGCCGATGGACGTCGGCGGCCGCTTCAGCGGCACCGTCACCGGCGTGATGAATATGGCGGGTGCGTTGGCCGCCTCCTTTACCGCGATCGTCTACGGCTCGCTCTTCGGTGCCGGCTACTGGGTCGCGCCTTTCCTCGTGAGCGCCGCGGTCATGGGTGTCGGTGCTCTGATCTGGGCCTTTCTCATCGACCCAGATCGTAGTGTTGTCTGAGTGCAGTAGGTATCAGGTATCAGGTTTCAGGGGTGGTCCAGGTATAAGGCGGGAGGTATCAGCCGTCAGGCGAGGCCTTGCAGAAATTGCGAACGCGTGCTCGTTCCCTGTTCGCACGAAACGCGTACTTCAGCCGGATAACTACAGAAGGCGGCCGAATTCTTTGCGGCATCGAAGGTGCTCCTGAATCCTTCATGACACAAATCAATTCGTTTCGCGACCTGCTCGTCTGGCAGAAGGCGATGGACCTTGCGGTGCGGTGCTACGGCGTATCGCGGCGGATGCCCAGAGAAGAGCAAGGCGTGCTCGGATATCAGATCAGAAAATCGGCGGTCTCAATGCCATCAAACATCGCCGAAGGGAAATCGCGGCAATCGACCGCGATCTACATGAACCATTTATGGGTGGCGCACGGCTCTGGCGCCGAGCTTGAAGCGCAGTTGGAACTCGGCGCACGTGTGAAGGTGGTATCCGAGAATGAGGCAACCGCACTCATCTCGGACGCACAGGAGATCGGCCGAATGCTTAAAGGGCTGGTTGCATCACTCGAGCGTTCCGTTGCCGGAGCGTGATAGGTCTAACCTTTATCCTGGAGCCCAGACCACGCCTACACCCTGCCACCTTGGAACTGATGCCTGGACCACGCCTGAAACCTGATACCTGACACCTGGCCGGTTAATTGGTCTTCGCCGCCGGCTTCAGGCTGTTGTAAACAGCTTCGACGAACATTTCGGTCGTCCACGGGCCGGTGTTCGCGCCGTACCGCGTATCGTAGTCGGCCGTCACACGCGCTGCTTTTACCTGCGCCAGTGTCGCGCCGATAGCGATCATCCCTTTCACCCGATCGCGCACGATGACGACCATGTCCCGGTATTCGACGACCTCGTGCTCGTCCGCGAGGAATCCGTGGCCGGGGACGACGTACGTGCCGCCCTCGCCTTCGTGTTCGTAGTTCGTGCGGTTGAGGATGTCGTTCAGCGCCTTGATTTCGCCTTCGACGCTCCCGCCGTTCTTCGCGTCGATCATCGGGTACCGCGTCAGGTCAAGGATGTTGCCCGCCACGATGACATCCGCGCGGCGGAAGAACACGATGCTGTCGCCGTCGGTCACGGCATTCGGCTCATAAAACATCTCGACGCTGTCGCCGTTGTGCGACTTGCGGCGGCGGTCCTCGAGGTACGTGTCGCCCGGCACGGCCTCGTCCGGGGTCTTCGCGTCCTGTAATCGGTTCGTCACGTTGTTGTGCGCGATGATCGTCGCGTGGCGGAGCGGATCGGCGAATAACCCGGTCACCGCGCGCGGCGCCGAGTTGACGAAGAACGAACCCGGCAGGCTCGGGTCCATGCCCGCCGCACCGAGCTTGGCGTTGCCGCCGGTGCGGTCCGGAAGGAAGCTCGTGTTCGCGATGAACTGGATGGGACGCTCGCTCAGTTTGGCGATCGCCGCGATCACTTTGTCCGAGAACCTGCCCGTGCCTGTGTCAACCACGAACGCGCCCTGATCGCCGGTCTGGACGACGATGTTGCCGCCGTCGCCGATGAGCATGTAGACGCTCTCGCGAATCGGCAGGACGTGAATCTCGCTATCGCGCGGCTCGGGGTCGACCGCCTTGCTGACTTCGTTCGGACGGCCTGGCGCCGGCGACAGCAGTGCCGTCCCTTGCGCGTCCGTCATGTTTTTCGCCGTATCGGCGTAGCCGGGATACATCGACGGTGCGCCTGTCCACGCAACGCCGAGCGGCAGCTTGTGCCGTTCAGAATACTCGCGCGCGTAGGGCTGCTTGCCGAAGTCATAGTGCGGTACGACGTCGGGCGCGCGGCCGAGGATCTGTTCGCTGTCGTCGCACGCGTACAACCATGTGCCGTGGTCGACCGGTGCGCGGTAGTAGTCGTTGCTGCGCACCATCGGCTCGGTGAGGAAGACGGGATCGCTGACCACCGTCGTATTCGTGAGGTGATCGCCATGCCGCACGAAGAACTCCGTGACGGTGGCCTGATCGCTTTCCGGTGTCCCGTTGCGCCGCAACCAGCCCTGCTTCAGGTGCGTCGTCTCGACGACGAGCGCGGTGCCGACGTACTTACCGGTGGAGAAGCCACGGAACGTATGCGGCGCCCAGGCCGGCGGATGCGGCCGCCCGTCCATCCAGATGACGCGATGGCCTTCGGTGACCTGCGCCCACCAGTGAATGGCAACCAGACGCTGCGTGTGCGGATCCCGTTCTTCCCACGCGCGGAAGTTGCCGGTGGCGCGCATCTGGTACGGGGTGACATATGCATCGCACTGATGGTGCCGCAGTGTCACTCGCGATGGATCGTAGGAGAGCGCCCAGAGGCGTCCGGCCTCGTTTAACGGGAAGCCGCCATAGTCGTGCAGCTCGGAACCGGGGCCCCGCTCCATTCCGTCTTCATTCATCGTCGGCGTCCAATAGCCCGAGATGTCGATAGCGGGTCCCGAGGGTTGATCCGCTGGTCCCTGCGCGACCAGGCTTGCGACGCAAATCCCAAAGCCCAAAACCCAAATCCCGAATCCCAATGGCCCGGGATTTCGGAACCCAGGTTTGGGATTTGGAGCTTGGGATTTGGGATTTGGGATTTGCATGACGTTCTCCGTCAGCGCGCCGTACATGCGGTCGGATGCCAGCCGCTGGCGTCCACGCGTTTGAAATGCGGGCTGGTCCAATACGGCGTGGCCAGGTACTCGGGATCGACGATCTCAGTGGTGACGACCAGCAGCGACTCACCGCCAGGAACGTCGAGGCGGTCGAAGTATTCCGTGAGCACCGCGTTTGCGCTGTACGGCACGCCGTTTTTCCGCAGGTACCCGGGCTTCATGTTCGTCGTCACCACCTTGAGCGAACCGCCGCGCACCTGGGGGCCGCCGCGGTTCGGGATTGGCGACGCGAAGATGGCACGCGGCTGATCCCATGACGCCACCGATGACCCCTGCAGCGTGGGCGCGCCGGTTGGCGCCTTCCCGAACGCGAAGGTTCGCGTCTGGGTGCCCGCATCGGTTTCCAGCTTCAGCGTGTTGTCGTCCTGCCAGGTGATGTGAAGTCGCGTGGGCACACGCATCAGCCCGGCGGCGCCGTACGCCTTGCATGCCTCCCCGGCAGCTTCATCCTTTGCCGGGTCCCACCCATCGGCGACCCTCTTGCCCTCGGGATTCACCGGCACCGCGACGTAGTCGCCTTTGGCGGGGGTGAACTGCCGGTAGCGCCAGTCTTCGGTGACGAGGGACACCCAGTAACCCGTGATGTCGAACAGCGCGGCTGCCCTCGGCGTTGGCGGTGCGGCTGGCGGCGCACCCCCTCTTTGCGCCGAGGACGTGGCCAAAGCCAGCATCGTCGCCACAGCGGTCGCCGCAATTCGTGAGCCAGCCGACGCCACCGGAACCTCCCACCACGAACCACCAACGGCCAACCACCAAGGGTTAAGGGGCCTCATATTACCCTGTCGCGCTTAGCGCACAGTCGCGCTAACATCCCCTTTCAAAGGGAGGTGAATCAGAGGTGAGCAAAGACACACTGCTCGATCGCGTTGATGCCACGCGCCGCCGTTTCTTGAAGCGGATCGTCGGCGGCGGTGCAATGCTGCTGGCAATCCCCGCATCGACCGTTCTCAACGCCGCCCCGCAGGGCGAAGGCAAGGGCAAAGGCAAAGGCGAGGACGAGGGCGACGGAAAAGGCAAGGGCAAGGGGAAAGGCAAAGGGAAGGGCAAGGGTAAGGGCAAGGGTGAAGGCAAGGGCAAGGGCGACCAGTAAGGAACGTTCATAGATCGAGTCATCTTTTAACGGTTGTCGGGGGCGCGGTGTTCCGCGTCTCCGGCAGCTTCCATGAGCACCAACCTCCGGCTCCTCCGAAATCCACTCGTCGCTCTTGCACCGGCTGAAGACGGCTACCTTGCCTACGATGCATCGCATGACCGGCTGCATCGCCTCAACGCGGCCGCTGCGCTGATCGTCGAACTGTGCGACGGCACGCGAACCGCTGCGGCGATACTCGCGGATGTCGCGCCGTTTGTCGCGGGCGATGCAGGCGCGGGCTGCGCGCGATGGATCGATGGTGCGCTCGAGGACGGTCTGCTCGAGACCATTGAGCCGGACGCATCACGCGCCGCAACGCCGCCGCCGGAGTACTTTTCGAAGTTGGCGTCTCGCCTTCGCAGCAAGGGTTCCGTTCGCGCAGCCTTCGTCTGCCAGCACTACGCCACGATGCAGACACCGGACGATCCGGAGCAGTGGGCTGCGCTCGGCGACATCGCGCACATCGTCGGCCGGCGCGAGGATGCGAGAGAGGCGTACGAGCGATACCTGGAACTGTCGCCGGGCGACGCGGAAGTCGAACACATCCTCGTGGCCTTGCGTGACGCTCCACCGCCGCCACGCGCGCCGGACGAATGCGTCGTGCAGCTGTATGAGCGATTCGCCGAGTTCTACGAACGCAACATGCGCGGCGATCTCGAGTACTGCGGGCCCGAATTGATCGCAGCGGCGCTCGACCGGACTTTCGGTTCACCTGACGCGACGCTCGACGTGCTGGAACTCGGCTGCGGCACGGGCTTGGTGGGGAAGCCTCTGCGAGCGCGTGCGCGGCGGCTGGTCGGCATCGATCTGTCGCCGGACATGGTGAAGCGCGCGAAGGCGACTAAGCGGTACGACGCGCTGGAGGTTGCCGAAATCACCGAATGGCTTTCGAGGAGCGCCGACCGTGAGTTCGATCTGATTGCCGCGGGCGACACGTTCATCTACTTCGGTGATCTCAGGCAGGTCCTGAAGCCCGCGGCGGCTCGGCTGCGCGCCGGCGGCAGAGTGGTCTTTACCGTCGAACGTGACGAGGGAAGCGGTTTCCGGCTGACAGATTCAGGGCGTTACGTGCACACCGAGGCACATATCCACGATGCCGCGCGCGATGCGGGCCTGGTCGTCGAGATCATGGACAGTGCCGTCCTCAGATACGAATACGGCGAAGCGGTACAGGCGCTGGTCGTGGTGTTGCGCGCAGCATGATCGGAGGGTCGGGCGCCTGACGAGTTGATATTTCCGCGTCGATCGCAGCCACGAGCTGGTCGACCGTGTACGGCTTCGGCAGGAGCCGAACGATCGGCATCTCGAGGCACCGTGGATCGTGCGACGCAACACCGCTGACGACGATGGTGGGAATCGTGCAGAGATGCCAGTCGAAACGCTGCCGCCTCAGGAATTCCCAGCCGTCCATCACTGGCATCATCAGGTCGAGCAGAATCAAGTCGGGACGAGGACCGGTGGCGAGCTGTGCGAGCGCGTCGCTTCCGTTCGGCGCCTCGACGACGTCGTAGCCCGTCGATGTAAGCAGCTTGGTCAGGGCAGTGCGTGCGGAATCGTGATCCTCGACGACGAGAATCAGCGGCTTGCGCCGCGGGCTGGCGGTATGTCGCATCGTTGTCATTCGGCTGTAGGTTGGGCGCGTAAGTGCACGGGGAACGCCCTTACATACCGCAATCTGGCGTCCAGGTCTTGCCAGCTCGCAGCAACGCTGGCAAGTCACACGACGCGAATCACTTCGACCGGAGTGCATTGCGCTGCACGCCACATCGAGGTGATCCGTCTCGGAACATTCCTCTTAACAGATTGGTATGCGAACGCCTGCTTACAGCCGGGCGAGGTACGAGACTTTGAAAAACAGCGCACGCGCGGTCGTTGTGTATCGGCTGCTGTTGATGCTCTCGACGATCGAGCCGTAGCCCGCGTGCGCGACGGTGCCCGGCATCAGCTCGTATGAGGCGAGCAAATCGCCGAGCAGGCGGTGTTTCGCACTATCGAACTGCGCGATCGCCCGGATGAAGAACCGTGGCGTGAACTGAGATGCCGGGAAATGGATTCATCGGGTCATAGAAGACGGCATCGGCACGCTCCAGCGTGCCGGCGACGTTCAGCCATCGCGTGATTTGTGCGCGGCCGTCGGCATGCACGCGGCCGGTGGCAAACCGCCGCCCTGCGAATGTCTCATGACCTCGCGACATGTCGAGTCGGAGGTTCCCCTGGCGCACGAAGTTGAAGCGCACGCCGGGCATGGACACCGCTTCGTCACCGCCTTGCAGGCGATCCTCGCCCACGGCGTTCCACAGGAATGGCGCGATGCGTTTGATCCAGCCGTACCGCGCGACAGGGTAAAAGTTCACTTCTTCGTACTGCCATGCCCGCGACAGGCCCACACGGTTGATGAAGGCGGTGTCCATGCGGAAGCCGCGGTCGTAGTGTTCCACCTGGCCCATCACCAACGCACGCCGCGTGCTGAAGTCGTATTTGGCCTGACCGCCATTCCCTTGCATCGACGTCCCATCGGGAGTGCGCGTGTCAGAGCGCAGGAGCGACGCCGCCCAACTGAAATGTGCACTGTGACGCAGCGACACGTCGGCGGCGGCCACGCGGTTGTGCTCGCGTCCGAACTCGGTGTCGGTGACCAGCGCGCCGACGTACTGGCCGTTCCCGTAGTTGCGCAGCACGCGTCCGATCGTGAACAGCTTGTCGGTGTCGCCGGCCGGTGAGGCGTCCAGCGCCGAGAGCAGCGCAAATGTTTGGCGCCCCGCGGTACCCGTCAGCTTCACTCCGGCAGTCGGATCGACGATGCGACGGGTGTGGACGGCGGTCCGCATGTTGCCGTCACCGGTGGTGCCCGCAACATTGAAGAGGCCGAGTCCTTCCATGAAGAACGGCCGCTTCTCGTCGAAGAACACCGGAAACCGCTGATTGACTTCGACCTGGAAGGCGTCGCTTTCGACCTGGCTGAAGTCGGGGTTGATGGTGGCATCGAGCGCAATGGTCGACGTCACGCCGTACTTCACGCTGGCGCCGAGCTCACCCCTCGATCTCACGGACGGCCACGCCTCCGCGACGTTGCGCGCTTGGTTCGCTGACGCCGTGACACTAGGTATGATCTCGAGCACGCGCGGTTGGTGCAGCTCCGGAAAGACGAGCGGCGCATGCGTTTCGAATACCCACTGGCCCGGCGCGATCGCCGGCCAGGACCACGACACGCCCATCCGGCTGTTGTGGCGAAAGAACAGGACGCCCATCCGCACGTCGGCGCCGCCGCGGAACCGAATGCTCTGCAGTGGCACGCGCATCTCGACGACGTAACCCTGAGAGTCGACGCGTCCGGCACTCTCCCACACCCAGTCGGCAGCCGAATCCTCGTTGGTGCCGGTATTGAGCGCGTCCATCTGAATCCCGCTCGGATTGACGAACATGTGGTACGCAACCTGACCGGCACGTGTCGAGTCGAGGCTGACAGCAATCCAGTCGTCGTTCCATACGTTGTCGCGCCGCGTGATCGTCGAACGAATCTTCGACGGTTCTTCGTCAAAGCAGCGAAACGCGAAGTAAAGCGCGTCGTTGTCGTAGGCGATCCAGATGCTGGTGCGTTGCCGGGCAGGCTCGCCGCGAAGCGGGTTGTACGAAGCCCAGCCTTCGAGCATCACCGGTTCACTCGTCCACACCGCCTCGTCGAGTACGCCGTCGAGTTTCGGCGGCGTGGTGGTCTGAACTGCATGCAACTCGACGCGGGAAACCGTTTGCGAGAACGATTGTCGGCCGGAGATACCCAACACCGCGGCAGCGAGCATCATGACGGTTAACAGCCGGCGTCGCACAATGCCCCTACGCGTTGCTTGCGAAAAACGTTTCACGGTCGCGTTCATCCGTCGAATCCTGCTGTGCGATGAAAGGTTACAATCCGTTCGCTTCAAGCAAGCTCGAGCATGCATCGAATATCAGCGCGGTCGTTCGCCGGTTTGGCTGTGCTCGTTGTTGCCGCGGCCGGTGGCATTCGCGTGCACGGACAGGCAGCAAATACAACAGCGGTCGTGCTGCGTCCGGCACGCGTGTTCGACGGCGCAACGATGCACGAGGGGTGGGCGGTGCGGGTCGTCGGCGATCGCATCGACGCGGCGGGACCGGCAGCGAGCATCAACGCCGGCAATGCGCGCGTCGTCGATCTCGCGGGCTTCACGCTGACGCCGGGGCTCGTCGAAGGCCACTCGCACGTTCTGCTGCATCCGTACAACGAAGCACAGTGGGAGTTTCAGGTCGCACACGAGCCGCTGGCGCTGCGCACGGCGCGTGCGGTGAACCACCTGCGTGCGACGCTGATGGCCGGTTTTACGACGATTCGCGATCTCGGCACCGAAGGCGCTGGTTACGCCGACGTTGGATTGAGGGATGCGGTCGATCAGGGAATCATTCCCGGGCCGCACGTGCTCGCGTCGACGCGAGCGATCGTCGCGACGGGGGCCTACGACCCGAGATTTGTCCCCGAGTGGAACGCTCCGCAGGGTGCTGAGGAAGCCGACGGCGTCGAATCGATCACCCGTGTCGTCAGCAGTCAGATCGGCAAGGGCGCCAACTGGATCAAGTTCTACGCGGACTACCGGTGGGGCTCCGTCGCGACTCCGCGTCCGACGTTCACGCTCGAGTCACTGACGGCGGGCGTACGCGCCGCCCACGCAAGCGGCACACCGGTTGCGGCTCACGCTCAGAGCGTCGAAGGGATGCGGAACGCGATCATGGCTGGCGTCGACACCATCGAACACGGCGACGCAGGTACGCCTGAAATATTCAAGCTGATGGCCGAGCGTCACGTTGCGCTCTGCCCGACCCTCGCCGCGGTCGATGCCTACGAGCAGTACGCCGGCTGGAAGAAAGGACAGCAGCCTGAGACCGAGGCGATCGCCCGCAAGCGCGCGAGCTTCAAGGCTGCGCTTGCCGCCGGTGTCACGATTCTCAGCGGCAGCGACGTCGGCGTCTTCACGCACGGCGACAACGCACGTGAGCTGGAGTTGATGGTGAACTACGGAATGACGCCGCTGGATGCGTTGAAAAGCGCGACGTCAACCGCCGCCCGCGTGCTCCGCATGGAAGATCGCATCGGGACCATCAAGCCAGGGCTGCTCGCCGACCTCGCGGCATTCGACGGCGATCCGACGCGCGATATCTCCGCCCTCCATCGCGTGAAGTTCGTGATGAAGGGCGGCAGGATCCAGTGATCACATGCGACGTCAGGGCGCTGGCGAAAGGAGATATGGGCGGTGAGATTGATCTTTTGATCATCGGAGATCCGATTTCTTGAGCAGTTGCTGTAACGCGTCGAGGTGCGTGGCCAGAAACAGCTGGTCCTTCTCACGGCCGGTTGCCTGCTTCGATTCAACAATGTGAAGCAGCCTCGCGGCCAGCACCGGGACGTCATCCATCAGGAATTCCCGGCGTTCATTCCAGACGGTTTCGAAGTCGAAGCCTTTCATCACCAACGTGAAATCCACGATCAATTGGTTCGCGCCGCGCGCGCGCGTGAGCGCACGCCGCTCGATCACACGTTCCGCCAGAAATCGGTCGCGAGGCCGATCGAGCGGCTCGTTGTTCGACCAGAGTTCCAGCGCCGTCTCGTCGCATGCCGCCCATGCCGCGACGAGATTGTCGGCATCGAGCGGGAGAAACAGGTCGATGTCTTCGGTTGCGAAGATAGCCTGGCCGTCAGGGCCGTAAAGATTGGCGGCCGAGATACCAATCATCACGTAGCGCACGCTGTGGCGACCGAGCGCTGCGGCGAGCGGCGACAGCGGATGCGTCACCTTTTGCGCGGAACGAGGCGAACATTGCGGTACCAAGACTTGTGTTCGGCGAGGCTTCCCAGCCAACGCCCGCTTTTGTCTGCGCCCGATTGGTTGCGCGGCAGTGCCTCGACCTGCGCAATCAGCGTGCGGTACTCGTCGCTAATCTCAAAACGATAGGACTCCGCAAACTGCCGCGCCTTTTCGAGGCCGCGCAGCACACGCTCAAGCCTCTCGTCTGTCATCTTCCGATTCTAACTACGGCTGCCTCGATGAGATATACGCGGCGAGATTTACCATGTCGTCCTGCGTCAGACCGACAACAACAGGCACCATCAACGCGACCTCTTTACCCGTGCGCGCGCCATGCTTGAAGTCGTACAACTGCCGCACCAGATAAATAGGTGACCGGCCGGCGAGGCTCGGCACGTTGCCAAGGCCCTTGAGCTGCGGGCCGTGGCACACGGCGCACGCGACAGTTTTTCCCTTGACGATCTTGCCGTTGACGACATGATCGCCACCGGTTGTCGCCAGCTCCTCGCCTTTGGCGATGCTCCCCTTCGGAACGTACGCGACAAATCCCGAGTGCCCGTCCCGAAGCTCGGCCTTCTCGGCATCCTCGGGCAGCTCGATGATCCGCTGCCCGATCGGCTCCATCTTCCCGTCGGTCGTCGCGAACCGCATGTTGCCGGCGCCGACGAACGTCGTCGGCACCGTGTCTGCTTCGACGATTCGCAGCCACGGCTTCATTTTGATCGACGCGTAGTACTCGGCCGCCGTACGCATCTCCTCCTCGGTGGCCGCTTTCGACAGCGCGATCATGATCGAATTGCCGACAGAACTCTTACGACGACCGTCGCGGTACGCATGCATCTGCTCGACGATGTAGTCGGCCGGAAGGCCTGCGAGGCTGGCGGATTCGGGATGTCCGACGCCATGCGGCAGGTGGCACTGACCGCACGCACGGAGATCGGGTTTGCGACCGTGGGCCACGACCTCCGGCATCGGTGGATGCTCGTTGGGATACCAGTCCGGCGGCGC
>Ga0068860_100004783_pt1 | contig 13793 bp, 8 predicted proteins | sample KBSSwiS32_FD_66597 | JGI IMG/M metagenome (GOLD analysis project Ga0068860, IMG submission 66597) | Switchgrass rhizosphere microbial communities from Kellogg Biological Station, Michigan, USA - KBS Switchgrass S3-2 | ecosystem: Host-associated > Plants > Roots > Rhizosphere > Soil ... | reverse complement strand
CTGGTTTCGTGATTGACGTGTTTCACGCGCCGCATCTCCTTGCCGGAGGCTTGCTGCAGCGCCTGTCGGGCGCTTTGGCTGCCGTTGGACTGAAGACGCCGACGCCGGGCAAGGTAGCGATCACGTCGCTCGCGCAAGCACTCCCCGCCAAAGACCTTGCCCAGGCTCGTGGCAGCGAGATTGTTCTCTCCAACATCCACACCCATCACGGGGCCAGATGCTATCGGTTGCGGATCTTCGCCTTCGACCACCAGGTTGAAGAACCAACGGCCCCGTCGAAACACCAGCTCGGCTTCCTTCGGCCGGCCAGATTTCAGGATCCGCTGCTGGTGATCGCCCGGGCTCAGCGCAACCCGAATGCGACCCTCCAAAGTGTTCAGCGACAGCGTGTCGTCCTTCCACGTGTAGGTGCGCTTGTCATAGTGAACGCTGGCGCGGTTGAAGCGAATCGGGGGAACGGCGTCCTTGCTGATCCGGCCCAGTGCCTTTTGCGCCTTATAGGCCTTACAGACGCTGTAGATGGCGTTGCATGCCATCTGGCTGCCCAACGGCGTCTCGGAACGCAAGCGCGAGTAGGCGTGGTTGTGCAAGCCCACGCGGTTCCAGCACCGGTGTTCGACAATTTCGGTTTGCAACTGCATCCATCAGGTGTTGCATTCTACGCCACGGGGTGCGCTTCGCGCACCGCAATTCCTCCCCTGACTGAAGTCAGGGGTTTCCTTGCGGAGAAACTATGAAGCTGACACGGGTCGGTGCTCCTGGCGCAGAGCGCCCGGCACTCATTGATGGGAACGGCAAGCTGCGGGATCTTTCGGCCGTCGTCGCCGACATTGCGGGCGACGTGCTGAATCGCAAGAGCCTGCAGCGGCTGCGTACCCTGGATATCTCGACGCTGCCCTTGATGCCGCAGGGGTCGCGAATCGGCATGGCGGTGGGCCAGGTTGGTAAAATGATCTGTGTAGGGCTCAATTTCAAAGACCATGCCGCAGAGTCCGGACTTGCGTTGCCGGAGCAACCCATTCTCTTCATGAAGGCGACCACCGCGCTGTGCGGCCCGAACGACGATGTGATCATCCCGCAGGGCTCCCAGAAGACGGACTGGGAGGTTGAGCTCGGTGTCGTGATCGGCGACGTTGCGCGCACTGTTCCGAAGGAACGCGCGCTCGAATACGTGGCCGGATATCTGGTCGTGAACGACGTGTCGGAGCGCGAGTACCAGCTCGAACACGGTGGTCAATGGGTCAAGGGAAAGAGCTGCGATACATTCGGTCCGATCGGCCCGATGCTTGTCACCACTGATGAGATTCCCGACCCGCAGAAGCTGGGCATGTGGCTCGAGGTCAATGGACATCGTTATCAAAACGGCAACACGGCCAACATGATTTTCGGAGTCGCACATCTCGTGAGCTACATCAGTCGCTACATGACACTGATGCCCGGCGATGTGATCAGCACAGGAACGCCTGCGGGAGTGGGTCTGGGACAACGGCCTCCGACTTATCTCAGGGTGGGCGATGTCGTAGAGTTGGGTATCGAGGGGCTCGGCCGGCAGAAGCAGCGCATGGTCGCCGCCCAGTGAGCTCAGGGGCACGCATGCAACAACTCACGCTGGATCGTGAAACTTTTGGGTCGCTGGGATTCGGTGGGGGAGCCCTCGGGAATCTTTATGCACCCGTTGCGGACGAAGTGGCACAGGCTGCTGCTCGGGCAGCCGTCGAGAACGGGGTTTGCTACTTCGATACGGCGCCGCACTACGGTTTCGGACTGAGCGAGAAGCGACTCGGTACGGCGTTGCGCGAGCTCGATCCGGGAGAGCGCTTGATAGTTTCGACGAAGGTGGGGCGCAAGCTTGCGCCCCGTACCGGGGTCGATACCACGGTCCCGCGCCAAGGGTTTGTCACCCCGGAGCCGTACGAGAGCGAATTCGACTACACATACGATTCCGTGATGCGCACCTACGAAGCAAGCCTTCGGCGCCTGCAGCGCAAGCGTATCGACATACTGTATGTTCACGACATCGGCCGCGTAACACACGGAGACGATCATCCGCGCCGGTTCGCCGAATTCATGAATGGTGGCTACCGCGCCATGAGTGAGCTACGTACATCCGGCGCTGTGAGCGCGATCGGGATTGGAGTGAACGAAACTCAAATCTGCGAAGAAGCGCTCGCACATGCAGACTTCGACGTTGTGCTCCTTGCGGGCCGCTACACACTTCTGGAGCAGGGTGCACTCGATACGTTCCTCCCGCTGTGCGAGCGGCGCGGCGTTCGAGTGGTTGTCGGGGGTCCTTTCAACTCCGGCATTCTGGCCACTGGTGTGCGGCGAGCAGGCGCGATCAACTACAACTATGCGGCCGCGCCGCAGGAAGTCATCGCTCGCGCGGCCGCAATCGAACAGATTTGTGAAGCGCATGCCGTGCCGCTGCCGGCCGCGGCCCTGCAGTTTCCCTTGAGTCATCCCCAGGTGCTGACGGTGATCGCGGGGATGGGCACACCCGAGCAGGTCAGGCAGGCGGCCGATTACCTCAAGTGTCCGGTGCCGCGGCAATTGTGGGCCGACCTGCGCGCGGCGGGCTTGATCCGCCCGGATGCCCCGGTCACTCCATGATCATTTCGTCCACCCTCGATTTTCGCGAGGCGGCGCGCCGGCGCCTGCCGCGATTCCTTTTCGACTACGCTGATGGTGGCGCCTACAGCGAGCACACACTGCTGCGCAATGTGCTGGATCTTGCCGAAGTGCCCCTTAGGCAGCGGGTGCTGACGGGCGGTGGCGCAGCCGACCTGAAGACCACGCTGTTTGGACACGAGCGGCCATTGCCCGTGATGCTGGCACCTGTCGGAATTGCCGGCATGTACCGCCGCCGGGGCGAGACTCAGGCGGCGCGAGCAGCCCGCAAGGTCGGCATTCCGTTCTGCCTGTCCACGGTGTCACTCTGCTCGCTCGCGGAAGTTGTGAAGGCCGCCGGCAGTGAGCATGTCTGGTTCCAGCTTTATGTACTCCGTGACCGCGCATTCATGCGCGATCTGCTTGCGACTGCTCAGGCAGCGGGAGTCCAAGCGCTGGTATTCACCGTGGATATGCCAGTGCCTGGCGCCCGGTATCGCGATGCGCATTCAGGCATGTCAGGTCCTCGAGCGCCGCTGCGCAGAATGCTACAGGCAATCGGCAAACCCGGTTGGGCCTGGGACGTGGGGCTGAATGGCCGTCCGCACCGGCTCGGTAACCTCGAGCCTGTGCTCGGTAAGGCGAGCGGTCTCAATGACTACATGGGATGGCTCGGCTCCAACTTTGACCCTTCCATCGTCTGGAAAGATCTGGATTGGATTCGCGCCAGCTGGAAAGGGCCCCTCATCATCAAGGGTATCCTCGATCCCCAGGATGCGCGCGCCGCTGCCGACATCGGCGCTGATGGCATAGTCGTGTCCAACCATGGAGGACGCCAGCTCGATGGGGTGTTATCCAGCGCGCGCGCTCTGCCGGCGATCGCGGATGCGGTTGGCGACCGCCTCACGGTGTTGGCGGACTCCGGGATACGATCCGGCCTGGATGTCGTTCGTATGTTGGCGCTGGGTGCCAGAGGCGTGTTACTTGGGCGCGCGTGGCTGTTCGCTTTGGCCGCGCGCGGCGAGCCCGGCGTCGTTCAGTTGCTCGAGCTGATTGCCCGCGAAATGCGCGTGGCCATGACGTTAACCGGCGCGCACCGCATTGCCGATATCAATCGCTCGACCCTCGCGGGCTATTGAGCTGCTTCCTGGCACTATTGGGCTGACTTCCTGTCCATCTTCCTGTCGATGTCGAGTGTGGCGTTCGATGGCGCCGTCGTCTTCAGACGCCGGGCGACCGACTCGGTCTCGCGCATCACGCGGATCAGGTTGCCACCCGTGACCTTGACCAGATCATCGTGGCTCCAGCCGCGCCGGGCGAGCTCGCTAAGCAGGGCGGGGTACTTGTCCACACCGTCGAGCCCCGCCGGTGTATCCGGGATGCCGTCAAAGTCAGAACCCAATCCCACACAATCCTTGCCGGCCACCCGGGCAACATACTCGATGTGATCCGCCACCATGCCGAGTGTGACGAGCGGCTTCGGATGGGCCGCGAGCCATTGCGCCATGGCGGCCGCCGCCCGGTCAGGTTGCCCGATGAAGAGTCCCGTAAAGGGCGGGGACGCCTCGCGCGCCTTCTCGGAGGCAAGCTCGGCGTCCCAGCGCGCGCGTTCCTGGGAAACATAACCCGGAAAGAAGTTGACCATCACCACGCCGTGATTGTTCGCAACCAACGCCAGCACATCGTCCGGCACGTCACGCGGATGGTCGATGAGTCCGCGCGCGCCGGAGTGGGAAAAAATCACCGGTGCCTGGGTTACGGCCAGCGCATCCTTCATCGTCTGTGGCGAGACATGGCTCAGGTCGACGAGCATTCCCAGGCGGTTCATCTCGCCGACCACGGCCCGCCCGAACGCCGTCAAGCCATGATGAACCGGAGCATCGGTTGCGGAATCGGCCCACGCTGTATTCAGCGAGTGGGTCAATGTCATGTAACGCGCACCGAGCTCATACATCTGGCGCAGGGCCGCCAGCGAGTTGTTGATCTGATGCCCGCCCTCGATGCCGATCAGCGAGGCAACGCGGTGGGTGTGCTCGATCCGCAGGATGTCGGCCGCGGTATAGGCCATCTCGAAATCACTCGGATAGCGCGCCACCATCCGCTTGACCAGGTCGATCTGCTCGATCGTCAATTGCACCGCGGTAGCGTCCCGGGAATCCGCGGGCACCCACACCGACCAGAACTGGGCACCCACTCCGCCCGCGCGCAGACGGGGGATATCGGTCATGAGGGGTGCCTCGTCAGCAGGTGCGTTCGCGGCGCGCGCTAGCAGCGACGTATTTTGCTTTAGGTTGACCGCATCGACATTCGAGGCAAAACGATCGCGAATTTCCCAGGGCAGATCGTTGTGCCCGTCGATGACCGGCATGTCCGCCAGCACTTTCGCTACGAGGGCGGCGTTTTCCGTGTCGGTCCGCGCCGCAGCAGTGCCGCTGATGAGGCCCAGGGGACAGGCCAGCATACAGGCCAGCGTGGCCGCGCCCAGTACCGGGAGAAGTCGCTTCATGGGTCACATCCGCCAAGTGTAAGTAAATCCGCACGAGAACTGTGTCACGCAGGAGCTCATTTGCAGGACGGGGATTGGACCCCGGCCTCAGATTTCGAGCCCCCTGGGCCGATACGATAGTGGAACGACACTCGCGCCGTCTATCGCACTGCAACATTTTCCGTGGACACGAACCTAACACCCGGGCCACCGTCCCGCCTGGCGGTCGCGCCCCGCTGGGTAGACCGGCTCCTCGTGGGACTGGTGGTCTACGTCACGATGTGCTGCATCTGGATGCTGGCCGGAATCGGCGGCCAACAGGTGACGCATTTCGTTGGACTCCTGTCCGATGCACCCGCCGACCTGGTGGCGACGGTTCTGGCGTTTACGGCTGCCCGGCGTAGCCGGTCCCGGCCGTTGCGGCGGGCCTGGACGGCCCTGTCGGTCGCACTCCTGTTGTACCTGGTCGGCACCGTCATCACCGTGAGCAGCTGGCTGCGGGACGTGGATCCGTTTCCCGGCCCCGCCGATCTGTTTTTCTGCGCGTTTTATCCCGCGATGCTGATCGCGGCGCTGCTGCTGATACGCGCGGCCGCGATCCGAGTGCCTTGGATCCAACTCTCCCTCGATGCAACTATTTTCGTGGTCGGCTTCGGCACGTTCTTCTGGTTCCTGGTAATCCGCCCCGCATCGCTGCATACCGAAGTCGACGCTCTCAAGCAGGGACTGAGCCAGGCCTACGCCGGTCTCGATTGTGTCGTGCTGCTCATGCTGGGCGTCCTGCTGCTGACAGGCGCGGAAGGGCGCCGGATTCCGTTGTTGCTCATGACGGGATTTGCAACGATGTTTCTAGCCGACATCCTCTGGTCGCTCGCCAAAGTCGGGGGCTACTACGTTTCGGGCGATCTGCAGGATGTGTTGTACGTCGTATGTTATGTGCCCCTGGCCGCTGCCGGTCGCGAGCAGATGCGCACTACGGCGCGCCGGGCCAGGGCCATGTCCAACACGTCCGATACCGTGACGCGTGCGCTGCCTTACGCTGCAATGCTCACGGCGCTTCTCGTGCTGATCTATTTCAGCCGGGGAGAAATCGGTGGTCCAGCGGCCATGATGACCATGGTCGTATTCGCGCTCACCTTGCTCCTGATGGTGCGCCAAGGTGTCATCCTGCGTAGCGATGCGCTGGTACGGGAAAAGCGCGCGGCGCGCATGGTCGAGGATCGGTTCGCTTCACTGATCGCAAATGCCTCCGATGTCATCATGATTGTGGAGGCGGATGGCGGTTTGCGTTTCGTATCCCCGGCGTGCGAGCGCACGCTGGGTTTCAAGCCCGAGGAAGTCACGGGAAAGAACCTGCTGGATCTCTGGGCTGGTCCGGATAGTGAGCGCCTGCGAACACTTCTTACGGAGATTGCCGCTACATCGAGCGGAACGGTCGGCCCGGTGGAACTGACCATCGAGCGCGGCGCGACACGCTACGTTCTCGAGAGCGTCGGCAGCAATCTGACGGAGGATCCGGCCGTGCGCGGCCTGGCGCTCAACTTTCGGGACATCAGCGAGCGCAAGGCGCTCGAAGAGCAGTTGCGGCAGATGGCCTTCCACGATCCGCTGACTCTGCTGGCCAACCGCACCCTGTTCAAAGACCGTGTCCAACACGCCCTGACATTGGCGCAGCGCGGCCACGGGTCGGTCGCGGTATTGTTCCTCGACCTTGACAATTTCAAGACCATCAATGATTCGCTGGGGCACGATGCCGGCGACCGTCTGTTGCAGGCGGTTGCCCAGCGCATCGTGAAGAACACCCGCGCCTCGGACACGGTGGCGCGGCTGGGAGGCGATGAATTCGCCGTCCTGCTCGAAAGAATCGCCACTCCCGATGAAGTGCAGCGGCTGGCCGAATCGTTGATCGAGACACTAGGCGCGCCGTTTGTGCTCAGTGCCGTTGAAGTCAGAGTTGCGGCCAGTATCGGAGTGGCGTTCGCCACCTCGGCTGCCGGCACTGAATCGCTGCTCGGCAATGCTGACATAGCCATGTACCATGCCAAGGCGGGAGGGAAGAACCGCTACGCGGTCTTTGAGCCGCAAATGCAGGATGTGTTGCACGAGCGGCTGCGTCTCGAGGCGGACATCGGCCGCGCCCTCGCTGAGCAGGAGTTCTTCCTCGAATATCAGCCCATCGTTGATCTCGGTACGGGCAGCTTGCTCGGCGTGGAGGCGTTGGTTCGCTGGCGGCACCCGGAGGCGGGCATCCTGATGCCAAATCAGTTCATCCCGATCGCCGAGGAGTGCGGCCAGATCGTCAAGCTGGGGCGCTGGGTGCTGATGGAGGCGTGCCGCGCGCTGCATGCGTGGCGAAGTTGTGTCGCGGGTGGCGCGGGCCTGCGGGTTGCGGTGAACATCTCGGGGCGACATCTGCAACACGGCGAGTTGCTGCAGGATGTTGCCGCTGCGCTGGCCGGCTCGGGGCTGGAGGCTACTAATCTTGTGATCGAGCTGACTGAAAGCACGATTATGTACAATACCGATGCCAACCTCGAGCGTCTGCAACAGTTGAAGGCGCTCGGGGTGCGGCTCGCTATCGATGACTTCGGTACCGGGTATTCATCGCTGTCCTATCTGCACCGCTTTCCCATCGACATTCTGAAGATCGACCGCTCGTTCGTCAGCCGCCTCACCAATTCCGAGAACGGTCCCGAGCTGGCCCGCGCGGTCATCACTTTAGGCGAGACGCTCGGACTGGACACGGTGGCCGAGGGCATCGAGCTCGAACCCCAGGTTGCCTCGCTCCTGGAGCTGGGTTGTGTCGCGGGTCAGGGATTCCTGTTCGCCAAGGCCGGCTCCCTTGAAGAGTTGTCAAAGAGCTCCTTCGTGGCCCGGCGCAACGAGCACTGGACGGCGCAGGCGGCGGATGAGAATGTCTCTGCCACGGGACGTTTCAAGGCACTCAACAGGACCTGACGTCACCACCGCCGAGGTCTGAGGCGCGGGGCCTATTTCTTCTGCTTCACCTTGATGGCAACCCCATTGCTACCGGACAGCCAGTAGGATCCCAGTTCCCTGTCGATCGACACTGTGTCACCGGCGTGCAGGTTTACGTCAGCCGAGGCCTCCTGGATCTGTTGCCAAACCTCGCCGTTGTCGAGGTGCAGAACCAGGGCATCGGGGAAATTCTCGATGCTGAGGACGCGCGCCGCGATATGCCGTGGTTTGGGCGCCGCGGCGGGAGCAGCGGGAGCGGCGGGCTGATCAGCCGAATCTGACCGATCCTCCCTCGGTGGACCCGGCGGCACTTTGGGTGTCGTGGGTTGCGAGCGCAGATCACGTGAGGGCGGGACGCCAGGCGGTGCCTGCGTTGTCCCACCGTTTGACGGTTGGTCACTGTAACGCGCGACCTCCCTGTCGAAGCAGATGAGACGCTTGAGCGAATCGGTTTCCAGCGCGCAAGCGCGAATACTCGCGGGTACCGACTCGGCCCGGGCGGCCGGTACAAGTGCCCAAAGCAAAGTCGAGCACAGCAAAGTCGAGCACAGCAGGGCGGTCCGCAACGCCGACGCCGCGGTCCCTCTGGGTTCTGATCGGGGCATTCAAGGTCTCCGGGGTCTTTTCATGCGCTGCGCGCAGAGTAGCACTCCCGCCAATCAGCTTCGAGCTGCCATTCCCCCGGTCTCGTAGCTCAAGGCGGATTCCTGAATTAGCACTTCATAGCGCGCGCCTGTCTCGGCGATCTGCGCCGATGTCAGCTCGAGCTGCGCCTGGCTCAATTCCACAATGGAGCTGCTGCCAGCCTTGTACCGCGCCTCGGCGAGCTCGTAGGCGGTAGCGGCGTAGCGGCTCAACTGTTGTGTCGTGCGCAGCCGCTGCCGCGAATTGTTGAGACCCAACCAGGCGATCCGGACATTGCGTGCCACATCGTCCTCGACGGTACGCAGCGACTCTGCGGCGGCTTTTGCACGCAACTGCGCCTCCCGCTGCCGTGCGCGGTATAACCCGCCGGCAAACAGGGGCACGCTGATTTGCAGGCCACCTGCACTGTACGTGTCGGGCAATCTCACGTCATGAGAAGGCGCGTCGCCGGCCGCAATCACCGCAGATATGGTCGGAAAACGGGCGTCGCGCATGGACTTCGCGAGGCGAAGCGAGGCGTCGCGTTCGTCCCGGTACTTTGCGAGCTCCGGCCGATCGCGCAAGGCCTTGTCGATGAGCGCCGAGACATCAGCTTCCGCACCCATCGGCGCGGGCGCCTCCTCGATCAGATTGAAGTTCTGCTGGTCGGGATACCCCAGCACCGCCGACAGGGTCGCCAATGCCGAGTCGAATTCGTTCTGCGCCTTCTGTAACAGGAGCTTGCTGTCTTCAAGGGCCACCCGTGCGAAACTCACATCGAGATCCGACTTGAGTTTGTTGGCGGCGAGAATGCTGACCCGATCGAGGAGCAGTTGGCGGTTAGCCAGCGTTTGCCGCGCGACGTTTTGCACCGCCTGTGCCTGGAGTACCCCGAAATAGCTGCGGTCGACCTCCAGCAGCACCTGCTCGCGCGTGGCTGCCGCGTTCTGACTCGCAGCGTTGGCCCGCAACTTCGAGCTCGCGGCTAGATTGGACGTTTTGCCGAAGTCGGTGATGAGTTGACTCACCCCCGCACCGGCGGCGGCACGGTTGAACACCGATGGATTGTTGAGTCCACCGGCCATGATGCGCGTATTCGCGGACTGCGCCTGCACCACCGACCCATAAAGATTGACCTGGGGCAGCAGGCCGGAGCGGGTCTGTTTGAAAACTTCGTCCGCCGCGCGGGCGAGGTAATCGGCCGCGGCGATTCCCGGATGGTTTTTCAGGGCCATTGCATGCGCCTGCTCGAGGGTGAGCGGCTGCGCGGCCGCCGTTTGCGCCGGACTTGGCGCCGAGTACAGGGCGCCTGTTAAAAGCACACTGCCCAAGCTCAGCAGAAACCTTTGTTTCATCGCGTCTGCTCGCGGCGATAATGAACTACGTAGTAAGCGGCGGGCACGATGAACACGGTCAGTACAACCGACACGGCAAGGCCGCCGATGATGGCGCGAGCCAGCGGGGCATAAGCTTCGCTGCCCGTCCCGAGCTTCATGGCCATCGGAATGAGCCCCATCAACGTCGCAAGCGAGGTCATCAATACGGGGCGCAGCCGCACGCGACACGCGAGGGAGACCGCTGCGCGTAAGGGATGACCGTCTTCTCGCAGGCGATTGGTGAATTCGACGATCAGTATGCTGTTGGAGACGACGATTCCCACCATCATCACGACACCCATGAGTGACATCACGTTGAGTGTCGTGCCGGTCAGGTAGAGCATGAGAAGCACACCGGTCAATCCCGTAGGCACGGCAAGCAGTATGAGCAGCGGATCGACGAACGACTGGAACTGTGCGACGAGGATCAGATAGACCAGCAGGGTGGCGAGTATCAAGCCGAAGCCAAAGGCGCCGAATGACGTCTGCATGGCTTGTGCCGATCCGCGGACCGTGACGCGTACTCCTGGGGGAAGCTTCATTGCGTGGATGATGTTTTCAACCTGGTTGAGCACTCCACTCAAGTCTTCACCTGACGGTGCGACGTAGACGTCCATCTCGCGCCGCAGCTGGTAGTGATCGACTTCCGTCGGAGACTCGATATGCAGCAGGCTGCTGACCGTATCGAGCTGGGTCGCCTGATCCGAGCGGGTGCCGCGTAGCGGCACGGCCGACAGATCCGCGAAGTTATGTATGAAGTCCTCCGGGTACTGCACGGTGAGGAGGTAATCGTTACCGCTCTTGGGGTCCACCCAATAACTGGGCGCGATCATCTGATTCGAAGTGAGTGCCGTAATGACGTTACCGACCACCTCCTTCTCGTTCAGGCCGAGCTCACTGGCGCGGATCCGGTCGACATTGAGCCTCAGGGAGGGGTAGTCGATGTCCTGGGGGACCAATACATCGCTGACGCCCCCGAGTGCGCGCGCCCGTTTCGCGATTTGCGCCGCCGTCCGGTGGGTGGCTTCGAAGTTGCTGCCGCTCACCTGGATGTCCAGCGGCGCGGGCAGACCCAGATTGAGCACGGCGTCGACGAGGCCGCCGGTCTGAAAATAGGCCGCCAACTGTGGCATGCGCTCAGCCAAGCGCTTGCGCACCAGGTCCATGTACTCAAAGCTGCTGCGTGTATGCCCGTCCTGCAGCCCCACCTGTACGAATGCGGTGTGCGGCCCGGAATTGGACGTATACATCGATGAGAAGCCGGGAGTCGTGCCGATGTTTGACACGAGGATCTGCAGCTCGTTGCGGGGCACGACCGTGCGCACGATGTGCTCGACCTGGTTGACGAGCTGATCGGTCAGCTCGAGGCGGGTCCCCGTAGGGGCTTTGAGATTGATCACGAACTGGCCGGGGTCGGTCCGCGGGAAGTAGGATTTTCCCACGAGCGGATAGAGTCCCAGGCTCAGTATGAAAACCCCTGTAATCCCCAACACCGTCGCCACCGGGCGCAGCAGGGCGCGCCCGAGTGTCAGCTCGTAACGGTCGAGCATCCGCGTGAACCGCAGATTGAACCAGGCATTGAAGCGCCGGCCCCATGACTTCGGACCGGCGGGGGCGCCGCAGCCCGCAGCGCTCACAGGGGCGGTCCCGATCTGCACCTCCGGAGCAGCTTCCTGGCGATGAGCCCCCTTGATCAGGCGCGCGCAAAACAGAGGCACGACCGTCATCGCAACGAAATAGGAGGCGGACAGCGATAGCACCACGGCAAGGGCGAGCGCCGTAAACAGGAATCGGCTCACGCCGTACAGGAACGTCACGGGGAAGAACACGATCGCAGTAGTGAGCGTTGCCGCGAGCACCGGCAGCGCGACTTCCTTTCCGCCCCGTTCGGCCGCCACCTCGGGCGATTCACCGAGCTCCAGGTGCCGGAAGATGTTTTCCAGTACCACGACGGAATTGTCGATGAGCCGGGAGAAGGCCAGCGCGAGCCCGCCGAGGATCATCGCGTTGACCGTATTGTCACCGAGCGACAGGGCAATGAAGGCCGCCAGCGCCGAGAGCGGAATGGAAAGAAACACGGCCACGGTGGCCCGTATGCTGCCCAGGAATACCAGGATCATGAGGCCCGTCAGCACGAGTCCGATGCTGCCCTCATGAACCAAATTCTCGATGGCGCTGCGAACGAACTTCGACTGATCGAAGACCACGTCCGCAATGAGCTGCCTGGGCACGTCCAGCAGGTTTGAGACGCCTTGCCGGATTCCATCGACCACGGCAATGGTGTTGGCGTCACCACCCTGTTTCAACACCGGCAGGTACACGGAAGGCTGGCCATCCACCCGCACGATGTTGTTCTGGATCTGCGCGGCGTCTTTCGCCGTACCGACATCCGCCACGAGCACCGATGCGTTGCCAACCGTCTTCAGCGGCAGATGATTGATGTCCGACATCGAATTGATCTGGCTGTTGGCGTACAGGTTGTAATCGTAGGGACCGATCTTCACATCCCCGGCCGGCAGGATGAGATTCGCCTCGTTGACCGTGCGCACGACGTCCATGACGCTGAGCTGGTGGGCCTGCAGCTTGAGCGGGTCGACGTACACCATGATCTGGCGGTATTTCCCGCCGAAGGGTTGCGGGACCGAGGCGCCCGGAACTCCGGCGATCTGGTTGCGGACGTCATACTGGCCGAGATCGCGCAGCTTCGCCTCATTGAGTCCCGCGCCTTTCAAAGTGACCAGGCACACCGGCAGGCTGGACGCGTCGAACTTCAAAACGACCGGGGGTAGCGTGCCGGGCGGCAGCTTGCGCAAATCCGCCATTGCCAGGTTGGCGATGCTGGTGACCGCGGAGTCGGCGTCAAAACCCGGTTGAAAGTAGATCTTGATCAGGCTCACGCCCGGCAGCGAGCGCGACTCGATGTGATCTACACCGCTTGCCAGCGTGAAGAAGCGCTCGAACCGGCCGGTGATGTCGGTTTCCACCTGTTCGGGCGGCATCCCGGAGAAGAATGTAGCCACGACCACCACGGGGATGCGGATGGCCGGAAACAGGTCCACCGGCATCTTCATGACACGGGTGATGCCAACCACACAGGTGATCAGACAGATGACGATGATCAGGTACGGATAACGGATGGCGAAACGTGCCATAGGATCACTGGAGGGCCAGGGGAGCTGCGATCTGGGGGGCGACCTGCTGGCCGGCGGCGAGCTGGGCCGGGTTGCCCACCATGACCAGGTCGCCTTCATTGAGCCCCGAGAGAACTTCATACTTCGCGGGTGTCTCGAGGCCGAGCTTTACGGCACGCTCCTCGACATGGTGGGAGGAGTTGACCAGGAGGACACTTTTGCCCCCCGGTGGCACCGCCTCCACCGGAATCGCGAGCGCTTGCCGGTGTTGATCGATCTTCACGGTCACATTCGCGTACATGCCCGGCACGAGCTGCAGTGACGGGTTTGGCACTTCCATCTCAACGAGCATGGTGCGCGTGCTGGCGTCGATCTTGTTCGTGAAGCGCGCGATCTTGCCCTGGAACTGCAGGTTCTCGAGGGAGTCAACCCGGCCGGTGACCGGCGCGTCGAGCCGGATGCCGCGTACATAGTCCACCGACACGGGGAAATCCAACCGCAGGAGTGTGTTATCGGACACTCGGACGAGGGGCATGGCCTGCGTCTGCGAGGCAGTGCCGGCCTGGATCAGCGCGCCCGGGTCGGCGTAGC
>Ga0068860_100004780_pt1 | contig 13802 bp, 9 predicted proteins | sample KBSSwiS32_FD_66597 | JGI IMG/M metagenome (GOLD analysis project Ga0068860, IMG submission 66597) | Switchgrass rhizosphere microbial communities from Kellogg Biological Station, Michigan, USA - KBS Switchgrass S3-2 | ecosystem: Host-associated > Plants > Roots > Rhizosphere > Soil ... | reverse complement strand
CGCAGCCGAATGCGTTCGCGCTGCCGAACGGATCGATCTATATAAGCTCTGGTTTGCTGGCGCTCATGGACAACGAGTCGCAGCTGGCGGCCGTGTTGGCGCATGAGATGACGCACGTGATGCGGAGGCATCAATACGTGCAGAATCGCAGTAATCGCAAAAAGTACCTGACGATGAATGTCATGGCCGCGGTCGGAGCCTACGCCCCCGGCGGGATCGCCGGTGCCGTGATCTCGATTGCCACTACGATCGCACCGTTTGTTGTTATGGCGACAATGTATGGTTACAGCCGGGATCTGGAACGTGAAGCCGATCACAGGGCGATCGACATGATGATCTCGGCCGAGTACCCGCCGGAAGAGGAGATCGGCGTGCTCAAATTGCTCAGCAAAGACATCGAGGGCGAGCAGATAAGCCTTTTCTATAACGATCATCCGGCACTGGACGAGCGGATCAAGTATTTGAATTCTTATCTCGGGACACGAGCGGACAAGATCACTCCGCAGATGGAGTTGAATCGCGAAAAGACCCGCTACTTTCAGCAGATGGAACCGCTGATGCGGCACAATGTCGAATTGGCGATCAACGCAGCGCGGTTCCGCTCGGCCGTCTACTTTGCGCAGCGTCTTGTCGAGTTTCATCCAGAATCATCAGAAAACGTATTTCTGGCGGCTGAGGCCTATCGCACGCTCGGACCGCGGACAAATGAATTGTCGGCTGTCCCGTTATCAAATGGCGCTAAAAAGGACCTTGCTAAAAAGCGGGAGAAACAAACCCCGGACGAGGAGGAGCGAGACCTGTTGGCGACACCGCAGGGTCAGCAAAACTGGAGGGATCATCAGCAACAAGCGGAAAGTTATTACTTGAAAGCTCTAACCCTCAACGATCCGGTGCCGACGGCCCACCGTGGCTTAGGAATGCTTTATGAAAAGCTCGGCCGTAACAGCGAGGCTTTGGCCCAGTACGAAAAGTACGTCGAGCTTGCCCCGAGTGCGTTTGATCGCGAACGAATTCAAAAACGCATCGAGACATTAAGGAGAACATAGGATGAAATTCAGCTTTCGCAGCGCACCGTCCGCATTAATCTTTGTTGTTATTGCTGCGGTCCTGGCGCCGCTCGCGGCTCAGGGCCAGTTTCTACACCCAAAGGTCAGCGACAAGGAAAAAACGCTCCGAAATGTGGTCATTCTGCCGGCGAAAGTGGATATAGTGAGGACCGGCATGAAGGGCCCCGAAGGCATGGCCGCTGAGTCGGAAGCTCTTAGCGCGAGAGTTGAAAAGGCGGTCGCTGACGTTCTGGCGAGTCAGAAAAGGATAATGACTTTAAGCGGTCCGGCGATGTCGTCCGATGGCGGAGCTCAGGCCAAATACACCGTCGCAGACATACAGGCGAAATTCGACGACCTGCTGCCCAAGGTCATGAAGAAGCGAAGCGACGTAAAGAAAGGTCGCTTTACCATGGGCGATGAAGTGTTGAATCTTAATCTCGACAAAAGCGCCGACGCGATCATTTTCATCCGTGGCGGGGGACAAAAACTAACATCGGGAAAAAAGACATTTAATGTTCTGGTGGGCGGAACTCCGGCGTACTTAAGCCTGCAGATCGCGATCGTAGATGCTCGCAGCGGCGATGTTTTACTCTATACGGATCCGGCATTTGCGGGCGATCCGACCACGGCGGTCGATCGGCTGCGCAAAGCTCTTGAAAAGGGTTTTAAAAAACTTCCCGGAAATTAGGCTACAGACCTGACGATCGCCATCCGGCCTTATCTTTTATCAGTGAATTTAGGGACGAAGCGTCGTGACGATTCTTGAGCAACGCCTCGGCTAACTGGTAAAGAGGTGCGGGGATCTCTTCCCGTTCGGACGTGTCGCAGGGGCTGTCCTCTTGAGGATAGTAGGAATAAAATTCGACCTCGGCCGCGCAGAATTCGCAGAGAACAAGGTGAGACCTGATCTCGCCGTGAAGCGAGCGCTCAACAACTCCTTTTTGAAAATCGAGCAATTCCTGAGAAGACGGACAATCTTCGTTCTTACGGAAACCTGTCATCCTTGATGAGACCATAGAGCACACAACTCGCCCGCTTCGCCCAACCTTATGACATGTGGCGGCAGACCAAAAACGATACAGTTACACCAAATCTAAAGCAATAATGGCCTAATCTTTCCAAAACTTTGCAAAGAAAAGTCGATGGCAATGCAGAGATGTAGATGTGTGACGGAGTAACCTATTTGTTAGCAGCATTTACGTATAGAGCTAAACAATGCACAACACTACAAAAAACGGTTGCTCATTTTGTGATTTATTGCTAATATCTTAAATGTAGGTAGTGAGAGGCATCACATCTCACATGCCAATATCGGATAGGCCGCTGGATATGGGGCCGATCTTGCCAAATCTTTCTACCAATAAAAATACACGAGCAGACCGAACTTGGCCCGATCAACGGATCGCACCTGAGCGCACCGCGAACCCGCATCGTTTTGCCAAAACGCTTGACCCGGTAGTTTGATTTTGACGGTAGCGGCGAAGGACAAAGCGATCGGAAGGCAATATGAACGACGTTACACAGAAGGAAAATCAACCAAGGCCACAACACAGACAGATCAAGGTCGGCAAGTGGAACGAAAGCCTCAAGACCTCTGACGTCAATCAGATCTGGATGGAACTGCACCGTATCGTATCGTCGCATCCGTTGGTGCGGGCTTCGAAACGGGCTGGTTTCCTTGTCGAAGAGGGTAAATATAACGCCTACACCGATCTTACACAGGAGCTGTTTGTCGCGCTGCTGACCAAGGACCGCTTTCAGCACTACATAGACACCGAGATGTCCGACGCCGAGGTCGAGGCGGAGATCAGCCAGATCGAGCTGACCAATATGCTGACGGCCGAGCTGCGAAAGCGTTACCCTGAAAGCTATCGTCTGGCTCGACGGATTTCGACTCTGATCCAGAACAGCCCCAGATTCAAAAGGTTTGACAATATCGACCATCCGGACGCCCATCGCCGATTGGCAGACCGGCTTTACGGATTGGCCGACTGGAAATATCAGAAATCACGTCGCGACGTCCAGGAAATGGACGAACGCGTTAAGGTCGTATCTTTTTCCCACCGCGATACCCGAATGGTCGGATGCACGGGCGACGCCCAGATAGTTATCAGCAACCCGGAGCTTGAGAAATTGATCATCCGCGTTTTCAAGGCGATCGATTCGCCGGTTGATGTGCGTTCGCTCCGATCTTTTGTAATGTCGCGTCTGCCGATAATGGATATTCATCTCGTTCCCGTCGGAGGTTCCGGCGACAACGAGGACGATGATCGCCAGTCATTTGAACTCGTGGACGCACGCGAAACCCCAGAGGAGGACCTGCTCCGCAACGAAGCCGAACTGGCCGCCGCCGGGTTTGTCGACAATTTTTTACGGACGCTAAGCCGTTCGGTTCGCGGCAAAGCCAAACAGTACGACCGAATGATCCACGTCCTGTGGCATTGCTATCTGATCTCGGACTCGGGTACGCAGCTTGAGGTCGCCGAGATGCTGGGAGTTTCCGACTCGCTTGTGTCGGATTATCGCAAACGTATCGAAGCCAACCTGCAGGAGCTGACGTTTAACGGCGTCAATGAGGCGCGGCATTTTGAAAAAGCCCTCAAACACAGGGTGCGGACGATGGTCACACTTGAGAAAGTCGACGTCGCGGCTTAAATAAACTCCAGATCTGTAAGAATCTGACCAGGGCCTGTGTGACACGCCCTGGTCTTTTTGCGCGAACGCTAAATCACGATCGGCGTCCGCAAAACCTTTACATCGAGAGCATTCTTATTTACAATTCGGTGTAATTCAAACGGCAAATTAGATGCGGCATTAAACGCCGTGCATAACTCAGAAGATCATGGATAACGCGGACGAGGCCGGGATCGAGAATCCCGGAGGAAAGGACGAATTCGTAGATCTCGAAACGACGACCGTTGACTTTCAACAGCCCGGTTCGCTGGTCGGCCAGCGTCTCGATGGGCGGTTTTTGATCGAAAAAAACCTGACTGACGACGGCGGCGATGTCGGCGGGATAGGAGTAGTCTACCTTGCCAAAGACACAAAGCTGATGGGCAGGGATGTCGTTGTCAAGATCCTTCAGGAAAAGGCCCTTCAGCACAAGGATATCGTCCGCAAATTCCTTCACGAAAAGGAGGCCCTCATCCGTCTTGATCATCCGTCGATCGTCCGGATTCTCGATTCAGGAATGCTGTCGGACGGCAATCCATTCATGGTAATGGAGTACATCGAGGGGCACTCGCTTCGTAGATCGATCCGAGCTTCCAAGCAGTTGCCGTTTTACGTTGTCGCCAATGTTATCGAATCGGTAACTGCCGCCCTTTCCGCTGCTCACGATAGCAATATCCTACACCGTGACGTTAAGCCCGAAAACATAATGTTGACGCCGCAGAAAGACGCTCCAGACCGCGTGCGGTTGATCGACTTTGGCATTGCCCGTGTAGGCAATTCGCAGCTAGCGCCGGAAACCGAGATCTCTCGGGCCATCGGTACCATTCTTTACATCGCTCCGGAACAGCTCATCGGCCGGCTCGACATTACTGGTGCGGCGGACACCTATGCCGCCGCGATCGTCGCCTATGAAATGTTGACCGGCCAATTGCCATTCAAGCCAAAGGCGGTGGCCGAGATGTACCAACTCGAAAAAGAGGGTGTTAAGACGATGCCAACCGAACTGAGACCCGATCTGCCGGCAGCGGCAGAAAGAATACTGATGTCGGCTCTCTCGTTCGAGCCGGAAAAAAGGCCGCAGAACGCACGGATATTCGGAAGAGACCTGGCACGGGCGCTTCGAGGTGAGATTTCAGAGAGCACAGAGGCCGTAACGGAAGTCATACCCGAAGAGGAAACAGTCATCCGCAGACGCGACGGAAATCCGCTTGTAAAATGGGCGGCTATCGGGACTCTTGCGGTGGCCGCGATCGGCATCCCGACGGGGTATTTTGCGATCAACGGCCTTCCGGGCAAGGCTGTCGCCGATAGTAATACAAACCTATCCAGTGGTCCCGGTGCCTCGGTCGTCGCGACGGACGCTGGAGCCAATCACGAATTGACGTACTTTCTGACGGTCCAGGAGATGAGGAATGGCAAGCCGTTCGAGGCTCCCTACCAAACGTCGGGTATGGAGATCTTCCGGTCGGGCGATAAGTTCAATCTGAATTTTGTGCCCGATGCCGACGGTTATATGTATGTCTTTAACGAGGGCAAGGATGAGCAGGGCAGCACGGGCTATTTCCTCCTATTCCCTACCCCGACAGCCAACGGCGGATCGGCACACGTCAACGCCGGGCAGACCATCCAGACCGACAAAAACACGTTCGGGGGCGGTAAGGGGACCGAGATCATGTGGTTGATCTGGGCAAAAGATAAGCGCGACGACCTCGAAGCGGTCGTGAGATCGGCGATTTCGTCGGCCGGAGCCGTGAAGGACGTGGGCAGTATCAACTCGCTGACTGGGCTCGTAACAAAATACAAGGACGTAAAGGGTGAAGCGTCGAAAGACTCGGCCAACCAGCGGACAGTCCTCAAGGCTAAGGGTGACGTGGTTGTCCATCGCTTTGAGCTCGAACACCGGTGAAGCCTTTATTTTGTTGGTTTCAACTCGTCAATTCTGTCGTACAATAGGCGCGATCCTGCTGGCATAGTCGGAGGCCTTATGAAATTTGCATATGCTTTACTTTTCATTCTGCTAGTTTGCGGCGGACTTGTTACCGGGCAAGATAACCGAACGCTTGAGCGCGAAAAAGGCACTCCAACTACGTCCGACAAGCGACTTGCTCTTGTCATCGGCAATGGAGCGTATCAAAACGCGAGAACGCTTGCGAATTCGGTGAATGACGCCACCGACATCGCGAACACACTGTCAAAACTTGATTTTGAGGTGATCTACGGCGTGGATCTTAACCTGAAACAAATGACCGACAAGGTTCGCGAGTTTGGCGATAAATTGAAAGCGAATGGCGGTGTTGGAATGTTTTACTATGCCGGTCACGGCATACAAGTTGGCGGCCGTAATTATCTCATCCCGGTCGAGGCAAACATTCTACGCGAGGACGAGATTGTCGATGCGGCGCTCAATTTCGACGTCGTACTGCGTAAGATGGCGACCGCCAATAACGGTTTGAATATTATCGTCCTGGATGCATGTCGAAATAATCCTTTTGCGAGGAGCTGGAGCCGCGGCGGCGATGAGGGCGGTTTGGCTCAGATCAATGCGCCGACTGGTACTTTCATAGCGTACGCGACATCGCCCGACCGCACGGCATCGGACGGCACCGGCCGTAACGGACTTTACACGTCGGAGCTTCTGAGGGTCATTGCCGATCCTGCTCTAAAGATCGAAGACGCGTTCAAGCGCGTGACCATAGCGGTTGACCGCGCGTCTAGCGGCAATCAGATTCCGTGGACATCCTCGTCGTTGAGAGGCGAGTTCTATTTCAAGATCGACGAGAAAAACAGCAAGATCGTAAAGGAAACGAATACCGCTTCTGTCAACGATAAGCCGTTTGCACCGCCCGTGCCGCCTGACCTGGCCGATTGGAACAAGATAAAAGACAGTAAAAACCCCATGGATCTGACGGCGTATATGGAGAAATATCCTAGTAGCCCTTACGCTCAGATCGCGGCGTCGCGCATGCGTGAAATGACTTACAGTACGATCGGCTCTCTAGGTTCGGAGAATCCAGGAGCTAAACTCCCGGATGCCTTCCTCGTTGACGGTGAGAAGCGGGTCCAGCTAAAAATTGCACTGACAAAGCAGGATTATAGCGGCGGTGGCGGTCGCATGTTGGGAATAGGCGGCGGTATTAAATATGTGGCGGCATTTAACGGCGGACGCTCGCAGCTTCGAGTCTCGAATAATCAGCCTGAACTGGAGTTTTTATTGGCGAATGGAAACGTCAATGCCTCGGACGTGATCATTGTTGTAAAGCTGCAGTCAAAATCGGACAAACGGGAGATACAGACGGGACAAAAAACGTTTTCGGGCTTTAAGAAAGAGGACGTGGTGCCTGTAACGTTTCAGGAAATCCCGTCGACAAATGGAGCAACTGGAAAGCTTTACCGGATCAAATTCCCGATTCCGCTTGGCGCTGGTGAGTACGCTGTTTTTTGTAGCTCTTCGTCAGCAAGTGCGACGCTTTTTGCAGGTATTCAACTCCCAACGGTCGCTGGTCAAGGTACTTACTATGATTTCGGTGTTGATCCTAAATAGTAAGCAGGATTCGACATGAATCTAATAAACATAACAAATCGAATCAGTTGTACAATAGGCGCAATTTAGAATTTCTCATGACAGGCCGTGAATCGGAGTTATTATGATATTTGTTCGCCGCATTCTTTTGGCCCTCTTTGTTTGCTGTGTTACAGCAAGTGCTCAAGGTACGCGCAATCTTGAACGCGACAAGACCTCGGGGCCGCAATCGGGCAAACGCATAGCCTTGATCATCGGCAATGGTGCCTACACTTCAGCCCCGCCACTTAAGAATCCGCCAAATGACGCTCGCGATATGGCAACGACGCTAAAGGCTCTCGGCTTTGACGTGACGAGCGGGATTAACGTCAATCAGCGCGATTTCAAGCGGCTTATCCGCGAATTTGGGCAAAAGCTTAAAGCTGGCGGTTCTGGTTTATTCTATTACGCAGGACACGGCGTTCAATCCAAGGGCCGCAACTACCTAATCCCGGTCGATGCCGAGATCCAGAGCGAAGCGGACGTCGAAGATACAGGCGTTGATCTAAGCCTCATCCTCAACTACATGGATGAGGCAGACAACGGGCTGAATATTGTCATTCTCGACGCCTGCCGCAATAACCCGTTTGCACGCTCATTCCGGTCGGCAACGGGCGGCCTTGCGCAAGTCGATGCACCGACCGGAACATTGATCGCCTATGCGACCGCTCCCGGAACCGTCGCCTCTGACGGTACCGATCAAAACGGACTTTACACATCGGAACTGCTAAAGCAGATGCGTGTTCCTGATCTGAGTGCGACCGATATGTTCATGCGTGTGCGTGCCGAGGTGATGAAAAAAACGGCGAGCAAGCAGGTTCCGTGGGAAGCGTCATCACTTATTGGTGCATTCTATTTCACATCACAGGCGAGTACGTCAGGCACAACCCCAAACGGCGAGACCCCGACGGGGCCGAAGTTTGACCCGTCGGCGTTTGAGCTGAGCTATTGGGAATCGATCAAAAATAGCACGGATCCCTCAGACTATAAGGATTATCTGGCAAAATACCCAAACGGACAATTTACCGACCTCGCCCGCCGCCGTTCAACGTCGCTGGCATCAGCTCCCGCCGGTACGTCTGCGAAACCTCCAACCAATCCTGAGGCCGAGGGGCACATAAAATCTGGGGATGATCTCACAAAGCAGTTGAAGTGGCCTGAGGCGGAGGTTGAATTCAGGCTCGCTGTTCGGCTTGATCCAGCGAGGGCGGAATATCATAACAAGCTCGGCTTTGTTCTGCATACCAATTCGAAATTTGCTGAGGCGGAGACGGAATATAAGACGGCGCTCCGGCTCGCTCCAAGCAATGCCGAATCGCATTTCGGGGTCGGCCGCGCCTTGCGTGAACAAAAAAAATTGGTTGAGGCAGAAGCTGAACTTAGAGAAGCAGTTCGGCTGGAACCAGGGACAGCCAAATATCATGCCGCTCTCGCGGTCAGTATTGGAATTTATCAGGCGAAATATGCCGACGCCGAAGTCGAGATGGGCCAGGCCATTCGCATAGAGTCCGACAGTCCTGATTGGCGCAATGTCCTCGCTCAGGTCCTATTTTCGCAAAAAAAGTACGCGGAAGCTGAGGTCCAGTCACGTGAAGCAGTCCGGCTAGCGCCAACTATTAGTTCAAATCATTCGCTACTTTCACAGATTCTGGTAAAACAAGATAAATACGCTGATGGAGAGAGCGAGGCGAGAGAAGCCATTCGCCTTAATCCTAAGGATTCTTGGGGCCTGTGGATGTTGGGAATAAGTTTATTCTATCAGAATAAGGACCTGACGGGCGCCGAGGCGGCGCTAAGAGAGGCGGTGCGTCTCGACCCGGATTCCAAGGCGTTTCATCAAACCCTCGGACTGGTATTAGATAAGCTGGGGAAAAAGAGCGAGGCAGCGGTCGAGTTAGCGGCCGGGAAAGATCCGCTTCTAAAACAGGCCGAAGACAATACGCGGACAAACGCTCTCGAAGGGACCACTTGGACGGGCAATGCGTATAACGGCAAGGATCATTTTCAATTTATGTTTGCGGCGAATGGCGAGGTCATTCGGCAATGGAAAAGATCCTTGTATCCCGATACGTTTAAGGGCACATGGATAAAGGTTGGGAACACGATCACGATGGAATTCAATAAATCGATCACCTGCGATCGCAAGATGGAGATGACTGTCGACGGGAACAAGATCACCGGCACCTACTGTGACGGAAAGAACAAATTCACGTTGGAAAAAGCCCCGTAAAACGGATCAATGCGTGAAGATTTAATAATACGAATATTCAAGACGATCCTGATGAATTTGCTGGTTTGTTCGACTCTCGTGTTCGGACAGCCGGACCGCAATCTTGAGCGCGACAAGGCCGCAAATACGCAATCGACGAAACGGATCGCATTGGTCATCGGCAACGGTGCCTATACAGGAGCACCGACGCTAAAAAACCCGCCGAACGACGCACGTGATATGGCCGCGACGCTAAAAGGTCTCGGCTTTGAGGTGACAAGCGGAATCGATGTAAAACAACGCGACTTTAAGAGGCTTATCCGCGAGTTTGGTCAAAAGTTGAAGGCAGGGGGTTCCGGACTCTTCTATTACGCCGGCCACGGAGTCCAGTCCAAGGGACGCAACTACTTGATCCCTATCGATGCCGAGGTCATGAGTGAAGCGGATGTTGAGGACACCGGGGTCGACCTGAGTCTTATCCTCAATTACATGGACGATGCGGCCAACGGTCTGAATATCGTGATCCTGGATGCCTGCCGCAACAATCCGTTTGCTAAATCATTCCGCTTGGCAACGGGCGGCTTGGCCCAGGTCGATGCCCCGACGGGGACGCTGATCGCCTATGCGACGGCTCCGGGAACGGTGGCGTCGGACGGCGCGGACCAAAATGGGCTTTACACATCAGAGCTGCTGAAGCAAATGCAGGTGCCTGGTCAGAGTGCCACGGACATGTTCATCCGTGTCCGTGCCGAAGTGATGCGGAAAACTGCCGGTAGGCAAGTTCCATGGGAGTCTTCGTCGCTAGGAGCGTTTTATTTCAGTGCGCCTGCGGCGCCCAAAAGCGAGCCAGACATAAACGAGACGGTCGTGGCAAAAGACCCCGCGGCTATCGAACGGGAGGGATGGAGTTATATTAAGGACTCCAAAGATCCAAATGACTTTCGCGATTTTCTGAAAGATTTTCCATCGGGTGCGAACGCCAATAATGCGAAGATAAAACTAGAGCAGGCGACTTGGGACTCGGTCAAAGAGAGTAAGAACAAGGCCCTGATACACGCCTATATGGAAGAATTTTCGGACGGCGTCAACCGGCCGCTGGCAAAGATAAAGCTGAGGCAACTGGGCGAGGCCGTCACGGACTCGGCCGTGGCGGTGAATAGCCGCGATCTCTCAGTAACGGGAAACTTTGTCGGGCATATTCAAGATAAGGCAAACAGCCAGCCGATCGCCGGAGCGAGGGTGGTTTTTACGAACCTCGAATCTAATGCTATGGTGACCGCCGTTGCAGATCCAGGTGGTAACTTTACAAAGGACGCCATCAAGCCTGGCAGCTATAAGATCGAAGTTTCTGCAGACGGTTATGTGCTACGCGAGACGAAACAGAAACTGTACGCTGCAGATACTTATACGGTCCTGCCTTACCCATTCGAATTGGAGCGGGTGCCTCCCGAGACCGGAACGTCGCGCAAAGATTTTTACGGAATAGATCTTGTCTATATTCCGCCGGGCCAATTTACCATGGGTTCCAATAAGTTTCCCGACGAAAAACCCATACGCAAGGTGACGATCAAAGACGGATTCTGGATCGGGAAGTTTGAGGTAACCCAGGAGCAATATCAAAAAGTGATGGGCACAAATCCCAGCTATTTCAAAGATTGCCCGCGATGTCCTGTCCAGAATGTTAGCTGGATGGACGCCACTGCGTTTGTCAAAAAACTTAACGCGGCCAATAACGGTTTTCAATATTCCTTACCGAGCGAGGCCCAATGGGAATACGCCGCCCGTGGTGATGCGACGGCGGCGTTGGACCAAACAACCTGGTACAAGGATAACTCCGGCGGTAAAACGCACCCGGTCGGAGAGAAAAAGCCGAATCTTTTTGGACTCTATGACATGAGCGGCAATGTTTGGGAGTGGGTGCAGGATATTTACAATGGCAATGGCTATTTCGGACTGCCAACGGACGGATCGCCAAATCTGAAGATCGGAATATCCACTCTTCGCGTGGCCCGAGGCGGCGGTTTTGGCAGTCTCGGCCGCGATACGAGTTCGGATCGCCGGCATATGATGCGGTCGGCGGAGCGTGACGCCAATTTTGGATTTCGCGTCGCAGCTCGAATAAAATGACATTGGCGATGAGGTTTCGGAATCTGCTGAAATTAGCGACTGTCTTATGCCTCGTGGCTGGGCCCGCTTCGATTGCCGCGCAGTCCATTACTTCGGAGGCGTTTACAAAGAACAAAAAGAAAGCCGGTGCGACGGTTTCTACGAAAGCTGGCAAGACTAAGCCCGGTGCCCGGCGTCGTTCCGCGGTCGTACCGGCTTCATTCCGGCAGCCGGATGATATAAGAACCGAGCCACTGGCTATCCAAAAAATGTACGGCCTGGTTGTTTGGCTCGTTCCCCAGGTCGCAAATCTGCCCGGTAAATATCGAGTTACACTTGGCAATCGGGTACAAAATCGTCTGTATGATATTTGGGATCAATTGACGGACATGAAAACTAGCGAGCGGCCCGATCTCAAGACTGTTAATGCCAATTTAGAGGTGCTCCGGCAGCAGACCCGGCTGCTTTCCGGCCTCGGCTTGATAAGCAGAGATAAATACAGACATGCTTCGGAATTGATCGGTGAAGTCGCTAACTCTATCCGGTAACGAATCCGAAATTACTGAGGAACGAATAATAGCAATATGAAGACCAGGCTTCTCGCGAAATCTATCGTCATTTCCTTTAACGTCATGGCTGCGACGACTTTTGCGGTAGCGCAAGACGGAGTGCAGACGCGTAATATCACGTCGGACGGTTTTACAAAAGCTCGCGTTGCTGCGTCGCCGACCAATACGAATGCCGTCAAAACCGTGACGCGAGTCTACAAATATGTCCGCGCCGATAGAAACCCCGTTCGGCATAAGGCCCCCGTGAAACCCATTGTTAGACCGGCGACGGTCAAGCCGAAGGTCACCGAGCTCGGAGTCACGGTTTGGCGGCTGCGCCCGCCTCAGGAGAGCGAGAAAGATAACATCCTTTTTTCTGTCCTACTTGATGATAAGAAAACAAGAGCGAGGTGGCTTGCTGAAAGGGTAGGTGCCGACACTGTATTTCACGCCCGCGACAAGATCAGGTTTGCAGTCGAAACCTCCACCCCGGGCTACATCTATGTCATCGATCGCGAGACACTGGCAAACGGCAGTTTTGGACAGCCCTTACTGATATATCCGACATCGGCGTCGGACGACAATTTGGTCAAGCCGGGTGAGTTATTCGACTTTCCCGACCGTAATGACCCCGAAGGCGCGTATCTCAACATAGATCCCAAAAAGCCGGGCTACACAGGCGAACTCGTGACGATCATCATTTCGCCAAAGCAATTGACTGGGATCACGACCGACAAGGATGGCTATGTGACAAATGCGGCGCTTTTGACCAATCTCGAATTCGGCTCAGCGTTCGAGATCTTCAGCCGCAGCGACACGGATAACAAATTCTATTCAAAAGCGGAATCCGACGGCTCGTGCGGCATAAAGACCCGCGAGCTGAGACCGCCGGGAGCATCAGCCCAAGCTCCATGCGGATCAGCTACACGTCCCTTGGGAGCAAGCGAACCGCTGCCTCAGACTATCTATAACGTCACGTCGTATGCCGGCGAGCCAATAGTGGCGTTTCTCAAGATGAATGTCGTGAAATGAACATTGCTTAGCAAAAGGAAGGGCACCCGGTTGGGTGCCTTTTTTCTATTTTGCAACGCTTTCAAACTCGCCGGTGAGCCTAATATCCTCAGACGAAGCTCCGATCATCAACTTAAAAACGCCGGGTTCGACGACAAAATGCATATTTATGTCCCAGAGCGATAGATCGGCAGGCGTTAGAGTGAATGTGACCGTTTTCTTTTCACCCGGCTGTAGGGACACGCGCTCGAAGCCGCGGAGGTTTTTTTCGTATGTCGTGACCGAGCTGACCATGTCATGCGTATAAAGCTGCACCACCTCGTCGCCTGCACGTGAACCCGTATTTTGCACATCAACAGTGACCGTCACGTTACCCATGATCGTCGGTTTTGCCGGCGTGATCTTCAAATTGCTGTAAGCAAACGTCGTATAGCTCAGTCCATAGCCAAATGGATAGAGCGGCCCCTGAACGCGAGTCTTTTCACCCTCGGCCTGGGCTCCCGGTTTCGTCGGGAAATTATAGGGAATCTGTCCGACGGTTTTAGGGAAAGTGATCGTGAGCTTGGCGCCGGGATTGTAATCGCCGAAGAGAACATCGGCTATAGCCGAGCCGCCCTGTGCTCCCGGAAACCACGCCTCGACAATAC
>Ga0068860_100004774_pt1 | contig 13811 bp, 13 predicted proteins | sample KBSSwiS32_FD_66597 | JGI IMG/M metagenome (GOLD analysis project Ga0068860, IMG submission 66597) | Switchgrass rhizosphere microbial communities from Kellogg Biological Station, Michigan, USA - KBS Switchgrass S3-2 | ecosystem: Host-associated > Plants > Roots > Rhizosphere > Soil ... | reverse complement strand
TGTCCTCAGTGAGTGGCCGAAGACGAGTTCCGAAGCCACCTGCCATCACAACTGCTCGCAAAGGAAGTTCGTATTCTTTAACCAGATCACTCAAGAGAATTACATTTGTCACTCGTCCCTCGGTGTCCAACACAGGGATCTGGCGTAGTCCCTTTTCGGTCATCGTATGCAAAAGCTCAGCGTCTGTTGCTTCAGCATTAGCTGTAACAGGTGCTTCTTGAAAAGGTTTTCCGCGACCTTCAACGAGCTGAGTGACCGGAAGATTGAGATTCAATCCAGCCAGGACCGCTCTACGGATATCACCGTCAGTGACCGTTGCGATGAGGTAATCCTCGTCACTCAAAACCAACGCTATGCCCTTACCCGAACGGTCGATCGTCTCCATAACCTCTCGAATCGTGGAGAGCGGAGAAACTGCCAGCTTTTTCCAACTTTGGTCCAAGATACTATGCCTTTATTTGAGCGGGCACTCCTATTACCGTGACGTTGTCAGGTACATCCTTCACGACCACGGAACCGGCGCCCACTATTGAATTCTGACCTATCGAGATACCTTGCCGGACTACAGCCCCTGCCCCTATGTGTGTTCCATTTGCGACATGAACACCGCCCGAGAGACAAGCGCCAGTTGCAACATGAACATGATCACCAATTACGCAATCGTGATCAATCAAGGCGCCAGTGTTGATAATTACATTATGTCCAACGACGGTTCCCGGATTAACAACTGCCATGGCCATGATAGTTGGACCCAATCCTAACTGAGCGGACCTGGAAACAACGGCGCGGGGATGAACTGCTGCGATCACGCTAAAACCAAAGCCGAGGACCTTTTCATAAAGTGCTTGTCGAGCACTACTGTTTCCAAGACTTCCCAAACCTATGAATGCGTTTCGAACTCCTCGATCGTACAAAGAGGGTAGAAGTGAATCATCGCCTATAACCCGAATACCGCCAATCTTGCTCCCTATTTTGTCATGGTCACGATCCAAAAGACCGGCAATAAGGTATTCATTGACAAGCTCGAGTATGTCAATGATGACTTTCGCGTGACCACCAGCGCCAACACCGATAGCCTCTTCCATCTTCAGTTGACCTCGCGTACCAGGGAGAATGCCTCAGCATGCTCAACACCAATGGTAGAGCCTCTCAGCCGAGCAAGGGCTCTAATGCTCTCGAGCGACCGCGGCATCGGATATGGGTGAACTTCTGAACTATAGAGAGACATGATTTCGAGCTTACGATCGATGAACCTGGAAATATCAGTAAAGATGTTCGGAACGAACGTACGCCCGACGTTAGGAGGCATTGCATCGGTAGAAGAAAGTACCTCGTAACTTAGTACCCTTTTCACACCGTACCGAGCAGAGTAAAAAGGTTTCAGCACTGACATCGTAGCCTCAAACACAACGCGATGATCCGAATGAACATCGCCAGAATGATTCACATAAACTGCGTCAGGCTTAGCAGCGGTGATGACTTCGCGAATTGCGTTGATAATTTCTTCGAGCGGCAAACGGTCGAGTCTGATCGTTGGCAAATTCCCGCGAAAGATCTCATCAAAACTATAAGCACTCTTTACCCGCGCAATCTCATGTTCCTTTTCCGCCAAAGTTTCTTTGGACCATTCAGGTTCATGACCTCGGGTAACTACTAGCCAATAAATTGAGTCACCTTCGGCTTTGTGCCTCAATAAGGCCCCACCACAGCCAAGGGTTTCGTCGTCTGCATGGGGAGCTATTGCCAATATTCGCATTCGTTTCAGATTGCTTCGACCGCAAGGACCCAGCGGGAGTAACGGCGTTTATAGTCAGGTTCCAATCTTCTTTCAGTGATTTCACTGTAAATGATTCGAAATTGACCGTCAAACAAGCCTCTAATCTCCTCCAGGGTGAAGAAATGTTGCACCAGGCCTTCCTCATAACCCTGTTGGACCATGAAAGTGTTTGGAGCGACTTGTGTGCCCTTCCCATACTCAAAGTCGTCAGCGCAGCGCAGATCACAATAGAAGAGTCCCCCGGTCTTTAAGATCCTGTGAACTTCATTGACAGCAGCGTGGGCAAGTTCGGACGGAACGTGGTCAAGCACCCCGTGTGAAACGACTACATCGAAAGCGCCGTCAACAAACGGTAGCTTGCCGATGTCGCCGACGCGAAAATCTATCTCAAGGTTTTCTCGCGATGCCCAATCAACTGCCCAGTCGATCGCCTGCTCTGAAACGTCGACGCCTGACGCCTTGAATCCTTCACGTGCAAAGTAAATTGCGTGGCGGCCATTTCCGCAGCCTAAGTCTAGAACGGTCTCGACATTTTTCTTAACTTCATAGGTGTCGTGAGTGAGCTTCTTGCGAATCAAACGAGCACAGAACCTGATGATGTCCTCATTCGGGTACCACATTGTCATGAAATTCTGACTGTAGACTTCGTCCCATTTCTTATTTACTTCAAGCGACTGTTCGGTCATCAAGATTCCTCAAACTGTTCTAACAGAATTAATAACTAAGATCCTTGTTTAAGAGTTCGTCATTGATCGGAGTTGAAGCAAGCAATTTAGCAACTCGTTCACCAGTGTGGCCATCACCAAAAGGGTTCTCACAAGTACGAATTCTTTCCTGCGTTTCAGTGTCACGAACCACACTCTGAATGAGGCTCGCAATCTCTCTCTTATCGTGAGACGCGAAGAATACATTTGCAGAATGATGACGAGTTGTTTGCCGCCGGCCGACGTTAATTGCGGCTAGTTTCAGGTACGGCGCCTCCAACAGCCCCAGGCTTGAGTTGCCGACCAGGACTGCAGCATTACGTAACAGATTTACAAATGGTACATCGGGAATGTTCTGGAAAATGAAGACTCCTGGTTTCCCTCGATACTCTTCGATGACGTCAATAATCTGTCGGCTACCGGGATCAGAATTTGGATAACTGACAAACACTTGCATTCCAGATTCCACGGCTGCTTCGAGAGTCGTTCGCATTTGTCCACCCGACTGATCGATTTCGGAAGAGAGAGAATGCTGTATGACCACAAGATAGGGCTGCCGAATGACTGGAACATCTAATAATGCTGCCAGTTCCTTCAGATCAAACTTGGGCGTCAAACGGAGTCGGTCCAATCCTGAATGACCGACATTGTGAACTCGCCATTCCTGTTCACCAGCCCTGATAAGCCTTTGTCGTGCGTCTTCATGGGTAGTTAGCATAAGGTGAGACAATCGAGAAACCGCATGCCTAACCATGTCGTCTACATTCCCAACAACTCTATCGCCCGCAGCATAGTGTGCAGTCGAAATTCCCAGATAGGCGCCACACAAAGCCATGGTTATTGCTTCCTCCCGATCAGCGGGCGCCAATAACCAATCAGGCCGGAGTTGATCGGCGAGCTCTGCCAGAAGTCTGAGTTGATCGGCTGCGCCTTTGACTCGATCTGCGGCGTGATCAGAATGGATAAGATTGTCGATGCGTCCCACAATGTGAAATCCATCTGCTTCTACATCTTTTAGGGTGAACCCATGGATCGGGGAGAGGTGTGCTCCAGACACGACGAGACTAAGCTCGAGATCGGGGTTGTCGGTTATTGCCTGGAATATTGGCCGCTGCAAAAAGTACTCCGAGCGGATTCCGGTGATTCCAAGTACACGTCGTTTCATTGCGTAGCGATCGGTGACCAGCTACCCGCCTCACTTATTAGTAACGCAGCGCTGTCCGGGCAATTCAATAATAGGTCGAGCGTTGATAAGTCGTTTACAAAACCGGCCTTGGTGTTTGCCTGTTGATATTCGAACGAGCGCCAGCCTTGTGCCAGAATCCCACAGTTAATAGCAGAAAAATCCTCCGCTTGTAAGTAAGCGAATGCGCCTGTTCCGGTCAGATAGTTATCGGCGCCTAGTTCGCTGCAGATTGAAGCAACAAGGTGCGACGCCTCACCCTCGATATTGGTCAAGTTTGATGCTCTGATTCGTTTTGTTTTTACACCAAGTTTGTCGAGCATCCAGTCAGTAGAAGCAACGGCTACATCTATCAGCATGTTGTACCTGGCGGTAAGAAGTGTCTCAAGTTCAGCTTTCCATTTAACCAGGCCAGGAGTTCGCGAGTAATTGGCTTGCAGCGTCTTCCAGTGTTTTGCGGTGCATGTCGGGTCTGCCACTTCAACTTCACTCAACTTCTGGCCAAACTGATGCTTTACTGGAATGGTTAGCCACGAAGCGCCATTTGCTGTTTTGATCTGATTTCGATTTTGTAATCCGTTCTTGCTGAACTGGACTGTATCGAAATAAACAAAAACGTCCGCAGCCATTATCTTGTGAATATATCTGGGCCAGGGGAAATATTGAGGTTGATGAATGGCGACTTTCACGCACTTGCCTATCTTAAATTTGTACTCGCGTGCTGCAGTAATCGATCGACAACGAATTCCGCATCGATATCGCGCATACGAGCATGAATTGGCAAACAAATGTGACGCGAAAGGATCTTTTCGGCTTTCGGCAACATGCCCGGCCGTGTTCCCAACTGTTCTTGATAGACGGGCTGCAAGTGCAAAGGTGGATCATAGGCCCAGTCAATCGATACTTTGTCTTTCGCAAGTTCATCCCGCAAAGCGATTCGATCAAGTTTGATGGTTGGCATTGCAACGTATCGCCAATAACTTGGCCGACTACCCCCACTTGCTAAGAGCGGAACAAACAATTCGCTGCGTAGAAGTAACTCGTCGTAAACGGCTGCGACGTTCCGACGCTGTTCAAGAAAATCGGGTAAGCACCTAAGCTGACTAATTCCCATCGCCCCGGCGATTTCGGTAAAACGATTGTTTCGTCCCGGAAGGACATATTGCTCATCGCTGCTATTCATATCCCGGCCTCGATGTTGTAGCGAGCGAACCATCTCTGCGATGTCCTTGCGTCCGGTTACCACCATCCCACCTTCGCCAGTTGTAATGATCTTTGTCGGATAGAAAGAGAAACAACCCGCGTCTCCAAAACTGCCGGCACAGCAGCCATTCAACTCGGCTCCTGGAGCGTGAGCGGCGTCTTCAATTACAAACCTTCCACTCTTGTGCATCTTCTCTACGAAGGAGACCAAAGAGGGTGAAATGAACCCACCGAAGTGAACTACGATAGCTCCCTTGGTCCTTTCGGTAACTCTGTCCCATGCGTCGCCAAAATCCATCGAAAACGTTTCCGCCTCGATTTCCGTAAAGACTGGTCTCGCGCCAACAAGTGAAACAACCATTCCCGTGGCGATAAAAGTCTCGACTGGAACGAGAACCTCATCACCTGGACCAACACCGAGAGCTCGGAGCGTCGCCTCCATCGCAGACGTACAACTAGGAAACGCAACTCCATAAGGCTGACCACAGTATGCAGCGAAGTCCTCTTCAAACTTCTTAACCCTCGGCCCCATTGCCAACTGTTGATTGAGGATCTCCGTGAGTTGGCTATTCAGCCATTGCTGTTCGTCAGGCGGAAAGAAGGGAAAGGCCGTTGTCAGAGGATGCGCAGGATCGTGGACGTAGCTCATCATAATGTTCGGCTTGATTCTCTCAATTCACTGGACTTAAAGCCATGAACCAAATGATTCGGAGACAAAAATCATTAATAGTCCTTGGACTTTTAGGCCCGTTTGCTTCAGGCTCAAACTCGCTCCATGTTTTATTATTCAGCGATATGGGCGTGAATCAGTCTAGCATTTCTAATTTGATGAGCGTGCCCGGGAGAATATCTACACGTGCCCGTTTGCCCAAAACTGACTCTAACATTGACGGGGATAAGCCTGTACCAGGACGTTTCAGGGTTAGTGATTCACGTTGGAGTAAACCACCAGCCTGAATGGTCGTTGCAGCGACGATACTGCGTCGGGCCACTTTTGCAGTGTTCAATTCACTTGCAGAGGGTATTTTTCGTCCATCACCAAGTGAAAGTTCAACGGTGCGAATGGCCTTTATTAGAGACTCCAACTCTTGCGGCTCAAGTGATGCTCGATGATCGGGTCCGGGAAGGTTTCTATCAAGCGTAAAGTGTTTTTCAACGACTGTTGCTCCAAGAGCGACAGCGGCGACGCAAATAGCAATTCCCTCTGTATGGTCCGAGAACCCGATGGGAATATTGAATTCCTCTTGCATCGTTTTCATTGCGCGAAGATTTATCTCAACCGGCGCAGCCGGGTAGTTCGAGACGCAGTGAAGCAGTACCAACTCGTGGCAGTCTCCCTTTTCTGCCGTATCAACTGCATTACTAACCTCTTCTAGCGTTGACATACCGGTTGAAATGATCAGCGGCTTTCCTTTTCTCGATACGTGTTCAATCAAAGGAAGATTTGTGAGATCACCGGAGCTTATCTTGTAGGCTGGCACAGATAAGCTCTCGAGAAAATCAGCGGCGGCTTCATCAAACGGGGTTGAGAGAAAAGTTATGCCCCGGTTGTCGGAGTACTCTTTTAAAGTGTAGTGGGCGCTGCTCGAGAGTTCGAGTTGCCGCAGCATATCGAGCTGCGATTGCTTCGACGAGGTTGTAGACAGTTGATAATCGGCTTTTGGGGCATCCAACGTAGTCAGTGACTCAGCAGTAAACGTTTGAAATTTGACTGCATTGGCCTGCGACTTCACTGCGACGTCAATAAGCTGCTTAGCCAGTTCGATATCGCCATTGTGATTCACGCCGATTTCCGCGATCACGTAAACCGGATGACCCTCCCCAAGTATTGAGTCTCCTATTCGTACCGTTGAATTCAAAGGACCACCTCAATATTTGACCTAAAAAATGAAACAAGAATAAAGGCAGTACTCACCACGCAGTCCATCCGCCATCCACGACTAGATTGTGACCATTGATATAACTTGCTTCGTCTGAGGCCAGAAAGACTACTGCACCATTGATCTCATCAAGTCCTGCTTTTCGACCTAGAGGTACTTTTTCAGAATATCGAGTGACAAAATCCTGATTTTCTCCCGGGTGAGCCAGCCCTCCAGGCGAAATACAGTTCACGCGAATGTTGTGATCACCCCAGTAGGCAGCGAGGTACCTGGTCATCGAAATGACGGCGCCCTTCGCAGCGGCGTAGACCGCATGCGAATAAACTCTTTTGGGCGCTTCACCCTCGACGCCTGCATACAGTTGGGGGAGATTGGCTCCTTCGTAGATGCGTTGATCGTTACCAACAATCCCATAGATCGAGGATAGAAAAATCACACTGCCATTGCGCTGTTTTTCCATCACTTTGCCAACGCGTTGCGTAACAAGAAACAGCCCGTCCAGTTCGGCCGCTAAGACAAACTGCCAACCTTCCAGAGAACATTCGGTGAAAGGTTTATAAAAGTCCTTCGGTTTTGCAGTCACGCAGTAGATCAGGATATCGATTGTCGACTCGCCCTCAACTATTTTTTGCAAGACTTCGTCGACAGAGACCGGATCTGTTACATCAATATTCAATTGTTCGATCGAACTTTCGATCTCTCCCAAACTAAACTCATGACTCGAAGCGGCCGGAGAAAGAGAGGGAAGATCGGCAGAAATAACGTTAGCACCTGACTGCGCGAGGGCAACAGCAAACCTGCGGCCCAGAAAGCCGCGACCGCCCACTATCAATGCAGTTTTATTGGAGAGATCAAACAATGGTTATTCGCCCGCTACTTTAGGTTTCGAACCCATTCGGCCACCTCTGCTGATGTTCCAGAGTCAGAAGCCGTCAGAGCCGCATCCACAATCGCCAAACTCTGAACCGCTGACCAGGCGTCATATTCGTGCCGAACTTTCCCCTGCCGAACAAAGTCCAGGAATTTCTGCATCTCGTCCACGTAAGATTGCTCTAAAGCGTTGCTCGTCACTTCAAATGTCGAATGTTCTGTGGATTCATATTCACCGCTTTCGATTTGTTGACTAATCAAATCATAAGCGACCCAGCCTCGTTCACACGACAACACGCCTTGTCGATGAGCCGGGCGTTGAATTAAGTCCAAATGAATCTGACTAACAGAGCCGTTCGCATGCTCAATCATTAGATCCGCTATGACGTCGACATCAAGTGAGAGTAAGTCCGATTTCGGAAGGATACAGGTCAGACGACGTGCTGGGCCCAGGAGTTCTGTTGCCATGTGGATTTCGTGGATGAGGGACAACATCGCGCCTCCACCCAGATCTTTCCGCGCATAATAAGCCTCGCGAAAATTCCGTCCTGGATGCCAGTCTTCAATCCATTGACCTACCTGACACTGGAACAGCAAAGGTTTTCCTATTTTGTCCTGGTCCATAAACTGCTGCACGCGCTTCACTAGCGGGTGAAACTGCAGATTGTAGCCAACAAAAGTAGTTACTTTGCTTCTTCTAATCTCATCTAAAAGTTCTCTTACACCTGTCAAAGATTGGGCCAGAGGTTTCTCAATGAAGATGCCGCGGACGTGTGGCAGGCATTGTTTGATGGCTTCAAGGTGGAGACTCGTGGGGTTGCTTATAATGGCGACGTCAGGTTGCTGTTCAAGCAATGATTCCCAGGTGTTAAATTCCCGAACGGCCAAAACGTCATCAAGAATTTCATTACTGTGTCCGCTTCGCAAAGCGTAAACGTTTTCAATTCCCAATTTTCTAAGGTTGCGTACGTGTCTTTTGCCAATTGAACCACACCCAATTACGGCAGCCGACTTTACGGAGTATCGCGGCTTCATCCGGATTGTCGATTGACGAGTCCAACGCTTCTGGTAAGCGGCAGCGCAGTTACTGTTTAGTGCAACAATTTCAGGATGTTCGGCAAGGAGATCGAGAATCTGATCGAGTGAAAAGACAGCACCCGGTTTATGGAGATGTGCAAAAACCGCTTTGAAGAATTCTAAATCCTCTGGATAGTCCAAAGTCATGCGAAGCGTGGGTTGCTTGTGTCGAGGATTCGTAATCTCGAGGTCCACAACGTTAAAGAGATCCGTATCAGTAAAATACCGACTCCACACCTCCGTATTCTTGTCGTCTTTAATTTCGACCACGCGGCGGAACGCGGTCGGCTTGACCCCATAGCTGTAGGCGCCGTGTGGTAACTCGAGGGCGCGGATTAGGTCGGCATCAGTTTCCTCGTACGTTTTTACGATTGCATCCGCATACTTGGGATCGGAAAAGGGGCAGTCGGCTGTAATGCTCAAGAGGTAATCCAATCTGAAAAGATCTGCGGCGTCGGATAATCGTTTGACAACATCGTCTTCATCTCCTCGAAAGCACGAGATGCCTTCCGACGCTGCCAACTCTTCGAGTCGGTCGTCCTGAGTATTTGTTGACGTGCAGACGATGATCTCATCGACGCGTTTGGCTAATTTCAGGCGGTCGATCATGTGACTAAAGATCGGTCGACCTTCAACTTCACGCAGCAATTTTTCAGGGAGGCGCGTGGATTTTAGCCGAGCGGTGATTAGGAAACCGGTCTTCAATTGACGTCGTCTCCACTGATGACGTGGTATGCAGGAATCGCGGTGCGGGTGGTTCGTCCAACTATTGATGATGCGTGGTCAGGTGGCAAACCGAGCTTATCCCCGCGCATGTAACTAAGATCCTCTAAGGTAAGGATATGATTTGCCGGCAGGTCCTTTGCAGCTACAAGGCTCTTCTTCGAATACTTCCGATACTTCTCTTCCTGAGGAGAAAAAGAACGCGGTTTGGCTGAACCACGCGCCAGCTCCAGTTCACGCACCATCGCGACGAATCGAACGAACTCGTCCGGGTTCAGGGCGGCTTCGTGATCGATGCCTTTGTATGAACGGTCGTGCGTTATGTGCTTCTCAAGAATGTCGATTCCCATCCCGACTGCAGCAGCGGGTAACCAAAAAGCTGAGTCCGAATCTCCGGCACTGTGATCCTGATATCCAATTGGAAGTTCAAACAGCGATTTTAGTTTCGCCATGTAGTCGAGATTTATCGCATCAGTTGGTGTAGGAAAACCTTGATATCCATACATCAACCAAAGTGAATCATTCCCAACGCTCCGTATCCAGTCTACAGCGGTCTGAATCTCAACGATGGTAGACGCGCCAACACTGAGGTCGATGCGCTTACCAGTTTCAGCGACATAGTTGATCAAGAATGGATTCGAAAGATCTGCTGAGTGGATCTTGTAAGCATCAACTTGTAGGTCCTCACACAAATCTACGCTACTAACTTCGTAAACACAGGAAATGATCTGCATTTGCGGGTATCGCTCGCGCGTATAGCTTGTAAGCTCCGTCCAGACCGTGGGAGACATCTCGATCCGCTCTAACATGGCGTAGTCTGGATGGTGTGGGACGACCATCCGCTTCAAATTCCAAATCTGGAATTGAATTGCATCAGCACCAGCTGCGCCAGCGCCGTCAATTATCTTCTTCGCCAACGTGGGGTCGCCCTCATGAGAACAAGCCATTTCAGCGATAATGTAGATTGATGGTGGCATTGCCGTTAAAAGTTGTCAGAGAAGACTGCTTGTGATTGTCGGTTCCGCTGTTTCTTTGCTGCCCATTAATGCACTGATGTGTTGATTGAGGGCTTTTGCCAATATTTGATGACCTGCCTCATTCAGATGAACTCCGTCGATGGTAAACGCATCTGAGCCGCCGTGCTCTGAGATCAATCGATTGAGATCGACAAGCGTCACCCGAGGTTGAGTCGATTGACGTTCCAAAACCTCATTGTAGAGCTGCACATTCCGTTGAAAACCTGGCGACCTATACTCCATCGCATCTGGAGGTGCGACTATATTCACATAGACCAGCGAGAGTAGGTTCGACTGCTTCGCCTTCTCATTGACCTCTTCGACGTGGCGCTGAAAACGCGCGAGAGGTACATAGACCCTTGGTCTATTTTGAATGATCCATCTTCGATGATTATGAGTAAACTTGAGAATCGGATCTCTAATCCACTTAGGACGATTACTAAGAAAACGGTTTTCGCGTCTCAAGAAAACTCGTGGCGCGCAGTCAACAATACCTACGTGAACTATAACAACGTCAGCCGTCCGCAGCGCTACTTGCTCGTGCCAATCCGTGAGCACAGCTTCAACAGTCCGAAGCCGCATGCCGCGTTCGATGATTAGCGGAGTGCTGCTACCAAATCGCTGACGAAGCGCTTCATGCAGCAAGAAAGGATAGGCGGCTTCGAAACATCGCTCGCCTCCAACTTCCTCTCGCGGGAGTGCCAAAGAGTCTGCAAGAATTACAACCTTCATTTCTAAACAGTCGATGTTTTCCAATCGAGGACAGGCTGAAGAATCCCACGCCGTTGAACCCCATTACGTGATCCGGGTGTTCCATTGTCCACAATGTTAAAAGTCATTGCCTCTACAGAGTCGTAAACAACGCTCTTGCTGGCGACATAAGCATCCAGAGAGTAGCGACCTGTGTTTAGCCATTCACCGGGGATGCTGACTTCAGTTTGATACTTACCAGGGGTACGGGCGCCGAGTAACTCCGGATGAGCATCAAAATCAGCGGTAGTCAAAGCGCAGGTCCCATCGCCGGTAAACAATCCTACTCCGATGCTGACACCGCTGACATTCTCGTTGACCTGGTATTCGAGCACGAAGCGAAAGTCTTCAGTGTAAGCAATCTCTGAACGCAACCGATTGTCAGTAGAGAAGAGAGCGACGCGGGTCAAAGTGATCGCCTTGTCTGGTGACGCGGCCTTTCGATATTCAGACCTGTCAGATAATCCACTACTCATATACGTCTGGACCACATTTGCAGTTGGCCCAATCTGTAGCACTTCCCCCTGGTTAAGCAGCACACATCTGCGACATAGACGACTAATCGCGCCCATGTTGTGACTAACGAACAGCACAGTGCGTCCATGCGTTGAGACGTCCTGCATTTTGTTTAGACACTTTTGTTGAAAAGCAAAATCACCAACTGCCAAAACCTCATCGACGATCAGAATTTCCGGTTCCAAGTGTGCAGCCACAGCAAAGGCAAGGCGCACATACATGCCGCTGCTGTAACGCTTGACCGGCGTATCAATAAACTTTTCCACCTCTGCGAATGCGACAATCTCATCAAACTTGTTTGCGATCTCTTTGTGACTCATACCAAGAATTGATCCGTTGAGGTAGATATTCTCGCGACCCGATAATTCCGGATGAAATCCGGTTCCGACTTCGAGAAGACTGCCGACACGACCGTACAATTCCACCCGACCCGAGGTGGGTTCAGTTATGCGCGAAAGAATTTTTAGCAGTGTTGATTTGCCGGCTCCGTTGCGACCGATAATTCCGACAACTTCCCCTGGCGCAACCTCAAAGTCCACATCTTTGAGTGCCCAAATTATCGAGTCTCCGTTCCTTCGTCGGGATCTGAACGGTTTGCGTGCAAGGTCCATCAACGTCTCACGAATTGTTACATACGCGGAGGTGGAACTTCCCAGATCATATTGCTTACTTAGGTTTGTGACTTTGATGATCGGCTGCATGAATCAAACTGTAACGTTTGCGGCTGTGAGTGATTTAACCACAATTTCCAACTGATTTGTTGATAGTTCCGGATACATGGGCAAACTTAGAATTTTACTGGCGACGCGTTCGGTCACTGGCAGACTTCCTGCTGGAATACCTAAGTATGAGTATGCCGGTAGCAGATGCAACGGCGTCGGGTAATGGATTCCCGTGGCGACACCGTCTTCCTTTAATCTAATCTGGAGGCGTTCACGATCGCTGGTTCGTACCACAAAAAGATGCCAAACAGGTTCGGCGTCGGGGTGAACTGAAACAGGTATGAGGTCAGTATCATGAAGTGCCTTAACATAGAATGCAGCATGATCTCGACGCTGTGCGTTCCAATCATCTAGTCGTCTTAACTTCACTCGTAAGATTGCGGCCTGGATACTGTCAAGTCGGCTGTTTACTCCTTCGATATCGTGACAGTACTTGGTAGTGCTGCCGTGATTGGCGATAACACGCACCCTATTTATCAACTCGGAATCATTGCTGACGATGCCGCCTGCATCACCATAAGCACCAAGATTCTTGCCAGGGTAGAAACTGAAACATGCAACATCGCCGATCGAACCTGCTCTGCTGTTTTTCCAACGTGCGCCATGTGCCTGAGCGGCATCCTCAATAACTTTTAGACCATGTCGGTGGGCAATTTCGATAATCGGATCCATCTCGCATGTCTGTCCATACAAGTGAACCGGAATAATGGCCTTGGTTTGAGAAGTTATCGCGCTCTCGATGAGCGCCGGATTCATCAACATCGTATCTTCCTTAATGTCGATGAAGACTGGTTTTGCACCAGCGAGCGTGATCGCTTCCGTTGTGGCGATAAAAGTATGGGAAACTGTTATTACTTCGTCGCCATTACCAATCCCTAACGCTCTAAGAGCGAGGTATAAGGCGTCTGTACCGTTTGCGACGCCGACGCAGTCGCTTACCTCACAGTACGCAGCAAATTCCTCTTCAAAGGCCCGCACGTCCGGACCGCCCACAAAATGGCAACTGTTAATCACGCTTTCGATTGCCTGATCAACTTCGCTTCTGATCTGTTTATATTGGTCGAATAATCCGACCAGCGGAATCTGATTCATGATCTGTCATTGTCTAAGAGTCGTACTGAGGAAATCACAACGGGCAATTGGTATGCAAATGTGCTTTGCACAAGAAGTCTCTTAGCCTGCGAACGCAGGCTGGGCAATTGTTCAGAACCTTGGCATGCGATCTTTGCTAGCTCGGATTGAATTTTTGTGCAAAGCCATGCAAATGCATTTGACGAAAGTCGCTCAGCTTTTTTGATTGGCCCAGATCACTGGGCTAGATCCTTAAACAAGCTATAGAGACCGTTTGAATAGCGGTGATAACGTCCAGTAACCAGTTCCTCGAAAACCA
>Ga0068860_100004765_pt1 | contig 13820 bp, 8 predicted proteins | sample KBSSwiS32_FD_66597 | JGI IMG/M metagenome (GOLD analysis project Ga0068860, IMG submission 66597) | Switchgrass rhizosphere microbial communities from Kellogg Biological Station, Michigan, USA - KBS Switchgrass S3-2 | ecosystem: Host-associated > Plants > Roots > Rhizosphere > Soil ... | reverse complement strand
CACGAGACCGCGCCCAGCGTGCTGTCCGCGTACGTGCCACACCCGATGAGGGCGCTGTCGCCCACACGGCCCGGCCGCTTGCCGACCATGCCGCCGGTGGACGTGCCCGCCGCCACCGTGCCGTGACGATCGAGCGCGACGGCGCCGACCGTGCCGCGACTGCCGGCGCTGGCCGTGCCCAGGCGGGCCCGCTGCCGCTCGGTGACGAGCGACGCCGGCTCGCACTGGGGCACGCCGGTGTCCCGCGCGAACGCGTGCGCGCCTTCGCCGACCATGAGCACGTGCCGCCCGTCGTCGAGCACGCGGCGCGCCAGCGTGATCGGATTCGGCGTGCGACTGATCGACGCGACGGCGCCGCAGGCCAAGCGATCCCCCTCCATGATCGAGGCGTCCATCTCGACCGTGCCGGCCTCGGTGAGCACCGAGCCGCGGCCGGCGTTGAAGCGGGGATGGTCCTCGAGCACGCGGACGGCGGCCTCGACGGCATCGAGGGCCCGTCCGTCCGCCGCCAGCACGCGCCAGCCCGCGCGAACCGCCGCCCGCACGCCGTCGCGGAGCTCCTCGAGCCCCTCGTCCGGGTTGGCGCCCGCCCCGCCGTGGACGATCAGCGTAGGGACACGGGCGACGCGATCGCGCGTTGGAGTCATGGGCACCAACGTGTCACAATCTCCATGGATTGCAAGAACGAAGCGCGCTGGACCGGCTGGCCACCCGCATCGTCCGTTGCCGCGCGTGCCCGCGGCTCGTCGCTCACCGCGAAGCGGTCGCGGTCAAGCCGCCGCCGCGCTACGCCGGCCAGCGCTACTGGGCGCGCCCGCTGCCGGGATTCGGCGATCCCCGGGCGCGGCTGCTGCTGGTCGGGCTCGCGCCCGCCGCGCACGGAGGCAATCGCACCGGCCGGATGTTCACGGGTGATCGCAGTGGCGACTGGCTCTTCGACGCGCTCCATCACGCGGGCTTCGCGAGCCAGCCGACGTCCGTGCACCGCGATGACGGCCTGCGCCTGCGCGACGCCTACATCACGGCCACCATCCGGTGCGCGCCGCCGGCCAACAAGCCGTTGCCCTCCGAGACCGAGCGCTGCGAGCCCTATCTGCTGGAAGAGCTGCGGCGCCTGGATCGCACGCGGGTCGTCGTGGCCCTCGGCCAGATCGGCTGGCGCGGATATCTACGAGCGCGCAAGCGCCTGACGCTGCCGCCGCCGAGCACGACGCCGCGCTTCGGACATGGTTCGATGACCGCGTTTGCCGACGGGGTGACGCTCCTGGCCTCCTACCATCCGAGCCAGCAGAACACCTTCACCGGCAAGCTCACACAGTCCATGCTGCGCGGGATCTTCGAGTGCGCCCGCGACCTGCTGAGCGCGCCGATCGGTGCGGCACGATGACCGACCATCCGCCGGCGACCGAGGTCAGCCGCCTGGTGGCCTGCCGCGCCTGCGGCAACCGGGTGGCGCGCACGGCCCGCCGCTGCCCGGCCTGTGGCTCGCCGGATCCCACCGCCGACAGCCCGGCCGAGCCGCGACCGCGCCAGCGACGGCCTCGCGGCGCGCCCGCGGATCGTGCCCGCCTTCTGGCGCGGCTCGTCGTCGTCGCCGCCGCGCTGGCCATCGGTGTCCTGGCGGTGCTGATCGTCGTGCTCGTCTCGGGACGACGGGCGGAGCGGCCGCCCGCGGCGGAGGTGTCGCCGCCGGTGGTCGAGACGCCCGCGGTCGTCGAGACGCCGGCCGTCGTGCTGGCCGAGCCGCCAACGCCCGAGCCGTCCCGCTCACGCGGTCGGCGCGACTGGCCGTTCTTCTTCAAGCCCGGCGACCGGCTGGCCCGGATGGGCGACGCCAAGCAACTGGGCTACATCATCAGCATGGTGAACGACCACAAGTTCGGCGATGGGACGGTCGGGCCCGCCTACATGCTGTGGACGCCCGCCGGCAAGGAGGAAGCCTTCGACGCCGACGAGCTGGAGCGCACCGCGAAGATGGAGTGATCGTCTAGTCTGGCGGTCGCTGGCGCAGCCGCTGGCGGAGCCGCTCGGCCACCTGCTCGGTCAGGCGATCGAGCACCCGATCGCCCCTGGCGAGTGGGACCACTCGCCGCGGCAATTCAGGGGACTGCCGGATCCTCGCGCAGCACGTCTCGCATGCCGACGGCCCCTGGACTGCGCAGTCCTCGTGGCAGAACCAGAGCGTTCGACAGTACACGCAGCGGTGCTGATGTTCCACGCGAGCGAGCCTAACACAACCCCGCTCACGGCCTCGCGAAACGCTAGCTCTCGTGCTCCTACGCTCGTCACGCTCGGCGGTGTCGTGGGGCTGGGTACCCAATGGGGTCTGGGGACCACGAGGATGGGGGCCGATTCGAGCCGGCCTTGGCTGGGCTCCGCCTCGAGCGGGGCGTGCGGGGATGGGCGGCGGGAACGAGTCCCCAGACCCCATTGAGTACCCAGCCCGCCGACACCGGTGAGCCGTACGGCGAAACGCCGAACACGCTAGCGGACGGGGCTCGGGTCTTGAGCGGGTGCCCTCAGAGCAACCCAAGAGCTAAGAGCATCGGGCTAGATCCGGCCGGCTTCCGGTGGGCGAGAGCTCAGCTCTAGTCGGCGAGGTCGGAGGGGAGGCGGGGGCGTTCGGCGACGGTGAGGGTGACGTCGCGGCTTTGGCCGTCGCGGACGAGGGTGATCTTCACGCGCTGGCCGGTCTTCAGGGTTTTTACTTTGGCGATGTAGTCCTGGTGGTTGCGGATAGGGGAGCCCTGGATGGCGATGACGATGTCGCCGCCGAGCAGGTACTCCTCGCCCTGGATGACGACCGAGAGGCTGCCGCCGCGGATCCCCGCCAGCTCGGCGGGGCTGCCGTCGAAGACGATCTCGACCAGATAGCCCGGCGTGACCGGCACGCGCACGACCGCGCCGAGCTTGCCATCGATCCCGCGGCCCTGCATGCCCAGCCAGGGCCGCACGATCCGTCCGTTCTCGCGAAGCTCGCGCAGGACGGACTTGGCGGCGTTGATCGGCACCGCGAAGCCGATCGACTGGGCGTCCTCGGAGATGAGCGTGTTGAGGCCGATCACCTGACCGCAACGATCCACCAGGGGACCGCCGGAGTTGCCTGGATTGATGGGCGCGTCGGTCTGGATCATCGGCTCATCGGAGATCCCGGGCAGCGTGCGGTTGAGGCCGCTCACGATCCCGCGCGTCATCGTCTGGTCGAGGCCGATGGGATTGCCGATGGCGACGACCTCGTCGCCGACCTTGATGCCCGACGAGTCGCCGAGCTTGGCGATGGGCATCGGGCCGGACGACTCCACCCGCAGCAGCGCGAGATCGAGTACCGGGTCGAGGCCCATCACCCGCGCCGTGACCTTGGCGCCGCTGTCGAGCGTTACCGACAGGGACGCCGCGCCGTCCACGACGTGGGCGTTGGTGAGGATCTGCCCGTCCTTGTCGATGATGACGCCGGAGCCCACGATCGTCTCGAATCGCCGCTGGGGCTTGGCCTTGTTGATCTTGGTGGCCTGGATCGAGACGACGGCCGGCGACACCCGCTCGAACAGCACGGCCAGCGGCTCGGTGCATGGCTGGGCTAACGCCGTGGCCGGCAGCAACGACAGGAGCAGCGCGAACCACGTCAGCCTGGCCATTGCTGCCTCTCCTCGCCTCGCAGGTTACCGCGCATCGTTCTTGTAGCGGATCTCGAGCGTCGTGCAGCCCCGCGGCACGCGGTAGGGCCCGTGCAGCATGCCGGGCGGCCGGCAGGCGTACATGCCGGCGCTGAACGTCTGGCCCAGACCGAGGTCGACCAGTTCGCCCTCCAGGATCCACACTTCCTCCCAGAAATCGTGGGCGATCGTCTCGCTCGTCTCGACGCCGGCCTCGAAGCGGAGCAGCCGCGTGACGTCACCGGTGGCGGCGTCGCGGCTCAGGATCTTCTGTCGGACCCCGGTGCCGCCGGCCCCCGCGGTGGCCGAGCCGTCGACGGGCTCCCAGGGCAGGTGATCGGGGCGAAAGAACTCGTGCTCGGGCTTGGGCACCGTCAGGCTCGCGGCATCGTCATTCGGCCACCGCCGCTGATGATCGCCCCGCGATGGCTCGCGTTCAAGCGTTGCCGCGCCCGGGCTATAATCTGGGCGTGACGCGTCACCTCCTCGCAGCGATCCTGGTGGCGATCCTCCTCGTGGCCGAGCGGCCCACGCCGGTGACCGGACAGGCGAAGGCCGCCAGCGACGCCGTGGTCGCGACCACACTCGACAATGGCCTGCGCGTGCTCTTGCTGGAGGACCATCGCAGCCCGATCGTGTCGCTGCAGGTGTGGTACCGGGTGGGCTCGCGCAACGAGCTGCGCGGCGCCACCGGCATCGCGCACTTCCTCGAGCACCTGATGTTCCGCGGCACGCCCACGTACGGCCCGGGCGTCTACGCCCGCACCGTCGAGCGCAACGGCGGACAGAACAACGCCTTCACCACCCAGGACGTGACCTCCTACTACGTCGACATCGCCGCCGACCGCCTCGATCGGATCCTCGCGCTCGAGGCCGATCGGATGTCGAACCTGGCGCTCGACCCCAAGATCATCACCTCCGAGCGCGAGGTCGTGATCGAAGAACGACGCACCCGCACCGAGGACGATCCCGGTGGTTTCCTCGGCGAGGAGGTGAGCGCGCTGGCCTTCCGGGCCCATCCTTATGGCCAGCCGATCATCGGGTGGATGGTCGATCTCACGCGGATCACGCCCGAGCAGATCGGTGCGTTCTACCGGACCTATTACAGCCCGGGCAATGCCATCCTCGTCGCCGTCGGCGACTTCAAGGCGTCGGAGGCGCTGGCCAAGATCCGGGCGACCTTCGGGAAGAATCCCAAGAGTGCGGCGCCGCCGCCGGTCCTCGCGATCGAGCCGCCCCAGAATGGCGAGCGTCGGGTGCTGGTGCGCAAGGAAGCCCAGCTGCCGATCGTCTATCTCGGCTACCTCGTGCCGAACCAGAAGTCGGCGGACGCGCCGGTGCTCGAGGTGCTGTCGGTCATCCTCTCCGGTGGGCGGTCATCCCGTCTCTATCGTCACCTGGTCCACGAGCGCCAGCTGGCCCTCGAGGCCGGCGGCGACTACTCGTACTTCTCGCTCGATCCCAATCTCTTCTGGTTCTGGGCGACCCCGCTGCCGGGTCAGACGCCCGAGACGCTCGAGAAGGAGCTGCTGGGTGAGATGGAGCGGCTCAAGCGCGAGCCGGTCACCGCCGAGGAGCTCACGCGGGCCAAGAACCAGGTCGAGGCCGGCTTCGTCTTCCAGGAGGACTCGATTCACAGTCGCGCGTCCTTGCTGGCCCGCTTCGAGCTGATCGGCGGCTACGCGCTGCGGGACGGCTTTCTCGACCGGATCCGCGCGGTCACCGCCGCGGATCTGCAGCGCGTCGCCCAGCGCTACTTCGAGGACGACAAGAAGAACGTCGGCATCCTGCTGCCGAAGCCCTGAACCCGGGCCTTCTCCTCGCGCACGCGGCGCTTCAGGCCGCCCTGTTCCCGATCCCGGTCATCACGCTGTTCTGGAAGGACCAGATCGGGATGTCGCTGGCCGACATCATGATCTTGCAGGCGCTGTTCGGCGTGGCGGTGGTCGTCTTCGAGTTTCCCTCCGGCTACCTGGCCGATCGCATCGGTCGGCGCCGATCCCTTCTCATGGGCGCCAGCCTGTCGATCGTCGGCTGGCTCGCCTATACGCGCGCGGGAAGCTTTGCCTCCGTCGCGCTGGCCGAGATGCTCCTGGGGGCAGGCCACGCGTTCGTGTCGGGCGCCGACCGAGCGCTCCTGTGGACCTCCCTCGGCGAGTCGGGGCGGCACGGCGAGTACCCGCGATGGGAGGGCCGGCTGCGGGCCGCCTCGCAGACCAGCGAGGCGGTGAGCGCGGCCGCCGGGGGATGGCTCTACACGCTGGCGCCGCTCCTGCCGTTCTGGTGTCAGGTCCCGACGGCGGTGGCGGGGCTCGCGGCGGTCGTCGCGCTCCGCGAGACGCCGCGGCCACGCTCGCCCGCGGCCCCCTCGCACGTGCGACGCGCGTTGCACCTCGTGCGTTTCACACTGTGGCGCCATCGCCGCCTGCAGGCCGCGATGGCCCTCAGCGTCGCGCTCGGGCTCGCGAGCTTCGTGATGGTCTGGCTGATCCAGCCATACATGCAGCTGCGCGGCGTCCCGCCCGGATGGTTCGGTCCGATCTGGGCCGGCGCTCACGTGTGGCTGGCCGGCGTGTCGCTCGTGAGCGCCCGGGTCACGGCGGGGTTCGGCCTGCGCGCGACCCTCCTCGGGTGCTGTCTGCTCATCCCGCTGGGCTACGCCGGACTGGCGGTGAGCACCTCGGTCTGGGGCGCGGCCTTCTACCTCTGCTTCATGACGCTGCGCGGCCTGCAGGGGCCGATCCTCGCGACCCTCATGCAAGCCGACGCCCCCGACGAGGATCGCGCCGGTGTCCTTTCGCTGGTGGTCCTCCTGTTCCGGCTCGCATTCGTCGCCGCCGGGCCGCCGATCGGGGCCCTGGTCGACCGTCTCGGCGTCGAGACCGCGCTCAGCGTGCTCGCGGTGCTCTTCACCGTGGTCGCTTTCGCCGCCCTTGGCCTGTTCGTCCGGGTGCACCCCAGCGGCCGAGCTCCAGGAATCTGACGCACGCCGGTGGGCACCCTCTCGCGAAGATTGCAACGGTCGCAAGACATTGCTATTGCTACTGCACGGTAGACCTTGAAACGGGGGGATTCACGCGTCACCACGGGCTCCCATCGCCCACCCGCGCGAGTTGGCGCATGGCCGGTGGACCTCCTCGGGCGCCTCAGCTGACGCCGCACCAGCGCCGGGCTGGTCTCGCTCGGCGGGCGGGCTGGCGGTGGCTCCGCACAGGACTCCTGGTGCTTGCCATGACGAGCTGCGCCGGCGCCTCGGAGGATCCGGGACTCACGCCGGCGCTGCTGGCCAAGGCGCGAGCGCGGGGGGCCCTGGTGGTGATCGTCACGCTGCGCGTTCCCGAGGGCGCCAGCCCTGTCTCAATCGCCGCCGTGAAAGAATCGCTCCTGGCGGAGATCTCCGCGGCCCCTCATCGGGTGGTCCGAGAGCTCGCCGGGCTCCCGCAGATCGCGCTCGAAGTTTCCGAGGACGCCCTGCGCCTCCTGGGCGCGTCGCCCAGCGTCCTGCGCATCGCCGAATCGATCCCGCAGCCACCGGCGAGGTGAACTGACGTGAGGATTCGCCGTCTGTCGGCGGGCGCCCTGATCTCCCTGCTCGTGGTTTCGCTGGCCAGCCGCGGCGGTACGGCCGAGCCCCCGCTGGTTGCCGACGAGCTGCACGTCCAGGCGGCCGTTCGGGGAACCGTGCGCGTGATCGTACGGCTCAACAGCCCGTTCGTTCCCGAGGGGCTGCTCGCCTCGCCAATTCACGGGCAGGGCCAACGCCAGGCCCTCAGCGCCGCGCAGTCGACGGTGCGCCAGCACCTTCGCGGGGTGCGTCACCGGGTGGCGCGTGAGTTCGGTGGGCGCCTGCCCATGATGGCCATCGAGGCCAGCCCCGAGGCCCTGCAGATGCTCGCCAGTCTCCGGGGTGTCATCGCCGCCGTGTACGAGGATGTCCCCGTTCCGCTGGCGCTGGCCCAGAGCGTCCCGCTGATCAACGCCGATAAGGTCTGGATGGCCGGCTACGACGGCACCGGCCAGATCGTCGCGATCCTCGACACGGGCGTGCAAAAGGACCACGACTTCTTCGCGGGCGGCAAGGTCATCGCGGAGGCGTGCTTCTCGACGAACTCGTTCAGCTCGAGCACGGTGTGCCCCGACGGCGTGGAGACTTCGTTCGCGTCCGGCGCGGCGCTGCCGTGCACCGTGAACGGCTGCGAGCACGGCACCCATGTCGCGGGGATCGCCGCCGGGGCCGGCCCATCATTCTCCGGCGTCGCCAAGGGTGCGCGGATCATCGCGATCCAGGTCTACTCCCGGTTCGACAGCGATATCGACTGCGGCGGCTTCATCGGCGCCGCGCCGTGCATCAAGAGCTTCCCATCGGACCAGATCGAAGCGCTGAGTTTCGTGCACGCCCAGCGCCAGACGTTCCCCGGCCGGATCGCCGCGGTCAACATGAGCCTGGCCTTCAGCAGCTTCGCCGCGACGTGCGATGACAGCTTCTTGTCGCCGCAGAAGCTGGCCATCGACCAGCTGCGCGCGGCCGATCCAATCGACCCCACCGACCCGGGGATCGCCACGGTCATTGCCGCCGGCAACTCGGGGTTCACCGATGCGATCAGCACGCCAGCGTGCATCTCGTCGGCCATTCCCGTGGCCTCGTCGACGAAGGGCGACGCGGTCTCGGACTTCTCGAACTTCGCCTCGCCCGGGATCTTTCCGAACCTTCTGGTCGCCCCGGGCTCGAGCATCACCTCGTCGGTACCTCCCGGGCCGGCGACCTTCAGGGTGCTCAGCGGCACGTCGATGTCGGCGCCACACGTGGCGGGCGCCTTCGCGGTCCTCCGGCAAGCCTCGCCGACGGCCTCGGTGGCCGACCTCACCCAGGCGTTGAAGACGAGCGGGAAACCCATCGTTGATAGCCGGCCGGTCTGTGCCTTCGGCTGCGGGATCACGGGCTCCACCGCGTCGCGGATCGACCTGCTCGGCGCGGTGGCGCATGTGGGCCAACCCGACCTCGCGGTGCAGACGCTCACCGCGCCCGCCGCGGGCGTGCCGGGCACGAACATCAGCGTGACCACCAGCATCCGGAACATCGGCATCGGGCCGGCGGCCGCCTCGACCCTCAAGCTCTACCTGTCCACCGACAACGTCATCACCACTGGCGACACGTTCCTGGGCGCCGTCGCCTTCAATCCGCTGAACGGGGGCGTCACGAGCCCGCCGGCCACCGTCAGCGTGCCGCTGCCGTCCGGCACTGCGCCCGGCAGTTACTTCCTCGGCGCCATCGCCGATGCGGACGCGCAGCGCGACGAAAGCAGCGAGACGGACAACACGAAAGCGGTGGCCATCCAGATCATTCTGCCGGACCTCGTGGTGCCGTCGGTCACTGTCACACCGCTCGCCGGCGGGCCCGGCATGAACGTGAGCATCACGCATTCCGTGCGGAACCTTGCCGCCGTCCCGGCCAACGCGCCGGCCTCGACGTCCGGGTTCTACCTGTCACAGGATCAGAGCTTCTCCGCGGTGGTCGGTGCCCGTCTCGGGACCGTGAGCGTCCCGACTGTGGGCGCCGGCGCGACCAGCCCCGCCATCACCGCGAGCGCGGTCACTATCCCTGGTGGCACTCCGCTCGGCCGCTACTTCGTCCTGGTGCGGGCCAACGACGCGGCGGCCTTCGTCGAGGGCGCCACGGCGAACAACGTCGGTGCCTCGGCGGCGCCGATCGTGCTCGGCCCCGACCTCACCGCGACCGCGGCGTCCACGGTGACGGCGATCGCGCCGGGAGCGAACGTGAGCGTGATGTACACGCTCCGGAATCTGGGCGGGCAGGCGACGGCGAGCTTCGACGTCGCCTTCGTGCTCGTCCCGCAATCGGGCGGGCCGGAGCGGCCCATCGGCCCCGGCCGGACCGTCGCCGGGCTCGGCGCCGGGGCGATGCTCACCTTCACCAATCTCCTGTCCATCCCGCCGGACGCTCCGGCGGGCGCTTATCGGATCCGGGTGATCACCGATTCCGGCGACACGGTCCCAGAGGCCGACGAGACCAACAACACCGTTCTCACCGGTCTGCTCAACGTCGTGCAGGCCGACCTCACGGTGCCGAGCACGACGTTCGCGCCGCCGGCCACACGGCCGGGCGGCAGCGTCACGGTGACGCACGTCGTGAAGAACACCGCGCCGGTCCCCGGCCACGCCGGCCCGTCCTCCTCGCGGCTGCGGCTGTCGTCGAACCAGAGCGTCGGCGGGGCGGTGGCGGACTTCGGGCCCGTCGGCGTCCCGTCGATCGCCGCAGGGGCGATCGCGACGGTGTCGAAGCTCGTCAGCATTCCCGCCGATACGGCGCCCGGGCTCTACTACGTTCTGGCCAGCGCCGACGATGCGGGCACGATCTTCGAGATCAACGAGGGCAACAACCTGGGCGTGAGCCAGACCCGGATCATCGTTGGGCCGGACGTTCTGCCGACGGCGGCGACGACGCTGGCGGCGATCGCGCCCGGGAGGAATCTCAGCGTGAGCTACACGCTCCGGAACCAGGGTGGCGCGACAGCCGGGCCGTTCGACGTCGCGTTCGCGATCGTGCCAGTGGATGGTAGCGGCACGCCGATCGGCCCCGAGGTGCCGCTCGGGCCGCGCCGCTCGGCGGTCACGATTCCCGCCGGAGGCACGGCGGCCCTGAGCACCACGGTCGTGGTACCGAGCTTTGTCTCGGGCCCGCACCGGGTCCGGATCATCGTCGACCCGGGCGCCGTGCTGGTCGAGGCGGACACGACGAACAACACGATACTCACAGCCGGGACGCTGACCGTGGTGCGGCCGGACCTAATCGTGCCACCCTTCACGTTCTCGCCCTCGACGAGCGCGCCGGGGGACGTGGTGACGGTGCAGTACTCTGTGAAGAATCAGGCGTTGCCACCCGGCGATGCGGGTCCCTTCCTCTCCCGCCTGTTCCTGTCGCTCAACCAGATCACGGTGAGTGAGGTGAAAGACCTCGGGCTGCGTGCGGTGCCCGCGATCAAGGCGGCCTCGACCGTCTCGGTGACCCGGCTCGTGACGCTGCCGGCCGACCTGGCGCCCGGCCGCTACTACTTCGGGACGGAAGCGAACCCCGCCGGGGTTGTCCTCGAGAACAACGACGGAAACAACGTGGGGTTCAGCCAGACCCGAATCCTCGTGGGGCCGGACATCGTGCCCACGGCGGCGACGACCAGTGCGGGCGTCGCGACGGGAATGAACGCGAGCGTGAGCTACACGCTCCGGAACCAGGGCGGGCAGGTGGCCAGCAGCTTCAACGTGGCCTTCGCGCTCGTGCCGGTGAGCGCCGCCGGCGTGCCGACGGGGGCCGACATCCCGATCGGCGACGGCCGCACTGGCGTCACGCTCGCGCCGGGCGCCACGCTGTCGCTCGTCAATGTGCTCGCCATTCCCGACGTCACGACCTCGGGGCACTATCGCATCAGGATCATCGCGGATCCCGACGACCGCGTCCCGGAGGCCGACGAGACGAACAACACGTTGCTGACGGCCGGGACACTGAGCGCGGTCCGGCCGGATCTCGCCGTACAATCGGTGGCCGTCACGCCCGGCGTGGCCACCCTCGGGACGGTTCTCAGCGTGACCCACGTGCTGAAGAATCTCGCACCCGTGCCGGGGACGGCGAAACCGACCACCACGCGGCTGTTCCTCTCGACGACGCCCAGCTTGCCAGTGGAGGCGCCGCCAGGATCGCCCGTGCAACCGGCCCCGCTCACCTTCGTCGCCGCGCCCGTGCCCTCGATCCCGGGCGGCGGTGCGGCCACGGTGAAGACGCTGTTACCCGTTCCGTCCCTGGCGCCCGGCAAGTACTGGGTCGTCGCGCAGGCCAACGCGCTCGGCTCGATTGTCGAGGCGGACTCGCCAACCCAGGCCAATGACGTGGGAGCGACGTTGGCCCCGATCCTCGTCGGGCCGGACCTCGTGGTCACCGCGGCCACCGCCGCGCCGCTGGCCCTGGCCCCTGGGTTCAACGTCTCGGTGACCAGCACGGTGAAGAACCAGGGCGGCGCCGCCGCCGGGCCGTTCGACGTCGGCATCTATCTCTCGACCGACGCGGTCCTCGCCGCCGGCGATACGTTGCTCGCGACCCGTCGGGTGACTGGCGGCCTGGCTCCTGGCGCGGTTTCGTCGGCGACTACGCCGGTCACGATCCCCGCGGGCCAGCTCGCGGGGGATTACGTCCTGATCGTACGCGCCGACGTGGCGCTCACGGACGGCGAGGTCGCCGAGGCCGACGAGGCCAACAACAATCTGCCGACGCCTGCGCTCAAGGTCGTGCGTCCGGACCTCGTGATGCAGAGCGTGACCGCGACGCCGGCCGTGCTGGCCCCCGGCGCCAACGTCAGCGTGACGCAGGTCATCAAGAACATCGCGCCGCCGTCGGGGACCGCGTCGGCGACCATGTCACGCCTGTACCTGTCGGACGTGCCCTCCCCGATCGAGGCCGTCACCAAGCCGGTGATCGGCGACGTCCCGGTGCCGCCGATCGCGGGCGCGGCCATGGCCTCGATCACGCGATCCGTTCAGATCCCGCCCGGCACGGTGCCTGGGAAGTACTGGATCTACGCGCGGGCGAACACCGTGGACCCGATCGCCGAAGCTGGGGGCCCGGAGCAGATCAACAACCTCCAACGGACGGACAAACCGATCGTCGTCGGACCGGACCTGATTCTCACGGCCCTGACGGTACCGGCGCTGGCTTCGCCCAATCTGACCATCCCGATCACGACGACCGTGAAGAATCAGGGAGGCCAGGGGACGAGCGGCTCGGTCGTCAGGTTCTTCCTGTCGCTCTCCAGCGTGCTCGACGGCAGCGAGATCGCCGTGGGCGTGACCAGTACCGCGGCCCTCGCTCCCGGCGGGGCCTTCACCACGACGTCGAGGATCACGCTGCCCGCCACTACATCAGCCGGCGCCAGGTTCCTCCTGGCTCAGGCCGATAGCGGCGCCCCCGAGGCGGACCTGACGAACAACACGCTCTCTAGGAGCTTCACCGTGGACCGTCCCAATCTGGAGATCCTGTCGATCACGGCGCCCGCCGCCGTGATCCGCGGACGGGTGACCGGTGCCCCCAGCGCCTCGGTCGTGGTCAAGAACACCGGCGTCAGCCCGTCGGCGCCGTTCGACGTGCAGGTCTTCGCCAACCGCGACAACGGGACGGCGAGCGCGGCGGTCGCCGGTAGCGGCGACCTGCTCTTCACGCGGACGGTCGCGGCCCTGGCCCCGGGCGCCTCGGTCACCGTGAGCGGGCCGGTCGTCATCGAGGAGGTCGTGAGCGGGGCCGTGCGTCTGGCCGGCAACTACTTCGTGTCCGCGCTCGCGGATCCGTCCGGCGCGGCCACCGGGGATGCGTCCCTCGGCGGCAACGCGGTGACGCTGCTGAGCAAGCGGCTTGCGGTGCTTCCGGACATCGCCAGGCTGCACACCGCGACGGTGGGACTGACGCGGGATCCCGCCTGTGGCGCGACCACCCTGAACCTTCAGGGGCCGTTCAGTGTTACCAATCAGAATGTCGCCAACCCGTCGTCCTTCGCCGGCAAGGTGACGCTCGACGACGTCGGCGCAGGAGTCCACGTGGTCTATACGGTCTCGGGCACGGTGCGCGCGGTCGATGGGGGTGGCACTGCCGGGGCCATCACCTGGACGTTCACCTATTCTGGCGACGGAAGCGGGAGCGGGACCATCACCGGGGCGGCGGCTGGGCTGGAACTCGTGGGTGGCGTGATCTCGGGCCGGCGATCGGGCGTGCCGACCTGCACCTTCAGCGGCACGTTCGACGTCGCGCGCTGACCGCAGATGCTAGCCGCCGATCTCTGCCCGACGTAGACTGAGGGGCATGACGCTTCGATCGGCGGCAGCGCTCCTTGTCCTGCCGCTCCTCGTCCTCGCCGTGATGCCGATGCCGGCTGCGGCTGCGCCCCTCGCCCACCGCGAGGTCCTGCCGAATGGCATCGTGTTGCTCGTCGCCGAGCGGCCCGACGTGCCGATCGTCGTCGCCCGCGTCTTCCTGATGGCCGGCTCCGTCTTCGATCCGGCCGACAAGGGCGGGCTCGCCAATCTGACCGGCGCGCTGATGATTCGCGGCACGGCCAAGCGGACCGGCGTGCAGCTCGACGATGCGATCGAGTTCGTCGGCGGCAGCCTGGAGGC
>Ga0068860_100004761_pt1 | contig 13825 bp, 10 predicted proteins | sample KBSSwiS32_FD_66597 | JGI IMG/M metagenome (GOLD analysis project Ga0068860, IMG submission 66597) | Switchgrass rhizosphere microbial communities from Kellogg Biological Station, Michigan, USA - KBS Switchgrass S3-2 | ecosystem: Host-associated > Plants > Roots > Rhizosphere > Soil ... | reverse complement strand
CGCCGCGATCGCCGCGATGTGCGCCACGGTGAAGGACTGGGTGACCATCCACCACGGCGCCGCGCCGATCATCGAGATCACCGGCCCCGACACCGCGACGGCGATCTGGCCGATGTTCGACCTGATGGACAGCGGCGCGCACGTCCAAAGGGGCTACGGGCACCACCACGACACCTATCGGCGCGAGGACGGCGCCTGGCGCATCCAATCGATCCAGGTGACCCGGCTGAGGCTCGAGGGCGACCACCCGCTGCACGGCCCGCGCGCCGGCCGGTAGGCAGGCCGATCAGACCGCGGCGGCCCCCGCCTTGAGCGGGCGCACCACCTCTTCGACCAGCAGGCGGTGGACGGTCTTCGACTCCTCGATCTCCGCCTCCGAGGCGCCGCGCAGCGCGTCGTGCGTGCTGCTGGTGGCGATGTGCAGGCGATCGACGCCGAGGCTGACGATCTCGCGGATCTGCGCCACGCACTCCTCGGGCGGGCCCACCACGAAGTGCCGGTCGGTGAAGTCCTGCGAGAGGATGCCGGCCTGCGGCGTGTGCCCGCCGACGTGGTTGTTCATGTCGTAGGCGCTGATCACCCGGGCGATCTCGTCGCGGTCCGCGTCGCTGTAGGGGCCGGAGTAGTGGCCCAGGATCGCCGTCGCGCGCATCGAGGCGGCCTGGTGGCCGGCGCCGAGCTGGCGGGCGCGCGTACGGTCGGGGTGCGGCACGACGCTCAGGAGCGCGCCGATGTTGATCTCCTTGGGGTCGCGGCCGAACTCCTCGCAGGACCGGTGGATGAGGTCCACGGCCCAGCGGATCCGCTCCGGCGCCGCGCCGACCACCAGGGTGATCCGTTCGGCGTAGCGCGCCGCCATGCGCAGGGTCTGCGGCCCGCCCGTATGGACGTCCAGCGCCGGCTTCGGGATGTCGCGATCCAGCCACTTGAGTTCGGTCCCCGGCGGGATTTGCCCCAGGGTGATCTTGGAGATCGGCGCCGAGCCGTCGCGGATGTCCTTGGGATCGAAGGGCACCACCTCGCCCTTCAGGTAGCCCTGCAGCTTGCGGATCGAGCGCTCGTAATGCTCGAAAGAGCCCGGGGCGATGCCCAGGTGGGAGAACGGCGAGTCGCCGCGGCCGATGCCGAGGACGAAGCGGCCTTGCGACTGGTCCTGCAGCGTGGCCGCCAGGTTGGCCAGGACGGACGGGTGGCGGGTGAACACGTTGCTGACGGCCACGACCATGCGCAGCCGCCGGGTCGCCGCGAAGCCCAGCGCGATCAGCAGGAACGGGTCCTGGCACAGGCACTGGCTGTCGCCGATGCCGATGCCGTCCCAGCCCTCGGCCTCGAAGGTCCGGGACCGCTCGGCGATGTTGTGGATGTCCAGCGGGAAGACGTTCAGCCAGCACTCCGGCGCTTTCGTGCTCATCTCGTTGCTCCTAGGGAGTGCGGCCGAACGGCCGGGGGTCACCGCCCCAAGTCCTAGGTCATCGCCGTGAACGGACGAACTTCCCCTCGCGCCAAATTTTTTGGAATTCCCGCCAAATGGCGCGTCGCACCAGTGCGGCTCAGTCGCGCAACGCGCGCATGAGCGGCGCGTAGACCTCGTCCGTGGCCGGTTTCGCGCCGGGCCAGTTGTCGGTGCGCACGATGAGGTTGCAGCCGTTGTCGATCCAGTACTTGCGCCAGCGTTCCACGACGCGGTCGATGGGCCCGACCAGCCAGCATTGGTCGATATAGTCGTCCGGAACGGCGTCCTCGGCCTCGCGGATGCGGCCGGCTTGGTAGAGCTCGTGGATGCGGTCGGCGTCCGGGCCCCAGCCGCGGAAGGTCATGAGCTCGTGATGGCCGCCCTTGCCCACATGGAAGCCGGTCCACTTTGCTGTGTAGACCTTGAACTCGCGCATCGCCGCCTTGACGTCGTCGGAGACGATGACGTCGACGTGGGCCCAGATCGGAAAATCCTGGGCGCTGGTCTGGGCCGGGATCGTCCGCTTGGCGAAACCCTTGTCGATGATCGGCTGATAGAAGGCCCGCGCGCCCGGCCACCAGCCGCCGTTGGGCAACAGGCCGTCGCCGATCTCGGCCGCCAGCGTCAGCATCAGCTCGGTGCCGCCCCCGAAGATGATCGGGATGGTCGGGTCGGTCTCCAGCACGGGGCGGAGCGCCGGGTGCTTCGGCGCCTCGCCCGCCGGATGGTAGGGGATGGTGATCGCACGACCGTCGATCTCCACCAGCTCGCCGTTGAAGTACTTGCGCATCACGGTGACGTAGTCGCGCATGCGCCAGTAGGCGGGCGTCCACGCCGTCCCGTGCCACTGCTCGGTGAACATCGGATTGGAGCTGCCGACGCCGGCGATGACCTGCCGATCCGGGCACATCTGCTTCATGGTCTGGAAGGTCATGGCCAGGGTGGTGGGCGTGCGGGCGACGTTCTGGGCGATGCGAGTCCCGACGCCGAGGCGCTTGGCGAAGCCCAGGATGAAGCCCAATGGAGAGATCGCGTCCGAACCGCCCTTCTCCGCGCAGAAGGCGACGTCGTAGCCGAGATCGTCGCAAAGCGTGATGCGGTCCCGGTTGATGTCGAACCGCGCCCGCTGCCAGTCGAACTCGATGCCAATCTTCATGCCGGCTCTCCCTGAGGCCGCCCGCCGCGCCGAAGGATGACCGCGGGCGCGGCGACCTCGTCCGGATGTTCCCGGCATCGCCACGTCCGCGCAATCCGTAGTCCGCGCCAATCTTGAACGAAACTGCGCCGCAACGGCGCCTCGGCGATATGGCGCGAAATCCAGAAAACTTGGCGCGCCGACACGTCCGCGACGGCGCAAATAGGATGTATATTGCACCCTTCGCCCGGCGGGCTTGAAATCCACCCCCACGATCGCCGAGCCGAATAAAGGGCCGCTTGCCGATGAGCGTGGTGCGTAAGAGCTTCTGTCGCAACTGCGGCGCGACCTGCGGGGTCGAGTTCGAGATCGAGGACAATGTCCCGGTCACGTTGCGGGGGGACCGCGAGAACCCGGTCTCGCGCGGTTATTTCTGCATCAAGGGGATGGCGAGCCTGGAGCGGCAGCAGGGGCGCGGCCGCCTGCCGGGCTCGCAAAAGCGCGCAGGCGACAGATTCGAGCCTATCGCCATGGCGAGCGCGCTCGACGAGATCGCCGCCAAGCTGAAGGACCTGGTGAGCCGCCACGGCCCGTCCTCGGTCGGGCTGTGGTTCGGGACGGGCGCATTTTCCTCGTCGCTGGCCATTTCGGTCGGCAAGGGGTTCGCCAATTCGCTGGGCACGCCGCAGATCTACACCACCCAGACCATCGACCAGTCGCCGAAGGCGATCACCGCGCTGCGCATGGGCGCGTTCAAGTCGGGCAAGCAGAACATCGCCGGCTCGGATGTCTGGCTCCTGAGCGCGGTCAATCCCATCGCCTCCCACCAGGGGGGCTGGGGAAGCCACACGATGTACGCGCCAGGCGCCGCGCTGCGCGCCGAAAAGCGGCGGGGCCTCAAGCTCATCGTCATCGATCCGCGCCTGACCGAGACCGCGCGGCTGGCGGACATCCACCTGCGCCCGAAGCCCGGCCAGGACGTGGCGGTCAACGCGGCGCTGTTGAACGTGATCCTGAGCGAGGGCCTGCACGACCCGGCGTTCTGCGACCGCTATGTCGAGAACCTGGATCGCCTGCGCGGGGCCGTCGCGCGCTACACGCCCGAGTACGCCGAGGCGGAATCCGGCGTGCCGGCCGACGAGCTGCGCGCGGCGGCCCGGCTGTTCGGCGGGGCGCGGCGGGGCGCGACCAGCAGCGGCACGGGCTCGAACATGGCGCCCTTCGCCAACCTGGCGGACCATCTGCTGGAATGCCTGAACGTCGTCTGCGGCCGCTATCGCCGGACGGGCGAGCCGATCGTCAACCCGAGCATCCTGTCGGCGGGGGCGGTCAGCGAGGGCGTCTATCCGCCCTACCCGATCTGGGACCACTCGCCGAAGATGGCGAGCCATCCGGAAGCCGGGTGGGCCTGTCCCACCGAATACCCCGCCAACCTGCTGGCCGACGAGATCCGCCATCCGGACGGTCTGAAGGCGCTGATCGTGGTGGCCGGCAATCCGCTGATGGCGATCCCCGACCATGCGGCGGTGAAGGCGGCGTTCGAAGAGATCGAGCTCTTGGTGACGCTCGACGTGCGGATGAGCGAGACGGCGCAGATGTCCGACTATGTGCTGGCCTGCAAGACGCCCTACGAGCGCGCCGACCTGGCGCTGATGACCGACGGCAATTCGCCGTTCCCCGCCGCCCAGTACACCGAGCCGGTGTTCGAGGCGCCGGGCGATGCAATCGAGGAATGGCGGGTGCTGCACGGGCTCGCCAGGCGGATGGGCTTTCCGATCACCTGGGAGTTCTCCAACTACGGCTCCGCGCCGACCGGCCGGCAGATGGTGCTGGGGCTGGAGGACGAGCCCCACAGCGACGAGCTGTTCGACTTCATCTGCAACCACCCCTCCGTTCCCTTCGAGAGGCTCAAGGCCAATGCGGCTTCGGTGGGCCTGGCGCCGGCGGACATCGAACCGGCGGTGGTGCTGGCCGCCGACCCGGCCGATCCGTCCCGGCTGGACGTCCTGCCGGACGAACTGCAGGCCGAGTTGGACGACTGCTTCGCCTCCCACCAGCGCCAGCAGCTCTCCGACGGCCAGCTGCTGCTGCATTCGCGGCGCCTTCTCGAGGCGTTGAACTCCAACTACCTCGACAGCGAGGTCATCGGCCGCCGCCACCCGGTCAACACCTTGCGGATCCATCCGGACGACCTGGCGGCGCGGGGACTTCGGGACGGCGACGGCGTCGAGGTGGATTCCGGCCACGGCATGCTGTCGACCCTGGCCGAGGCCGACCCGACGCAACGGCTGGGCACGGTGTCGATGCACCACGCCTGGGGCGCGGGGCCCGACAACGTTCCGGTCTCGGTGCTGATCGACAAGGACGCCATGCAAGAGGCGCACAATTTCGTCCCGCGGATGAGCGCCATCCCGGTGACCGTGCGGCGCGCCGCTTGACCGGCAACGCCGCCCTGACCTGGCTGATGTCGGCCGTGGCCGGTCTCGCCGCAGGGGCGTCGACGGCGTTCGCCGCCGGCGCGGATATCGGCGTTCCCAACTCCGAAGACCTGGCGCCGAGTGCGGACGGCCGCTGGGTGTTCGCCGGCAGCATGCCGGGCGGGCCGGTGACGGCGGGGTCGCTGTCGGTGATCGACGCCCGCAGCGGCAAGGTCCGCAGGCTCTATCCGGACGCCGCGGCGACGGGCCGGTCCACGGTGGACGGCTGCCCCGCCGAGACGCGCTCGTTCGCGCCTCACGGCCTGGCGCTGTCGCCGGCCGGCGACCGGCTCTACGTCGTGAACCACGGCGGCCGTGAATCGATCGAGATGTTCCAGGTCGTCGCGGGGCCCTCGCCATCGCTGCGCTGGATCGGCTGCGTGGTGGGGCCGGCCGGGCTGGACCTGAACTCGGTGGCGGCGACCCGGGACGGGACACTGTTCGTCACGGCCATCAAGCTGCCGGCCGATCTCCAGGACTTCCCGACCACCCCGGGAAAGGTCCTGACGTGGCGGGCGGCGAGCGGATGGCGGGAGGTGGCGGGCGGCGAGGTGATCACGCCCAACGGGATTCTCGCCACCCCGGACGGCGCCACGCTCTATGTGGACTCCTATGCGCCCGGGGAGGTCATAGAGCTGACCCTTGGCCCCTCGGGCGCAGCGCGACGGACGGTGAAGCTCGGCTTCATGACGGACAACGTCCGCTGGGGCCGCCGCGGGATGCTGACCGTCGCAGGCCAGCGCGCGCCGTTCATGGACATCGCCCGTTGCTACCAGTCGAAGGCCAGCGTCTGCGACATCGCCTCCGCCATGGCCGAGATCGACCGGGCGAACTTTTCGGTGCGCTGCCAGCGTCCGGCGGACCTGTCGTTCGCCACCACCGCCGTCCCGGTCGGGGCGGAGATCTGGCTGAGCTCGCTGCGCGGCGACGCGATCCGCCGGCTCGGCGGCGACGCCTTCGCGAAGGCGACCTGCGAGTAGCCGCGGGCCTCCTGCCCACGACATGCGCCAAGCTACAATGGCGCATATCCATGAAAATCTGGCGCGGCGCCTAATATGCGATGCGGCTGATGTGCCTTAGGCCTCCCTGGGGCGGGAGCAAGACCAAGCCGCATGGGGATGCGGACGTCTTCGGGAAGACGTGGCCTGCGCCGCCGCAAAAGAACGCCAGCCAAGGCATGGGGAGACGAAACAATGAGCTTTAAGGCCGCGCTGTACTGCAGCGCCATCGCGCTTGCAGGATGGATGAACACCTCGACCGCGCATGCCGCGGCGCCGGCGGCGGCCGAGCCCGACGCGGGGTCGGCGGTCCAAGAGATCGTCGTCACGGCGCGGAAGCGGGCGGAAACCCTGCAGACCATCCCGCAGTCGATCTCGGCGCTGACCGGCGAGCAGCTCCAGAAACTGGGCATGCGCGACCCAAGGGACCTCCAGCGGGTCGTGCCCGGCCTGGTCATTCCCCCCAGCCCCCAGACCACCACGGGCATGAAGATCAGCATCCGTGGCCAATTCTCCTCGGACTACCTGCTGACCGTCAGCCAGCCGGTGGGCCTTTACGAAGACAGCGTCAACATCCCCCACCCGGCCGGGACCGACCTTGCGTTGTTCGACCTGGAACGGGTCGAGGTGCTGAGGGGCCCGCAGGGCACGCTCTACGGCCGCAACACGACCGGCGGCGCTATCAACCTCATCAGCCGCGGCCCCGACTACGACGGCTACCACGGCTACGCCCTGGGCGAGGTCGGCAACTTCGACGACCGCAAGATCGCCGGCGCGGTGAACCTGCCAATCGTCGACGGCGTCCTGTCCGTGCGACTGGCGGGCCAGCACTGGGAGCGGAAGGGCTTCGGCAAGTCGCTGCTGACCGGCCAGCGGCTCGGCGACAGCAAAGACGACGACGTCATGCGCGCCACCGTGCGGTTCGACCCTGCGGCGAACTTCACCAGCCGGCTGGCGGTGGAGCATTTCCGCGCCCATCGCACCGGGCCGCTCTACCAGACGCGCCAGTTGCTGACGCCGGCCGTCGCCGACGCCGAATGGGTGCTGGAGGGCCGCCGCGGCGGGATTCCGCCTTCCCAGATCGTCGGCCACTACCCCGACCTTTTGACCAACTATTCGCCCACCAAGGACTTCGACCGGGTGAAGGGCTGGCACGTCGCCTGGGATTCCACCTGGAAGATCACCGACAAGGTCGAGCTGCGCTCGATCACCGGCCTGCACCAGTTCACCGACTTCCAGGGCGTCGACCTGGGCGGCGCGGCGGCCCAAAACTTCGGGGAGGGCCTGGGCGTCGGCGGCAAGCCGTATTTCGTGGGAACCGAGACCCTGCCATTGGAGCCGGACCAGAAGTCCCGCCAGTGGTCGCAGGAGTTCGACCTTTCGGGACAGGCCTTCGACGATCGCTTCAACTGGCTCTTGGGGGCGTTCTACAGCCACGACCGCGGGCAGGAGAACCAGACGGCGTCGGTCTACCCGTCGTTCCTGAACGCCGTGGGGTTCACCCCGTTCTCGGTCGACTTCTACGATCCGCGGGCGACCACCAAGACCTGGGGCGTGTTCACCCAGGACGAGTTCAAGATCAACGACGTGTTCAGCGTCACGGCGGGCTACCGCTACACCGAGGAGACGCTGACGAGCGAAAGCTCGTTCATGCTGCACCTCCTGGCGCCCAACCTGTTCGTCTGCCAGGCCGGGCCCAACCGGAACCTGGCGAGACCCAGCCGGTCGGATTGCATCGTGCCGGAAACCGCCAAGGCGAGCGGCTCGTCCTACCTCTTGAGCTTCAACGCCCAGGTCACGCCGCACACCCTGATCTATGGGCGGACCGCCAAGGGCTTCCGCGGCGGCGCGCTGCAGGAACGCGCGCCCGGCACGCCCCCGGCGCGGCCGGAGACCGCCACCGATTATGAAATCGGCCTGAAGGCGGACTTCGCCGACGGCCGGGTCAGGACCAACCTCGCGGCCTATCGGACGAACTACAAGAACAAGCAGGAGCAGGCGATCGTCTCCCTGCCCTCCGGCGCCATCTTCACGCCGATCGTCAACGCCGCCACCGCCAGGATCCAGGGCGTGGAGGCCGAGCTCACCGCCATCCCGGCCACCGGCCTGACGCTGAACTCCAGCATCACCTACCAGAAGGGCGAATACACCAAGTATCCCAACGCCTTGGCGCCCTGGGGGGCGGTCATTCCAGACGCGGGTGGAACCAGATTCTCCAATCCGGCCTGGGTGATCAACCTGCAGGGCAGCTACACCCATCCCGTGGGCCCGGGCGACCTGGGCGCGACCCTCAACTACTCTTGGACCAGCAAGGTCCCCACCACCTTGCTCAACAACGACCCCAGCCTCTCCAAGGCGGTCCAGCGCGACTGGCGCACCTCCGTCGGCCTGCTCAACGCCACCCTGGACTACAAGCTGCCGGAGCATGGCCTGACCTTCAGCGCCTTCGCCACCAACCTCGCGAACAAGCACTATCAGCGCTACGCCCTGACCTTCGCCGCCCCGGCCGCCACCGCCTACGGCTACACCGGCATCTCCCTGGCCCCGCGCATGTACGGCGTCAGCATCCGCAAGTCCTTCGGGAACGGGGAGTAGAACGCCCGCTCAGGTATCCTCACCACGATGTGATCGTCGGTGGGAAAAGAGCGTGTTCGAGGCGTTGACAGGGGCGGCTCCCAGGAGGAGCATCGTTCTTGCCTGAAGGGTTCGCCCGGAAAGGCCATGGTAAGGGAAAAGCCGAAAGGCCGGAACCGAACCACGGGAGGCCCCGCCGAAAGACGGGGCCTTTCTCGTTTCTGGGGCCCCTCACACCGGCTGGGGCACGCCGTAGACGGGCAGGCGCTTTTCCATGAAGGCGTTGCGGCCCTCGGCCCATTCCTCGGTATGGGCGCACAGGCGCTGGTTGCGGTTCTCGATGGCCATTGCGCCCTGCAGGCTGCCGGCGTCGATCGACGCCCACAGGCCTTCTTTGGTCAGCCGCAGGCCGAGCGGCGATGCGAACAGCATGTCGTCGATCAGCGGCTGGGCCGCCGCCTCCAGCTCCGCGTCGGGCACCACCTGGGAGACCAGGCCCATGGCGAGCGCGCGCGGCGCCTCGATGAACCGGCCGGTGAGCATCAGCTCGGCGGCCAGGGAGGCGCCGATCAGCCGCGGCAGGAAGTAGCTCACTCCCATGTCGCAGGCCGACAGCCCCACCCGGATGAAGGCCGCGTTCATCCGCGCGCTTTCGCCGGCGATGCGGATGTCGGAGGCCAGCGCGAAGGCGAACCCGCCGCCGCAGGCCGGGCCGTGCACCAGGGCGATGATCGGCTGCGGGCAGCGCCGCATCTTGACGTAGATGTCGGCGATGGCCCCCTGCACCGCGTAACCGCCGCCGAACGGATAGCCGCGCGCCCCGCTCGCCTCGGCGTCGGGCTGCTTCAGGTCGGCGCCGGCGCAGAAGGCGCGGCCCGCGCCGCGCATCACCACGACGCGCACTTCGGGCGTGTTGAACAGGCGGTCGAAGTAGCCGCCAAGCTCCTCGGTCATCTTCGCATTGATGGCGTTCAGCGACGACGGCCGGTTCAGGGTGAGCCAGTCCACCTCGCCGCGATGTTCAATGCTGATCGTTTCGAGTTGCGTGACCTGACCCAACGTTTCCTCCTGCTCCGGCGGAATGCCGGTTTAGGCGGCATGATCCGTCCGTCGCGACGGCTTTGGCAATCTTCTGCGGACCAGGCGGCGCTTCGCCGCGCACGCGACAAAATTACAGGCGACAAGGACTTTGGCGCAGTCGGCGGCGAGGTGATTTTTTGCGGACAGTGGCGGTCATCGCCCTGAAGGGGGGCTCCGGGAAGACCACGGTGGCGACGCATCTTGCGCTGGCCGCGCACCTGCGCGGCGTCGACGCCCTCCTGGTCGACATCGATCCACAGCATTCCGCGCGGGACGTGCTGAGCGCGCGGGACGAGGACGGTCCCACCTGCGCGACGTCGTCGGGCTCCACGCTGCTGGCGGCGCAGTTCGCGGCGGTGGGCGTGCACAAGGAGCTGATGATCGTCGACACGGCGGCCGGCGCCGTCGAGCACGTCAGCGAAGCCATCGTCCTGGCCGACCTGGCGGTCATGGTCGTGCGCCCCACGCTGATCGACATCGCGGGCCTGGCGCGCACCTTCTCCATCGTGCGCCGGCTGGGCAAGCCCGCGACCGTGGTGGTGAACCAGGCCCCGGTCCCGCGGGAGAACGTCGAGGCGCCGCTGGTCAAGCGGGCGCTGCGGGCGCTGGAGTACATGCAGGCGCCGGTGGCGCCGGTGATCCTGCGGTCGAGGTCGATCTACCAGACCGCGCTGGAGCGGGGGCGCTCGGCGGAAGAAATGACCGACCGGGCCGCCGCCAGCGAGGTCGCGGCCCTCTGGGATTTCATCGCCGCCAGGATCGCGACCAGCCGGGAGGACGCCGCGGCGACCGGATAGCGGTTGCGGCTAGGCTGGGATCCAGCCGCGCGGCCACTTCCAGCCGAGGGGGCGCACCTCGCCGGGCTTCAACGCCTGGCCCTTCAAGGTCTGGGGCGACAGCTCGGCGACCACATGGACCGGCTCCAGGCCGCCGACCGGGCTTGCGGCGACGCGGCCGATCAGCATCGCCTTGTCGATCGCCGTCCATTCCGCCTTGGCGCGATCCCCCTGGCCGACGGCGAAGAAGTGCCGCAGGGCCGCGGCCTCGCCGGGCAGCTCCACCATGACCCCGATCATCCAGCCGCCCGCCATGGCAGCGGGCTAGCACGCCGGCGCGGCAGCCGTCGAGGCCGTCAGGAGGCCGGATCGGCGCGGCGCAGGACGACGCCGGCCGCGCCGTGGTCGGCGCGGACGCCGGCGAAGGCCTCCAGCCGGCGCAGGACCGCGGCCTTGTCGTCCAGGGCGAGCACGCCGGTGAAGCGGATGCGGCCGGTGGCGGGGTCGGCCGGCCTCACCGGGACGCCGAGGCTGCGGGAGAGGTCCGCCGCCACCTCGCTCAAGGGCGCGTCGGCGTAGACAAGCTGGCCGTTCATCCAGGCGAAGGCCGCGTCCGGGGCCGTGGTGGTGAGGACGGCCGGCGTCCCCGCGCGGTGGGTCAACCGCTGGCCGGCGGCGACCCGGGTGGGGGCGGCGTCCGGGACGCCCCTTGGGCGGACTTCGACCACGCCGCGGCTGACGGTCAGGGCGAAGGCGCCGTCGCGCTGGCGCAGGTTGAACTGGGTTCCCACGACTCGGACCTCGCGCTGGCCGGCGGAGATCAGAAACGGCCGGGCGGGATCGTGGGTGACGTCGAAGACGGCCTCGCCGTCCTCCATCGCCACGCGCCGCTCGTGGCGCGGGAAGCTGACGTCGATCCGCGAGCTGGCGTTCAGCCAGACATGGGTGCCGTCCGCCAGGGTCAGGTCGCGGGTCTGGCCCGGCGCGGTCGCGTAGCTGGTGATCGGCGCGCCCGGCCAAAGCCCGGGCGCCACGACCGCCACGGCGAGGCCGGCGGCAAGCGCCGCGCCGCCGATGGCCCAGGCCCGGCGGGAGACGAGGGGTCGGGCTTGTCGCCGCACCCGGCGGGCGTCCAGCGAGACGGGCGCGTCCAGGGCTGCGGCGATGGGGCCGGCGGCCTCGTCCAGCTCCAGCCAAAGATGTTCGAGGCGTTCGTAGGCCGCGGCGTGCTCCGGCGCGGAAGCGAGCCAGGCCTCGAACGCCAGCCAGTCGTCAGCGCTCGCCGCGTCGTCCTGCAGGCGCACGAACCATTGCGCGGCGGCGTCGGCAGCCGGCGTCGGTCCTTCCTGAGCGTCCAAGCGGGTCATCGACCGGCGATCCTAAGCGCAAAATGCGCGGCAAGCCCCGAACAGATGACGCCGCCGCGGGGCGAACGCCTCCAAACCTGTCGCAACGGCCTCATCCAAGGCGCTCCGACAATCGCTTGAGGACCGCCATGCAGTGCTTTTCGACGGCGCTGCGCGAAATGCCCAATGCCTCGGCGACCTGGGCGTGGCTCAGGCCGTCGAACTTGTGCATGCGGAACACGCGCTGCGTCTGTTCGGGCAGCTCGCGCAGCACGGCGACGATGGCCTCCAGCCGCTGGCGGGCGGCGACGGCGTCGTCGGCGCGGGGCTCCTCCGACAGCTCGTCGGTCCCGGCCACCGTCCGGTGCGCGTCGCGCCAGTCGTGGTCGCGGGCGGCGGCTCGCCGCTCGCTGCGTAGGCGGTCGAGCATCAGGTTGGACCCCAGCCGGTAGAGGTAGCCCGCGGCGTTGCGCACATCGACGCCGGGATCGACCGTCGCCAGCCGCACGTAGATGTCCTGGACCAGGTCCTCGGCCGCCGCGGCGGACTTCAAGCGCAGGGTGAAGAACCGGACAAGGTCCGCCCGACGTTCGAGATAGGCCGCAAGCAGGGCGGAGCGGGCGTCCGTCATCGCCCAACGTTCAATTAGAAGCTGCGGCGCAAGGCAAGCCCGAACGTCCGCGGCGGCAGCGGCGTCGCCTGGCGGGCGCGGGCGCGGCTGAAGGGATTGCCGAAGGCGAAGGTGTCGCCGGCCTCGTCGGTGACATTGGCGACGTAGGCCTGGGCCTGCCAGTCGGCGCCGCGCAGCGTGGCCGAGATGCGACCCTGTGCGTAGTCGCCCATGGCGGTGGCCGTGCCCCCGTCGAAGGTCAGGTACGAGCGGCCGACATAGGACGCCTGAACCGCGACTTCCGCCTGGACGCCCTCGAAGGGCCGCCAGCCGTAGCTGACATCGAACGCGCCGGTGGTCTTGGCGACCCCGGGCAGGCCGATGTCCACGCGCGCCGGGAACAGGTCGGTGGTGCGGGTGAGCTCCGGCTCGTTGAGCAGGCCGTTGAGCCGCAGGCGCCAGTGGTCGTCCGGCCGCCAGAGCGCCTCGAACTCGAGGCCGGTGTTGGACCCATCGCCGATGTTGAGCGTCACGGGCAGGCCCGAGACGCGGAACTGGTCGGTCTGCACGTTCCGCCAGACGGCCCGGAACACGGCGGCGCGCAGGGTCGCCGCACCGCCCAGCAGCGTCGCCTCCCCGCCGGCCTCGTAGCTGCGCAGCCGATCGGGCCGAAAGCCCGGTACGGCCGGCCCGGTGTTCATGCCGTCCGCCGCCGCCGGCACGTTGAAGCCGCCGGCGCGATAGCCGTCCTGGATCTGCGCATAGGCCACCACGTCGGGCGCGAAGGCGTAGCTGAGGCGCGCCTTGGGGGTGAAGCCTTGGTCGGTGAGGCGCGAGTCGACGTCGCCAATCGGCGTCCTGGCGAGCCCGAACCGCCCGGAATCGGCCCTCACGCGGGTGGCGAACAGGCGTCCGCCCAGCGTCGCGGTCAGGCGCGCGGTCAGGTCGTAGGTGAGCTCGCCGAAGACCGCGGCCTCGGCCAGGCGGTCGCGGCGCTGGAAAGCCGAGCGGACGGAGCCGCCCGAGAGGGAGGCGTCGAGAATCCCGTCGGTGGTCTCACGGTTGAAGGAGCCGAAGACCCCCGCCAGCCACCGGAAGCGTGTGGCGTTGGCCGACGACGCCACCGCCTCGGCGACCCACAGCTCGACCTCCTGGTGTTGGTCGAACGCGGCGACCTGCGACGGCGCTAGATCGAAGGCGCCGGTGGCGTCGTAACGGTTCGACAGGTCGTGGTCGATGTAGGCGGCGGACACGCGGATCTCGGCCGCGGAACCGGTATGCGACAGCGTCCCGCCGATCAGGGTGAAGTTGTTGTCGTGCGGCTCCAGGATGGCCGCGTCGCGGTTGAACCGGTTGCTGCCTTTCACGTACTGGCT
>Ga0068860_100004758_pt1 | contig 13830 bp, 10 predicted proteins | sample KBSSwiS32_FD_66597 | JGI IMG/M metagenome (GOLD analysis project Ga0068860, IMG submission 66597) | Switchgrass rhizosphere microbial communities from Kellogg Biological Station, Michigan, USA - KBS Switchgrass S3-2 | ecosystem: Host-associated > Plants > Roots > Rhizosphere > Soil ... | reverse complement strand
AAGTCGTTCATCCTCCAGGGCTTCGGCAACGTGGGCTCCAACGCCGCGGAGATCCTCACCGGCATGGGCGCGCGCCTTCTGGCGGTGAACGACGCGGACGGCACCATCTACAACGGCGACGGCATCGACGTGCCGGCGCTGCTCAAGTACGTCTACGAGAACCCCGGCAACCTCAAGAAGAGCGTGCTGGGGTTCCCGGGCGCCCAGAAGATCGAGAAGAAGGACCTCTGGGAGGTGCAGGCGGACATGCTGGTCCCCGCCGCGCTGGGCGGCGAGATCACCGGCGAGATCGCCGAGAAGCTCAAGGTGAAGCTGATCGCCGAGGGCGCCAACGGCCCCACCACCCCGGAGGCCGACCGCGTCCTCCAGCGCCGCGCGATCGACATGATCCCGGACATCATCGCCAACGCGGGCGGCGTCACCGTCTCCTACTACGAGTGGATCCAGAACAAGCGCATGGAGGGCTGGACCGAGGCGGACGTGAACTCCAAGCTCGAGCTGGCGATGAAGCGGAACTACCGCATCATCCGCGACATCTCCAAGAACACCGGGCGGCGCACGGACATGCACGACTCCCGGCGCTTCGTGGTGGGCAAGGAGGTCAGCACCCGCGAAGCCGCCATGGTGCTCGCCCTCAAGCGGATCGAGGCGCACTACCTGCTGGAGGGCTTCTCCCAGTAGCGGGAGCCCCGCGGGTTCAGTGCAGCACGCGCTCCCGCGCCACCAGCAGCGCGGGGGCGTCCTCCTTGGTCTCGTAGGCCACGATCCGCAACCCCACGCCGCGCGTGTGCCCGGTGTCGCCGCCCTTCTTCCCGAAGCTGAGCGCCACCTGGTAGCGGACCTCGCACAGGCAGGTCATCTCCGTGCCGTCCTCGCCGGCGAAGGTCACCTTGATCCGCCCGCCCAGAGGCACCGACTCCGACACCTCGACGAAGAGCCCGCGGGCGGAGATGTTCCGCCCCACCCCTCGCATCACCCCGTCCTCGGTCGTGATGTAGACGGTGAAGACCTTGTCGAATCGCAGGTGATGGCGCCGATCGCTCACGCAACGCCTCCGGGGGAGTGCCGGGTGGGGAGAGCGCAAAGCCTACATGGTGCGTTGATGTAGTCCAAAAATCTACCCCACCCCACCCTCACATCTCTGCCAGCATTCGCGGCTTTCCCCCCAACTCCAGGAGGTCCCCCCTTGCACCGCCTCGCTGCCGTCGTGCTCGCCGTTGCCGCCGCCACCGCCGCCGCCGAGGACGATCCGGTGTTCGAGAAGGCGAAGAGCGGCGCCAGCCCCACCGACGGCCTCTCCACGTTCCTGGGCAAGTTCGTGGGCAGCTGCACGAAGGAGTCGGGCCCGCAGTGCGCGAAGGCGGCGGACGAGTACCGGCGCCAGACCAAGGGCAAGAAGCTCTACCTGTCCATCGACGACGCCACGCCGGTGGTGGCCATCGGCGGCAAGGGCGACGGCGGCGAGGTGGTGCTCAACGTCACCCCGTTCTTCGCCGGCGGCGAGTACGCGCTCACCTCGGGCGCGCCCAGCCGCACGGACGCCTCGGGCAACCCGGTGATGCCGCTGATCCGCGTCAAGGGGACCGCCCCGGACGGCGACGTGGATCGCCTGGCGCGGATGCTGGCCGCGCACCAGGTCAAGATCGAGGTCGTGTTCCAGCCCGAGAGCACCTGGACCCTGGCCAAGAAGGGCGGCGACAACATCCAGGGCGTGAAGGCCAAGCTGGTGGCCCTGCGGATCTCCATGGCCCGGACCGGCGACACCGTGGGGGTCTGGACCGGCCGGTAGGGCGCGCTACGCTGCCGCGCGTCCATGGCCGAGGCGCCCAGGTGGTTCGAGGACGCGCTGCGCGCGCCGCGCGAGTCGCGGGAGGTGGCGGTCGACGGCTGCCGCATCCACTACCTCCGCTGGGGTGAGCCGAAGCTGCCGGGGCTGGTGCTCGTCCACGGCGGCGGCGCCCACGCCGAGTGGTGGTCCTTCCTCGCGCCGCTGTTGACGCGCGGCTACCACGTGGCGGCGCTGGACCTCTCCGGCCACGGCGACAGCGACCACCGCCCGGAGTACCTCCCGGGGCACTGGGCCAAGGAGGTCCTCGCGGTGGCCCAGCACGCGGGGATGACCTCGCCGCCGGTGGTGGTGGGCCACAGCCTGGGCGGGATCGTCACCATCGTCACCGCGGCCCAGCACGGCGACCGGCTGGCGGGCGCGGTGATCGTCGACGCGCCGGTGCGCCGCCCCGCCCCCGAGTCCGAGAAGATGCAGTACGCCGCCGACTTCCGGAACCCGAAGACGTACCCGACCCGGGAGGCGGCGCTGGCGAAGTTCCGCCTGGTGCCGGACCAGCCCTGCGAGAACCGCTACATCGTGGACCACATCGCGATCCACTCGGTGCGCGAGCTGCCGGGCGGCGGGTGGACGTGGAAGTTCGATCCGCAGGTCTTCCGCCGCCGCGTGCCCCAGCTCTCCGAGGCGCTGGCGGCGGTGCGCGTCCGCGTCGCCCTCTTCCGCGGCGCGCTCAGCACCGTCGTCCCCGAAGAGACCAGCCAGTACATGTACGAGCTGCTCCAGCGGAACGCGCCGGTGGCGGAGATCCCCGAAGCCCACCACCACCTCATCCTCGACCAGCCCCTGGCCTTCATCGCGGCCCTGCGGACCCTGCTCGCGGACTGGGAACACTCCACGCCCCACCGCCTCAGCTAATCCCGCGAAATTCCGGCGGGACACAGGTCGATGAGTGTGGTCGCATGTAGTTTTAGGACGCAACTTACCTTCATTGGCGCCGATAAACCTACATCGTCGTTCTCGTTTTTTAAGGGACTGGAGCCCGTCAATGGGTATCGGAATCGGAAATCAGCAGGGTTTGGTGCATGGCCTTTCCACGATCCTCTCTGGCCTGACCGAGGTGCTCGGCGGCGCGGCGGGGCAGGCGGCTCCCGCGGCAGCGGCTCCCGCGGCGGCCCCGCAGCAGCAGCAGGCGCTCGGGCTTCCGGCGCAGGATCAGTTCCAGGCCGCGGCGCCCGCGGGTGGCCAGGCGGCTCCGGCGGATGGCGCGGCCGCCGCGGGCGGCGCGGCTCCGGCGGGCGGCGACCAGCTCCAGCAGGCGCTGGGGCAGCTCACGCAGCTGTTGCAGCAGCTGGTGCAGATGCTGGGTGGTGGAGCGCAGGGGCAGGGGGCGGCGGCGGGCGGTGATCCGAACGCGGCCACCGCGGCGGGTGCGGGCGCGGCCGCCGGGGTGCCGGGTGGCGATCCGGGCACGGCGGTGGCCAACGCGGCCAACGGCCAGACCGTGACCTCGGTCTCTCCGGACGGGCGCGCGGTCGCCACGGCGAGCGCGACCGCGGGCGCCACGGCCTCCGCCACCGCCACGGCGGGTGGCGCGGCGGCCCCGGCCCCGACGTCGGACGCCAACGCGGCCGCGGCGGCGGCGGCTGCTGCGGCGGCGGCCCAGGCCCAGCACGGGGGCGGCGGGTTCCTGGGTGGGCTGTTCGGCGGCGGGGATGACCCGCTGATGTTCGACCTCGACGGGAAGGGCGCGGGCTTCGACACCAACAAGAAGGTCGGCGCGAACCTGAACGGCAAGGGCACCGAGCAGGTGAACGACCTCAAGTCGGGCACCGGCCTGCTGACCTTCGACGCCACCCCGCAGGACGGCGCGGCGAGCCGGTTCGACGCGAAGAAGGGCGCGCTCACGAACACCTTCGGGAACAAGACCGACCTCACCGCCTACGGCATCAAGGGCGACCAGCCGGACGGCTCCTTCAGCAACGGCTTCTCCGCCCTCCGCGCGGCGGGCGAGCACTTCGGGATGATCCGGCCCGGCAAGCAGTACCTGGACGGCAACGACCTGAAGACGCTGGAGTCGAAGATCGGCCTGAAGATGCAGGTGGGCGGGCTGAACGGCCAGTCCAAGAGCCTGGGGGACATCGGCATCAGCCGGATCGACCTCGGCCAGGCCAACGCCACCGAGTCCAAGGCCCAGGGCACCCGCGACGCCAACGGCAACGTCATCCAGCACCAGCAGGGCGCCAACTTCACCATCAACGGCCAGCAGCGCGGCTACGTGGACGGCTGGTTCCGGCCGGACGGCGCGGCCCAGGCGTAACCCGGCGATAGCCCCCCGAAGAACCGGGGCCGCGGTGGGGTTGGTTCCCCTGCCGCGGCCTCGTCCTGTGCGGGATCCGGATCCGGCATGATTGAGGGCCGAGGAGCCCCGCGATGCCGACCGAGCCGCTGCCGTTCATCCGCGCCGCGCTGGCGCGCCAACCGGACGGCGATGGCCTGCGCCAGGTGGTGGCGGACGCCACGGGAGGCGCGCTCCTCGCCTTCGACAAGGCGATCGCGCACCGCGCGGACCCGGCGCGCTACCCGCTCTCGGCCGAGCCCGGCTCGCTGGAGCAGCGGCTGGCGGCGCGCCTGGACGCGCTGCCCAAGGACGCGCGCGACGCGCTCACCCGGGCGGCGCTGCAGCGCATCGGCGCCCCGGCCGCCGCGCGCCGGACCACCTACGGCCCGCTGGGCGCCGTCGACCCCGGGCGGCCGGAGCCGGTCCGCCGCCAGGCGCGGTCGGTGCCGCTGCCGCCCGACCTGGGGGCCGCCGCGTCCGTGGCGCGAGCGCGGCTGGAGGCGCCCGCCCGCGCCGCCCCGGCCGCGGCGCGCCAGGCCGCGCTCGACCCGCGCCTGGTGCAGACGGACGGCGCGCTCCAGCTGTGGCTCACGGAGATCTGCTGCGCGCAGAAGACCGGCGACGGCGGCCTGGACGAGATCGCCGTGGGAGCGGTGGCCACCGACTTCCTCAACAAGAGCGAGGCCACCGCCGGGCCCATCGCCGTGGGCCGGTTCAAGACCGGCGACCGGATCGCCGGGGAGACGGCCGGGGCCAACCTGCCGCGCCTCCTCCACGCCTTCCCCATCACCGACGCGGGCCTGTTCAGCCCGGCGTGCTGCTCGGTGGCGCTGATGCTGGCCGAGACCGACCCGCTGGGGGGCTTCAAGCAGTTCATCGAGCGCCACGGCGCGCTGTCCGACCACCAGTTCAACGAGATCGTGGCGATCGAGATCGCCATGCTGGCCGGAGGCGTGATGGGCCTGGACGTGGTGATCGGCGCCTGCGCGTCGATCGCCGAGGCCACCGGGGTGAGCTTCCTGAGCTTGCTGGGGATCGCCGGCGGCACCCACCTGGCCGAGCTGGTGGCGATGGTCATCATGGGCGCGTCGGCGCTCTTGACCGTCGCGGTGGCCAACTGGCTGCAGAAGACGCTGGGGGACGACATCTTCCCGCCCGTCCTGCTCCCGGTGCAGCTGGGCGCCGGAGGCGAAGGCGCCGGCGACGCCACGTTCACCCTCGACCGGGCGTCGTACACCGTCAGCTACCGGTGGAAGCTGGTCCAGCCCGCCTCTGGGGTCCCGGCGCGCCTGGAGCCGTTGGGCACCGTCACCGCCGACGCCGGCCAGGCGCGGGCGAACCTCCAGAAGATCGACCACGTGGTCGTGCTCATGCTGGAGAACCGGTCGTTCGACCACATGCTGGGCTACCTCACCATCGACGCCGGGCGCGCCGACGTGGATGGGCTGACGGCGGAGTGCTCGAACACCTTCCGCTTCGCCCCGGACCAGGAGCCGCGGCGGTTCTTCGTCCAGCCCGCGCCCGGCACCGCGCTCCTGGGCGACCCGTCCCACGACGCGTTCAACGTCACCGAGCAGCTGGCCGGCGGCATGGGCGGGTTCGTGGAGGCGTGGGCCAAGCGGCTGGAGATCGAGATGGAGCTCGGCCGCCGGCACGCCGATCCGGGCCTCGAGGCGCTGCAGGCGATCATGAACTACCACCCGGCGGCGCACGTGCCGGTCTTCGACTTCATCGCCCAGGAGTTCGGCATCTGCGACCGCTGGTTCTCCAGCTTCCCCGGCAACACCTGGGTGAACCGCACGTTCGCCTTCGCCGGCCAGCCCGTGCCGGCCGAGCCGAAGGTGAAGGACGGGCAGACGTTCAACGCCGCCGGCCTGCGCACGGACAACGGCTTCCCGCTCCAGGCCAGGAGCTTCTTCCGCCAGCTCAGCGAGCAAGGCGTGTCGTGGCGCTTCTACTCGCAGGACCTGCCCAGCCTGCCCATCGTCGATCTCGACCACGCGGCGAACCCGGTCACGCGGCTGTCGAACCCGTTCCGGAGCCTGCAGCAGCTCCTGGACGACCTGGCCCGCGGTGAGTTGCCCCAGGTGGCGTGGCTGGACCCGAACTTCCGCGACCTGCAGGAGAAGGCCGGCGACCTGCTGATGCCGCTGGAGCCGAACGACGACCACCCGCCCTCGGACATCTCGCAGGGCCAGGTCCTGGTGGGGACCGTCGTCTCGGCGGTGATGCGGAGCCCGGCCTGGGCGAAGACCATGCTGGTGATCCTCTACGACGAGCACGGCGGCTTCTACGACCACGTCACCCCGGAGACCGTGCCGGACGAGGCCTTCGAGACGCCCCAGGAGGCGCGCGACTTCCGGTCCCTGGGCGTGCGGGTGCCGGCGCTGGTCGTCTCACCGTGGGTCGGGCGCCGGGTGGTGCTCAAGCGGACGCTGGACCACACGTCGCTGATCAAGACCATCCTGCTGCGGTTCTGCGCCGGGCTGGACGGGAGCATCCCGCACGTGAGCAACCGCGTGGACCGGGCGGACCACCTCGGCTACATCCTGAACGCGGACCAGCCTCGCTTCGTCGAATCGCGCGCGCTGCCGGGGCTGCCGCACCTGCTCTCCGCGGTCGGCCAGCGGCTCAACGGCATCCTCGCGCGCGGCCGCGCCGCGTTCCCGGAGAACGACCTGCAGAAGCAGCTGCGCGAGAACGAGCCCCTTTTGCACCCCTGGCGCGTGGGGCGCTGAGTCAGCGCCTGGGCGCCGGCTTCGGCGGCGGCTGCGGCATCGGCTCCAGCGAGTTGGGCGCGGGCCGCTCGCCCAGCGTGACCGACAGCTCCTGCGACTTCCCTCCCCCGCCGTGCTGGACGGTGAGCCGCACCACGGTGCCGGGCGCGAGGATCGCCACCCGCCGCATGAAGCGGAGGTAGCCCTCCACCGGGTGCCCGTTGACGGCGGTGACCCGGTCCCCGGGCACCATCCCCGCCTTCGCCGCCGGGCTGGCGCGGAAGACCGTCTGCACCACCGCCCCCTTCTCCCCCGCCGCCGCGCCCTCCTCCTGCACCACGATCCCCAGCCACCCGCGGGCCAGCCGCCCGTTCTCCAGCAGGTTGGGCAACAGGTCCTTCACCATGTTGATCGGCACCGCGAAGCCGATCCCCTGCCCCTGGCTGACGATGGCGGTGTTCACCCCCACCACCTCGCCGCGCATGTTGAACAGCGGCCCGCCCGAGTTGCCGGGGTTGATCAGCGCGTCCGTCTGGATGAAGTCGTCGAACGCGCCCACGCCGATGACGCGCTCCTTGGCGGAGATCATCCCGTGGGACACCGAGTGGTCCAGCCCGAACGGGTTGCCGATGGCCACCACCCAGTCGCCCACCTGGAGCCGGTCGGAGTCCCCCAGCCGGGTGAACGGCAGGTCCTTCACCGCCCCGCGGATCTTCAGCAGCGCGACGTCCGTGGCCGAGTCCTTGCCCACCACGTCCGCGTTCAGCTCCCGGCCGTCGGAGAGCGCGACGCGGACGTTCTGCGCGCGCTCGATGACGTGGTTGTTGGTCACCAGGTAGCCGTCCGGGGTGAGGACGAACCCCGACCCCAGCGACCGCCGGGGCTGCTCCGCGCCGTCCGAGGTCCCCTCCGCGCTGATGTTCACCACCCCGTCCCGGACCGCGCGGATCAGCGGCGCCAGCGAGCTGGGCGGCGCGAAGTCGGGGAGCGGGGGCTCGCCGGGCACGCGCTCGCGCCACAGCGGCGTCCCCTCAGCCGTGAGCCGGGCGCTGAGCTGGTCGAGGTAGGCGCGGTGCTCGGTGGCGCGCGCGCGGACCCAGCGCTCCACGTCGGCGGCGTCCGCGGAGGCGTTCAGCGCGGTGAGCAGAGCGAGGGCCGCGGCGAGGCGGTGCATCCGCCCGCCATATCAGCCGGGCGGGGTGTCGAGGAGCTCGACCGACTCGGCAGCGCCTTAGTTGAAGTTCCCGTCGCCGGTGCCGGTGGTGCCGATGCGCGTGCCGACGCCGGCCTTCCGGTGCAGCTTCGGGTCCGCCTTGGCGGTGGTCGGCGCGGTCTCCGAGTGCACCGCGGGCGCGGGAGCAGGCCGTGCCTGCGGGGCCGGCGGGGCCGAGAGCGCCACCGGGGCCTTCTTCGCCGGGACGAAGGCCGACGTGCCCGAGTACGGGGTCCGCGCCGGCGCCGGCGCCGAGGTTGCCATCGCCAGGCGCTTCACCACGGCATCGACCACGGCCGCCTGCTGCAGGACCTGCTGGGCCTGCTGCTGGACCGCCTGCTGCTTGGCCGCTTCGGCTTGCCCGGTCATGGCCTGGAGCGGGACCGCCCCGCCGTCCGGCGTCATCGCCATCGGGCCCTGCTGCGTCATGAACAGCGGCAGCGCGCCCTGGCCGGTCATCAGCATGGCCTGGCCATTGGGGCCGGCCACCACGGGAAGCCCCTCCAGCCCCATCCCACCAGCCGCATCCGCGCCGGGCATGGGCCCGCCGCCGCGCGCGCCCAGGGCCGCCGCCGGGTCGGCCTCGCCGGGGCCGTCGCTGAAGACATCGTCGAAGAAGGCGTCGACCGGGTCGGACTCGGCCTTGGCGCCCTGCATGGCGGCCAAGGTGGCCGGGTCGGGGCTCGCCCCAGGCGCCGCGCCGCGGGCGCTCGGGCCCGCCATGATCGGGGTCGCCCCGGTCACGGAGCCCATGAACCCCTGCGCCACCCCCTTGGCCAGGCCGTCCGCCATCGCGGCCGACCGCGGGTCCGCACCGGTGGCGGGATTTGCGAATCCGGGACTCATGGCATTCACATTTCCGGGCATCGGGGGACCTCCGTTGGCTCGTGGGGGAGCTTCTCGAGACGGACTCCTGAATTCTCGTACTTTGACACTAAAAGTTGCTGAAAGACGTACATCGGCCTACTGATTGCCGAATTAGGCGCACGGATTGACGAAAAGGGTCGTACGCGCGGATGTTGGGGCGCCCCATGCCCCCCCCGACGCGGCCGCCATCGCCGGTTGAGCCCGAGGAGTCGCGGGTCACTGACCCGGTCACCGCGGACCTGTCGAGCGTGCATCCGGGAGGGGGCGCGCCCAGCAAGCCCGGCCCACCGCTGGCGACCCCATGGCCGGGGGCCACCAACCCGACGCAGGAGGAGTCGCGCCCGGTCGAGCGCGGCGACTCCATCGGCCGGTACGTCGTCCTCCACGAGGTGGGCCGGGGCGGGATGGGCGTGGTGTACGCCGCCTACGACGCGGAGCTGGACCGCAAGGTGGCGATCAAGGTGCTCCGCGGCTTCACGGGGAACGCGGCGCGCGACCACGACCGCCAGGCGCGCCTGCTGCGCGAGGCGCAGGCGATGGCGCGGGTGGACCACCCCAACGTGCTCTCGGTGTTCGACGTGGGGACGTTCCGCGACCAGGTCTTCGTGGCCATGGCGTTCGTCGACGGCACCACCCTGAGCGGCTACATCCGGGACGCCACCCACCCGTGGCGCCAGACGCTGGACCTGTTCTACGCCGCCGGGCGCGGGCTGGCGGCGGCGCACGCGGTGGGGCTGGTGCACCGCGACTTCAAGCCGGCCAACGTGCTCCTGGCGCGCGACGGGCGCGTGTTCGTGACCGACTTCGGGTTGGCCCGCCTCACCGGGCACGAGGAGCCGATGTCCCTGCCCTCCCCGGTCGAGGAGCTCCGGGCCGGCGACTCCCCGAAGACGGGCCTGCAGGCGGAGATGACCCGCGAGGGCGCGGTGGTGGGGACGCCCACGTACATGGCGCCGGAGCAGCACGTGGGGCGCCAGGCGGACGCGCGCTCGGACCAGTTCTCCTTCTGCGCCGCGCTCTACTGGGCGCTCTGGCGCAAGCGCCCGTTCGAGCCGTCCATGCTGGCGGCGGCCGCCTTCCGGCGCTTCGGCGGCGCCAGCACCGTGCCCCAGCGCGTGGCGCAGGGCGGCGCGGCGGCGCTCGACCAGCTGTCGGTGATCGAGGAGCCCCCGCGCGACGTGCGCGTCCCCGCCCGCGTCCGCCGGGCGATCATGCGCGGGCTGTCGCTGGACCCGGAGGAGCGCTTCCCGAACATGGAGGCGCTGCTCGACCAGCTCTCCCTGGAGCGGCGGCAGCTCCAGGCGCGGTGGGCGGCGGCGGGCGCGGGCTTCCTGTTGGTCGCCGGGACCGCCGGGCTGGTGGTCCAGCAGAAGGCGGCGGCCAAGGCCGAGCTGTGCAGCGGCGCGCCGGCGCGCCTGCAGGGGAAGTGGGACCCGCAGGTGGACGCGGCGATGAAGACGGCCTTCGTCCGGGTGGCGAAGGACCGCGGGGCGGTGATGTCCGAACGGGCGTCGCGCGCGCTCGCCGATTACGCGGACCGCTGGGCGGCGGGCTTCCGGGACGCGTGCGAGGCGACGCAGATCCGCAAGGAGGTGGACCAGCGGATGATGGAGCTCCGGATGCTCTGCCTGGACCGGCGGCTGAAGGAGCTGGACGCCCTCACCCACCTGTTCCAGGCGCCGGACGAGGCCATGGTGGAGAAGTCGGTGGAGGCCATCTCCAACCTCTCCAGCGTGCGGCAGTGCCACGAGCTGGAGTCGCTGCACCTCAAGGGCCGGCCGGACGACCCCACGCGCAGCCGCGCCGTGGCCCAGGTGGAGTCGCAGCTGGCGCAGATCCGCGCGCTCAAGGCGGCGGGGCGGCTGGCCCAGGCGGCCCCGCTGGCGCAGGCGGCGGTGGGCGCGGCGGCCCCGCTGGGCTTCCGGCCGCTGGAGGCGGAGGCGCGGCTGCTCATGGGCTACCTGGAGCACAGCGACCCGCAGGCGGCGGAGCGCGACCTCTCCAAGGCGTTCTACCTCGCCGAGGCCGGCCACGACGACTACACCAAGGTGGAGGCCGCGACGCGGCTCGTCTACCAGCTCAAGGACAAGTACGACCGGGCGATGGAGTGGGCGCAGCACGCGCGCAGCGGCATCGACCGCGTGGGCGGCAGCCCGGACCTGGAGGTGGGGCTGCTCAACAACGTCTCCACCGTGCACCTGCAGGCGGCGCACTATGCGGAGGCGGTGAGCGCGGTGCAGCAGGGCCTGGCGGTGGTGGACATGGCGAGCGGCCGGGACTTCCACCGCTTCAACCTCTTGGCCAACCTGGGCGCGGCGTACATGTACATGGGCGACCGCGAGCGCGCGGTGGCGGCGATGCGCGAGGCGCTGTCGGCGATGACGGACCTGCGCGGGCCGGACCACCCGGTGCAGATCGGCACGCTGCGCAACATGTCCCTGCTCCTGGCGCAGCAGGGCGACTACCGGAGCGCGCTGGACGCGGCGAACAAGGCGGTGAAGATCGCCCGCACCAGGCTCGGGAAGGAGAGCCTCACGCTGGGCGACTCGCTGGACAGCGTGGGGACGGTGTTGCTCATGGACCGGCACCCCGCGGAGGCGCTGGAGCGGTTCCAGGAGGGCGCGGCGATCAAGGCCAAGGCGGCCGGGCCGGACTCGCAGGACGTGGCCTACTCGCTGGACGGGGTGGGCCAGGCGCTGGTGGCGCTGGGGCGGCCGAAGGAGGCGCTCCCGCACCTGGAGAAGGCGTCCAAGGCCCTCACCGGCGACCCGGAGCAGCTGGCGGAGACGCAGTTCCACCTCGCCCAGGCGCTGGTCGCCTCGCGCGCCGACGCTGCCCGCGCCCGGAGCCTGGCGCTCCAGGCGCGCTCGGGGTTCATCGCCGCCAACGTCCCGGACAAGGCGCTGGAGGTCTCGCGCTGGCTGGCGGAGGTGCGGCGGTAGCGCGGGCGCTCAGGCCTGCGCCGGCGCGACGTACTTGGCGACCTTCACCCGCGCGGGGCGGATCACCTTGTCGTTGAGCCGGTAGCCCGCCTGGACCTCGGAGAGGACGCGCTGGTCCTCCTCCGCGATGGTCGTGACCTCCATGTCCGCCGCCTCGGCGACGTTGGGGTCGAAGGGCTGGCCCACCACCGACAGCCGCTCCACGCCCATGCCCTGGAGCTTCCGCACCAGGGCGTCCCGGATCATCCGCACGCCCTGCGCCAGCGGCGAGGTGTCCGCGGAGGCCAGGCTGCGGTCCAGCTCGTCCACCGCCTCCACCAGCGCCAGCGCCACCTTGCCGCGCTCGACGTCCATCAGGGTGTCGCGCTCGCGGCGCAGGCGCGCCTTGAACTCCTCCCGGTCCTGGGTGGCCGCCTGGTACGCGCGCGCCAGCTCGTCCACGCGCCGGCGAGACGCCTCCAGGTCCTTCTGCGCGACCTCCAGCTCGGCCTTCAGCCGGGTCATCTCCCCGGCCGCGGTGGACAGCGCCTCCTCCTCCGGCTGCCCCGGGGGCGGCCGCTCCGCCGCCGCATCGCTCGTCTCCCGCACGTTCCCGTCCATGTCGAATCTCCGCCGGTCGTTCACCTTGACCTTGATCGGCACTCCGGCGGCGTCGTCCCGCTGGTCCATTGCGCCACCAAACGTAACCAGGCGGATTTCGGTGTCAATGCTCCGTGGGAGGCTGCTCGACACCGAAGGCGAACCCGCCGTGGTCCACCTCGCCGGTCTCCTGGTCGACGATCTCCACCTGGGCCGCGCGCAGCGAGTAGTACAGCAGCCAGCGCTCGGCGGCGGTGAGCGTCCCCGGAGGCAACGATCGCTCGATCTCCTGGACCGTCAAGCGGCCCTCGCGGAGCCCCTTGGCGAAGAGGCGCTTCCGCGCGACGTAGCTCTGCCCGATCTTCGGATCCACGGCCAACGACCTCCCGTCCCTAAACTTAAGGGCCTCGCGCCGGGGCGCACGTGACGGGCGGCCAGGCGCAATCCTTACGCATGCGGCGGGCCTCCCGGCTGTCCCTCCTGGTGGGTATGCACCGGGTGATCCCGCCGCGCCCGAGGACCCAGGATGCGCGCCAGGTCCTCCTCCTCGACGACCTCCGTCGCCAGCAGCCGCGCCGCCAGGCTCTCCACCAGGTCGCGGTGCTCCGAGAGCACGTGGCGCGCGCGATCCAGCGCCTCCGACACCAGCGTCTGGATCTCCTCGTCGATCAGCTGCGCCGTGCGCTCGGAGTAGGCGCGCACCTCGCTCACCCCCGCCGAGCGCAGGAACACGCTGGGGCGCTCCTCCGACAGCGACACCGGCCCCAGCCTTTCGCTCATTCCATAATCGCGGACCATCAGCCGCGCGATGTCGGTGGCGTGCTTGAAGTCGTTGGAGGCGCCGGTGGAGACCTCGCCGATGAACAGCTCCTCCGCCGCGCGCCCGCCCATCATCCCGGCCATCTTGTCCCGCAGCTCGTCGGTGGACATGAGGTAGCGGTCCTCGAGCGGGAGCGAGAGCGTGTACCCCAGCGCGGCCAGCCCGCGCGGGATGATGCTCACCTTGTGGACCCGCTCCGCGTTGGGGAGCATCCAGCTCACCACCGCGTGCCCCGCCTCGTGGTGGGCGACGATCTCCTTCTCCCGCTCGTTCATCCGGCGGTTCTTCTTCTCCAGGCCCGCCACCACCCGCTCGATGGCCTCTTCCATGTCGGCCTTGGTCACCGCGTCGCGGTTCTTGCGCGCGGCGAGCAGCGCGGCCTCGTTGACCAGGTTGGCCAGGTCCGCGCCCGCGAAGCCCGGCGTCCGCGAGGCGATGGAGCCCAGGTCCACGTCCTTCCCCAGCTTCACCTCGCGCGAGTGGATCTCCAGGATCATCTCCCGCCCCCGCTTGTCCGGGCGGTCCACCAGCACCTGCCGGTCGAAGCGGCCCGGCCGCATCAGCGCCG
>Ga0068860_100004755_pt1 | contig 13832 bp, 16 predicted proteins | sample KBSSwiS32_FD_66597 | JGI IMG/M metagenome (GOLD analysis project Ga0068860, IMG submission 66597) | Switchgrass rhizosphere microbial communities from Kellogg Biological Station, Michigan, USA - KBS Switchgrass S3-2 | ecosystem: Host-associated > Plants > Roots > Rhizosphere > Soil ... | reverse complement strand
CTGGAATGCGGCGGCTGTGGATACGTCATCCGCTCAACGCAGAAGTGGATTGACACCGGGACACCAACCTGCACCTGCGGCGAAGAATTTCACGTCGCATGAACATCAAAAGCGGAAACGACTGGCACCGGGGAAGCATCCAGCTTCACAAGAATTACAACGGGAGTGGGCCGACTGCCTTTGGCGGCAGGAAGGAGTGGCCCGTCCTGACGCTGGAGGTTGCTTTCGATGTCGGCGAGGAAAGCCGCCGCCAAGAACTGGCGGACGTGTTGGCGAAGGCCGTCCAAAACTTTTTTCAGCCGCCGGTCAAAGAGGGCATTCCTCTCAAAGACCTCCCGGCGTGGAAGGCTGGACAAGCGGCAAAAAAGCAGTAACTCTTATGTGCAATGCCTGTAAAACTCAAAGCGGTCGGCAAGGGCAAGGTCCGCGTCTCTACCCCAAACGGCGTGAAGGCGAAGGCCACTACTCCCCAGAAAGCCGAAGCACAAAAGCGATTGTTGAACGCAGTGGAACACGGCTGGAAACCAACCGGGAAAAAGTAAATCGCCTGCGCGACGAAGCTTTCCTGCGGCTGGCCGAAGCCACTACCATCCGGCACGCAATTTTGCGCCGCCCCGTTGTTTCCAAAAAATAATTGTGACACCGACATGCGTGGTGTGATATAACATGACTAGATGCAAAGAACAGACAAGACAGACCGAAGGGCGGAGAATCCGGGACATGCTCGGAATGCCGCAGATGACAACGCGCCAAGTCGCAAAGGAACTGGGATTGAAGCACCCTCAAAAGGTGCTGCGGCTCGAAGAACAGGCGCTCGAAAAAGTGGCGCGGGGTCTTCGACTTCTAGCGCGGTATCCCGAAATGGTGCTGAACGACGACGTGCCAACGGCGGAGGAACAACCTCTGGTGCTGGCCGAAATCCGAAGGCAACTGGAAGCCGAAAAGCAGTTCAACCTGCGGAACAAGTAGAACCGGAACGTCCGCATCACCCCTATTCGCCGTCATGGTTGCAAAGCGGCGAGGCGTGCCCCTGTTACCGCTCGCGAGACTCCAAACATGAACGAACGATTGCCGGAACGATTGCTCACAAGGCTTCTGAAAAACAGGAAGACGACAACCGTCTATCAGACGATGACGCTCTGGCCGTTGCGGAGTGCCTCGACTTTTACGACTCCCGGCTCAATGAACTTCGCTCTCAATCGAAAGTCATCGAAGGGTCCGAGTCCTACTTGCCTATCGATGACCTTGTCTTCCCTGACTGCGAGGCAACCACTGCGGGCTACGCTGACCGCTGGCTCTATCTCCCTGCCCTGCGCTACGCCGAAATCATTGATTGGAAATTCGGCATGTGGCCCGTCGAGGCGGCTTCTAACAATCTCCAAGGGATGGCTTATGCTATGGGAATTTTCCGAAAATTCCCGGACGTTGAATCGGTCCGTGTATTTTTTAAGCAACCGCACCTTGACTACATCACTGACCACACCTTCACCCGCGCAGACCTGTCCGTCATCTACTTGAGAATTCAAACAATAGTAGCGCGGGCGCGGATAGCGCGGGCGAAGGCTGAGGCCGGTGACTGGTCGGATGCGCGGCCTGCTTACCCGCTGTGCAACTTCTGTGCGAACCTTGGCAAGTGCGAGAAGGTCCTCGAATTCGCGTGCAATGTCGGCCACAAGTTTCACCCTCTGGGAATCCCGGCGGACGTGAATCCCTCGCTCATCCATGACGCGCAGAACACCAAGCTGGCGATGGAACTGGCCAGCACTCTCAAAGTCTGGTGCGATGCTTTCAAGCGCCAAGTGAACGACCGAGTCATTCGCGGGGACGCCGTCGTCCCGGAAGGCTATGGACTCCAGACGATGCAGAAGCGGGAAATGGTTGACCTGTCGCTCTACAAGGCGGCGGCGCTCAAGTATATCTCGAAGCGTGCGTTCGAGGAATGTCTCGACACCACGTTCTCTGCCGTCGAAAAGAAAATTGCTGCCAAGGCTCCGCGAGGGGCCAAGGAAACTACAGTAGAAGAATTCCAAGCTGCCGCTGCCGCTGCTGGTGCAACGAAGCTTGGCGAACCCTTTTCGTTTCTCAAGGTGAGAAGTGAAAAACCAAAAACCAGCGAACCAGTAAATCAGTAAACTATATGGCAAAAACCAAGTTCGGTGCCGGTGAGACCCCGGCTGAAACTCCAGTGGCAGCGCCCGTCGCCGCCGAAACCCCTCAAGCCGTCGCGGTTGTCCCGCCTGTCGGCTTACCGGCCCGGAACAATTTCGTTCTGGGAGACTACCTGCCAAGCTTCGACCAAGTGGTCCTGCCCCGCGTGAACGTGGCGCAGAACATCGGCCAGCTACAGGACACCTTCGACCCCGGCACGATTGTTCTGGCCCGCCAGACCGTGTTGTTCCTGCCGCCGGACATCGACATGCAGACCGGCACCGTCAAACGTGCCGCGACTCCGCCCGTCGTGATGACGGTTCTCGGTTTCCGCAAGACCCGTTTCGTCGAGAAGACGAAGGGCGGCGCGAAAGGTCTCATCGTCAACAGCGAGGCCGATGTCGTCAAGGCTGGCGGCACGCTCGATTACGGCGAGTGGAAACTCAAGGGCGAGGCCATCAAGCGGTTTGAACCGCTCGTCGATGCCTGCGTTCTCATCCAGCGCCCGGAGAAGGCCGAGGATGACGACTCGGTTTTCGTTCACGAAATCGACAACCAGAAATACGCGCTGGCGCTCTGGTCCCTCAAGGGCACGCTCTACACTTCGCTCGCGAAGGGCGTGTGGTTCACTGCCCGCAAGATGGGCTGCTTGATGTCGAAGGAAATCAAGAAAGACGGTCGCGGCACCGGCGTATTCACCGGCGGCTATCCGACGTGGTCTTGGAACATTTCCTCGAAGGAGAAGCAGTTCAGCGAACAGAATCGGTCTTGGATTGTGACGGGCACCCCGCACAAAAAGAACACCGAGGCTTTCATCGAGGCCGTTCGCGACATCCTCGAACCGCCCCCGCAGTCTTAACCCCTCCGGGGCTCCGCCGGTTCACTTGTAAGAGTGCCAGAGGGTGTAAGGTCCCTCACCGGCGGAACGCCCCGATTTGACAGGTGTGCTATATTGTAGGGTATGGATAATGACATCAAGACAACGGAGCCGCTGGACCTAGCATCCGGGCGGCATTTCAACGACTCAGCAATCCGCCAGCACGCACTGGCCTGCTCTGTCGAAATCAAGTGCGGGAAGTTCACCCGCGTTGGCCAAGACTTCATCGATGAAGTTCACGCCGACGTTGAGGCACTCATCCGCGACGTTCGCAACAAGTATCCTCTCACGTTGCATCAAGCCGTCGATACCGGCGGCGCGACGTTCACCACGGGCGCGTTGATGGACCGGCTACAGGAAGCCGTCAACGGCGCAATCGGTCGGCTGATACAGCGCAAGGTGCAGTGTCAACCGTCCTGCGGCAAGACTCTGTCCCGGACACGGTAGGTAAGCGCGACGGCGCGAACCTCCCGAGGGGCGGTCTCCCGGAGTCCAGTCGATTTGGACTGTGATGGGAGACTGCCCCAAAATTTGAGCATGGCAATCGCTGTTGATTTTGAAACCTTCTACTCGAAGAAACTGAAATACTCTGTTCGGACGATGATTCCTGAACAGTATTGCAGTCACCAACTCTTTGACGCCTACATGGTCTCAGTGTGCGACGGCACTTCGGCGTGGTCCGGGCCAGTGTCACAACTGAACTGGGACGCGCTGCACGGTGAAGTGTGGCTCTCGCACAACCGGCGATTCGACAATACCGTCTTCAACGAAATCCAGCACCGCTGCCAGATTCCTAGCACCATCAAACCTTCGGCGTGGCACTGCACCGCCGACATGACTTCATACCTGTGCAACCGGCGGGCGTTAGACCAAGCCGTCGAATTCCTCTACAAGACCAAACTCGACAAGTCGGTCCGCTCCGATGCCTGCGAGAAGCGTTGGCCCACAGACTTCACGCCGAAGGAACAGGAACACATGCTCAAGTATGCGAAGCATGACGCGCAGTGGTGCCACAAACTTTACACCGACTTCGGCGACAAGTGGCCGACGTTCGAGAGACGCCTCGCGGACCTGACAACGCGGCAGGGAATGCACGGCGTCAAAATCAATCGTGACCTGTTGGAAGACTACATCAACACGACTCACGAAATGCTGCGGAACACCGAGAAGCAAATCCCGTGGCTCAAGGAAGTGGAAGACGACGACGATGACGACTGGGAAGGCTTCAACACGAAGCCAACCGCGACGAAGTGCATCGCGGAACAGTGCCGTCGAGTCGGCATCATCGCGCCGCCGCTGAAAAAGAACGATGCCGAGGGCTACGAAGAATGGGAAAAGAAATTCGGCCCGCGCTACGAGTGGGTCTATGCAATCGGCGCGTGGCGCTCCGTCAACAAGCTGCACAAAGAGTTTTTGAAGGTGAAGGCGCGGCTGCGCTCCGATGACACCTTGCCTTTCGCTCTCAAGTATTTCGGGGCGCACACTGGCCGCTGGTCCGGGGACTCTGGCGTCAACATGCAAAACATGCGGAAGGTCCCGGCCTTGATGAACGAACGCGGCTTGCTGGAGATAAATGAGAAGCGCATCAAGGATGCCTGCGCGTATGAGGAAGACAACGGCAAGTGGCCCGCGTGGGTTCAGAAGGTGATTGACTTTCGCGCTCTCGTGATTCCCCGCGCCGGGAAGAAAATGATTGTCTCGGACCTGAGTCAAATCGAACCCCGCGTGCTGGCTTGGATTGTTGGCGACGAGACGTTCTTGGATTACGTCCGCGCTGGCAACTCGCCTTATGAAGCGCACGCCCGCGCCTCGATGGGATACACCGGCCCGAAGATGGGCGACAAAGAGAAGGCTACAACGCTCTACAAACTGGCGAAGGCCCGCATCTTGGGTCTGGGGTATCAGTGCGGATGGGAAAAGTTTATCACGATGGCCTACACGCTGGCCCGCCTCGACATCACGGCGGACGACCCGGAGTTTGTCGAGGAAGAAAATCCTCTGACCGGCGTCGTCGAAAAGCGAAGCGGCTACGGCGAGGGCTCTCGGAAAGCCGTCACCGACTTCCGTTCACAGAACCCCAAGATTGTTCAACTGTGGGCAACGATGGACGCCGCTTTTAAGTCCAGCGAGAACGACAAAGTCAACGACTATGAAGTCGAGTTGCCGAGTGGTCGCACAATGACCTATCGGAACGTGCGCTCCAGTGTAACTATTGTTCGTGACCCACATACTGGGAAACCTCGACAAAAATGGATTGTCACTGCGGATGTCGGCGGACGAAAAGGGCGCGTTCAGTTCTACGGCGGGAAGCTTGTTGAAAATCTCATCCAAGCAACTGCGCGGGACGTGTTCGGATTTCATGTCCTGCGTCTCGAAGACCGGGGCTGGACGAATCTGTTTTCCGTTCACGACGAAGCCGTTTTGGAAGTTGACAAGGATGTCAAAGCGAAGGATGTTGCACACGCTATGTCCGAGTGCCCCGAATGGCTCAAAGGTTGTCCGCTGGCTGCGGATGCCAAAGAGGTTGACCACTACCTTAAATAACCATGTTCTATTCTCTCCCCAACCTGACCGGACACGATGTTGCCGAGTGTCCCGCGCCGTGGGATTTCAAATTCACGAAAGCAGTCCCGGCCCAAGTCCGCGCCGACAAAGAGGAACGGCAGTTTTGGTATATGAACCCGGAGACGCAGCACCAGTTCTACACCCCGTTCGAGGGCGTGAACAAACTGGGACGCGTCAACAAGGAAAGCAATCCGCCGCACGGCACGCACGGCATCGTTGCCGACTACGACACGAAAATCCCGGAGTCCACCGTTCTCGAAGCCATCGCCGGGATGAAGATAAAGCCGACATACTACGAGACTTCGCTGAGTGGCTACCTGCGGCTGGTTTTCCAGTTCGAGGAAATGGCGCTCATCGGCACTTACGAGTATGGCGTGTTCTTCCAACAGGAAGCAAAGAAATGGCTCTGCTTGGACGTGCTCCCGCAACTGGACGAAGGCGCACTGACATCGCCAAGCCGACTCTACTGCAACGGCGGCATCTGGAAAGCAACCGGCGCGAAACCCGTCAGCGCGAAAGCGGTTCAAGCGTTTCAAGTCAAGTGCGGCGGCAAGTTTAACTTCAAGCCGTCTAGCCAAGTCCGGGACATCCCTCTCGACAACGTCGTCCCGGCGCTGAAAGTGAAATACGGCGCGGCGTTCGAGGCATGGCCGGACACGTTCACGCTAGGCGCTCAAGGTCCGACATTCTGGATTACCGACTCCACTTCACCGAGGTCCGCCATCGTCAAAGAGGGCGGCATGTTCACTTTCTCCGGGCACGCTGAGAAGCCGTTCTACAGTTGGGGCGACTTGCTTGGCAAAGATTTCGTGTCCGACTTTGTGGATGACGCGCTCGCGAAAGCGACTCACAATATCTGGTGGGACGGGCGCTCCTACTGGAGACCGGATTCGCGCTCTGCCTACTACGCCGACAACGACCGGGGAATGGAACTGCACCTGAAAGTAAATTGCCGTTTAAGCACGAAGCCGGGAGACGACGGAAGTTCTGCCGTCGAGAAGGCGCTGAACCACGTCCGCAGCGAGAACGGCGGCAAGGTAGAATCTGCGGCCTACTTTTCTTTCCAGCCGGTGGGACCTTACGAATACGACGGGCTGTTGTATCTCAATCGATACTATCGCAAGGCGGTTCAACCCTGCACCGAGACCAATGTCCTCTGGGGACCAAACGGCCACTTCCCGTTCTTGTCGGCGCTGCTCGATTGGCTGTTCACTCCTAACACGGCGGACCAACTCTCTCACGTCCTGTCCTACTGCAAAGTTTACTACGAGTCGGCATACATGATGAAGCCTTGCGCCGGACAGAACGCCGGATTCCAAGGCGCACAAGGATGCGGCAAAACACTTTTCAGCCGGTTCATCATGGGCGCTCTGGTCGGCGGCTACATCGATGCGTCTTCGCTGATTGTCGAGGGCGGCGCGTTCAATGCGACGTTCTTCGAGTATGGACACTGGAGTCTGGACGACGACTCCGCGCTCATCGGCGGGAAGCGTTCCATCGATTCAGTCTATGCCGAGTTGAAGAAATACGCGGCCAACACTTCCTTCACGGCGAACCAGAAATTCCAGAAGCCTTACAAGACCGAGTGGAACGGGAGAATCTGGCTGACCGTGAACACCGATGCCCGCTCGCGCCACTTGATTAACTCCGAGACCGACTTGGACAAAATCAACTTCTACGCGTGCCGGACCAACGAAGCCGAAATCAAAGCCTTCCCGTTCCCGGACCGGGACAAGACCCTTGGCATCATCGCGAAAGAGTTGCCTTACTTTGCCCGCTATCTTCTCGAATACGTCATCCCGGACCGCTGGCTCGACAAAAAGCGTTGGGGCGTTCTCTCCTACCAAGAACCGGGAATGCTCGACATGGCCCGCCAATCGTCGCCGACTGCGCTGGTGAAAGAACTGCTGATTGACTTCCTGAACTACCACTTCACCAACCTGTCAACCGAATCGACTTACGTGGTCCCGGTCTCGCAGTTGTTCAAGGCGCTTTCTCACCAGTCGCCGGACATCATGCGGAAGGTTTCCCCGGACGCCTTCGGTCGGCACATGGACTCGATGGACAAGCAGGTCCCGGCCATCGTCTCCACCGGACCAAGCAACACCAAAGTCTGGACCTTCAACCGCAGTGATTTCGTGTCCGCCGACACCGACAAAAAACTCATCAAGGAAATGGGCACCGGCGACTTCAACGCACCAACGCACAACGACCAATGAGAGACCCCCGTAAAAAGTTTGACCTTCTGAGTCGGAAAAAGAAAGCCGAGACGTGGCCTACAGGTTCGGGGCCGTTCAACACTCTGCCGGACCGGAATCTCACGCGAGACCAAGAGGCGGGGTTCTCCCGGTGCATACGCGTGGGCGTGCGGAAGCGGGAAGCCATTGACGCGCTTGTCCTGAACAATCTGAAAGAGGCCAGCATCTACGCCAAGCACTATTGCCCGAAGGATTGTTTTTCTGACGGCGAAATCGTGTCGCTCTGTTACGACGTGTTGATGAAAAGCGCACCGAGGTTCAATCCGAAGTTCGGCATCCGCTTCGTGGCGTTCTGCAAGCACCGTCTGCGCGGCGCGGTCAAGCGCCACTGCTGCACCCTCGATGTCGTGAAGCACGCCAGCGTGAAGCGCACCGACAACTTCGGCGGGCCGGTCTTTGTTCCTTTCGTGGGTGGCTGTGAGATTCCCAACCGGGAGAAGTCCACCGTCCGGGAAGACAGTCCGGCGTCCGAGATTTTCGAGACCAGCACTCAGGGCGGCACCTGCGATTTCGACTTCTCCGGTGTGGACATGCGGGAACTGTGGATTCCTCTCCAGCGCGTGGTGCAAGGGAAACTGAATCCCCGCCAGCGAATGGTGCTGCGGCTCGTGTATGACTTGGGATTCAACATGCAAGAGATAGGCGACATGCTGGCCGTCTCGCGCTCCGCCGTCCAGATGACGCACTCGTCCGCGCTGCAAATTCTACGTCGCGAGTTGGGCCGAAATCGGGAACTATTACTCGGATGAAGATACTCGCCCTTGACCCCGCGACTGTCACCGGATATTGCATCGGTGACATCGGCGAAACTCCCAAGGCCGGGGCAATCCGGCTCGCCGAGGCCGACGAAATCACTGCGTTCAGAAAGCGCCGGATGGACCGGCGGCAGGACCCTCGCCCGATTCGGCTCTACAAGTTTCTCGCCGATATTGCCTATGGCCAGTTCAAAGCGCCGGACATCATCGTCTTCGAGGATGTTCAATTCCAAAGCTACACGCAACAGTGCCAGCTATGGTCTTCGCTCCGGGCGTCTATCTGGCTGTTCGCGCACTTTCATGGCGTCCGCACGATTGACTGCCTGAACGTGATGAAGTTGAAGCAGTATGCGACGGGCTACGGCGCGGCGGACAAACCTGCGATGGCGCGGGCGCTCTACAAGAAACATCCGGCGTTCAAAAAGCAAGGGCTCGATGACAACGGAGTTGACGCCGCGTGGCTCTGGCTGTGGGCGCAAGAAAATTTCAGAAGAATGTGACAAGGGACCCCGGCGTGTGATATAGTCGGGGCGAAGTGAAAGAGACTATGGCAAAGCAACCAACGGCGCAGCTAATCTTCCCCAACCGGGAAGCCACAACCTCTGGACATATCCAGAACGTGATGCACGTTTGCTCGATGGCGATTACAGGTCTCATCAATCCGTGGCGCGGGTTCGAGGAAAATGCGGACGCGCCCAAGACCCCCGAGGCTCGCATCGCGCTGGAGAACACGCTTATCCGTGCCTGTGACCGGCTGGACAAGATTCTCGCCGACGACCGGCGCTGGAGTCTGGACTACCAGATAGGGCTCGAAGACGAATTCAAAAAGTCGCACGCGCAGAACCTTCGCTACGTCGAGGCGCACACTGCCGCCGCCGAGGAAGTCGCGTCGCCGCATTACCAGCACAGACCGAAGCTGGCCAAGAGTGAAGACGGCCAACTGTGGGTCGCCATTCTCGGAAGCGAAAAGGATTTGCCCAACGCAATCGTGGGCATGGGTCGGACGCCGGACGAAGCACTCCGCGAATTCGACAAAAACTTTCAGGGCCGGGAAAACTCGCCCGAAGTAATTGCGTTTCTCCAGAAACGTGTGGAAGACCAGAAAAATTATGGACAAGAACATCAAGTGGGACAAACAGGAACGGGACAAATTGGGCAAGCTAGTGGCGTCGCAGACGCCGGTAGCCCAGATAGCGCAACTACTCAACCGCCCCGAGGCATCAATCCGGGGGCAGATGCAGCGTTTGCACCTGTCCGCCCCGAGTTTGCCCAAGGCCGTCAAGCCGGACGCGTTGGACTCTCTCGCGCATCCCGAGAAAGCGAAGTCCCTCGAAAAGCCGGTCTTCGGAAGGTTGCCGCTCTCCTGTCTCGATTCTTCGGACTGGACAAGGGTCGGTCTGGTCGCTGACACTCACCTGTGCTGCAAAGAGGAACGTCTCGAAGCACTGCACCAGCAATACGACTTGTTCAAGGCCGAGGGCATTGACCGAGTCCTGCACGCGGGCAATCCTATTGACGGCTACGTCGCCCGCATCAATGGCGAGTCGGTCTTCGCGTCCACCATCGATGGCCAAGCAAAGTATTTCGGGGACAACTACCCCAACCGCAAAGGCATCAACACCTATTTCATCACCGGCGACGACCACGAGAGTTGGTTCGCTCCGGGGTTCAACATCGGCGCATACATTCAGCACGTTTCCGAGGAACTGGGGCGCGACGACCTGCACTACATCGGGCACGTTGAGTCGGACATCGAATTCAAAATCGGCAAAGCGCCGACGATGCTCAAGTTGATGCACCCCGGCGGCGGCTCTGCGTATTCGCGCAGCTACATCCCACAGAAGATTGTGGAGTCTTTGGAAGGCGGCGAGAAGCCAGCCATTCTGGTCTTGGGCCATTACCACGTTCACAACTATTGCGTTGAACGAAACATCCACGTCATTTCGATGCCGGGATTCCAAGACCAGACCATCTTCGCCCGGAAGAAACGCCTGCGGATGGAAGTCGGCGGCGCTATCCTCGAATTCAAAGTGAACCCGGATGACGGCACCGTGACGCGCTGCAAGGTTGAATTCAACCTGCGCTTCAACCGTGGCTACTACAAGAAATACATCCGGTCCGACTCATACTTGAACAAGGGCCATCTGGTCCTGAAATAATTGATACCTGTCGCCTGCACCGGCGCTCTAACGGGGCGCAAAAGTTAGGCGTGTAACACCACACAAATAAAAGCGGTTTTTTGCAGGGTCCCTTTATGAAAGCGAACACACATACGACCATCGACATCGGGCCGAATGCCTCAAGCAAGAAAGTCCGAATCAGCCGGAAGCAGTGCAAGTGCGCTGCCGCATGGGAAACAGTCCAATCAGCCTACAAAAAACAATGAGTGCTACTCAAGACAAAAGCGCCGAGGAAATTCAGGCCGAGATAAAGGCCCTCGAAGCGTGCAAAGCCTACGCGCCGAAGCATAACGTTTTCGGCGATGACAACCACCGAAAGCTGGACCTTCAAGTCGAGGCTCTCAAGGGCGAAATCGATACGACCACCGACGAGTTTGAGGAAGACTACAACGACGATGAGAAGTCGGCCATCCTCGAAGCTATCGACTGGATGGAAGGCCAGATTGAAGAACTGCCGTCCTCTGGGTGGGACCACTTCAAGCCGAAGCCGGACGCGCCAACGCCGAAAGTGTCGGCGCTTAAACACCAAGAATGTTCCTGTCGGCGTCAACCATGTCCCGCACCAAAGCCGGGAAGGAAGTCGTAGGCGTCCAGCCTAGTTTCGCTTTCGCCTTACTGGGGTCGCCAAGCAGCAAATCAACCTCAGTAGGGCGAAAGTATTTCGGGTCGATGCGAACATACTGTTGCCAGTCGAGGCCAACATGAGAAAAAGCCAACTCAAGAAATTCCCGGACCGAGTGAGTCTCGCCGGTTGCTACGACGTAATCGTCTGGCTGGTCCGCCTGCAACATCAACCACATGGCTTCCACATAATCTTTGGCGTGGCCCCAGTCGCGCTTGGCGTCAATGTTCCCCAAGAACAACTCCTTTTGCTGGCCGGAAAGTATCCGGGCAATGGCGCGAGTAATTTTCCGCGTAACAAAAGTTTCCCCGCGCCGGGGACTCTCGTGATTGAACAAAATTCCGTTACAGGCAAATATCGAGTAAGCCTCACGGTAATTCACCGTGGCCCAATAGGAGAAAACCTTTCCGCACCCATAGGGACTTCGTGGGTAGAATGGGGTGGTCTCTGTCTGCGGCGTCTCAAGAACTTTACCAAACATTTCGGACGAGGAAGCCTGATAAAATTTCGTGGGGACCCCGGACTCGCGAATGGCTTCAAGGATTCCCAGTGTCCCCATTGCGCCGGACTGGACTGAGTAAACCGGCATGTCGAAACTCACTCGCACATGAGACTGCGCGGCCAGATTGTAAACCTCATCGGGCTGGACCTTGCTGAGAAGGGTGGTGACTCGACTTGTGTCCAACAGGTCGCCGTGGTGAATGTGAAGCCGGTCAAATATGTGGTCTATGCGTCCGGTGTTTATCGTGCTGGACCGGCGAATCATGCCGTGAACTTCGTATCCCTTTTCGAGAAGTAGTTCCGCGAGGTAAGAGCCGTCCTGTCCGGTGATGCCCGTGATGAAAGCTTTCAAGGGTGAATGGGGAGAGGGTGAATTAGACGACCGGCTTCAAGATGTTGTTCAGGAGCCGTCCAGCGCCCGGAGAGGGGCCGGTAAGTGGCCCGCCGCCCTTGAGGGAGGTCAAACGAGCCTGCTGCCCCTTGTCCTGAACCCCGGCGGCTGGTCCCGGCGTCGCCTGCTGCGAGGGCACGGGCAAGAGCCCAGAGGCCGTCTGGGGCGGCGCAGTCGATTTCTGCTGTGCTGGACCGCCCGGAGGATTCTGGACCCGCAAAATGGGGTTGGCGAGCCCGGACTTGCCGATTGCGTGCCGGATGGCGTCCGAGGGAGGGGCAACGTGCTGGAGTTGACCGGCCTTGTCCGCCGCTAGTATGTCTTCGGGATGGATATACAAGCTGTTGTAGATGACCCCGAAATGGCCGGAAAGGGACTTGTAGAAGCCAAAACCGGCCTGCTGGAGCAAATCCTTGTGCTTCTTGATAACCTCGAAAGCCGGATTGTCGTCGTGCCCCTTGCCGATGCGTGCCGACAACGCCGGGGGTGCCCCGGCAATCAGCGCCATGAAGGTCGGCATCTTCAAAATCTCGTGGGGCAGCGCCGCCGCCTGTTCCTGCGGCTGGTCAACCGCGCCGTCTGGGGCGGACTCTGCGGCCATGTCCGGGGCCGGATGCTGCGGCAACATCGAGGGACTTAAATCGTCTGCTGTGAGTGGCATACACTTAATAGTTACACTTCCCGGCGCGGAGTGACACGCGCTTCCTTCGCGGCCTGCAACTCCAGCCATTCCTTTTGGACTTCCTCCAAAAACTTGTTGTTGACGACGGTCTCGCTGGTCGCGAACCGTGCGCCGTGCAACAGGTCTTCTTTGTTCTTCTCTTTAGCGTTCATTTCTGGGGGTGACTAAGTCTAGCAGCGCACCTTGCTGCGCCGCTTGGGTTCCAGATTCAGCGAGACGAGTCTGAATCCCTTGATTGAGCATTTCACGCTTCGCAAGTTCTTTGCGAAAGTCTCCGAAGTCGAGCCGTCCCCAACCGCGTTCTGCCCAAAGTTTTTTCTCCGCGAACCAGAGCGCACCTTGCAGCGCGTCCGGTTTCACGCCTAACCGACTCGCCGTCTTCTCGAAAGCTTCCTGAGAGAACTTGAAGTCGGCGTCACCGACTCCCGTCTCGTTGCCGGGAAGAATCCGCCAGCGGTCCGAAATTCCTTCGTGGCCTAGCCGTCGCATGGTCCGCGCCGCCCACACGTCGATGGTTGCGCCGTGATGAACGCCCAAGAGGTTCTTGACGAATTGGAGAGTCTTGGGGCCGGTGTTTTCGGTGAGCCACTTGCCAGCCATGACTTGTAGAACTGGGACTGAGTGCATCCCGTAAAGCTTCCCGTTGGGCTGGCGCGGTTCGAGGTTGTGGGCGTCAATCCACTCTGCCATGAAAGCGGCATTGGAAGGATTGTCCCGAGGCTTGACGAGTTTTCCGGCCTTGCGTTGCTTCTCATACCAAGACTTCCATGACCCGGACTCCAGCATCTTCGTGCCGTCCAGATACTTTTTGATTTGCTTGTCGAACCGCCCGGACTTGTAGCCTTCGATTGCG
>Ga0068860_100004752_pt1 | contig 13841 bp, 13 predicted proteins | sample KBSSwiS32_FD_66597 | JGI IMG/M metagenome (GOLD analysis project Ga0068860, IMG submission 66597) | Switchgrass rhizosphere microbial communities from Kellogg Biological Station, Michigan, USA - KBS Switchgrass S3-2 | ecosystem: Host-associated > Plants > Roots > Rhizosphere > Soil ... | reverse complement strand
GCCAATAAGTAGTATCCAAAAGCGCCGCCGGTAAAAAAACATAAGGATACCCACCAGATACTTCCTCTCGCATAGCTCAATTCTTTGGGCGATAAGGCCGGCTTAACAAAACGCCAGAGTTCCCAGAATAGGTAAGGAAATGCGATGATGATAGATCCAATAAAAGCAATAGAAATTGCAGACATGAAAGGCCCGCTTACTGTATTACCCAGCAAGGTAATATCAATTGGAGGCATACAAAGCGAATCGCCTATATGAAGGAAATGGCCAAAGTTACAGAGGACCCTGTAGGTAACAAAATCTTTGCGGGCGGGCGCAAAAATAATATTATCAAATACCCAGTCTATATAAACGAAGATTACAATTGCCACCCCCACCAAAACAATTGCCGAGCGCATTATGTGCCATCGTAAAACTTCGAGGTGATCGAGAAAACTCATTTCACTATCCGAAGTATCCGTACCCCTGATCTTTTTAAAAAAGGCTTTTCTTTCTGAAGTTGTATTACTCAACTGGGTTGGTTTCTTTTATGAATCTGCAAATATAAGGAATGAGCCATCAGCTTTCAGCAATGAGCAATCAGCTTTCAGAAATGAGCGATCAGCCTGCTGCTCACCGCTGACAGCTCAAAGCTGATAGCCGTCAGCTACCCTAATGCATCGCTTCCGCCATATCCACCTTCTTTTTCCTTGTTCCTTTCACCAGCAACACAAATGGTATGCACAATAAAAATAATACTCCCAAATAGAGGAACACATCCATATAGGATAATACGGAAGCTTGCTTGAAAACCGAATAATCCAGAGCTTTATAAGCGCTTTTCAAGGCAATGTCGGGAGTCATTCCTTTACTCATAAAGCTTCTTTGCATACCTGCTACTCTTTGTTGCACAACCGGGTCATTTACATCAAGCTTGCTCACCAAATCAACCCTGTGTACCATATTTTGACTTGAAATAAAAGTGGTAATAATGGCTATGCCAAATGATCCACCAAGTTGTCGCATCATTCCGGTAAAAGCAGCCCCCTGGCCTATTTCCTTTCCATGTAATGACGAAAGCGCCAGGGTAGTGATAGGTATAAATAAAAGCCCGAGACCCATTCCCCGTACTATCAATAGCCACCAAAAATTGTCTGCGCCTGTATCAGGCGTAAGAATTTTATATGTCCAGAGACTAAAAAGGAAAAAAGTAATGAGGCCTGCGGCAACAAGATATTGCTGCTTTATACCCCGCTGCAGCAGCCTCCCTATCAAAGGCATCATAAATGCGGTAGCAACACCGGAGGGGATCAGCAACATGCCCGCCTGCTGGGCTGTCCAGCCAAGAGTTGATTGTGTATACAACGGGATAATAAATGTTGATCCGTAAAGTCCAAAGCCCAGTAAAAACGACATAAATGTTCCTACCCGGAGGTTTCCGTTTTTAAGTACTCTTAATTCAACAATCGGATTTTCATAAGTAAGCTCCCGCCAGATAAAAAAGAATAAACCAAGAACTGCAACCACTGAAAGTATTATGATCGTTGTATCATTAAACCAGTCATCGTCATGCCCTTTTTCCAAAACATACTGAAGTGAGCCAACAGCTATAGCAAGTAAGGCTATTCCTAGGAAATCAATTTGACTCCTTAAGGTTTTTTCAGAATATTTCGGGCTTTTTACAAATTGTAATGTGAGTAAGGTCGCCACAATTCCTATCGGAATATTAATGTAAAAAATATAGGGCCAGCTAAAATGATCAATTATATAACCCCCTAAGGGTGGCCCGAGGGTAGGGCCAATTATTACACCTAATCCGTATATCGCCTGGGCCATGCCGCGTTTTTCAAGAGGATAACTTTCTGTAATAATAGTTTGGGAGGTTACAAGTAATGCTCCCCCGCCGACCCCCTGCAAAAAACGAAAAATTACCAGTTCCCAGATGCCTGTCGCATTCCCGCATAAAAAAGAGAACGCAGTAAATATCATAATGGATACCGCAAAATAATTGCGACGGCCAAATTGCTGGGAAAGCCAGCTCGTCATAGGAACAATAATTACATTTCCAATGGCATAAGCTGTAATAACCCAGCCTATTTCGGTTAACGTAGCGCCGAGACTACCCCGCATATCTGTGATGGCAACGTTAACGATCGTAGTATCTACAATCTCGAGTAAAGCACATATGATCGCTGTAATGGTTATAATTACTCTTCGTGAGCCATATTCCACTAAAGAATTTGCCTGTTCCATAAAAATTTATTCAGCCTGAAATTTATTCATGGCTCGTTTTAATTAATCGAGGTGTACATCAACGTCTACATTCATACCAGGTCTTAACCGGCTTAACAGGGAATCATTGTTGTTTACAAATTCAATTTTTACCGGGAGCCTCTGTACCACCTTTACAAAATTTCCGCTTGCATTGTCAGGTGGAAGCAGCGCAAATTCGGCTCCGGTTGCCGGCGAAAATGATGAGAGCGTCGCTTCAAAATCATGATTTGGAAAAGCGTCTGCATGAACAATAACTTTTTGACCGATTTTCATTTTCCGGTACTGGGTTTCTTTAAAATTTGCCACCACCCACATATTGGAATTGTGAACAATGCTAAATATTGACTGGCCGGCCTGGAGGTATTGCCCTTCCTGGACATTCACTTTGGAAACTTTCCCATCTCCGTGGGCAGTGATTACCGCATAAGACAAATTGAGTTTTGCATCTTCAACATCAACTTCACGTTGCTTTACCATGGATTCTGCCACCCCTATTTGCCGGGCCGATGCATTGCTCTGGGACGAAACGACACCCGTTTGTGTTGAGGCCTGGTTTTTTTGCTGTTGTAAAATCAGTAATTGCTTTTCCGCGGTTTCTTTAGCAGCCTGTGCCTGCTCGTACTGTTGTTGGGTAATGGAGTGATCCTTAATAAGGTTTGCATACCGGTCATAATCCTGGGTTGCTCTCCATACATTTATTTTGGCGGCTTCAATCTGCGCATCCACGGTAGAAACCCCCGCTCTTGAAGAAGCAATACCTGAACGGGCCGCGTTGGTATTTGCCTGGGCAGCCTGCACATTACTTTTGGCCGTACCCAGGGATGCTTCAGCCTGGTCAACTTTTAATTTCAAATCACGGTCATCAAGCACAAGAAGTGTGTCTCCTTTATGAACAAGCTGATTGTCTTTCACCCTGACTTCTTTTACATAACCGGAAACCCTGGGAATAACCGGGCTGATGTCGGCTTGTACCTGGGCATCATCCGTATCTTCATGATGTTGTGCATAGGTATATTTTGAAATGCCAAACCAGCCACCCAGCAATACCATTACAATAAGTATAATAAGAAAAACTTTACTGCGTTTTTTAGGGGTTGGTTTTCCATTAGTCTCTTCATTAGCGGATGACCCGGTTACAGAAATTTTTTCGTTTGGTTTCGATTCCATAAAATTGATTTATATGCTTTAATTTTTTATTGGGCAGATAATAAACCTGCCGTTTCAAGTAAGCTGTTATATGCGAGGAGCACATCAGCTTTGGCAACAGCCAGGTTTATATTGGATTGCAAGAGCGCTACATTTGCGTCAAGCAGATCAGTTGTATTTACCAGGTTGTTGTCAAATTTATTTTTTGTAATCCTGTAATTTTCTGTAGCCTGCAAAACAGCCTTTTTATACACTTCCGTTTTCTTTTGACTTAAAAGATAATTTTCATAATCCTGGTTTACATGGAGACGTACAGCATCATTTAATTGTGCCTCGTTGGCGGAAATTTCTTTTTCGCGTGCCTGTGCCTGTACAATTTTGGCTTTGGTTTTCCACAAAGACCCCAGGTTATATTGTAGCCCAACGCCTATATTCACTGCATTGGTTATGGTGACAAGATGAGGTACATCTGCTGCGATATAACCACCTGTTAAGGCAACAGAGGGAACCATTTCAGCTTTTATGGCTGAAATATTTGTTGTTGCTGCCTTTCTCCGAAATGAAAGCGCCAGGACATCTTTCCGGTTTTGAAGTGCGAGTTGCTCATATTCTTCCAGGTTTTTAAGGCTGATATTTTTTTCAAAAGTGGAAGAATCAGTAACCAACGTTGTTTGCTCAGGAAGTCCAAGCATTAAGTTCATATTTACATTGGCAATCTTCCGGTTATTTTCCGCATCCAAAACAGAAAGCTCAATATTGGAAGATTGTAATTCAGATTTCAATAGATCATTCCGGGCAAGCAAACCGGTTTGTTCAAGCCTTGATAAAACAGAATCACGTTCCAGTGATTGCTTCAAATTTTCTCTTACTACATTTACCGTTACAGCGGCCTTGTAGAGATTGATGTAAGCATTAATGATATTCAGGATAACCGCTTCCTTATCGTTTTCTGCATCAAGCATTACCGCCTGTTGAAGATATTTTGCAGACTCAATTCCATACCGGATTTTTCCCCCTGAGTAAACAGGTAATGATATATTTAGTATACCATACATCGCCTGGTTTACAGAAGGAGAGCCACCACCGCCTGTACTATCAGCCCCTGATCCAAATGCCTTTGTTTTGAGGGATACTTCAGGGGTGGTTAACCGAAGGTAAGAGCCACTGATACTTGCATTGGGAAGCCTGTTATTCTGCGCTTCTTGTAATGCAGCACCCGCCTGCTCGGTCCGGGATGCAGAAGCTTTCAACTGCTTGCTGTTTTTGATACCGAGTTCTATCGCTTCCTTTAACGAAAGCTGTTTCGTGTCCTGGGCGCGTGAGAGCAATGGGGAATATCCCATTAAGAAAATAATTACCGCAAAAATTATCTTTAATTGTTTCACGAAGTATATTTTAAAGTGCTGCTTATTTTTGTGATTTACCGTTTTTCAACAAGTGAGAACGGAGTAATTTTTTTAAATGCTGACTTATTCTTTCTTTTAACTTTCTGCTTTGGTAAGGATTAAAATCTTTATTTTTTTGCAGAATTTTCCTGCACATAATTCCTGATAAAAGCAAATGGTTAATGGTGCCTATAAGGGTGGCGATTGTAAGCTCTATATCGACCGGGACAAATTCCCCGGAATCAATTCCGTTTTTAATAATAGCTTTTAAGGCGACAAAATTCCTGAGCAGGATTTCAGAAATAGCCTCTTTCATTTGTGGGCGGCGCTCCAGGGAAAGTTCCCGGTGAAGGAGGTGGTGAAATTGAGGATTTTGGAACATCCTGGTAATGTAGCTGTCAATTACAACATCCAGTTTTTCAATTTGGGAAAGGATTTTATTATTTATCAGTTCTTCAAAAACATTTTTAAGATAGGAGGATTTATATTCAACTACGCTTTCAAATAATTTTTCTTTTGAGCCGAAATAATAATTTATCATGGCCAGGTTTACATCCGCCAGGGCTGCAATCTCCCTTACAGAGGTACCTTCGAAACCTTTTTGCCCAAAAAGGTTCATGGCTGACGTAATTATGACTTCCCTTTTATCCATTTTTAACAGAGGGCAAAGTTAAACACTTGTTTGAAATTAAACAAACGTTTAATTAAATTAATATTAAATTAATATCCTGTAAAGACAGGTTATATCTGCCCGGATTGGGTAAATACGACCAGGTTAGTAAGCACAGGGCTGCCAGGGCGAAATAGTAACCAGGAATAAATGAGTCGTATATAAAAATCTAATTCAGAGATGCTTCCATTGAAATTTCAGTATTCAGTACTTTCGAAACAATACAATTTTCTTTGGCTTCCTTCACACTTTCATCAAATTTTTCTTTGCTGATCCCGGGAATTTTTGCTTTTACCGTGAGGTGAGATTTTGTAATCGCACCGTCTTCCAAAGTAATGTCACATCTGGTTTCAATTTCATCAGCAGTGAAACCGGCGGCCTGTAATATAAAACTGACCTTCATAGTAAAGCATCCTGCATGCGCTGCAGCGATAAGCTCTTCCGGATTGGTGCCGACCCCGTCCTCGAACCTTGATTTATAGGAATACTGTGTTTGATTCAGCACAGTACTTTGAGTGCTTAAGGTGCCTTTTCCTTCTTTACCTGTACCTTGCCATATGGCTGTTGCATTTCTGATCATTTTTTTATTTTTTATTGATTAAGGATTAATTGCTGAATTGTTGAATGGTTGAATTGTTTGTCGGATACTTTTTATTGCCAATTGCTTATTGCCTCTTGTCGCCTCTCTACCGCTAATACTCGGCCAGCTGCGGTTTTGTTTGCATTATTTTTTCAATTTTTTCCAATACTTCAGGAGTAAGTTTATCAACCACTTCAACGGCTTCTAAATTACCAAGCAGCTGTTGTTTTTTTGTGGCGCCCAATATGGCCGTTGTTACATGTGGATTTTTAATACACCATGCGATAGAAAGTGCTGCTGTTGAAACACCCAGCTTTGCGGCAAAGTCACTTAATTTTTTTACCTTTTTTATTTTGTCTTCGGTCGTCCATCTTTCGCTAAGCCAGTTAAAACCTTCCAGGGCAAACCTTGAATCTTCAGGAATGCCATTGTTGTATTTTCCTGTAAGCAGTCCCGCAGCAAGCGGGCTCCAGATTGTGGTGCCCAATCCAACCGTTTTATAGATCATTAATAATTCATTCTCAATTTTGTTTCGCTCAAATAAATTGTATTGGGGTTGCTCCATGGTAGGTCCAATAAGCCTGTAATGTTCTGCAACCCTATGGGCCTCCATAATTTCAACACCGCTCCATTCACTGGTACCCCAGTATAAAATTTTTCCTTGTTGTATAAGGGTGTTCATTGCCCACACTGTTTCTTCTATCGGGGTTTTTTTATCGGGCCTGTGGCAAAAGTACAAATCAAGATAATCAACCTGTAACCGTGATAAAGCTTCATTGCAGGCCTCTATAACATGTTTACGGCTAAGACCCGATTGGTTGGGCCTGGTTTCTTTACTTCTCCAGCCAAAAAATACCTTTGAAGAAACAATAAAAGAAGTACGGTCCCAATTTTTATTTTTTAAAACACGTCCCATCATTTTTTCACTTTCCCCCGATGCATATACTTCAGCATTATCAAAAAAGTTAATTCCATTATCATAGGCAATGCCCATTAATTCATCGGCCATTGTATCATCTATCTGCTTTTTAAAGCTTATCCAACTTCCGAAACTAACTACGCTTAACTGTAATCCTGATTTACCCAAACGCCTGTATTCCATCATTAGTTATTTAAATGTAGCCCTGTTAAATGTGCAGTTTTACCGAGGGTGCAAAAATTATTCCGGAAACTCCTTTGAGCTCACTCTTACCAGGCCTCTTCCGTTTATGATATGCCAGCTTTTAAAATCCTGGGGGGCGTCAAGACCATCGCCATCAATTATTTGTGTTGGAGTGCGTATCCTTACAGGCTTATCAGTATAAAATTCACGGCCTGGAGTGGACCGGTCCCAATATAATTCATTGCAAAATAACGTATCGCCTTTCGTATTAAAAACCACCACACTGTCTTTCAGAAAAACTTTACTTTCCGTTTCCATGTATTTTCCATAATGAGCATTCAGCCTGCTTTCTATGCGTAAACTATCGTCATAAAAATCGGCATGTACTGTTTTTGTAAATTCAATATAGGGGATTCGTTCCTGGTGACGAAGCATGTAGGGCGCACTAAGTCTTGACCTGGTCTTATCTCCCAGGCTGTAAATGATATCGACCTGTTTTGCTTCTTCCACGGCAATACTTTTCGAAGTTAACTTGTCAATTTGTTCCCTGGAATTTTCACAGGATGAAATAAAAAAGCAACCCGTTATGAGAGTTGCTACCATTAAAAACTTATAGTGAATTTTATAATTCATTTTTCATTTTGCCCAAAATTATTGATATTTCTGCCGGCGGAACCATACATCGCTCAATGAAAATCCAATACTTACTCTAAAAATATTTTCTGTTATATTATTGCTCGTGTTACCGCGGTTTCCGTATTCAAATCCAAGATTCATAAAGCTAAATTGGTTATCGTAAAAATTATGCCTTAGTTTCATGGGAAATGTTCCTCCAAGTGTTACGGTATATACCGGCAGTTTATTATCCACTGCAATGTAATCACTTCCAAAAGATACGCCGGCCCTGTATCTTACATTGTCAAAGTATTTTGATGAGCCTTTAACCGAGGGAATATATTGGATTCCGAATTTCCCTAACCAGCTATTTTTTACAAGATCTTTTTGACCGAAAAAACGATAACTGTCCCAATAAGTAGTTTCAAAATCAGCTCCAAATAGAAGATGTTCGTTCTCTATCGTAAACCCTGCCCCGATGGTAGAAGGTAACTGAACTTTCCCCTTTTGGCCATCATTTTCAAAGATGCTGTCTATTTTAGTAGCATTTCCGGTAGAGGCATCGAAAGTAACCGTCTCTTTTAACTCATCTTTTGTAGCATTGTATTGTTGCTGCAGGGTTCCATAAGCACCAAATCTCAGGGTCGTTTTTTTCATTCTTATAGCATACTGAAGGCCTGCATTTAAAAACACGCCGCCAAAACGGGTTTTAGTTTGATAGCTGGCGGTATAAAAATAATCTGATGAGTCATTGGCAATTCGAAGTGTTGTGGTATAATCTTTTGAACCAAAAAGATAGCCGGAATTTATCCCGAAGCTAAAATTTTTTATCCTGATAGCAGTCCCGATAAAGGCTTCGTTGATGCCGCCATTACCTTCATAAACCGTACTGGTGCTATCGCCCGAAATTTGCGATAAACTGCTTATTTTATAATTTATTTTACTTACGGGCCTTAATCCAAAAGTAAGCCCCCAGGCGGTCCGGTGTTTTATTGCTTTTTTATTCCCGTAGAGTAATGGAAACCCAAACTGCAGGTATGAAATAATTCCGTTATTAGATTTATAAGTTCCCAGTGGCTCCTTACTTTTTATGGTTCTACCAACATATTCAACACCCACATCCAATGTTGTCAATACAAGATCCCCATAGGTTGCCGGATTAACGGTATTGATGGTGCCGGCATCAGTATAGCCTGCTGAAATGCCTCCCATCGAACGATTTTGAATATTACCGGCAGGCTGAATATTGCCAACGCCATATCTTGAATAAGGCGAATTTTCCTGTGCGAAGCAGAACAGTGGAAAGACAGCCAGCACCAGGCAAAGTAAATTATGTTTTGGTATGTTGGTTGGTTTCACTAATTGCATACAGGCCCTTAAAAATCAGGTCAGGGTCGGCAAATATCTTATTTTTAAGATGATGGGCAAAATAGAGGGCATCACCACCGGTTAAAAGCGCGTTAAAGTTGCTGAACTTTTCTTTATAATTGTCAATGATACCATCCATTTCTGCTGCCAAACCTATCAAAACACCGCTTAGAATATTGGTTCGTGTATCATAACCCGTTAACGGGAAATTCCATCCGATACCCGTGGGGTCTACCTTAACGAGTGGCAGCTTTGCAGTATACCTGTTTAATGACTTAAATCGCATTTCCATTCCGGGAGAAATGCTCCCTCCCAGGAAACGGTGGTATTTATTTATAAAATTGTAGGTGACACAGGAACCAAGCGCAATAACCAGGTTATTCTTTTCTTTATAAAAATAAACAGCTCCCGCCGCCAGGGCCAACCGGTCTGCACCAATAGTTTCCGGCTTGCTTACCGGTGCGGTAAACGGTAAAATACTTTGGGAACTCAATTTATGAAATGAGGAGCCCTTCGTGAGAATCTTTTCAATTGACGCATTGTGTTCAATAACTGATGAAAGAATGGTTTTACCTGGTTGATATTTTTTAAGCAACACTTCAATGGTATCATCGGTAGTATCCTCCAATGATAATACTTCAGATAATTGGCCATTTGTAAACACAGCACATTTAGACCTGGTATTTCCAAAATCAAAACAGAGGGTCGTATTCAAAATAATTTCAGTTTTAAACAGAAAAATGGGTTCACGAATTAGATGAATGAATCCAAATAGCGCATTTAATTATTTGCCCAACGGGTCTATTCCTGAAGCAGCTATACGATTAAGCACAGTATTAATTTTATAATCGCGTAATTCGCGAATCAAATTCGTGTAATAAAAGCATTCAATTTAAGAAATATTAAAACCACTAATATTTTTAAAATGGCCGTTCAATTTAATTTTTTCTTTCAGCAGTTCCATTTCTGCGACTACCGGCAATACCTTTGCCAGGTGGCGTTTTAAATACTCCTGCCGCTGAAGTTCATTTGTAAGTGAAAGAAATTCATATTCTTGTTCTAAGGTAAGTCCGGCATGATGTGCCACATCATAGCTGGTTAAAAGCTCTTCATTCTTCCGGAAAGGCTTTGTTACATTGAGCAATTTATGCAATTCCTTTATTGCAGCAACCACCTTACTCATTAGTAGTGTTTTGCCATGTGTCGAATTGGCCAGGTAACTTACTATGGCGCCGCTGTATAATTTATCCGGAACCTCATTAATAATTTCTAAAACCCTGAAGACTTTTTGCCCGCGCGTTTTTATATCCATTTCCCCGGAATCGTACATTTTTGAAATTTCCAGGATATTCACGAGCGTCCCTAGTTCGGTCACTTTATTATCTATCACAACCGGCATCCCGAAAGGCTTTTTTTGCCGGAAACATTCTTTAATAAGTTGTTTATATTTTTGCTCAAAAATATGCAGGTTCAGATCCTCTCCCGGGTATACTACAATTGATAAAGGAAATATAGGAATGAAGTTGGTCATTTCATTAGTTTTCAACAGGGGCAAATTTACAAATGTGTCAATAACTCCGAAAATAAAATAACGTATAAGAAGAATATGTTTGCAAAAGTATTTCCAATAATTTTTAATTTTACATTCAACCTAATTACAAATTGAAGAGCATGTTCATTAGTGGATTCACAATGGTAAGAAATGCCACTAAATTATATTACCCGGTAAAAGCATCCATCGAATCAATTTTACCTCTTGTAGATGAGTTTGTGATCGCACTGGGTAATTGTGATGCCGATGACCATACCCTGGAAGAAATTCAAAAAATTCATTCCGATAAAATAAAAATTATCCATACAGAATGGGATATTGAAAGATATGCGGGCGGCAGTGAGTATGCACATCAGACAGATATCGCAAAAAAATATTGTAAGGGTAACTGGCTTTTTTATTTACAAAGTGATGAGGTGATACACGAAAAATATTTACAAACAATAAAAAAAAGATGCAGGGAGCTTTTGAACAATAAAGAAGTGGAAGGCCTGCTGTTTAATTATAAACATTTCTGGGGCGACTACTCACATTACCTTGTTTCTCATGCCTGGTATCCAAAGGAAATAAGAATTATACGCAATGATCCGGAGATTCACTCCTGGAGGGATGCACAATCTTTCCGCCGTATTCCTTCGTTTGATGGATGTAATTATTTTCAAAAGGAAAATACCTACAAACTCAAGGTAGCTGAAATAGATGCTTGTGTATATCATTATGGATGGGTTAGGCCGCCGGAACTCATGCAAAAAAAACGGGTATCTTTTGAAACAGATATGCAGGGAAATGAAAGGGCTTCATCGATCTTTAAAAATGAACCTGATGTATTCGACTATGGTAACCTCAGTAAACTTTGTGTATTTGAAGAAACACATCCCGAAGTAATGAAAGATTTTATAAAAAAATTCAACTGGCAACATCAGCTATACCCTCAAAACAGGCAATTAAGAAAACACAAGCAGGATAAATTAAAATATCGCCTCCTAAGTTTTATTGAACAAAATATTTTAGGCGGAAGGCAGATTGCAGGCCTTAGGAATTATCAGTTGGTTAAACCAAAAGGTAAATAAAAATAAACGATCCGTATTTCTAAATTGACCTGGAAACTCGAAAATCCGGTTCTTCGCCTGCTGGAACTGCATAAATATTGATAGTCTTTCTCCAGTTTGTTATTTCCTGGCTATTCTTAATTTTAATGGTTTTGGCATTAACGTCAAAGTCTTCAAAAAAGAAAATGTCATATCCATGCTCTTTAATAACATTATATAATTCAACTTTTTCCGCGGGAGTATTACCTCCAAAACTCTCTGCCACAATTGTGGGTTTATACTTTTCAATTAAACCGGGTATGGATTTGATAATTTCTTTATCGTATCCTTCGGTATCAATCTTAATGAAAGAAAACTGTTTAAGTTCTTCATTATATTTCTGTTCGAGAAATGCCAGTAAATTAATTCCCCTGATTTTTTCAGGGAAGATAAATTTGCCATGTACACTATTTTTTGTAGGCGAGATAGCTCCATTAGAAAACGACGCTTCTGAAGATACATAATAAAAATCTTCATCTTTTACGCTTATCGCATAAAGAAGCGGAACAATGTTTTGCTTTTCTTTATTGAGAGAGGCATTTGTTTCCAGTATCCTGTATACATAAGGATTAGGATCAAACCCTAATGTGGTACCGGAACTACCCGCAGCTAAAGCCATTGGAACAGTTGTGTCTCCTATATTAGCCCCGATATCTATTACCAGATCCCCTTTTTTAATAAATTTCTTAAAAAAATCAACCATTTCCTGGCTGACAATTTTAGGGGTAACCAGGGGATTATCCCAGTTTGCAAATTCTATTTTCCCTTCGTCCTTTAAATCAAATACATTTATTTTGGCGGGATATTCCTCGGTAACTCTCCTGGCCTTTTTTCTTCGAAACGACTCCTTAAAATAGTTTAGGATATTCATTTTATTTTAGCTGTTAGGTTTTAATATTTTTTTACATCGATTTTCCTTGCTTGTGTAATTGGTGCCTGCCTAATTTTTTGGAATTATAGGTGCTGGTATTTCTTACTCTTTGACAGGCTGCCGGTGTTCATTAATTTAGAAAACTGAAGATAGTAACTAAAACAAAATTATAGCAAGAAGCTGGCAAATAACTGTTGAGGCTAAATATTCTATAATTAACGGTGGCTGATATTTTTGTAATAAATAAAACAGAATTGAAAAATGAATTATGTGAAGCGGCAACAAAATCTGGCTTTAATATGTATCACTTTGCTGAAAAATATCTATAGCAGGAGAAAAATGCAACAAGCGTCAGCGGTTACCTTTCCACCATTTATAACCTATCACACCAACGACGGCATAAGGAATGAGCATCAAATAAATAATTCCCGAATTAAACCCGCGGGCAGGCTTTTCACCCATTTGCTGAACCGATTTGGCGCAAATTGAACATTGCGCTTTGGCGGAGCTATAATTTATGATATTTAAACAACTAGTTAATAATATTACCAGGAATATTTTTTTCATACGCTTACACAAAGGTATAATCAAAATTTTTCAAAAAGTGACAACATAAAAACTTTTAATGAAGCACAACTATAATGAAAAAAGACTTTTTCCTGTTCAATTACGCTATTACACAGGTTCCGCTTTCTGAGACTTCTGCGTTTTCTTTCTTTCATCCTCATCAAGGATTACTTTACGCATACGAATAACTTTGGGAGTTACTTCAATACATTCATCCTGTTGTATATATTCCATGCACTCCTCGAGGCTAAATTGAATTTTAGGTGCAATGCGTGAAGCATCATCACTGCCGCTGGCACGGTGGTTGGTTAATTTTTTTGGCTCAGTGGCATTCACAACGAGGTCTCCCGGCTTAATATGCTCGGCGATGATCTGTCCTGTATAGACCTCTTCTCCGGGATCAACAAAAAACCTTCCACGATCCTGTAATTTATCGATTGAGTAAGCTGTGGTGCGTTCCTGATTTTTCGAAAGCAGAACTCCGTTATTTCTTCCCGGGATTGGGCCTTTCCATGGTTTATATTCGCTGAAACGATGTGCCATCACTGCTTCTCCGGCAGTATTCGTCAACATCGTTGACCGCAATCCGATCAATCCGCGCGAAGGAATTTCAAATTCCAGGTGTTGCATTTCTCCCTTTGTTT
>Ga0068860_100004751_pt1 | contig 13842 bp, 10 predicted proteins | sample KBSSwiS32_FD_66597 | JGI IMG/M metagenome (GOLD analysis project Ga0068860, IMG submission 66597) | Switchgrass rhizosphere microbial communities from Kellogg Biological Station, Michigan, USA - KBS Switchgrass S3-2 | ecosystem: Host-associated > Plants > Roots > Rhizosphere > Soil ... | reverse complement strand
CCCTACAAGTCGCCGCGGATGGCAGACCTGCAGGACTGGGCGGTCCGCCAGTGGGATGCGTCCAAGGGTCGGACGGTCGGCGTCTACGCCGGAGCGCTTGGCTACAGCTACAACACCGATCAATTGAAGAAGAAGAACATCCCCGAGCCGAAGTGCTGGTCCGACTTGACGAAGCCCGCGTTCAAGGACGAGATCCAGGTGGCGAATCCGAATTCCTCAGGCACGTCGTACACGATGCTCGCGACACTCGTGCAGCTGATGGGCGAGGACAAGGCGTTCGACTACCTGAAGGCGCTGCACAAGAACGTCAACCAGTACACGAAGTCGGGTGCGGCGCCCGCGCGCGCGGTCGCCACCGGCGAAACGCTCGTCGGCATCACGTTCCAGCACGACGCAGTGGTGCAGGCGGTCGGCGGCGCGCCGATGAAGATCGTGTCGCCGTGCGAAGGCACCGGCTACGAGATCGGCAGCATGAGCATCATCAAGGGCGCGAAGAACATGGCGAACGCGAAGAAGTGGTACGACTGGGCGCTCTCGGTCGACGCGCAGAACATCGGTGCGCAGGCCAAGGTCTCCTACCAGGTGCCGTCGAACAAGGCGGCGAGCGCGCCGCCGCAGGCGCCGAAGTTCAGCGAGATCAAGTTCATCAACTACGACTTCGCCAAGTACGGCTCGTCGGCCGAGCGCACGCGCCTGTTGACGAAGTGGGACAAGGAAGTTTCGACGCTGCCGAAGTGAACGGGAACAGGGTCGCGCGGGCTTCGCTCGCACCGGCCATGTTCACTGCCTCTCGCGGCGATCGCACGACGATTGCCGTGGCCGCGATCGGCGTCGCGGCGCTCGCGGTGCTGCCGTGGGCGGCGACAGGTGGACCCTCGGCGATCGCGCGGGCGTCTGCGGGAGAACCATCGGCGCTCGCGCTCTGCGCGCTCGCCGTCCTCGTGGTCGCATTCGCGTGGCGCGGCATGGATCGCGCGGTGGCCGTGCTCGCCGCGCTCGCGCTCGTCGTCGCTTTCGGCGCCGGGTTCGTCGCGGGGCCGGGCGGTCCGGCATTCGGGCTCGGCGCCGCGGCGGCGCTGGCCGCGCTCACCGTCTGCCTGGCGCGGGGGCTCGCGCGCAACGGGTTCTGCCGCGGCGATGCGACGGTCGCGACGAGCGTGGTCGCGATCGCGCTGCTGCTCGTGATCTTCATCTTCTACCCGGTCGGCAGGTCGCTGACCGCCGCGCTCTTCGATGCGCGCGGAGTCTTTGCGCCGGCCGTCGCCGCCCAACGTCTGTTCACCGAGGACATCTGGGGCCTCGGCTGCTTCGGCGGCGGAAGCCGTTGCGGCGTGGCGATCAATTCGGCGCTGCTCGCCGTGCTGGTGGGCGTGCTGTCGACGCTGCTGGGCCTCGCGCCGGCGCTGGTCGTGCAGCGCGGCGGTCAGCGCTACGCCGGATTGCTGAAGCTCATGTCGATCCTGCCGATCGTGACGCCACCGTTCGTCATCGCGCTGTCGCTCGTCGTGCTGTTCGGCCGCACCGGGCTCGTCACCGGCTGGCTCGACGCGTGGTTCGGCATTCCGCGCTCGCGCTGGATCTACGGATTGCCCGGCGTGATGCTCGCGCAGCTGCTGACGTTCTCGCCGATCGCGTTCATGATGCTGCACGGCGCACTCGCCGCAGTGAGCCCGTCGCTCGAGGAAGCCGCACAGACGCTCGCGGCGTCGCGCACGCGCGTGTTCCGGACGGTCACGTGGCCACTGCTGCGGCCCGCGCTGACGAGCGCGTTCCTGCTCGGATTCGTCGAGAGCCTGGCCGACTTCGCGAACCCGATCGTGCTGTCCGGCAATTTCGAAGTGCTGTCGACCAAGATCTTTTTCGCAATCGCCGGCGCGCAGCACGATCCCGGCCGTGCGGCAGCGCTTGCGCTGGTGCTGCTTGCGTTCACGCTGATCGCCTTCGCGTTGCAGCAGCGTTGGCTCGGACGAGCGTCGTACGTCACCGTGAGCGGCAAGGGCGACGCGGGCGTGCCGGCGCAGCCGCCGGCCGCGCTCAGGATCGGCTGCCTCGTCGCTGCGGCGTTGTGGATCGCGTTCACGCTGATGTGCTACGCGGTCATCGCGACGGGCGGCTTCGTCAAGGACATCGGGCGCGGCGACATGACGGTAACGCTCGCGCATTTCGTCTCCGGATTCGGCATCGACAAGGGCGTGAACGGCTGGCTGTTCACCGGCGGCGCGTGGGACAGCCTGTTCACGACGCTCGAAGTCGCGGCGCTGTCGGCCCCACTCACCGCCGCCCTCGGCCTGCTCGCCGCGTATGTGCTGACCCGCCACCGCTTCGCGGGCCGCCGCGCGTTCGAATTCCTGACGCTCGTGAGCTTTGCGATTCCAGGCACGGTGATCGGCGTGTCGTATATCGTCGCGTTCAACGTGCCGCCGCTCGAGCTGACGGGCGGCATGGCGATACTCGTGCTCTGTTTCGTGTTTCGCAACCTGCCGGTGGGCGTGCGCGCGGGCACCGCCGCGCTCGCACAGATCGACCGCTCGCTCGACGAAGCCTCGGCGACGTTGCGGGCGAGCACTGCGCGCACGTTGCGCCACGTCGTGCTGCCGCTGTTGCGCCCGGCGATCCTCGCCACACTGGTGTTCAGCTTCACCCACGCGATGACGGCAGTGAGCGCGGTGATCTTCCTCGCCACCGCGAAATACAATCTGGCGACGGTGTATATCGTCGGTCGCGTCGAAGCGGGCGAATATCCGCTGGCGATCGCCTACTCGCTGGTCTTGATACTGCTGATGGCGACGATGCTGATCGTGCTGCAACGCTTGATCGGGGAGACGCGGCTCGGTCGCCGCGCCGGAACGCTGGTCGTGACGGGGAACTGACAATGAATACCAACGCGGGTGGAGTCGTCTTCGAGCGCGTGAGCAAGCGCTTTGGCGAGGTTGTCGCCGTCGACGACGTCTCGTTCGACGTTGCGCCGGGCGAGCTGGTGACGTTGCTCGGGCCGTCGGGCTGCGGCAAGACGACGACGCTGCGCATGGTGGCCGGCCTGGAAGCAACGTCCTCGGGGCGCGTGCTGATCGGCGGCGTCGACGTCACGCGGCGGCCGGCCAACGAGCGCGACGTCAGCATGGTGTTCCAGTCGTACGCGCTGTTCCCGCACATGAGCGTGCTCGACAACGTGTGCTACGGCCCGCGCTCGATGGGCATCGACCGCGCGAAGGCGCGCGAGATGGCGCGCGCGAAGCTCGCTATGCTGGGCCTCGACGATCTCGGCGAGCGATTGCCCTCCGAGCTCTCGGGAGGCCAGCAGCAGCGCGTCGCGGTCGCGCGCTCGCTGGTGCTCGAGCCCGCGGTGCTGCTGTTCGACGAACCGCTGTCCAACCTCGACGCCAAGCTTCGCCGCCGCGTGCGCCAGGAAATCCGCGAATTGCAGCAGGCGCTCGCGCTGACCGTGATCTACGTGACGCATGATCAGGAAGAGGCGCTCGCGGTTTCCGATCGGATCATCGTGATGGACAAGGGGCGCATCGCGCAGCAGGGCACGCCGCGGGAGCTCTACGAGGCGCCGGCGAGCCGTTTTCTCGCCGACTTCATCGGCGACGCGAACCTGGTCGACGGCGAGCTCGAACGGGGCGACGGCGCTGCGCGCTTCATCGCCCACGGCGTCGCGGTGCCGGTGCACGCCGATGGGCTCGCGCCCGGCGCGGCGACCCTCGCGATTCGCCCGCACGCGCTGCGCATAGTTGCGCCCGCGGCCGGCGTGCTGTCCGGACGCTGCAAGCGCGCTGCCTACCTCGGCGGGCGCATGGAGTACGTCGTCGCCACCGCCTGGGGCGAGCTGCTGGTGTTCGACGCCGACGTGCGCGCGCCCCGCGCGCGCGACGACGAGCTTGCGCTCGCGTTCAGCGCCGACGCTGCGGTCGTGTTGCCGCGCTGAGCGCTAGCCGTCCGATTTTCGCCAGACGTCCATCAGGACGTTCATCTTCGCGCGCGCCGGGAGCCGCTCGTCGGAGATCGCTTCGAGGAAATCGGACAGCCGCTTCGACTTGGCGATTGTGTAGAACGTCAGCACGGTGACCGGGATCAGCGTCAGCACGAAATAGAGGATGCGCTCGGGCGTCGATTGCTCGGACAGCGCGAAGAGGTTCATCCCGAGGAAGCCGGTCACCACGGTGCCGATCAGGCCGAACGTGGTGACGACCGTCAGGCGCACGACGGTGTTCGCCTGCCGGCGCAGCGTGTCCGCCTCGAGGTATTCGCTCATGTCCTCGATCTCGTCGCGGACCTCGTCGTAGAGCCGGTCGGCGCCGAGATACGTGGACGTCATCCGGTAGAGCTCCTTCGCGACCGGCTGGTCCGAGACCTCGTGGAACCAGTAGCGGTGCGTGAAGCGCAGGAAGATCTCGCGCAACTGCCGGATCTTGCGCTTGAACTCCTTGATCGAATCGGCGTCGCTGATCTGCAATCGGTCGAGCGCGTGCGCGACGCGATCGGAAAGCATCAGCAACGCGGCCTTGTGGAAGTGCGGGATCAGGAAAAGCAGGAAGTACTGGTGCCGGAATTGCCCGAGCAGGCCGCCGTCGGCGTCGACGAAGAAGGGCTCGTGCGCATCGCCGATCATCGCGAACGCGTGTCCGCACGACATGAAGCGAGTGCCGGGGCGGCCGGTGCGTTCTTCGTTCCAGAATTGATCGAAGCAGTGGAGCTTCTCGAAGTCCCAGACGTGGCGTTGCGAATAGGGCATCTCGTCCGAAGGTCCCGGCGAGCTGACGAGACCGAGGCGGATGAAATCGGCGCGCGTCAATTGCCGGGCGTCTTCCATTGCGAGGTACGCGAGCAGCGGCATCCGGCTGTACTCGACCTGGCGATAGCGGATCGCACCCTTCTCCTCCGAGTGATCGAGCACCAGCGGGCGCAGCAGGAATCGCCAATGCGACGCGAACCGCGGACCGCGGGCGCTTCCGACGTACGAAAGGTAGTCCTGCTTCTTTTCGTAGTCGGACACGGCGAGCACGCGATCGTCGCTCGCCAGCCACTCGACGCGCTCCATGCAATGTCCGCCGTGGCCGTCGGTGTCCCAGTACATGGGGTAGGCGCGACCCAGGCGGAACATCGTCTCCTCGACACGCTGTACGGGCATGTCCTCGCCGACGATCTCGACGACCAGGATCACGATGTCGATGTCGAAGAAGAAGCACAGGTCGACGTGCTGCACCTTCATCGTCACCGGAACGGGATCGTGCGGAAACTTCAGGCGCACCTTCGCCACGTCGTTGCGGCGGAACACGCGGATCGGCGACTCGTTGACGCGGCCGCCGTCGATGCGGCGCGAGTCGCCGTAGAGAAAGCGCCGCACGTACGGCAGGAAGGTGACGAACTCGCTGTAGTGCCGCGCCTTGAAATCGGCGGGGTCGCAACCGAACTCGTCGCGCAGCTCGCCCCACGGGTTGTCGGCGGTGTCGCGCTCGAGCAGCTCCCAGTGCTTCTGGATCTGCGCGTCGGCGCGGATCGGCACCAGTTGCAGCGGCCAGATCAGGATCTGGCGGAATTGCCTGACGAGCGTGACGCCATCGGGCTGGCCGTTCGACATGCGCCGTCACCTCAAAGGGTCGAATGACGCGCTCATTCTCCCAGATTGTCGCGGCGTAAGGGCATTCCCGTGCGGGCGATGTCCGCAGCGCGCGTGGGGTTGCGGTAGTATCGTCGCCGCCGGCATCGAAAAGGGGGAGTAGCTATGCGCCCGAACTGGCATTCCGCGATTATTCTCGGCAGCTTGTCGCTTGCGATCGCACCCGCGTTCGCGGCGCCGTGCTACGAGGTCATCGACAGCAAGGACACGACGCTCCTGCGCGTGTCGGTTCCGCCGGTCGATCTGAGTCAGGCCGGCACCGCGGCGCGCGAAGCGATGCGCCAGCGCGGCGAGCTGCTGATCATTTTCGAAACCGACCGCTGCGCGATCTACGGACGCACGCAGATCGCCGGCGGGAGGGCGCTGACCGTCGAAGAGGTCGTCAACGAATGGCGCACCGGCTACGGTACAGCGGGCTACGGTCAATGGTCGCCGACGTACCGCGGCGTCGCCGCGCCCCCGCCGGCGGCCGCCCCAGCACCCGCTCCCGCGCCGGCGGCACCGGCCGCGCGCTCCGGATCGACCACTTCACGTTACTAAAGAGGACCACGCTCGTGCGCATCGCCACGTCCGGCCGATCGATCATCGCCCTGTTCGCGCTCGCCGCGGCCACGCTCGCGTGGGCGGCCTACCCCGAGAAGGCGGTGCAGTACATCATCCCGTTCGCGCCGGCCGGCGAGTCGGACGTGGCCGCGCGATTGCAGGCGCAGGTGTTCTCCGCCAAGTACAAGCAGGAGATGGTCGTCGTCAACAAGCCCGGCGCAGGCGGCGCGCTTGCCTGGTCGCAGATCAACAACGCGCCCGGCGACGGCTACACGATCGTCGGCGTCAATCTCCCGCACATCGTGCTGCAACCGCTCGAGCCCGGCACGCAGTTCAAGACCGAGGACATGACCCCGGTGTACTTCTTTCACTACACGCCCGACGCGATCGTCGTCGCGAACGACAGTCCGTTCAAGACCTTTGCCGATCTGGTCAAGGCGGCGAAGGAAAAGCCGGATGCGGTCAGCATCGCCGGATCGGGCACGAACTCGGCGAACCACGTCGCGCAGGTGCGGCTCGACCGCGAGCAGAAAATCAAGACGACCTACGTGCCGTTCAAGGGCACCGGCGAGCTGGTGTCGGCGGTCCTTGGCGGACACGTCTCCGCTGCGATGTCCTACTCGACGCTCGCTCTCCTGCAGAAGGGCAAGATGCGGATGCTCGCGGTGGCCACCGACGCGCGGCTGCCGCAGTTCCCCGACGTGCCGACGTTCAAGGAGCTCGGCATGAACTGGGTCGACGGTGCCTATCGCGGCATCGGCGTGCCGAAGTCGACACCGCCCGCGGTGCGCAAGCAGGTTTCCGACATGATGGACGCGATCAACAAGGATCCCGAGCTGCGCAAGCGCATGACCGAGGGCGGCTTCGAAGTCACCGACATCGCGATCGAGGCGATTCCGGCGTTCATGGCCGAGCGCTCGCGCGAATACATGAATTCGGCGCGCGCGCTGGGCCTCGTGAAGTAGCCCGGGTCGAGCACACGCAAGACCCGGGTTGCGAACGACGCAACCCGGCTACTTACCCTGCGCGGGTTACTTAACGACGCAGCCGGTGTAGGTCTGCTTGCCGCCTTCCTCGAGGAACGCGGTGTTGCCCTTGTTCCAGAAGACGATCTTGTCACCCGCATTGGCGTAGCGCGCGCCGGAAGCCGACGTCGCCTGCGGCAGCACCAACTCGCGGCCGTCGGAGAGCTTGAGCCGCGTGCTGGCCGGAGCCTTGTTGATGAACGTGGCGTTGATCGACTGGCCGGCCGCGCACTTGAAGAAGGCGCGAATCGTCGCGTCCGCAGCGGGTGGCGGTGGCGCCTGCGTCTTGTCGATGCCGCTCACGCACGTGGTGTTGAAGTAATCCGCGGCGGGGCAGACCTTGCCGTTCCTGAACGCGCACGAGCCGCGTTCCGTCTTGCCGTCGCCGGGCCCGGCGCGATACAGGCCGCCGCTGATCGTGCAATACCGGGCGGCCGCCGACGAATCGCTCGCGACGTGAACGCCGCCGCTCCGGCAGTCACCGTGCATCATCGCCCACTCCTCGCACTGCCTCTTGTTTGAAAAAGTGCAGACGCCGAACTCCCCGCCGCTGCCGTCCTTTTCGATCGAAAGCGTGCCTCCCTTGTCGGTGCAATTCTTCGACGCGGGATTGGCGGTGTGCGGTTTCGGCGTGCTCTTCGCCGCTGTCGACGCTGCAGGCGCCGCCGTTGCGGCGGGCGCCTGTTTGGTCTTGGCGGGCGGCTGCTTGCTTTCGGGCGTCGTCGGCGCGGCGCTCTGCGCCGAAGCGGAGCTCGCCATCGCGATCACGACGGCGCAGAGCGAAAGGAAAATTCCAGTGCGGGCGGGCAGCATCATCACGATCGAATCCTTTATCGTTTAGCGCCGAGCACGCGAGCGGCTTTGGCCACGGCCTTGGGCTTTACCCAGAAGATCGCACCGAACCGGCCATCGCCGCTCGTGACGGCATCCATCGCTGTCAGATTGATGCGGGCGTCGGAAAGTTTCTGCAGCACGGCCGTCATCGCGCCGACCTTGTCCTTGCCCCGGTACAGAAAGCCGGTCTTTTTGACGCTCAATTTCAGTCCCAGTTTCTTCGCTGCGCGCCGCAATTTCGCGGAACTTTCGGGAATCAGGTCGAGCTGCCCCTGCCTTCCGCTCGGAAACCCGGAAAACGCGAGCAGGTTGACGCCTTCCGCGGCGAGGCCCTTCAGCACCTTCGCGCCCTGGCCGGCGGTGTTCGAGACCATCACGTAGAAATAATCGACTTTGCGCAAGCTCATCGTTGCCTCCTTCGCGTTGTACGCTCAAAGCCGCGACGCGGAAATTCCGAGTCGCAACACCACGCGCGTTACCGGCGGGCGCTCGTCTCGCTCACTGGCACGCGGTACCCGCTTCCGAAATACACCTGCCGCGCGGGCTGTCGCCCGCGCGAGCATCAGACGAGCGCGGGCGCGACGCGATCAGGCACGTTCGATGATTGCCGCGATCCCCTGGCCGCCGCCGATGCACATCGTGATCAGGCCATAGCGGCCGCCGGTGCGTTGCAGTTCGTACATTGCCTTGATCGTGAGAATGCAACCCGTTGCGCCGATCGGGTGGCCCAACGCAATTGCGCCGCCGTTCGGATTGACCTTGGCCGCGTTCATGCCGAGCTCCTTCGACACGCCGAGCGCCTGCGCTGCGAACGCTTCGTTCGACTCGATCACGTCCATCTGCTCGAGCTTCAGGCCGGCTTTGGCGAGCGCGCGCTTGACCGCGGTGACCGGGCCGAGGCCCATGATCTTCGGATCGATGCCCGCGTGGCCGTAGGCGAGGAGCCGCGCCATCGGCTTCAACCCTTTTTTCTCGGCCGTCGATTTTTCCATCAGCACGACCGCCGCGGCGGCGTCGTTGATCCCGGAAGCATTGCCGGCGGTGACGGTGCCGTTCTCCTTCTGGAACACCGCCTTCAGCTTGGCCATCCCGTCGAGCGATGCGTCGGCGCGCACGTGCTCGTCGGTGTCGAACATCACCGGGCCTTTCTTGCTCTTCAATTCGATCGGCAGGATCTGGCTCTTGAAGTGGCCGGCGGCTACCGCAGCGGCGGCGCGCTTGTGGCTCTCGACCGCAAACGTGTCCTGCTGGTCGCGGGTGAGCTCGCATTTCTTCGCGACGTTTTCGGCGGTGACGCCCATGTGCATAGTGTCGAACGGATCGGTCAGCGCGCCGACCATCATGTCCATCATCTTGGATTCGCCCATCCGCGAGCCCCAGCGCTGCGTGAGCGACGCGTAGGCGGCGCGGCTCATGCTCTCCACGCCGCCGGCCACGGCGGCATCGGTGTCGCCCAGGAGGATGTATTGCGACGCCGAGACGATCGCCTGCATGCCGCTGCCGCAGAGGCGATTGAGCGTCAGCGCGCCGGTGTCGTGCGGCAGGCCGCCGTTGACGCAGGCGAGCCGCGAGATGTACATGTCCTTCGGCTCGGAATGGATCACGCTGCCGATGACGCACTGGCCAACGTCCTTCGGGTCGATCTTGGCGCGGGTCACCGCCTCACGGACCACTCGCGCGGCGAGATCGCTCGGCGCGATGTCCTTCAGGCTGCCGCCGTAGTCGCCGATCGCGGTGCGCACACCGCTCAGGATCACGACTTGTCGTTGCTCGCTCATGGGAACCTCCGGGGAAGGGGGCAGCAATTATCCGCGATTCGCGCGTTTTTTGCGCGGACGCGGCAGGGCACACTAAACCGGCGCTTCCGCCGGGGTTCAGGTGCAGCCGGAAGCAGCCAGCGCGGCCGGCCACGCCGGATGCAGTCCGGCGTCGGCGCGCACGCGCTCGTGCAGGCGGGAGAACACCAGCGGATCGTCGAGCAGCGTTGCGCACTCGGAGGCGGTCAGCGCATCGGGCCCGTCGCGCAGCAGGCGTTCGGCCAGCGCGCGGCGCGCCGTTACCGTATTTACCAGCGCTGGACGCAGTGCGCTCGACCCTGCAACCAGCGCGTTCAGCGCCGGATCGATCACCGCGTCGACCAGGCCGGGCGGCGGTGGGCTCTCGCGCAAATAGCGCTGCATCGCGGCGATCTCGGGCGGCGGCTCGCGTTCCTCGGGGATCACGAACAGCCCGGCGTTGCGGAGCCGTCGTCCGAACGCCGCGCGGCTCGTGTAGACCGAAATCGGAATCGACGCGATCAACGCGAGGACCACCGGCGCAAGCCACCACAGGAACACCGGATCCAACAGATAGATGCCCACGGCCCACGCGACGCCGAACGCGGTGTGAAGGCCATGCCGGCGCAGCGCTTCGCCCCACGACGTCTGCGCGTCCTCGCGCGGCGGCGAACGCCATTGCACCGACCAGCCGAGCAACGCGGCGACGACGAAGCGCGTGTGGAACAGCATCCGGATCGGCGCGAGCAAGGCGGAAGCGAGGATCTCCGCGGCCATGCTCAGCGCGAGGCGCGCGCGGCCGCCGTAACGCGCGACGCGTCGTGCGGGCACGAGCAGCATGCTGAGGACCTTCGGCAGGAACAGGAGCGTCGCCGTCCCGGCGACGAGTGACAACGCCCATTCGGGGCGCCACTGCGGCCAATGCGGAAAGAGCTGGTACGGCGTTTCGAAATACGTCGGCTCGACGAGCGTGTGCATCGCGACCTGGACCGTCGACAGCAGGAGGAACGCGAACCACAGCGGCGCCGACAGGTACGCCATCACGCCGGTCATGAACACGACGCGGTGCGCCGGATGAAGCCCCTTCGCGAGCATCAGCCGCGCGTTCATCAGGTTGCCCTGGCACCAGCGCCGATCGCGCTTCAATTCGTCGATCAGGTTCGGCGGCATCTCCTCGTAGCTGCCGGGGAGATCGTAGGCGATCCACACGGCCCAGCCGGCGCGACGCATCAGCGCGGCCTCGACGAAATCGTGCGACAGGATCTCGCCCGACAGCGCGCCCTTGCCGGGCAGCCGTTCGAGCGCGCAGTGACGCATGAACGGCGCGACGCGGATGATCGCGTTGTGGCCCCAGTAGTGCGACTCGCCGAGCTGCCAGTAGTGCAATCCGGTGGTGAACATCGGACCGTAGAGGCGCGTGGCGAACTGCTGCATCCGCGCGAACGGCGTATCGCGGCCGGTCGCGCGCGGCGCGGTCTGGATGATGCCGGCGTCGGGATTGGCTTCCGCGAGACGCACCAGCGTGGCGAGGCAACGTCCGCTCATCACGCTGTCGGCGTCGAGAATCACCATGTAGCGGTAGCGCCGGCCCCAGCGGCGGCAGAAGTCGGCGATGTTGCCGCTCTTGCGCTTGATCCGGTGCCGACGCCAGCGATAGAACACGCGACCGAAGCCGCCGACCGCCGTGCAGAGCGCGTGCCACGCGGCGAGCTCGGCCACGCGCGTGTCGGGATCGTTGGTGTCGGAGAGCACGAAAAAATCGAAGTGCTCGAGCTCGCCGCTGCGGGCGAGCGATTCGTAGGTGGCGCGCAGGCCCGCGAACACGCGCGGCACGTGCTCGTTGCAGATCGGCATCACGATCGCGGTGCGCGCCTCCCTGGCGATCGGCGCGTTGCCGGCTGCGCTGCGCGAGATCGCGTAGCGATCGCGGCCGAGCGCCAGCACGACGAAGCCGGCGAGCGCGGTGAAGAAGCCGAGCGCGACCCACGTGAAGAGGATCGCGAAAAGCACGAGGATCGCGATCTCCAGCGGCTGCGTACCGTGATACGGCAGCACCGTACTCATCAGCGTGGTGGCGAGCCACGTCTGCCCGAGCACCAGCGCGAGCAGGACGAAGCGGCGGCGATTGGCGGCGTGATACCAGCGCTCGCGCCCGCCGCGCGGTGCACCGTCGATCTCCGCTGCCCGGCCGCGCCACGGCCGCGGACTCATCGACGTCCGCGCGAGCGCCGGCGTGGTGACGAGGCGCAGCGCGCCGTTCGCGTCGACGCGCGTGGGGGTTTCGCGCGTCATCATTCGGGCGGCACCACGTAGCTCCACGTGGTCGTCAGCACGTCGCTGCCGGCACGCAGGAATGCACGCAACTCGATCGGCTTGCGCTCGTCGATGCGCTTCACGCGCAATCGCAGGCGCCAGCCGCCGGTGACGTCGTTGCGCTGGATGCGGCTCTCGATCAGCTCGCCGTTGGTGTCGGCGGTGACGACGGCGTCGATCGCATCTTCAACGGAGCGCTTGCGAAACACGTCGCCTTCGAAATCGACGAGGAAGCCGATGCTCGGATCGGCTTCCTTCAGGTAGCCGTGGCCTCGCCGCGATTGCGCGACGTAGGCGAGCGGCGGCCGCGTTTCGCCCTCCTTCTGCCAGCGCAGCCGGTATTCGAAGTCGAACGGCGTCTTCGGCGACGGCGCGCGCTCGGGCACCCAGAACGCGACGATGTTGTCGTTGGTTTCGTCGGGCGTGGGAATCTGCACCAGCTCGATGCGCCCCTTGCCCCACGCGCCCTGCGGCTCGACCCAGGCGCTCGGCCGCATCTCGTAGCGCGCCTCGAGATCCTGGTAGCTGTCGAACGCGCGGTCGCGCTGCATCAGGCCGAACCCCACCGGATTGGTCAACTCGAACGATGTCACCAGCAGGCGCTTCGGATTGACCAGCGGCCGCGTGATCCATTCGCCGGTGCCCGATTGGATCAGCAGGATGTCGGAATCGTGGACTTCGGGACGATAGTCGCGACCGGTCGGGCGCTGGTTCTCACCGTGCATGAACATGCTGGTGAGCGGCGCGAGCGCGAGCTTGGTCACGTGCTCGCGCAGGAAGAGACGTGACTTCACCATCGTCACTGTCTCAGTGCCTGGACGCAGCACGAAGCGATACGCACCCGCGACCCGAGCCGAGTCGAGCAGCGCGTAGATCACGAGCTCCTTCGCCGCCGGCGCAGGCTGTTCGATCCAGAACTCGACGAAGCGCGGAAATTCCTCACCCGATGCGAGCGCGGTATCGACGGCGAGCCCGCGCGCCGAGAGTCCGTAGCGCTGGTCCTTGCCGAGCGCGCGGAAGTAGCTCGCGCCGAGGAATACCTGCACCTCGTCCTTGTACTTCGGGTTGTTGATCGCGTAGTGCACGCGAAATCCGGCGTAGCCGACGTTCTTCATCCGGTCGCGATCGATCTTGTTCTTGCCGTAGTCGAAATTGGCCGGATCGAAACGGATCTCGCGCGGCGCGCCGCCGACGATCTCGGAAATCCTCACCGGCTGGTCGTAGTAAAGACCGGGATGAAAGAGCTGAAGCTCGAACGGCAGCTTCGCGTTGCGCCAGATCGCTTTCGCCGGCTGGAAGCGGATGTCGCGATACTGGTCGTACGTCAATTCCTGCAGTGCTTTCGGCAGTTTCGTGGATGGCGCCTTGTACGGCTTGGCGGCGAGCGCCGAAGCGCGACGCGATACGTCTTCGAAATCGAAGGCGACGGCACCCGCGCACTGAAGGAGCGCAACGAGCGCCGCCGCGAGCAGGCCGAAGGCCCGACGGTGTATACAACGTGCAAGCATGATCGAGGGTCGGCGCACGGCACGGCGCGCCAGAGGAACAAGCCAGCACCATCAGAGTGGGCTTGGCGCCGGAAGTTCAGAAACTTCCGTACGATTGATGCGTCCGGTGTCGGGCAGCGGCGACGAACGTCGCGGGAGCTGACGTTCCTTAATGCGGACCGGAATCCCCGCGCACTTCGAACAGCACGCGCGAAACCACGTCGCCGCTCGCGTCGGTGAGCTCG
>Ga0068860_100004750_pt1 | contig 13843 bp, 9 predicted proteins | sample KBSSwiS32_FD_66597 | JGI IMG/M metagenome (GOLD analysis project Ga0068860, IMG submission 66597) | Switchgrass rhizosphere microbial communities from Kellogg Biological Station, Michigan, USA - KBS Switchgrass S3-2 | ecosystem: Host-associated > Plants > Roots > Rhizosphere > Soil ... | reverse complement strand
GTGTACACGGGTTCAAATCCCGTACCCACCTCGAACAACTCCATCGGGCGATTGGCGCAGTGGTAGCGCGCTTCCTTGACACGGAAGAGGTCACTGGTTCAAACCCAGTATCGCCCACCAGGTTTCCGCAGGTCAGAGGCTGGTTTCAGACGCTCTCGAAGGCATGGGGAACATTCGGGGAACTCATGTTCCCGATGTTCCCCGGCCATCGGCGCCATCTGCCGAACCTTTTCGATTATGTTCCCCGGCCATGCTGTAGCCGGTGACCGCGCGCCCGCGAAGCGCCCGTCAGGCCCTCGGGAACGCAGCAGCCAGCCGATCCCGGACACTCGCCAAGTCAACCTCTCCCTCTGACTCGGCGAGGATCTTGCTCAGTCGACGCGGCGACACCACCCGTACGTCGCGCGTGCTGAAGAACGCGCCGACCAGTGGCCAGTCGGCCTCGACAAAGCACAACACTCCCTCCACTGAGACGTCCTCGTCCCCGAGGGCCGCACGAACCCGCTCGACCTGGCCAAGCACGCCGTCGACCAGCTTCGTCCGATCCCGGCCGCCGACCATCAACCTGTCAACGCGCGGCCGAAGGATGCCGCCCTCGATCCGCACCTCCGGCCGCTGACCGACGTAGCGCTTCGCGTCCACCACGAACACCCCGCCAGCCGTCACGACCAAGTGGTCGATGTTGGCCTTCGTCCCACGGATGCGCCGGTCGTGCAGGACAAGGAGACCCTCCGAGGTCTGCTCATCGAGTCTCGCGCCCAGGGTGACCTCGCCTTTGCGGCCCGACTCCCACGTCCTTGTGCTCTGCGGGTCGTCGGAGAGCGCAAGGATCAGACCTCCGAGCTTCGGATGCCTGGCGCGGATCCGCTCTTCACGCTTGGCCTTGCGCCACTCGTACTCTCGCGCCGCCGAGGCGCCGGCAACTCCAGCGTCCAGGACGGTCGGCTCCACACCCATCTCGAGCTCGCTCCGGAGCTTCTCCAGATCCGCAGCGGTCGGGCACGCAACGCACCGGACCGACTTCGAGGCGCGCTCGTAGACGGCATCCTCGCGAGCGGCGAGCTCAACTCCGCAGATACGACAGGCGCCCGGGTAGCGGAGCTTCATCCGCTCGCCGCTTGCTGTCTCAGCAGGCTCCATCCACGCCCTCCACGTCGGGTCGTCAGACCGTAGCGAGCCAGCTCGACTTGAGCAGCCGAATCGCGAAGGCGCTACCCCAGCGCGGCGGGTTGGCCGTCAACTGGCTGCGGAAGGGTCCCGTTCCGGCCTTCGCGGCATAGCCTGTTGCCCGCTATGACCAACGGTGACGACGCACCACGCCTCGCGGCGGAGCAGCGCGCCCGGATGCTCATCGACCGGCAGCTCGCCGACGCGGGTTGGTCGGTGCAGGACAAGAGGGGCCTGAACCTGTTTGCCGCCCAGGGAGTCGCTGTGCGGGAGTCGGTCATGTCGGCCGGCCACGGTCGGGCCGACTACCTGTTGTACGTCGACAAGTCGGCCGTGGGCGTGATCGAGGCCAAGCCGGAGGGCACTCCCCTCTCCGGTGTGGAGTGGCAGTCGGCGATGTACGCCGAGGGCCTCCCCGCCGAGGTACGGCTCAAGGCGCTCACGGTGGACAGCCGGCTGCCGTTCGTGTTCGAGGCATCGGGCACCGAAACTCACTTCACCAACGGCTACGACCCCGAACCGCGAGCACGCAGAGTTTTCGCCTTCCCGAAGCCTTCGACCCTGGCCCGGACCCTGCGAGACGCCGAGACCGATCCCCAGGCCCCGACCTGGCGCGCCAAGGTCCGCGCGATGCCCGCACTCGACACCGCTCCCCTTCGGCCCGCGCAGATCGACGCGATTGTCGGTGTCGAGCGGAGCCTCTCCGAGCTGCGGTTCAAGCGCAGCCTCGTCCAGATGGCGACCGGCGCCGGGAAGACCTACGCCGCCGTCACTCAGTCCTATCGCTTGCTCAAGCACGGCGGCTTCAACCGCGTCCTGTTCCTGGTCGACCGCAACAACCTCGCCGACCAGACGCTGGCGGAGTTCCAGAACTACCGCGCTCCCGACGATGGTCGCCGGTTCACGGAGATCTACAACGTCGACAAGCTCAGCAGTGCGGGCATGCTCGGCTCGTCCAGCGTGGTCATCTCGACGATCCAGCGAGTCTTCAAGGTCCTGTGCCACGAAGACGTGACTACAGAGGACGACCCCGGGCTGGACCGTTTCGTGCCCGACGGGCCGGTGACGGTCTCCTACAATCCCGAACTGCCGCCGGAGACCTTCGACCTGGTGATCGTGGACGAGGCGCACCGCTCGATATACGGCGTGTGGCGAGGCGTGCTGGACTACTTCGACGCCCACATCATTGGCCTCACCGCCACACCAGGGAAGCAGACGTTTGGGTTCTTCGAGCAGAACCTCGTCTCCGAGTACACCTACCCGCAGTCGGTCGTCGACAACGTGAACGTCGACTTCGACATCTACCGGATCCGCACTGAGATCAGCGAGCAGGGATCGGTGATAGAAGCCGGAACGATCGTGCCCAAGGTCGACCGCCGCACCCGCGCCGAACGCCTGGAGGCGTTGGACGAGGACCTGGAGTACAGCTCCGGCCAACTCGACCGGGCGGTCACCAGCAAGTCGCAGATCCGCACCGTGCTGGAGACGTTTCGCGACCGGTTGTTCACCGAGATCTTCCCCGGCCGCTCGACGGTCCCGAAGACCTTGATCTTCGCCAAGGACGACGCCCACGCCGAGGAGATCGTGACCACGGTCCGGGAGGTGTTCGGCAAGGGCAACGACTTCGCCGCCAAGATCACCTACAACGCCCGCGACCCCAAGCGCCAGCTCCAAGCGTTGCGTACCAGCCCCACCCTGCGCATCGCGGTCACCGTCGACATGATCGCCACTGGCACCGACGTGAAGCCGCTCGAGTCCGTGTTCTTCATGCGCGACGTCCGATCGGCGCAGTACTTCGAGCAGATGAAGGGCCGCGGCGCCCGCACCATCCCGGCCGCTGACTTCCAGGCGGTCACCCCTGACGCGTCCTCCAAGACTCGCTTCGTCATCGTGGACGCCGTCGGGGTCACCGAGCACGACTTCGTCGAACCACCGCTCAACCGGGACAAATCGATACCGCTCAAGAAGCTGCTCGACAAGGCGGCCGCGCTCACCCTCACCGAGGACGAGACTGCCACGCTCGCTTCACGGCTGGCCAAGCTCGAGCTCGAGCTCACCCAGGCTGAACGCGACGAGCTCGACTCAGTCGCTGGCCAACCCGTGCGCGAGCTCGTGCGGCGGCTGGTCGATGCCGTTGACCCCGAGACCCAAGCCAAGCAGGTCGAGGCCAATCCGTCGGCTAAGCCAGTCGAGACCATCCAGGCGATGCTCGACAACGCGATCGAGCCGATTGCTGCGAACCCAGACCTGCGGAACCGCATCCTCGAGCTGCGGGCCACCCACGACCGCACCATCGACGAGGTCTCCCGCGACACCCTGATCGATGCCCACGGCCTCGTCGACACCAGCCGCGCCAAGAGCGTCGTGGAGTCGTGGAGCGCCTACCTCAACGAGCACCGCGACGAGATCACCGCCATCCAACTCCTCGGCGAGGCCCGCGACTCGAAGGCGGCGCACAGGGTGTCCTTCAACGACATCCAGGAGCTCGCCGACCGGATCGCCCGGCCGCCGTACAACTGGACCCCTGACTTCATCTGGGACGCCTACGTCGCCATCGAGGCGCCAAATGTCCGGCGCAGCCCGGCGCACACCCTGACCGACCTGGTGTCCCTGGTCCGCTATACCGTCGGCGCGGACGACGAACTGGTCCCCTACGCCGACCTCGTCCGGGAGCGGTACGCCGCCTGGCTCGCCCAGCAGGAACAGGCCGGTGCGACATTCACCGAAGCCGAGAGATGGTGGCTGGACCGCATGGTCTCGGTCATCGCCTCCTCCGCCGGCATCAGTGCATCTGACCTCGATGACGCTCCTTTCACAGAGCGCGGCGGCACTGACGGTGCTCTCCGCGACCTCGGCGATCGCGCCGCAAACCTCATCGACGAGTTGAATGCGGAGCTGACCGCGTGACATGGCCGGTCGTGCCACTCGGCGAGGTTGCCGCAACGGCATTGGGAAAGATGCTCGACAGGGGTAGGACGAAGGGGCATCCCTACGTTCCCTACCTGAGGAACGTCAATGTCCAGTGGGGTCGGATCGACACACACGACCTGTTAACGATGGAAATGGCTGACGAAGATCGCGAGCGATTCGCAGTCCGAGAGGGTGACCTACTCGTCTGCGAGGGAGGGGAGATCGGCCGCTGCGCGATCTGGCAGGGCCGGAGCGACTATCTCGCCTTCCAGAAGGCACTTCACCGTGTTCGCCCTGGCGACGCGCTCGATGCTCGGTTCCTGCGGTACGTCCTCGAACACCACGCCCGCAACGGGGCGCTGGCCAAACTTGCCACCGGATCTACCATCGCGCACCTGCCGCAGCAGCAACTCCGCCGTGTCCCTGTTCCCCTCCCAACCGTCGAAGAGCAGCGTCGAATCGTGGACCTACTCGAAGACCACCTCTCGCGCCTCAACGCGGCCGACGAGTACGTCCGGACCGCACGCTTGCGCTTAAAGAGAATGATCAAATCGATCCTCGTCGACCTCATCCCTGATGTAGCCGATTACCCCGAGTCCTGGCAGCGCGTCACAGTGGTAGACGCGGGATCGGTCGAGTTGGGCCGCCAGCGACACCCGGATTGGCACCGCGGACCCAATATGAAGCCGTACCTCCGCGTTGCCAACGTCTTTGAGGATCGGATCGACACCGACGATGTGATGACGATGCACTGGCCCGACGCGACGTTCGACCGGTTCAGGCTGCATCCCGGAGATGTCCTGCTCAACGAGGGGCAAACGCCGGACCTGCTGGGCAGGCCTGCCATCTATCGCGGCGATCCCCCGGAGGCGGCATTCACCAATAGTCTGATGCGGTTCAGGGCCCACGATGGTGTCCTCCCGGAGTTCGCACTTCTGGTCTTCCGACGCCACATGCACGCCGGTCGCTTCAAGCGCGAGGCCCGAATCACCACCAACATCGCTCACTTGTCCGCATCTCGGCTCAAACCAGTCGAGTTCCCAATCCCTCCGATAGAAGACCAAGAGCGAATCGTCGCTACGGCCACGGAAAGACTGGACGCTGTGAAGTTGCTTGAAATCGAAGTGCTGCGCGCCAACCGTCGGATGCCAGCCCTGCGCCGGACGCTACTGGCAGAAGCCTTCTCCGGACGCCTGACCCAATCACATATGGCGATCACGTGATCGGTCGCACTCGCACGCAATCAGTGACCAAACAGGTTCTTGGGGAAGGCATCTGATCGATGGTCGTCGCACGAGAGACATCCCTCCAGGAGCTGTTGGAGGGCACGAAGCAGTACCAGGTACCGCTGTATCAGCGCACGTACTCGTGGAAGCGCGCACAGCTGGAGCGCCTCTGGGAGGACCTACTCAAGCTCGCCGAGGATCGTAAGGATGACAACACAGTTACTCACTTCATCGGCTCGCTGGTCCTGGCCCCATCGCCGAACAACGGCCCCGCCGGGGTGCAAGAGTTTCTGGTCGTCGATGGTCAACAGCGACTCACAACGCTGACCTTGCTGCTGACGGCAATCCGTGACCACCGAAGAGAGCACGAGCACCCCGAGCACTTCGACCGGATCAACGAGCAGTACCTCACCAACAAGTGGAAGACCGGGGATCTTCGTCTCAAACTGCTACCCACCCAAGCCGACCGCGAGAACTATCAGGCCGCCATCGACGCCGCACCTACGGCCGGCGGCGCAGACTCCATCGGGGAGGCATACCGATTCTTTCGGGGTGCCCTAGTCGAGGCCGACGCTCCCGACGATGAATTCGACATCGAACGGATCGAGGATGCCGCCATCTCGGGGCTTTCCCTCGTGAGTGTCACCTCACAGCCTGGCGACAACGCCCACCGCATCTTCGAATCGCTCAACAACACCGGCCTGAAGCTCACCCAAGGCGACCTCCTGCGGAACTACCTGTTCATGCGCCTGCCGACGCAAGCAGACGCCGTCTACCAGAGTCTGTGGCTCCCGCTTCAGAATGAGCTGTCAGCCGAGGAGCTCGAACTGCTGTTCTGGCTCGACCTTGTACAAGAAGATCCCAAGATCACCCAGTCCGAGACCTACGCACGTCAGCAGGCGCGGCTTGATCGACTCAAGTCAGAAGAGGAAATCAGGGCTGAGATCGAACGGTTCGCACGACTGGGACGGCTGCTTCGCCTCATCCGCACTCCGAGTCGGGAAGCGGACCCCGCGCTTCAACTCAGGCTCACGCGTCTAAAGGTGTGGGGCACCACAACGGTGTCGCCGCTATTGCTGCACCTCCTTGATCGACGCGACAAGGGCACCATCTCAACCGAGACGGTCGCACAGTGCCTCCTGTACGTGGAGAGCTACTTGGTGCGGCGACTACTGATCGGCCGTGCCACGGCCGGTATCAACCGCACCTTGTTGGGGGCGGTTCCAGACGTTGCCGGGCAGGACGACGTCGCGACGGCCCTGCACCGTTACCTGTCGGTGGGCCGAAAGTATTACGCCACCGACGCCGACGTCGCGACAGCGGTCACCACAGTGCCCTTCTTCCACAACGGCCGATCCAACCAACGCAAGCTCGTGTTGCAGTGGCTCGAGGAGTCCTACGCGAGCAAGGAGCCGGTGGACCCAAAGAGCCTCACCATCGAGCATGTCCTTCCACAGACACCGACTGATGCGTGGCGTGCAGAGCTCACCCCAGATCTCGGCGACAACGAGACCTTCGAGGAGCTGCACCAAGCGCTGCAGCACACGCTGGGCAACCTCACTCTGACTGGATACAACTCCTCACTGAGCAATAGCCCCTTCGCGGCCAAGAAAGGACTGCTGGCGAAAAGCGGGCTGCGGATGAACCAAGAGATTGCCGCGGTCGACAGGTGGGGAAAGCCCGCTGTGCTCGACCGTGCGAAGTCCCTCGCCCAGCGGATCGCGACGATCTGGCCCGCGCCTCTCGAGGTGCCCAACGAGCCGGAGCTGGCTCCAGCATGGGAACTCCTGGCAAGGGCTGTCGCCGAACTCCCGCCGGGCGCATGGACATCGTACGGTGACCTCGCCGCGCTAATTGGTAGCCATCCAGTCCCCGTCGGCGTGCATATCGCCAACTACCCGATCGACAACGGACACAGAGTCATGCAATCGGGGGGCACAATCTCACCGGGTTTTCGATGGTACGAGCCCGACCGCGACGACGACCCCGTCGAGGTGCTGAAGTCCGAGGGCGTCGAGTTCGACGACCAAGGGCGGGCAAACCCAGCCCAGCGCTTCACAGCCGACGACCTGGCCAGACTCCTCGGCGAGGACTCCCCCGACGTCCCAGGCGAGCTGCTCATCCCGGCCGGTCAGGATGGAGAGTTGCGCGACAAGTTCGTCATCCAGCTATCGGAGGGCACCAGCCCTGCCACGACTCAGGCGATGCTGTCGCTCGTCACCACGTGGACCGGACTCGGCGGCGAGGTCACATATGGCAGAGCGAACCAAACGTCCTGCTTCCTGGGCTTGCGATTCGAGCAGCTGGACTCCATCTGGATGGCCGTGATCTACCCGACCGGATTCGTCGAGATTGTGTTCCAGTGGCTCGCTCCTCGACCGCCGTTCGACGACATCCGTATCCGGGATGAACTACGCCAGCGGCTCAACCAGATACCGGGGATCGACATACCGGCCGCAAAGCTGGCCCTTCGCCCCAGCATCCGCGCCGATCTCTTCACCAACGACAGCGCGCTCCAGCGATTCGCAGAGACGAGTGCGTGGTTCCTCGATCGGGCCCGGTCGAATAGCCGCTCCCAGGACGAGGCGCATGCGGATGTCTGACTCGCGGCGGCTAGTCGACAAGCTGTGGTTGTACTGCAACGTCCTGCGTGACGACGGCGTTGGAGTCATCGAGTACACCGAGCAACTGACCTACCTGTTGTTCCTGAAGGTGGCGCACGAACGGGGGACGCGAGCACTCAATCCGCAGCAGATTGTGCCGGCCGAATTCTCCTGGCAGCGGCTGCTCGATGCAGAGGGTACGCAGCTGGAGGTCACCTATACCGAGATCCTTGTCGGCCTCGCGCAGCAGCCGGGCACCCTGGGCACGATCTTCCGGAAGGCGCAAAACCGGATTCAGGATCCCGCCAAGCTCAAGCGGCTCATCGTCGATCTGATCGACCAGGAGAACTGGTCCGCGTCCGGCACCGACCTGAAGGGCGATGCCTATGAAGAGCTGCTCTCCAAGGGAGCGTCCGACAAGGGGTCGGGGGCGGGGCAGTACTTCACCCCGCGTGACCTGATCGCCGGGATCGTCGACGTGATCGACCCCCAACCCAGTGACACGGTGGTCGACCCGGCCTGCGGCACCGGCGGCTTCCTGCTTGTTGCCCACGAGCATGCTGCCCGCTACGCCGAGAACCTCACGCCCACTGAGCGTGCGCACCTGCGCGACGATTTCTCGTCCGGTTACGAGCTCGTCGACGGCACCGCCCGGTTGGCAGCAATGAACCTGCTGCTGCACGGCATCGGCACGCCGGATGGTGACTCACTCATCGAGGTGCGCGATGCCCTGACCGCCGATCCGGGTCAACGCTGGTCCGTCGTGCTCTCCAACCCTCCGTTCGGCCGCAAGTCTGCGCTGACGATGGTCGGCGCCGATGGTCGCGAGGTGCGGGAGGACCGCGAGATCGAGCGCCAGGACTTCGTCGTCACGACGAGCAACAAGCAGCTCAACTTCGTCCAGCACATCATGACGATCCTCGACATCAACGGACGCGCCGCGGTCGTACTCCCCGACAACGTTCTCTTCGAGGGAGGGGCCGGCGAGACCCTGCGCAAGAAGTTGCTGGCCGACTTCGACCTGCACACAATGCTGCGACTGCCGACCGGCATCTTCTACGCCCAAGGCGTGAAGGCCAACGTTCTGTTCTTCGACAAGAGACCTGCCGCCGAGCAGCCCTGGACTCAACGCCTTTGGGTCTACGATCTGCGCACCAACCAGCACTTCACACTCAAGCAGAACCCACTGCGACGCCATCACCTGGACGACTTCATCGCCTCCTACCTGCCCGGCAAGGACCGCTCCGAGCGGGTCGAGTCCGAGCAGTGGAAGTCGTTCACATACGACGAGCTGGTCGCCCGGGACAAGACCAACCTCGACATCATCTGGCTACGAGACGAGTCGCTGGAGGACACTGACAGCCTTCCCGCGCCCGAGATCATTGCACGCGAGATCGTCGAGGACCTCACCGCCGCCCTGGTCGAGTTTGAGGCGGTCGCGGCAGCGCTTGAGAGTCGCGGCAACGTCGACACGGAGTAGCGGATGACCAAGGCTGGGGCCCGCGCTGACGCATTGAACGCGCTCCTCGGCGCCGCAGGGTGGGCGTCAACGCCGCCACCGCCGCGCCCTCGGATCTGCGACCTCACACCGGACGGCCTCTCCCGGATCAGGCAGATCTACGACGACCTGGCGGGGATCCCGGAGCAGTTCGAGCACGCCCGTCCGGGGAGTTTCGACCTGGCATTCGACACGGGAGACGGAAAGCTCATCGTCGAACTGGACGAGGAACAGCACTTCAACCGCTACCGAACGATCACGTTGTCGAGGCCGTGGGCTGCGCAACTTCCATGGACGACGACGTATGTGGCCTACTCCGCGGCGCACGAAGCGCAGCTCGTCCGCCGTTGGAGGAGTGGCCGCCGCTGGACGAACGAGTCGGCCCCGCGCTTCTTCGGAGTGGCCTCCCCGCCGGGCGACTTCTCAGGAGCCGGCGCTCCCAGGTGGCGACAGCGTGCCTTCTACGACGCGGTCAAAGACCTGATGCCCGCCATCCGCCTGGCCCGTGTGTCAGTGCACGATGAGCTCGAGGGCAGAGCGCTGAACGTGATCTTGAGAAGCGGCGATCTCACGACTGCCGCACTGGTTCGCGCTCACGTCGAAGCGCGGGCACACACCTGGCCGAGCGGCTGAGAAGCAACACCGCAGCTCAGGCCCACCGCTTTAGTTGTTCGCTGAAACCGACACCGATTGCCACTGCCTCAACGACTTCCCAGGCCGTCACCTGCGCCGCCTTTGACGACGACTGACGACCCCACACTCCACACGTCACACCGGCCGCGAAGGCCTTCAAATTCGAGCGGCACGCATGCTACGAAGGTCCGTAGATCGGTCCGCCCACCTGGGCGGGCCGAGCGTCATTTCCAGGCTAGTTGACGTGCAGTGACGGGCGGTGATGAGGGATGCACGGTGGGGTCAAGTTCTACCGCGGCTCGGCCGGCGCGGCACGCTCCTACGTCGAGGCCGACCGGTCCCGCGTCGATGACTACTACCTCGCCGAAGGCACCGGCGTCGCGACCAGGTACGTCGCCACCACTCCCCTAGCGGCGACGGAGCGCGGCGTCGCCGCAGTTCAGGACGGGGGAACGCTCGACGGCGACGCCTACGAGCGATGGGTCGCCGGGCACGACATCGAGACCGGTGCACCTAAGGGCAGGCTCCGCACCGATGAGCGCGGACTACGGTTCGTCGAGATCGTGGTCAACGGCCCAAAGACCTGGTCCCTCGCCGCGACCCTGCACCCGGAGATCGCCGCTGCCTACGACGCCGCCCAGGACCGGGCCGCGGTCGAGATCATCGGCTGGCTCGCCGAGCACACCACCACCCGGGTCGGGCCCCGCGGCCGGCAGGTGCAGGTCCCGGTCGAGCAGCTCGAGGCGGCGGTGGTGCGGCACTACACCTCCCGCGCCGGAGACCCGCACCGCCACCTCCACCTGCAGATCAACGCCCGCGTCTTCGCCGCCGGCGCCTGGCGAGGGCTGCACTCGGTCGGAGTGGTGGACAGCATCGAGGCCATCAACGGGATCGGCCAAGCCGCCGTCATGTGTGACCCCGAGTTCCGCCACGCCCTCGCCGCCCACGGCTACACCCTCACCCCCGAGACCGGCGAGATCACCCAGCTCGCGACCTACACCGGCGCCTTCAGCGCCCGTGCCGCGCAGATCAGCCGCAACATCGACCGCTACGAAGCCGAGTGGCGCGGCGAGCACCCCGACGCCGAGCCCGGCCCTGCGCTGCGGCGCGCCTGGGACCGCCGCGCCTGGTCGACAGCCCGCCCGGACAAGGTCGTCCCCGAAGACGGCACCGAACTACGCCAACGGTGGGTCGAGGAACTCCACGAACTCGGCTTCGCTCCCCCACCCAGACCGAGCGTCGGCACCCAGAACTTCGGTACAGCGATCGGCAGGGTCAACCGAGACGCGGTCGCCGACCTCGTCCTGTCCCGGCTCGGTGCACGCCGGTCGTCCTGGAACGCCGCCGACATCCGCGGCGAGATCGAACGCATCGTCGCGTCCCTCGACATCGTCACTCCGACACCGGTGCGGCGTGAACTTGCCGAGGACCTGACCGCTCGAACCGCCGCACACTGCGTACCGCTCCTGGACCGCGGCGACGTCCCCGGACACGTCCGCGCACTCACCTCCCAACGGGTGCTCGAGGTCGAGGCCGACCTCGTCACCCGACTCGTCGCACGAGCCGAGCGCGGCGGCACCCTGGACCGGGTCGGCCCGATCGTCGCCCGACGCCAGCTCGACCATGCCCAGCGGGCGGTGGTCGCCGCACTGGCCGGCGACCACCCACTGGTGGTGATCGAGGGCGCCGCCGGCGCCGGGAAGACCACGACTCTGGCTGCCGCACGCGACCTGTTGGCGATGCGCGACCGGCGGCTGGTCGTGGTCACTCCCACCCTGAAGGCGGCCCGCGTCGCCGAACAGCAGGTCGGCACCGACGCGTTCTCGGCCGCCTGGTTGATCCACCAGCACGGCTTCCGCTGGGACGACGACGGGCACTGGTCCCGCGTCGAAACACAGCCCGGTCCACGGGCCCGGCTGCTGCCCGGCGACGTCCTGCTCGTCGACGAGGCCGGCATGCTCGACCAGGACGCCGCCCGCGCCCTGCTCACCATCGCCGACCAATCCCACGCCCGGATCGCGTTCGTGGGTGACCGGCACCAGCTCCCTGCGGTCGGCCGCGGCGGCGTCCTCGACCACGCCGCACGCTGGGCACCCCCCGAAGCATCGCCCGCTCTGGAGACCGTGCACCGGTTCACCGACCCCGAGTACGCCGAGCTGAGCCTGCTCATGCGCACTGGTGAGCGCAGTGGTGAGGTCTTCGACGCACTGGTCAGCCGCGGCCAGATCCTCGTCCACCCCTCCGAGGTCGAACGCATCGCCGCACTCATTACCACCGACGCCCTGATCATCGCCGACACCCGCGAACAGGTCAGCGCCCTTAACGCAGCCATCAGCGACCACCGCCTCACCACCGGCGAATCGACCCCGGCCGGCCCGGACACCACCGCGCTCACCACCGCGGCCGGCGAACGGATCGGTGTCGGTGACCGCATTGCCACCCGCCGCAACGACCGCGATCTCGGCGTCGCGAACCGCGACTGCTGGACGGTCACCAGCATCGACGCCGACGGCTCCCTCCATGTCCACGGCCGCGCAGGACGGCGTGCCCTGCCCGCGATGTACGTCCACGACCACGTCGAGCTCGCCTACGCCACCACGGTCCATGGCGCCCAAGGCGAGACCGTCCCCACCGCCCACTTCCTGGTCGGCGAGGCGACCGGTGCCGCCGCGGCGTACGTCGCCATGACCCGCGGCCGTGACCGAAACACCGCCCACCTGGTCGCCGGCACCCTCGACGAGGCCCGCTCGCAATGGATCGAGGTGTTCAGCCGCGACCGCGCCGACCTCGGCCCCGGGCACGCCGCCGAGAGGGCCGCGGACGACGTCGATCGGTACGGACCGAACGCGCCGACACCCGTCACCGGACTGCAGGCCGCGGCGCTGCGAGAGAGTCCGCGTCGCCCACCCGAACCGCTCCCGGCTCCCCCACCGGCCTCGCGTGGGATCGGCCGCTGAGCAAAGTTTCTCGCTCCAGGTGATCACCGGGAGCGGCCCAGATGACATTTGTTATCAGGAGAGGCTCGGTTTTCGACAGGCGGCGGTCACAGATGTCCGATCCGCTGGCGCGAGGTTGCTTCTCCGGGTAAGAGTCGCCGAAACGGTCGGCGGCCACGGCGAGAGGCGAAGTGATGGTGACACCCATCGGTATCCCCGACGACTGGGACGACAACAACCTGATCCTGTTCGAGGAGTTCTGCGAACTCATCCGCACCCCGCAACGCACAGTCCGAGATTGGAAGAGGCGAGGTGTAGGACCCCGATGGACCCGCTTCCAGGGTCTCGGCCGGCTCTACATCACCGTCGCCGAAGCCCGCCGCTTCCTCCGGTCGGCGACGCCCGCCAAGGCCGGCCCCGCCGCGGCGCACCAAGCGACGGAGCATTCCCATGGCTAGGAACAGAGAGCTCCCTGTCTACGTCAGCCTCGAGGAGGCGGCCGAGATGATGTCGCTGTCCACTCGCACGATCCGGCGACGGATCAGCGATGGCACCATCCCGGCCTACCAGTGCGGCCGGCGGCCCATCCGAATCCGCCTCGACGAGCTCGAGGCGGCACTGCGCCGCATCCCCTCGGCACGGTGGTGACCAGCGATGAACACGAGTGAACACACCGACCCGGCCGGCGAAGCCAACGAGGTCATCAGCTGCGCCCGCGCGGCCGAGAACGCGATCCAGCAGCTGTGCCGAGCCACGTTGACCCGACCGAGCATGACCCCAGCCGATGTCGACACGGTCCTGGTCAACCTGGCCGCTGCGACCGCCGTGCTACCCCAGGTAGCGAGACAGCTCGGCGACATCCTCGAGCAG
>Ga0068860_100004749_pt1 | contig 13845 bp, 11 predicted proteins | sample KBSSwiS32_FD_66597 | JGI IMG/M metagenome (GOLD analysis project Ga0068860, IMG submission 66597) | Switchgrass rhizosphere microbial communities from Kellogg Biological Station, Michigan, USA - KBS Switchgrass S3-2 | ecosystem: Host-associated > Plants > Roots > Rhizosphere > Soil ... | reverse complement strand
CCTAAAAACGTTTCCAGCTTAGCGATATCCTGAACTTCCATAACCAACTCCTGATTCATCGACTCAAAGTCTGGGCTTCGAGAGGGGCGATGGCCTAAACAGATTACCAAACTCGAGGGAACCCGACCTAATCAACCCCTTCTTGTCTTTGATTAAGTGGCAGGTCTAAGTCTGATTCCGCGATCTTTTAGCTCGCTTTAGTGCCACACTCCGCGTTTGTTTATCCGTAAAGACAACCACCGCTGACTGCGCATCCTCCGTAACTGACCGGCGCAAATATTTGCGGTACTTCGTCCACGAAATCTGCCGACTCTTTGGATGCCAATTCATGTGCAGTAGAATTTGATCCTTTGAACACGTTCCGCTCGATTTAACAAACTGCTCAATGCTGTCGATGGCCTTACTACGCGAGGTGATTTCAGGCGCGACCGCGTCAGCCAATTCGAAGCAACGAATCCAATCGTCAACACGATTCTGCCAATCGTAAAAACGACGAAAACGGCGTGCTACTGTTTTGATCTTGCTTTTCTCTGCAGCGAGATTGTCGAGCAGGAATTCCAATCGCTCGTTGAACTGAGATCGATAGTAAAGATGTTTTGCGACTAGCGTAGGCCATTCGCGTTTCGGTGTTGCGGCCAACAACATTTCTGGATAGAACGAAGTTTGATTCAACAGCGGAACACATTCAGCCGCGATCGCTTCAACGGCTGCCAGCGACCACTGATTGGAGCCATTGTGACAGCCCACCACAATGTCTGCCTTCCACAGTGTCTCCAGATACTCTTTGCGATCGAAGTGGCAAACCTCGACGAATGGAAATCTATCTCTGTAATTCTTTACGTAATCGTAATCGCTGGGATTTGTTAACAGAATGCGAAAGTCCTGGCGCTTCTTCCAAAGATTCGCGAGATAGATCTCAATCAAAGATTTGAAGCCGGTATATTTTTGCGTGCGGAAGGGAAAGATGATCGTCTTCTTGCGAAATCGTTTGCTGGTCTTTGCGGCAGCGACTTCGGAGGAATTAATTCCCGGCCAGACTGGAACAAGTTTCTGCTCGATCGACTCGAGTGCTTCAGAGTTAAACCACAGCCCCGCCTCCTGCAAAATTTTTTGTTTCCCGTAATTTGAGTTGCAACCAGTTACTGCTGATAAAAGAATACTCGTGAGAATGCTGAGATTAGTTGGTTGGTTCCAACGGTTCTTAACGTTGTCTGCCCGTTTCCAGTCCATCCAGTGGATGTACCCAAACGAGTGCACATCGAAGAAGTGAATCTTGTTGAAGAGATCCAGGAGTGGCGCAGTTAATTCCGGTTGATTGACAAAAAGAAGATCGATGTCAATCCGTCTGAAATCGAGGACTGAAGTGAGCTCACGTACATCGAAATGAAAGGCACCACCCTGTTGGCGTGGAATCGACTTAATAGGAATCGTAACGACACGCTTAGTGCGAAATTCATTAGCGAAGATCTGTTCCAACTCGGCTGGAACCAGCAGGTAGAAAAAGAAGTCGTCGCGTTTGCGCAAGATTGCGCGTATCAATTCCTTCTTAAGTTGAATGCCGCTATCCGCCTGTGGATTACGGCGATTTGAAAAGTTGAGGATGTCCAGGATCCTGATTGGCATGAAAGAGTTTCGCGTGAGACTTGAGCACCAACGCGTAGATGTTTACCACAGGAGAGAACAAGCTAGGAAGGAAATTACTTCGGGGGGAATCGCTTGGAACAACTTGAATAACCTGATTCGGTTTACGCCGCCTTTGTGCACTCGCCGTCTCTGCGGTGAACATTAACTTCAACAAACGAAACCGCCGAGCGCAAAGGTTACGCGAGAGATCCTTGCAGAAGCATCTATTTGTTTTGAATTCTTTCGAGGTAATTCTTTTGCTGGTGCATCAGGGTGTCGTGACCGCGGACGGTTTGTTCGCGTCTGTTTTACCTTTTCCGTAACTAATCATATTTGCAAAAAATCTGTATCCGCCCGGAATCCCTGCACGCAGCTGGCGATACCAAACCAGACTCGTATAAATGTAATTTCCCTTGCCATAGGGTGCTACCAAAAGACCACCATGCAGCGGCTGTTCACCTTGATCGTTTGTAGTCAGCAGTGCGGTGTAGTGTGAATCCCAGTCCTTTGGAAAATAGAGACCGCGTTCCTGGATCCAATTTGCAAAATCCGCTTGGGTAATTCGATTTGGCGAATTGAGCAATGCATGACGCGGTTGCAAAATGCCAATCGGCGCATCTTCTTCAGTTACTCGATCGTCACTCAGGACAATTGGATATGGCGCCAGCTGTGGTCGCTTCTGTCGTTCGTCAGGATTCCACTCGTTAGTCTTGTGATAAAAGACCAGCAATGTTCCGCCGTCTTCTACATACTTCAACAACCGATCATTGACCGGAATTAATTCGCGGTGCGCCTCATAAGATCGATTGTCTAAAATAATCGTATTGAACTTTGAAAGATCCGCTGAGGTTATGTCGGCAAGACTCAATTGCTTTGCCTCAACGCCAAGTGCTTCGAGTGAGTCCGCGATTGTTTCGTCAAAACTGGGTAAATAACCAACTACCAAATCTGGTGCAACCAGGGCGTTGGCATAAACCAAATCGACATTTCGTTTGTGAATCGGGTTTTTGGGAATCGGCAAATCAACTGAAATTGCCAGCTGTGATGTCGGTTGCGTACGACGGTTCACCGGCATCGTCTTCACTGCAACGTTGAAGTTGTCGCTGCTGTGTGCTGCCAACGTGATCTCTCGTCCTGTTTCCAGGTTTGGTCCAACTACGCGAAGCAGGCCGCGAAATTCCTTTGGTGTGTGATTGATGAGTCTAACGTTGAACTCGAGCGGTTTTTGTGAAGTTGCCGGCGTGGTCACGTAGATGCCGGGATCGACGCGCAGGATTTCAATTGGGGGCGCGACATCTCTACGGATGGAGGTCGACAACGAAAAACTTGCGCCATCCATGACGAGATCTGCGTCAACCACTAACGGTTGTCCGAAAAGCCTCCCATCATACAAATGCTCAGCTGCAGGTACGCTGAACGAAGCCGTTTTTGGTGTCAGCACCTCATAGTGACCGGACGTTTCGGTCTCCGGCAACATTTTGTCTGCCGTATCGATGCGATTGTCCAAACCAAAAGTATGAATTACGACTCGTTTGACTTGCACTTCGGCGTCGCCATTGTTGGCCAGCGTCGTTGAAACTTTGGTCTTGAGTTCAGGTACAAGCACCGGCTCATCAGTCTCGGCGGTGAGCGAGACCTGCGCAGTCGTCGCAAGCGCATTGTCCAACCGCAACGACATCAGCTTGAAGCGCTGCGGATCGAGATCGACAACTTCCTTCGCAGCACTAAACGCACCTCGCTTACGAGCGTTGATCAGGGAGACGAGCAATTCGCCACGATTGTCGACAAAGTCAGTTAGTGGTTTGTTGTCGATCGTCGGCGCAGCAAACTTTGCACGGATAGTCTCCGGTAGTACAAGGCCATCAATTGGAGACTTGGCGCCTGCCGGCAGTGGCGCCGCGGATTGCATTTGTCGCACGAGGTTGTAGCGAATAGGGCGGGCGCCATTTGCCGGAATCGACCTCGGCCAGGGACCCTGTGTCGCGTGCTTTTGTAAACCCGCGAGTGCTTGTTGCGCGTAGGTCGTTCCGCGAATCGGATCCATTTCGTTTGGATCGATCGTGAATTGTTGAGGCGGACCTTCTACTTTTGGAGCGCCAGAATCACCACCGCGTGTGCGAACGAAAAGACGCTGTGGCTGCCAGACTGAAACCTGTTTGAGCTGTTCGGGAAACTGATTTGGGTCAGCGGCGGCATCAAAGGCTTTCAAAATGAGTTGGCCGGTCGCCTGGTGATGTCCATGACCGCTCGTGGTGTCGTGATTAGTAATGATTGCATCGGGTCGGAGTTGACGAATTTGCAACACCATCCTGCGGAGCGCTTCTTTTTCTCCCCATGCTCTGTACGTCTCTTCAGCAGACTTTGAAAAACCAAAATCACGCATTCCGAGAAAGTGTGGTTCCGATCCCTGCACTTCTGCCGCCGCCATTGTTTCGCGCGCGCGGATGACACCAAGCTCTTCGTAAAGCTCGGGCCCGACCGCGTTCTGTCCGCCTTCACCATAAGTAGAAAACAAGCTAACCGTGTGAACACCGTATTTGCGTCTTAGTACAGTCAACGTGCTTCCGTCTTCATCATCGGGATGCGCGGCGACACATAGAACGGTGAACGGATTGGTAAGATCAAGCAGGCTTTGGTGCAGCTGTGCGCGAACATCGCGGTCAACGAAACCAGGTTCCTGCGACTGTGCCTTTGGCGACTGACTGGCGAACGGCGTGATGAGCAGAAGAACAAGTAATAGTGCAACATAACTGCGAAGCGACTTGGACTGGTGGAAGCGCATTTTTCTCGTACCTATCAAGTTTTCTCTGACTGGAAAAGCCCTGTGGTCATTACGAACGCCAGCGTTCGAGTTTGCCGGCCACGATCATGCTGATTGCTATGATGCCTATCAAAACAACTCCATATGCCCCGGCAGCGCCGAGGTTGAAGTCGCGCAATTCTGATGCAATCGCGATAGATATTGGCCGATTTATCGGGACAAATACGAGCACTGACGCCACATATTCGCCCAACGCAATCACAAATGCCAGCAGAGTTCCTGCTACTGCACCCGGCCAAACGAGTGGGAGAGTAACTCTGACAAATCTTAACCATGCTCTGGCGCCGAGTGAACCGGCAGCCTCCTCGAGCGCGGGATCCAGTTGTTCCATGCTCGCCTGAAGCGCTCGTACCACTAGCGGCATGAAGCGCAGGAAGTAGACGAATGGCAAGATCCAGAAAGTGCCAACCAGTACAAATGAACCCAGCAACAAACTGGGTTGACCATAAGCTTCAGCGACTGCCACCGCCACAACCGTTCCAGGCAATGCCCACGGAATTAAAACGAGCAAAGAAAGCAGACGCTTCGATCCGCTTGCGAAAAGGTTTGGCTTGCTTTTACTCGATCTGCGCACCACCAAAGTGACGACACAGAAACTCCAAAGCAAGGCCGCGACAGCGGCAATCGCTGACATCGATAGACTATTGAAAAACACTTCGCTCGACTGCGGCTCAGTAAAGATCCTGACGAAATTAGCAGTGGTGTAGACCGCCGGAAGTGTTTCGGTGGTCCATGAATCGTCACGAGCAAAGCTCACGATAATTAGCGTCGCAACAGGCAACACGAGGACAACGGAGAAACCGATAGCGGTAAATGTGGCGAGCGCGCGAACGGTCCCATTCGCGATTGGCTCGCGACGTTTAGTGGCCCCTTTCAAAGCAGCTGCGACAAACTTACGCGTGCCCTCGTACCGCTGAAACACCACCAGTGCTGACAGTGAGATAACAGCGAGGATAACGGTTTCGGTGACTGCCATGGTGAAGTCGCCGCGCTGACGGGCTGTGTAGATTTCGAGCGTCAACACACGAATGTTCCCGCCGAACAGTAGCGGAGCACTGAACGAGGCCATCGAAGTCATGAACGTTAGCAGTGCGGCCGCAATCAAAGAGGGCGTGAGTTGGGGCAACAAGACGCGACGCAAAACTCTAAGACGCATCGCACCTAAACTGCGTGCTGCCTCAGCCAGGCTGGCATCAACTCTTCGCAATCCAGCACCAGTCAGCACATAAAAGAAGGGATACATCGTGTAAGTGTGAAACAAGAGTAAGGCTGCCCAACCACGCAAAGTCCACGGCGCATTCTGTAAACGGAACAAGTGCTGAAGACCGCGAGCAAGGATTCCCGATTCACCACACAAAAAGATGAACGCAACGGTGCCAACTAGCGGAGGCAGCACCAGCGGTAGGGCGGCCAGCGCAGCGAAGATCCGTCTGCCAGGAAAAGTGTAGCGCTCAAAAAGAAACGCGAGCGGAACGCCAACCAGTGCGCAAAACAGAACTGAAAGCAAGGACAGCACAATACTGTTGAAGATTGCTTCGATAACAATCCGTTGCGAAAGAGCATCTCGATAGTTTGACAGGGTCCAGTTGCCCGCTTGCTGAAACGATGTGGTGAAAACCGCGAGGTTCGGATAGATCACTCCGTAGAGCAGGACCAACGAAGTGACAAGAATCAGGACAAGAAACGAGGGAGTCAGTTTGGACGTAAGTTTTTGCAAAGTGCTCAGTTACCTATTGCTCGTTTCTAAGCAGTCTCAAGTGTTCTCGAGGAAGAGTAACGTTGCATTCTGTCCCAACTTTTAGACCATTAGGTTGCAGGACGAGAGCTTCAAGCAGCAGACCATTGGCATCCAGGCGCACGGTCGACGTGGCACCAGCGTAAACGATTTCCCGAACGATACCTGTAAAGGTGTTATTGGTCGGGGAAGTAGGTGAACCAAGAAGGACTTGTTCGGGCCGAATGGAGAGAAACACCGGTTTGTTTAGGGGTGCAAGATCGTCGTGGCGAACTTCGCAGGTTAATGTGTGACCACCATCGAGGGTTTTAAATTCACCGTCGGAAGTTTTGCTCGAACTCAATCGCATGGTGCGAATTAAATTATTGCGACCAAGAAAACGAGCTACTGAAATATCTGCCGGTTCTTCGTAAAGCTCGCGAGGTTTACCTGACTGGACCAGCTTGCCGCCGACCATCACGCTGATTTGATCACACAACGCAAACGCTTCTTCCTGATCGTGTGTGACGTAAACAGCAGTTAACCCTAATCGCGTAACCAGTTCACGAAGTTCACCACGAGTTTCTTCGCGCAACGAAACATCGAGATTTGAGAGGGGCTCGTCAAAAAGAAGGAGCGCCGGCTCAATGGCAATCGCACGCGCAATAGCAACGCGTTGTTGCTGTCCACCAGACAGTTCATCGATGCGTCGTTGTGCGTAACCAGGGAGTTGGACGAGTTCAAGTGCTGAGGCTACGCGCTCATTCAACTCTGTTTTGGGTTTGTGACGCGCACGAAGACCAAAGGCGACATTTTCGAAGACGTTGAGGTGAGGGAAGAGGGCGTAGTTCTGAAAGACCATGCCAAAGCCACGTCGTTCCGGAGGCAACGAGGTGATGTTTTGTCCGTCGAATTCTATCGAGCCGCTGTCAGGGTGCTCGAGCCCGGCAATCATCCGCAGAGTGGTTGTCTTGCCACAACCTGACGGTCCCAACAATCCGAAAAACTCGCCTTGATTGACGTCGAGCGAAACGTCATTAACGGCGCGAGTTGAGCCGAAGAGTTTGGAAATGTGATTGAGCGTTAGTAGCGGCATGTGTTTGAGACTCTGTGTTTGGCCTTTGATCTTGAAAATGCCGCGTCGCTCTCGATTGAAGATTGTTGAGCGCCTACCAATCTTACTTCTTATTCCTACCTCGAATCTCGGTGTCCCAATATCTTAACCACTCGTTACCTTGCTTGCGCAACAGGTCCCAATCGAGGGGCATGCGGGTGAACGGCTCATTCATCCAGGCAGGGAGTTGGGAACGATCGAGATCGTTTCGCACAGGGATTCGATAATACTTCTGAGCCGCATACTGCAGGCTTTCAGGCGTCGTCACAAATTCATAGAAGCGTCGTGCCTCCGCCTCGTTTGGACCACCGCGAATGATGGCGATCCCGTCTGTCACCACAGGCGTGCCACTCGACGGCAAGTTGTAATTTACCGGAAAGTTCTTTTGCTCTTTGAACAGTCTTACGTCAGGCATGTCCCAAAGACTGATCAACCCCTCTCGGCGCGCGAGTTTTTGCATAAGCAACGTACCATCAGCCGTGTACTCATGAACATTGGCGTCGAGTTTGCGAAGCCATTCGTAACCCTGATCAGGCGAGCCTGTATCTTTTTGCGAGCGCCAGATCATGGCGCCGAATATCGCGCGCATGGTGTCTGACGGATTTGGATTGCGAATCAGGATTTTGTCGTGCCACTTTGGATCCAGCACGTCGTCCCAGTCGCGCGGAGCCTCGGCAGCGCTGACCGCTTCGGTGTTGTAAACGATTACCTGTGGTGTTTCGAAAGTTCCAAACCAACGACCTTGCGGATCACGTGACGTTGTTGAAACTTTGTCGGCCCACGTCGGTCGATATTCAGCCAGCAGATTTTCGTCTGCTGCAGTTTGAAAACTGGTGTGGGCCGCTCCCCACCATAAATCAGCCTGCGGACGATTTCGTTCAACGCGGACGCGCTCGAGAATCTCGCGCGAGCCCATGTCGAGAAATTGAACGTCGGCTTCGGGATACTTTTGTTTGTAGCGACCAATAAAGTCGCGAAGTAAGTCCTGACCGTGCGGTGTGTAGATCAATAACCGGTGACTATTTCCCTGGCCCGGTCTACAGGAAAAGAAAAAGGCAGCCAATAAAATTATTGAGGCAGCAAGAAGAAATCTAACGCGCATCTAAGGCTTTGTGTTTTGACAGTTGGGCTGTTGAATCGAGAGCATGCTAGCACGGGAATTTCAGATCGCGCGATATCAGGTTGATTGTCGCTGACAAGAACACCTCGAGTGTGTTTTGATTGGAACTGAGATGAGCGGAGTCACACGAAGAATCATAAGAGCCGGCGGCTGGAAAGTAGCCAAGAGGATTATTAAACCAATTCCGATCATTGGTTCGGTGTTCGCTTTCGGACTGGCTGGTTATGAGATTAAGAGGAAGGGGTTACTTCCCGGCGCCGTTCATGTTGGTCTTGATATAACGCCCGTAATCGGCACCGCCAAGAGTGTGGTGGAAATCTTTACCGGGGATTTGATCCCTGACAAAAAAGATCGCAAACCCCGAAATCGAACTTCTACCTAGTCGCCGATAATCTTCACCAGGACCTGTTTGGCACGTCCGCCATCAAACTCTCCGTAGAGCACTTGTTCCCACTGGCCAAAATCCAGGCGGCCATTTGTGAGCGCAATCATTGTCTCGCGCCCCATCAAATGCCTTTTCATATGCGCGTCGATGATGTCGTCGCCGATCACTTCGTCACTATAATCATCAGCCGTCAGGACGGGCGCGACCTTCTCGAGCCACGTCTCATAATGTTGAAACAGCCCTTCCTCATCATCATCAACAAAGACTGACGAGGTAACGTGCCTGGAATTAATCAGCACAAACCCTTCGGATATTCCACTCTCTCTAACACACTGTTCAATTTGATTAGTGATGTTGACGAAGCCGCGGTGCGTGGGAATGTGGATTGAAATCTCTTTTCGATAACTCTTCATTTCGCCCTCGATCATCTTTTATGTGGACGAAGGCAGATCCATTTTCCCTCAAGCTCTCACAGGAGGCAGCTCCGTGAAGGGTCGGGCTTTAAGGTAGCCGTCAGCCAGTTTCAACAACGTCGGTTCTGACCAGTAAGGTCCCAACAGTTGAAAACCGATCGGCAAACGATCTGACGATAGTCCACAAGGAACACTTAGACCAGGCACCCCGGCGAGATTTGCCGTTACTGTGTATACGTCATTCAAATACATCGCCAGCGGGTCGTCCACTTTCTCGCCGATTGGAAATGCCGGAGTCGGCGAGGTTGGCGTGATAATCGCATCGCACTGTTTGAAGGCGTTTAGGAAATCCTGTTTGATCAGGGTGCGGACCTGTTGTGCTTTGCGGTAATACGCGTCGTAATAACCGGCAGAGAGTACATAAGTACCGAGCATGATGCGCCGCTTAACTTCCGGTCCGAAACCTTCTTCGCGAGTTTTTCTATACATCTGACGTAACTCGGGCGCATCCTCGGCGCGGAACCCGTAACGAACTCCGTCGAAACGGGCGAGGTTAGACGAAGCTTCGGCGGTCGCGATGATGTAGTAGACGGCAATAGCGTAGCCGGCGTGCGGTAACTCCACATCAACGATCTCAGCTCCCGACTCACGATAAAACTCGACTACGTCTTTAACTGATTTCGCCACTTCGTCATCCACGCCTTTACCAAATAGTGCACTCGGAAATCCGAGACGCAGCCCTTTCAAATCTCCGGAAAGGGATTCGACGTAGTTTGGTACCGGCACATTTGCTGTGGTTGCGTCGTGAGTATCTCGACCGGCAATGACGCCGAGCACGCGTGCGACGTCAGCAACTTCACGAGCGAAAATTCCTACCTGGTCCAATGAAGAAGCAAAAGCGACGAGACCGTAGCGAGAATTACGACCGTATGTAGGTTTCAACCCCAGCACTCCGCAAAGTGACGCTGGTTGTCTGACTGAGCCGCCTGTGTCAGAGCCGAGTGCGACGGGAACGATACCGGCGGCGACAGCCGCAGCAGAACCTCCTGATGATCCTCCCGAAACACGCTTGATGTCCCAGGGATTTTTCACGGGACCAAAAGCCGAGTTCTCATTTGATGAGCCCATAGCAAACTCATCGCAGTTGGTTTTGCCGATAATGATTGCTCCGGCGTCGAGTAGTCGTTGAATAACAGTCGCGTTATAGGGCGGATGATAGCTGCCGAGAATCCTCGAGCCGCAAGATGCTTGCATGCCAACCACGCATAAGTTGTCTTTAATGGCGACAGGGATCCCGGTGAGTGGACCAGAGGACGAAGTTTCGGCCCGCTTAATAGCACCCTCGCGATCGATATAGAGGAACGCGTTGAGAGTTTCGTTGAGTTTATCTGCGGCTTTCACCGCGGCTTCTACTGTTTGACGCGACATTAGTAGTTCAACTGACTGACTATTTGTTTAATTAAGTTTTGTCTACGACTCAATAGTGACTCCAACAACACCCGTCTCGGGTTGCCGATCACGACTTTCGTCACAGAACTTTTGGTACGCGAAAATGTCCTTCCGCCGGATCCGGCGCTTCTTCCAAAGCCTTTTCCTGGCCCAACGACGGAACCAGTTCGTCCCTTCTCTCCGAGTCGGTTTTAGCGCCTTCAGGTGTGAAGCCACCGATCGCTGGTTCGACGTTGGTAGTGTCGAGCTCGTTTAGCTGCTCGACGTAATTAACAATCTCGACAATCTGTGGTCCAAAAATCTTCAACTCCGCGGGAGCTAATTCCAGGTGCGCGAGTTGCGCGACCTTTGCGATATCGGATTCATTGATAGGCATTTGATCTTCTAGGACTGCAGGTCCTGCTCTTTTCTTTTCAACATCCCCAACGCAGCTTTCAAAAATTTCTGACGAAGCTGTTTGTCGGCAATTGAACTGGCCGCCGACCATAAATCGATAGGTACTTCGTTATCTATTATTTCGGTTGGTGCTTCGGTCTTGTTTGGTGCAGCCGGTACAGACTCTGGATCAATTCTAAGCTCAATGTTTGATACTAACGGCTGACCAAGAACCGAGTTGATGCGAAACAGGAGTTGACTTTTCATCAACGATAACTGTTTTTGCCAGATCGCATCACGGACTGCCACTACTAACGTACTGGAGTCCAATTTCATGGCCACAGCATGAGCTCGCAACCCTTCACCCGCTGTGTACTTCCAGGCAGCGATCGCCGCGGCTTCATTCAATTCAGTCGAGTCACCGACAGCTTGCAGAACTTTGGGCAGCGATTTAATGAGTTCTTCCATAACGATGATCGGATTCAGTGTAGCGAACAAGGGGGTTGAGGCCAAACTAAAGTGATGAGAGTTTGTTAAATTACCTAACTCTTAGCTGCGAGTTCCTACCTGGTCAGTTAAACTCTCGACCTCATGACTCTTTTTCAGGAAAAATTAATCCTCGCTTCAAGTAGTGCACGTCGAGCAGAAATACTAACCATTGCTGGTTGGCCCTTCGAAGCCAGAACAGCAGGCATCGACGAAACCCAAAAACCTGATGAACCGCCACACCTATATGTACAGCGGCTGGCTCGCGAGAAGGCCGAGGCAGTCTCAGCGTTGTGCAAAGAAGGACTGGTTCTGGGTGCTGACACCACTGTTGTTGTAGGTGATCACCTCTTAGGCCAACCGACGGACGATGACGATGCTCGACGAATGCTCCGTCTCCTTCACGGTTGTTGGCATGACGTCTTGACTGGAGTGGCCCTACTGAAAATTGGCGGACAAACAATGGTTGAATATGAAAAGAGTCGTGTTCGTTTTGCAGAGATGTCTTCAGCTGAAATCGATTGGTACGTGTCCACCGGCGAACCAAAAGGAAAAGCTGGGGCGTATGCCATCCAGGGTAAGGCCGCACTCTTTATCGAGGAAATCCAGGGCGACTACTTCAATATCGTTGGTTTGCCGATTCGGCTTGTTTACGAGATGTCGAGAACAATAAATTCGACCGTTTGAGCGGATCCCGCGTCTAATCACCAGACTGTCTAGCAACCGGTCGTAATTTGAAACATCCAAACGACTTGGTAGCTGTCAGTTGCCGGACCTGAAGAGGCCACCCCCCGGGCCTATTTAACGAAAACGGTTTAATGAATCTCGCCTCCCCCGGGCGTTTTCAAAGCAGTGTATCGTCTCCTCCTCATAGGCCTCATTTGCTTTCCCACGACGGCTGCTGCCGTCAATTTGCCATCAGGTTTTATCGACCGCCGAATCGCGAGTGACGTCACTGGCGCTACAGCCATGGCGTTTGCGCCCGATGGCCGCCTGTTCGTTTGTCAACAGTCTGGACAACTGCGAATTATTAAAAATGGCTTGCTGCTTGATGAGCCATTTGTGACCGTGGAAACAGACAATACTGGTGAACGAGGTCTGCTGGGGATCGCCTTTGATCCAGACTTTGCATCGAATGGCTTCGTCTATGTCTACTACACCGCGCTGGTTTCACCGCGACACAATCGTGTAAGTCGTTTTACCGCAGATGGTGATCACGCGATTCCCGAGAGCGAACAACTGATCCTGCAATTGGATGATCTCAGTGCCGCGACAATTCACAACGGTGGGGCCATGCATTTTGGAAATGATGGCAAACTCTACATCGCTGTGGGTGAGAATGGCACTCCTCAAAACTCGCAAGCACTCACTAACGTCTTCGGCAAGATGCTGCGTATCAATAAGGACGGCTCGATTCCGGACGATAATCCGTTTGCGGCGATTACCACCGGAGCTGCGCGATCGATTTGGGCCCTGGGACTTCGCAATCCTTTTACCTTTGATGTTGATCCAGGCACTGGTCGTATCTTCATCAACGATGTTGGCGAGGCCAGCGCCGAAGAGATAAACGACGGCATCATTGGTTCAAATTACGGCTGGCCTCTGTCAGAAGGATCAACCGACGACGAAAGTGAAACCGGACCGCTTTTCAGTTATGGACACGGAATTGGACCAGAGTCTGGTTGTGCAATCACCGGTGGTACGTTCTATCGACCTGGAAGTACGCAGTTTCCGGCCAGCTTCGTCGGTAAGTATTTCTTTGCTGACTTTTGTAGTGGCTGGATTCGAGTTTTCGATCCAACGAATTTCACGGTTGCACCGTTTGCTGACGGTCTTTCACTGCCAGTTGATCTAAAAGTTGCTCAAGACGGTAGTCTCTATTACCTCGCTCGTGGTAGCGACTCGGTGAATCAGATTGTCTTCACCGGAACTTCTGCACCGTTTATTACTTCGCAACCTGCATCACTCAACGTTTCAGTGGGCGACGAAGCGGTCTTCACAGTCGAAGCCACCGGCGATCAACCACTCGCATTTCAGTGGCAAAGAAATGCTGCAGACATAGCCGGCGCAAATTCAGCAACACTAACGATTCCCACAGTAAGTCTCTCCGACTCTGGCGCGCAATTTCGCGTTGTCGTTTCTAATCAATCAGGTAGTGTAACCAGCGACGCTGCGACATTAACGGTCACCGATAATCAACCACCCGTCGTCACTATCACTTCGCCGGTTGAACACTCGCTTTATACAGCCGGGGACACGATCGAGTATTCCGGAACTGCAAATGATCCTGAGGACGGTGAGCTGCCGCCATCAGCATTCACATGGCAGGTAGATTTTCATCACGA
>Ga0068860_100004746_pt1 | contig 13852 bp, 10 predicted proteins | sample KBSSwiS32_FD_66597 | JGI IMG/M metagenome (GOLD analysis project Ga0068860, IMG submission 66597) | Switchgrass rhizosphere microbial communities from Kellogg Biological Station, Michigan, USA - KBS Switchgrass S3-2 | ecosystem: Host-associated > Plants > Roots > Rhizosphere > Soil ... | reverse complement strand
CCAAATCGCGCCGGGACCCGACGTTCCCTGCTATTCCGAGCTTCCAGCCATCCAGACCAGTCTAGGGACGCTCAGCGAGTATCTTGGCGACTTTCAGCGAGCGAGAACGTTCTACAGCGAAGCGCTCACGAGATCCAGGAAATGCTTTGGTCCTACGCACTCGGTGACGACAACGATCGTGCACAACAGAGCAGTGCTCGCACTCAGCATGGGAGATCTTGCCCAGGCGGACACATTGCATCGGCAGGCACTTCAAGCCTGGTCCGAGCGGCTTGGCGCCGATCATCCCTTCGTGGCGAATGGACTCGAGTCGGTCGCTGCCGTGGCACTGTCACGAGGCAGGAATGCCGAAGCTACGCAGCTCCTCCAGAGAGCCCTGCAGATGCGAAGGCGCGCGTCGGGACCTGAGAGTGCGTCTGTTGCCTCGACTCTGGTCGCTCTTGCCCGTGCGATGCCCGAAAACGATGCGGTCGGCGCGCTCGAGAAAGTCGATCAGGCGATTGCGATTTACCAACGCGGCAATCGGCCGCAGAACCCAGGTTCCGTCGCATTCGCTTATTCGCTGCGCGGGACGCTTCTTCTCCGCCGCCGCGACTACGAACGCGCGCGTGAAGCGTTCGCAATGGCACTCGACGAGCGCGAGCGCGTATTCGGTGCCGACCATCCGCTGACGGCCGCCGCGCGCTCGGAAGTAGCCTCGGCGGATTTTGCTCTTGGCGCAGTCGACGCCGCCGTCCGTGGAGCGCTCGAGGCGGAAGGAACCGGACGCGATCACCTCAGATTCACAATCCGCTATCTCCCCGAGCGGCAGGCGCTCGCGTACGCGGACAAGCGGCCACGTGGTCTCGATCTTGCGCTGTCGGCCGTCGCCGCAGGCGCGTCGGCCGAACGTGCCAGCGTTCTTGACGCCGTCATCCGATCACGGGGTGTGGTTCTCGACGAGCTCGGCGCTCGCGCGCAACTGACGGCTCAGAGCGGCGATCCTGTCGTGGCATCCTTGAATGCCGCCGCGACGGCGGCGCGAGAACGCTTCGCCAACCTGATGATGCGCAGCATCAAAGGTGAGGATCCTGTACCCCGGTCGATCCTTGACGAGGCGCGAACGAGGAAGGAAGAAGCCGAGCGCGCGCTTGCCGAACGAAGCGTTTCGGCTCGGGCTGACGTCGAACAGGCGAACGTCGGGTTGCGTGCCGTCCGCGCGATGCTACCGACCGGCTCGGCGCTGGTGGCGTTCGTTCGATACGAGCGCACCGTCGCTCCCGCATCAACCGTAAAATCCGCGCCTCCAATGGCGGCGTCCTATATCGGGTTCGTGATTCGAGCCGACACCGACGCAGTCGACGCAGTGCCGCTGGGTCCGGCGACGACCATCGAGAGCGCGGTGACTGCATGGCGCGCACAGGTTGATGGTCGTTCGATCGTTGCGGGTATACAAGATGCGGAACGCGCCTACCGAACCTCGGGTGCCACGATCCGTCGGCAGATCTGGGATCCCTTCTCCACGTTGCTGCGAGACGTCTCGCAGGTTTTTGTGGTGCCGGACGGTGCGATCAATCTCGTCAGCTTCGCCGCGCTCCCGACTGGCACGAACCGCTACTTGATCGAAGACGGCCCCCTGATTCATTACCTTTCTACCGAGCGCGACATCGTCGCGAAGACCTCTCAGCCTCCGGGACGCGGAATGCTCGCCGTTGGTGGACCCGCATATGGCAATCAGGCACAAACGCCCGGCGCGGCGGGTGCCCTGCGCGCAGGTTGCGACGCGATCGGAGGGTTGCGCTTCGAAGATCTTCCGGGCTCGCGGCTCGAGGCGGCTGCCGTCGCGAAGATCTGGTCGTCGAGCGCTGATGGTTCTGGCGACACGCGGGTTCTCAGCGGCCGCGTGGCAACGAAGACGACGGTGAAGCAGGACGCGATCGGACGACGCGTGATTCACCTCGCCACGCATGGATTCTTCCTGCAGTCGCCGTGCGACTCGCCGATCGCCGGCACGAGGGCTGTCGGAGGGCTCGTAGCGCGAGCCGCCTCGTCGCCGCCGTTCGCTGAGAACCCCCTGCTCCTCACCGGGCTCGCGTTCTCCGGTGCAAACGTCCGCACCGGCGTTCGGGCGGATCGCAGCGACGACGGAATCCTGACGGCGGAGGAAGTGGCGGGACTGAACCTTCAAGGCACTGAGTGGGTGGTGCTGTCTGCGTGCGACACCGGCGCCGGACAGATCAAAGCCGGTGAAGGCGTGTTCGGTCTGAGACGCGCGTTTCAGATTGCCGGCGTACGAACGATCATCATGAGCCTCTGGTCCGTCGAAGATCGATCGACGCAGATCTGGATGCGCAATTTGTACGAGGCTCGTTTCAACCTTCAGCTCTCGACCCCAGCTGCGATCAGGGAGGCAAGTGTCCGGGTGCTCAAGCAACGGCGCGCCGGGCGCGAGAGCACACATCCCTTCTTCTGGGCAGCATTCGTGGCAGCTGGCGACTGGCGCTGACGGCGGCCTGGTCGACGCGAAAGGACGCCTGCATATCGAACAATGAGCATCGATCGGATAGACAGCGTCGTGACTGAGTGGTTCGCCCGCCCCGTGCTTCACGTCTCGAGCGTCGAGGCCTCACTCCGCTTCTACGTGGACCGGCTCGGTTTCACGGTTCCGTGGCGCGCCGGAACCGATGGCCATGTGGATGTTGCCCAGGTCGATCGTCAGGGCTGCGCGCTCATTCTTTCCGAACACTGGCCCGAGAAGGTCGGCAAGGGCCTGATGTTCATTTCGCTGAACGTCGACGCGGCGACGCACGAGGCCGAGGTCGCCGCGGTCGATGCGTTGCGCGCCGAGTTCGAAGCCCGCGACGTACCCGTCAAGGAGGGCCACTGGGGCTACCGTATGGGCATCGCCTCCGCGGTCGCTGGCACTTCCAGTGCACGCGCGAGCGTGAAAGCGGCTATCGACATCACCACATCCCGGACAGCGATATCGAAGTGGCCGCCGAGGGCGAGGTTGAAGGCAACGAGAAGAAGCCAGGCACTGGCCACGTACGCGCCGGGACGCGGCGCGGCGGCGAGAATCGCGACGCCGACCGCAATTTCGATCACGCCTACGATTCCCATGAACGTGGCAACCGAGAACGGCAGTACGCGCGCGGCGAGCGGGCTCACGTAAGCGCCCCAGTCAGCGAGGATGTTGAAGAACTTGTCTAAACCGGCCAACGTGGCGGTCAGTCCGAGCGCGAATCGAAGCAGGCGGAACGGCAGATTGAGTCGAGCGTCCATTCGAGTGTCCCTCCACTCAAACAGAGTTCGACACGAGGCAAAGGTGACAAGGCGTCTGTCGCTCAGCAGCCGGACGATCGCGCTTTCCACCGTGGCGGACGTTTGCCAAGGAAAGCGTCCACGCCTTCCTTCCCGTCCGCGCCGAAGAAGTCGCAGGCGATCGCCTTGCCCGCGACCGCATAGGCTTCGTCGAGAGGCATCTCCAGCTGTCGGTAAAACACTGCCTTGCCCGATGCGATTGCCGCTGGCGACTTCGATGCGATGAGTCTGGCCAGCGCCTCGACCTCGGCGTCGAGCGCCTCGGGGGCGACGACGCGATTGACCAGCCCAATCTCACGCGCATGCTCGGCGCCGATGGCCTCGCCGGTGAGCAGCATCTCCATGGCGTGCATCCGTCCCACGGCGCGGCCGAGCGCGACGCTCGGTGTCGCGCAGAAGGCGCCAATGTTGACACCGGGTGTGGCGAAGGTTGCGGCAGCCGAAGCGACGGCCAGATCGCAGCTGGCGACGAGTTGACAGCCGGCCGCCGTCGCGAGGCCGTGCACCTTCGCGATGACCGGCTGCGGCAGTCTCGTGAGTGTCATCATCATGCGGCTGCAGCGCGCGAACAGCGCCTCCACCTCCGCCACATCGGCCATGGCCCGGATCTCCTTGAGGTCGTGCCCGGCACAGAACCCGCGCCCGCGCGCTGCGAGCACGACGACGCGGACGCCTGGATCGGTCGCGGCGCGGATGAGCATCGACTGCATCTCGTCGATGAGTGCACTCGAGAGCGCGTTGAACTGGCCGGGACGATTGAGGGTCAGGGTGGCGACACCATCCGTCGTCTCGCAAATCAGAAGAGCGTCGGCACTGGTGGTCAGGCTCGATGTCATGGTGTTGCCCCTGTCTTGATGCTCAGAACGTGACGCCGCGCGGGATGAGACGGTGCTCGTACGCGTGTCGCTCGAGGTCCTCACGGAAATCCGGATGCGCAATCCCGATGAGGGCTTTCGCCCGCTCCGCCACCGATTTGCCTTTCAAGTTGACCATGCCGTACTCGGTGACGACGTACATCACATCGGAGCGTGGCGTCGTCACGATGTTTCCCTGCGTGAGATCGAGCACGATACGGCTGCGGCGCCCGCCACGCTTCTCGTAAGTCGATGTCAGGCAGATGAACGACTTGCCACTCATCGACGCGTAGGCACCACGGACGAACTGCAGCTGGCCGCCGGTCCCGCTGATATGACGGTGGCCGTCGGATTCCGAGGCGGCCTGTCCTTGTAGATCGATCTGCGTGGTGTTGTTGATCGCGACCACGTGATGGTTCTGCATGATGATGTGCGGCGCATTCGTGTAGTCCACCGGGCAGCAGTGCATATCGGGGTTGCGGTCGAGCGCTGCGTACAGATCGTGCGAGCCGAGGGCGAACGAGTAGACCGCCTTCCCCGGATTCAACTGTTTTCTCGCACCAGAGACCCGTCCGGCCTTGTAGAGCGCGGCGAGGCCGTCTGTCATCATTTCGGTGTGGACGCCGAGATCGCGCACGCCGCTCTCGAGCAGGAGCGCACACACCGCGTTTGGCATGGCGCCGATGCCGATCTGCAGGCAATCCCCGTCTTCGATCTCGGACGCGATGAGACGTCCGATGGCGGCGTCCACGTCGCGGACGGGGGGAATTGGCAGTTCCGGAGCAGGACCATCGTCTCCCTCGATCACGAAATCCACTTCGCTGGCGTGGAGGCCGGTCTGCTCGCCATGAACGTAGGGCAGTCGCCGATTGGTCTCGACGATGACCGTGTGTGCGCGCTCGACGATGGCGCGATGCCACAGGTTGGCGGCGCTCAGATTGAAGTCGCCGTTCTCATCCATCGGGCACGTCTTGACGACGACGATATCCGCGGGGGCCATGAAGCGCCGGTAATAGTCGGGGATCTCGCCAAGATTGACAGGGATGTAGTGGCAACGTCCCTCGTCGTGCTTCTTCCGGTCGTAGCCGGAGAAGTGCAGGCTGAAGACGTGGACGTGTTCGCCGCCGGGATCCGCGTCCAGTACGGCACGGGGCCGCATGGTCAGACAGTGGCGGATCTTGACGTTCGAGAGCTCGCAGATGCGGGCGCCCAACGCCCGGTCGAAGAGATCGGGCTGGCACAGGCCAGCGCCGTAGTCCAGCCACATGCCTGATGTCACCAGGTTCGCAGCCTGCTGTGGCGAGATCGCCCGGGCAGGGGCGGTGGCCACTCGCCGTGTGAAAGGATCGGCTCGGATCAACGACACGGGTGACACTCGAACAGGGCGACTATAGCCGAGAGGGCTCCGCGCGTCGACTATTTCACTGGCCGCAGAGAGTTGTTCCCCCTTCGTTTCGTTACTCGTTGTCGCCACGGGACCCGCTCCGCAGGCCCTTTACATGGGCTCGCAACTTCTTCGCGGTCAGTCGCCGCTCTTTAGCGGCCCTGCTCGGCTTCGTGGGTTTGCGCGTCCGCGGCCGAACGGCGGCTTGCCGAATCAGGGCGGCGAGACGGGCCCGGGCGGCGTCGCGGTTCTGTCCCTGCGTGCGATGTTCCCGGCTGTCGAGTACGAGCACGCCCTCGGTAGTCATGCGGCTGCCTGCAAGATCGGCCAGGCGAGATTTGACAGAGTTGGGAAGCGACGAGGCGCCGACGTCGAAGCGCAACTCAACGGCGGTGGCGACCTTGTTCACCTTCTGCCCGCCGGGTCCAGACGCTCGCACGAACCGCTCCTCGATCTCGCGCTCGTGCGGCGCAAGCGTGCTGTCGATCGCAGTCACGGCTCCTCCCCGCGCCCGAGTCTATCAGTCGGCGCGGGGCTGGCGTGGATGAAGCCCTCTCTCGCCGTTCAGGCCGGAGCGACGTTCTCGGCGCGCGGGCCTTTCGGGCCCTGCCCAACGGTGAACGTCACGGTCTGGCCTTCGCGCAAGGAATCGAATGGCGTACCCGTGCACGCGGACTGGTGAAAGAAATATTCGGTACCGTCAGGCGTGGCAATGAAGCCGAAGCCCTTGTTCGTGATGCGCTTGATCGTCCCTTTAGTAGTGGGCATCTGTAGATCCTCTTGAAGAACTGGCTGATGTTGGCCGCATGACTTATCGTGTCTCCCTGACTCCACCGTCAAGGTTGAACGCCATCAGAAGGTTCTTGTACGGTACGACGCGGCCGTGCACGGGCGCAATGCGCTCTGGATTCAGCTTCAGTTCCTGCACCCTCTGAACCATCTGCGCGGCGTATTCCGGACCGCGCTCAGGAGTCCTGATCTCGTCACCGGCCGGTGGGTTGTAGCCGTCGCCGTACATGAGGATCCGCTCCTTCGGGAGGTATGCAATGAGTTGTCCCGTGTGATGTCCGTGGCCGGGCATGTGATACAGCTCCACGGTTCGTGTCCGGTCGCTCAGTACTCTCTTGTCGCCCACGGTTTCAATCATCGGCATGTTTGACGTAGGCGCTGTATCCTCGAGCGTCCGCGCCCTTGCCCACACTTTCTCAAAAAACGCTTTGTTGCTCTCGTGCGTGATCACGGTGATGCCTTCGGCGACGTACTCGCGCAGGCCGCCGGCGTGGTCGTAATGGGCGTGGGTGTTCACGACGTACCGGATTGGCTTGTTCGGTACCGTCTGGCGAACGAGATCGTTGACCACCTTCGATCGCGCGTCGCTCGTCGGCCCTTCGAGCATCACGATGTGATCGCCGAACTCCACGGCAACGCTGCGCGTGCCCGCGCTGTTGAGCGACCAGAGGCCGTCTCCGATCTTGTCAATGGTGGCCATGGGTGTGGCAGGCGGAACCGCCGCTGACGCCACGGTCTCCGGTACGGGTAACGAGACGGCGGCGTTCGGCTGCACGTTGTCGATCGTGATGTCGAGAGTGGGAAAGCCATCCTGTTTCTCGACGATGTGCTTCGGGAACTGGATGTTGCCGAATTGTGCGTAGTCCGAATACGTCAACTCGACCGGCACGTCGCCGACGACGGAGTTCGTCGTCTGGTATTCGACCTTCTCGACGAGGTTCTGCTGATTGAGCGTCACTTTGACGTCGCTGTCCTCCGCTTTGAACGTGAAAACGTTGCCGTCTGCGGGCGCGCCGCTTGCGAGGGCGGCCTTGATGACGCCGTGAGGCGTCAGCCAGATCTGGCGCAGACGCTCGGTGACATTGCCGGGATTCGGCGCCGGCTGCGCGCCTCCTTCGGTCCACGCGTGTTTTCCGCTGACGACCTGAGTCGTCCGCTGGTCGCTCGCAAATGGCTGTGCGCCTCCTCCGCGCGGCGGATGCTCACCCTGCGCGCGCAGCATGTCGAGCTTCATCGCGGGCGTCCGGTAATCGATGGCGACCGTGTAGGTCTTGACCTCGAAGCGCGGCCACGGTCCGCCGGGAGTGTATGCCTGCCCGAAGGCGTAGTTGGCGCCGCTCCCGGACAACTGGATGGAATTCAAATTGGTCGCGCCCATCGCATCGGCTGCGGCAGCGGCACCGCTCGACTTGCTGCACCCGGAGACGGCGATCGCCAGCGCAAGACCGGCCACCAGGGCTGTCATGGTTCGCATGGGAACTCCTTGTCTGTGAGACGCGGCAACTCGAGATAGACGTGGCACCGGGAACGCCGATCTTACAACTTCGGTAGGGTTGTGGCGCGCCAAGGCGGGTCTGAAGACCCGCCTCGACGCCTTTGTGAAAAACACTCTAAGTGCCCGCACGTGAGGAGCTGCCGATGACGAAGCTTGCTGCCCCGAGCAGCTCCTCGTGCGAGGCAGATTTGCCCATGCCCGACAAACCCTCGCTCCCGCACTCGATGTGGGACCACCGCACGAAGCCATCGCGGTCGATCAGGAACTGGCCCTTCAACTGATTCGATGTCAATTCCTGATCGCGTCGGTCGGTCGGCGTGACCTGGTAGCCGTCCAACGCCGCGAGAGCCGCGGCGGCGGCTTGCACGGGCAGCGGCGCCGGGAGCTCTCCGGTGGGATTGATGTACGTGTTCCCCATCATCTGGGCCAGTTCAGGGGTGATCTCCGGTCGAGGCACGCCATACGAGCGATGCGTGGTCAGATGAGGATCGGCGCCGAGCGCCAGACGCATAGGTCTGAACTTGAAATACGAGCGCGCATTGTCCAGTTCAGTGCCGACGATGGCGAGAGAATCGACGCCAAGTGATCGCAGCTGCTCCGACGAGGCGGCCATCTGGGCCAGCGCTCGCCGGCAGAACGGGCAGTAGAAACCCCGGAACAGACCGAGCAGCAACGGAGTCTTGCCTCGGTAATCTGCCAACGTAATAGTCCGATCCTCGTGCACCGCTGGTACGACGAAGTCAGGCGCGCGGTCACCGGATTGAATCGGCATCTGCGTCACGGATTCCTCCACATCAACATAAGAATGGCAAGAGCAGAAGCGTATCAGGGTCGAGGCCGGTCCGCTCGCAGAGCTGCTGAGCTCGGTGCAGGAATTCTTCCGCCCGCACGCGGTCGCCGCGATCCAGATGGATCGTCGCGAGGCCGTCGTAGCACGGCACGATCAGCTGCGGCTCGCCGATCTTCTCAGCGAGGGCGAGCGCTTCGCGATACGTCGATTCTGCCTGCGTGAGCTCACCCCGGCATTGATGGATCTGTGCGATGACGACCAGCGGAACCGCGAGATGATCCAGTTGTCCGAGTTCGCGGTCGAGTGCTGCCGCAGCCTTCGCCGCCTCGAGGCCTTCCGCGTCGCAGCGCTCGGTGAGTGCACAGTACGCGGTGGCGAGATTTGCGTAGATGTAAGACTGAAGTGAAGCGGCGCCGATCTTCGACGCAATCTCGAGGCCGGTGAGCGACACGTCGATTGCCCGTTTCGGTTCCACCGAGCTGTAGAGTACGCCGAGATTCGCATACGCTCGGCAGGCGACGTCGAGCAGTCCGAGATCCTGCGCCGCTTCGAGGCTCCGCTCGATTCGCTCGCGCGCCGCGTCGAGCTGGCCCGACCGCGCGAGTGCGACGCCGATCGTATTGGTGGCCTGCGCGATCGCTGTCGTTGCCGCGATGCGGACATCGGCAGGGTCGGCGCCCGGCTCGGCGAGCGCCCGCTCCGCCGATTGCAAAGCGCGTTCGGCCCATTCGACGGCTTTCCCGTTGTCTCCGCTGCGAAAGGCAGCCAGCCCCAACTCCTGATAGAGATGAGCCGCTTCGAGATGTGCGGTCGAACCTGAGATTTGGTCAAGCGCGCGCCGATACGACGCCATTGCCTCGGCCCGATCCCCGGTCTGCCAGTGGAGTGTGCCGGTCTTGCGGGCGATGCGTGCCTGATCGACGGTCGCCCGTGCGGCGCGATATCCGCCGCTCACCTTTTCGTAGTGCTCCATCGCTGCGGCGCGATCGCCCAGCAGCGCCAGCATATCCGCGAGCCGTTCCTGCGCGGCAAGCGCCCCGCTTCTGTCGCCGTCCGTCTCCGCCAACACCTCGAGGGCGCGCCGATAATGCTGCACCGCGTCTTCACTCGCATACATCGCGTATGCCGCGTCGCCTGCGGCGATCAGCGCGCGCGCGGTTCGCGCCGGATCGGCCAGGCGGCCGGCGTAGTACAGGTGATGCGCTATCCCGGACATGTGCGCGCGAGACTGCTGATCGATCCGCGTCATCGCATCCGCAACGCGCAGGTGGAGGCGCTGCCGCTGGCGCTGAGGGATCGCCGTCGTCAGCACCTGGCAGGTCAATGGGTGTGTGAAGCGCCAACTGATGTCGCGCCTTCCCGAAGGTCCGGTCAGGATTCGGGCCCGTTCCGCTTCATGGAGCGCCGCTGTCAACGTGGCGCCGTCGACCCCGGCGACCTCTTCGAGCAGGTCCGGTTCGAAACGATGTCCGAGCACCGCTGCGGCGCTCAGCAGGTCCTGCGTGTCGGACGACACGCGTGTCATCCGGCGCTCCAGCACGACGCGCACGGTATCCGGGAGCTCGACATCATTCAGGTCGAGGTCGCGCACCCATTCGTTGCGCGCGCCGAACAGTCGTCCCTCGTCCTTCAAGTGCCGGAACAACTCGGCGACGAAGAATGGATTTCCGCCGGTGCGATCGGCGAACGCCGTCACAAGCCTGGCTGGCGGGTGAGGCTTGCCGAGCGACGCGAGGGCATTCTGCACATCGGCGTGCGTGAACTGACGCAACACGATGGCCTGCGCGTGCCGCTGTCCGACGAGCTGATCGAGCGCCGCCTTGATGGCCTGCGGCGTAAACACGTCGCGCGGCTGACCACGGACCCGGTCCAGCAGGCGGTGAATGCCGCTCTTGCTTTCAGCAACGGGCGGAGCGTCCACCTCTCGGTATGCGGCGATGATGACGATCGGGAGGCTCGCGAGCTTCTGTGCCAGGTGCTGCGTCAACTGCAACGTCGACTCGTCCGCCCATTGCAGGTCGTCGATGAAGATGACGAGGGGCATGAACCGGCTGCAGCGCGTCAGGAATTCCCGGACACTCGTGAACAGGTACCGCTGTCGCAGCTCCGGCGGCAGTTGTAGCGGGGGCGGCATGTCGGGGAACAGGCGGTGCAGCTCGGGCATCAGCTTCGCCAGTTCCGGAGCGCTCGCGATGATCGCCTGCCGAAACGCCGACGCTGGCATCAGCCGGGAGGCCTCTTCGAGCACTTCCGTGTACGCGATGAGTGCCGGTGTGCCCTGTTGCTCGTGGCATCGTCCGACCAGCGTCTGACACCCGAGCCGGCGAGCCATGACCAGCGCTTCTTCGGCGAGTCGCGTCTTGCCGACGCCGGCGTCGCCCTGCAGCAGGATGAGGCTGCCGCAGCCGGACCTCGCCTCCTGCATGATCTGAAGCAGCTGCGCACGCTCAGCCTCGCGCCCGATCAGTCGGAAGCCGCCATCGTGAGCCGGCCGATCGACGATGGCCGCCGGGGCGAGCGAGGTTGACGAAGACAGATCGCCCGAGAGCTGGCGCAGGATGCCGCGTACGTCGGCGAACGACTGCGGTCGCGCGGCAGGGTCCTTCGCCAGCAGACGTGTCACGAGCGCGTCGAGCGCCGGCGGCATCGCCGGCCGCTGGTCACGGAGCGCCGCAGGCGGCTCACGGAGAATGGCAACAAACGTGGCCTCGATGCCGGCACGCTGGAACGGGTTGGTCCCCGAGACCAGCTCGTACAGCAGAATGCCGAACGCGAAGATGTCGGATCGGCGATCGGCTGGCTCGCCGCGGACCTGTTCGGGCGCCATGTAGGCGGGCGTCCCGGTGACGACGCCCTGCGTGGGGGCGATCGCGACTGTCATCGCCTGGTCGACGTCATCGCTATGTGGCAGGCGCGCGGCCAACCCGAAGTCCATGACCTTGACATGTCCGTCCTCGGTCAGCATCACGTTCGCCGGCTTGAGGTCGCGGTGCACCACACGCCGTTTGTGCGCGGCGTCGAGTGCCTCGGCGATCTCTTCCGCCACGCGCAGCGCCTCGCCGAGCGGCAGCGGCCCGCCCCGCAGTCGCCGTTCGAGCGACTCGCCACGAACGTACTCCATGACGATGCAGGCGCGACGGTTGAGCGTGGTGACTTCGTAAATCGAGCAGATGAACGGGTGATCGAGCGCGGCGGCGACGCGTGCTTCGCCGAGCAACTGCTCGAGATCGCCGGTCTCGCCGGGAGCGGTGACGAACTTCAGGGCGACTTTGCGATCGAGCATCACGTCATCGGCGAGGCACACCTCTCCCATGCCTCCGCGGCCGATGACTTCGCGGACCTGATACCGGGGCTCGTCCATCACCTGGAATGTTATTGCTGGTCTCGGACGAAAGGTAATCTGTCTGCGCGTGGCGAACTAAGTTGGGGATCGATTACGATTGCCGCAAGTTTCGAGGCAGGCCGTTCGGCGCGCAGCTGGGAGCCTGTCGGTCGCAAGTTCTCGGCGCGCAGGAGCTAACCCATGAAGACCGCTGCGCTAGTAATCCTGTCGGTCGTCCTGAGCTCCCCGGTCGCGGCGCAGTGGCTCGAGCGCCCGACACCTGGCATTCCCCGCACTGCAGACGGCAAGCCGAATCTCGCGGCACCCGTGCCGCGCACCGCCGATGGTAAGCCTGATCTCTCGGGCCTCTGGACGAGAAGATCGCGCACGAACTCGGCCTACAAGCCCATCGACCCAGCATCGGTCGATGCGGTGGTGCGCACGCGCAACGAGAACTTCGGCAAGGAGAGCATGCAGGCATCGTGTTTACCGCTTGGCCCTGGGTACTTGTTCGCGAACGGACCCGACCAGAACTTCGCGATGACCAAAATGATCCAGACGCCTGGGCTGATCGTCGTATTGAGCCCTGATCTCACGTACCGGCAGATCTTCATGGACGGGCGTGCGTTGGAAGCCGACCCGAATCCGAGCTGGATGGGCTACTCGGTCGGGCATTGGGAAGGAGACACGCTGGTCGTGGAGAGTACGGGGTTCAACGACCGCTCCTGGCTCCTCGGAGCCTACCCACACACGGAAGGTCTGCGCGCAATAGAGCGCTATCGGCGAACCGACTTCGGACATCTGTCGATCGAGGTGGATCTTCGCGATCCAAAGATGTATGCAGCTCCCTGGACGGCGAAGATCGAAGCGGAGCTCGCGGCGGATACTGAACTGCTCGAATACGTCTGCAACGAGAACCAGACGTTTCACGAGCACTGGGTCGGCACGCGCTCGGATGACCAGCGATCCGAAGTGACGATCTCGCCCGAGAAGCTTGCACGTTATGCGGGCGTCTACACCGAGCGGAAGCCGCACTGGCAGGATGCGCCGATCGCACGAGTCTTCGAGATCAAGTTCACCGCCGGCGCTTTGTTCCTGGGACCGACGCGGCTGATGCCACAGTCGGAGACCACCTTCATCAACAACGGGCTCGCGATTGACTTCGTGTTGGATGGCCAAGGCGTGCCGACGCATCTTTTCGACAAGCACGTCTCGGGCGACTATCGATTCGATCGCGGGAAGTAAGCAAAGAAGGCATCCTATTCCTGCAGGGCGGCGCAGCTCTGGGCGAGCGGCAAGAGATCGACGCCGGTTGCGTGAAGACGCGTTAACAGCGATTCGGCCTCTGGCATGTCGCTCAGTCGCCAGCAGAGAACCAGCTGGATGGCGTGTTCGGCGGCGGCGTGAATGAGTGGCTCGATCTCTCCGGTCATCTCGATCATGATTGTCCAGCCCATGTTTTCAGCATAGAGCCGGAGTGCGGCGCGTTGATTTGCTGCGAGCTGAGGGTCTGAAGAGTGAATGTACAGACCAACCAGGTATTTCTGCGGCACATAGTCAGGATATCAGCCTGAAATCTCGCAATCGGCATGAAAGCCGAGTTGAGCCCCGTATTACCCCCGCGCCTCGGTGGCTCATAATGCATCTCCTACACACGAGAGAGATGCATGTCTGTCTACGCATTCGACGGCACCTGGAACGAAGCGAAGGACGGCGACGATCCGGACTACACGAACACGAACGTGTTCCGCTTCTATAGCGCTTACAAGCGGCGCTCGAAGCGCCCGGAGCTCGATTTCTACGTCGCGGGCGTCGGCACGCGGTTCGACGCGATCGGCCGTGCACTTGGCGGCGCCTTCGGCCTCGGAGCGTTGCCGCGCATCAACGAAGCCTACGAGGCGCTCTGCGAAGCGTGGGA
>Ga0068860_100004744_pt1 | contig 13853 bp, 14 predicted proteins | sample KBSSwiS32_FD_66597 | JGI IMG/M metagenome (GOLD analysis project Ga0068860, IMG submission 66597) | Switchgrass rhizosphere microbial communities from Kellogg Biological Station, Michigan, USA - KBS Switchgrass S3-2 | ecosystem: Host-associated > Plants > Roots > Rhizosphere > Soil ... | reverse complement strand
CGGCAAGTAGACATCGATGCGCTTTGGCGAGCTTTGCGATGGCTTCGATATCCGTGATCTTCAAGGTCGGATTGGTAGGTGTTTCGATCCAGATGAGCTTTGTCTTTGGCGTGATGGCGTTGAATACCTTTTCGAGGTTGGTCGTGTCCACGTATTGCGCGTTGATGCCAAATTTCCGGTACACCTGTTCGAAGAGACGAAAAGCTCCGCCGTAAATATCGTCTACGGCAATGATCTCGTCGCCCGACTGCAGGAGCTTGAGGACTGCATCGATGGCTGCCAGTCCGCTGCCAAAGGCAACGCCTGTATGGCCGCCTTCCAATTGTGCAATGAGGTTTTCCAATGTGGCGCGGGTGGGATTGCCTGTCCGCGCATAGTCATACCCTTTGTTGACACCGGGCGCCTCCTGTACGAAGGTCGAGGTTTGATAAATAGGCACGGAGATAGCGCCGGTGAGCGGGTCTACAGGAATGCTGTGAATGAGTTGTGTTGTCGCTTGCATGATTAACGTTTTTTAGGTTTTATTTAAGCGACACCACTTACCAAGAGTCATCGTGCAGAGAGCTTTCTTCAACCAGCCGAGCTTTTGGACAGATGTCCGGACAATCTACCGGCAGCTCGGAGATGGGCAAAAAAAAACTCTTCTGATAGTCAGAAGAGCTTTGAATATGGTGGTTGAATATTGTAAAGCTGGGATCTGACTTATCTGTCCCGATATTCCATCGGGATGGAGTTGGCACCTTACTTTCAGCTTATTCAGCATCAGCAGGTTGTCAAGGCTTCATCGGGCCATTTCCCTCAGCCTTTCTTGATAAGAGATGTGTTAAGAACTATTGCAAAGATAGGGAGAGAGTTTTCATATTTCCAAATACTCTGGATTTTTTTTATTCTGACGAGGGTACGAACCCTTGGGCGTATGCGCCAAACTTTTCCACATTTTAGCCGTTCAATCATTTGGTTTACAAGGGAATGATAAAATTTATGGACGGCCGATTTTAGCGGTTAACCGGTCAATAACGAGCATTGGAACAGTTTTTGGCGCATGTATCCCACAACGATGCCGGATCTCTACCTATAAAACTTCACAAACATGAAAACGGTAATCAAAGGGCTTGCCTTCGGCACAGTTGCCGCAGCATTATTTTTTGTTTTTTCCTGTAATAAGAATAATTCGTCGGGCAGTAATCCGAACATACCTGCGGGTAAATCCCAGGTCTCCATTTACATGATGGATGACCCCATTCAGTATACGAAGGTATTGATCGACATACGTCAGGTAGTAGTGGAAGTAGACACGGGAGCCAAGCAGACGGACAGCGATCGCGATGACCAGTGGGATGATAATTTTTGCGGTTGGCATAGAACAAAAGAAAACAGTTCCGTCATTTGGGATACGCTCAACATTACGCCGGGCGTGTATGATCTCCTGCAACTGCGTAATGGTACGGATACGCTGCTGGCCAATGGTCTGATCCCCAGCGGCAAGATATTGAAGGTGAAGATCACGCTGGGCTCCGACAACACTGTCTATACAGACAGTACTACGCATTATCCGCTGGAAGTGTTTGGACCTAGTCCGACCTTTACGATCAATGTACGCAGGGTGAATGTAAATGCTGCGAGCAGCAATGATTTTCAGCTGTGGCTGGACTTTAACCTGCAGCGTTCGATCTTCTTCTGGAATGGGGAGTTCCTGTTGAAGCCGTATATTGTTGTCTTCAACGACCAGGTACAGGCGAAGATCAAGGGTCAGGCGCTGCCCTGGAGGAAGGTAGCGTTGATCACGGCTTATGATGACAACAGTGATACGTTGTATGCGATACCTAATTGGGGAGATGGTGATTACCTGATCAGGAATGTACCGGCTGGAACTTATTCCATCAATTTCAAGGGACGTGATGGGTATAAGGATACGACGGTGACGGGTATTAGCGTGACGACGGGACAGACGACGAAGGTGCCGACCATTACTTTACATCAATAATCTGATTTTTCCATACCGTTAAACTTGCCTATTCTATCGGCCCCCTGACTGGGATTACGGTCAGGGGGCTTTTTTATTAATCTATAAATCTCCCACCATTATACAGTACCTCACAGTTGCATTCCCTCCTCACGACACTATCTTTGTCTAATGTTATAGTTGTATATAACCAGCCTTTTTTAAAAAGGGTTTCAATTAAATATACGCGGATCACGGAGCGGCTTGTTAAACTGTCTGGAACAATCGTGCAGGCAGTTACCTCGTTGATATTGGGTATTTTAAATTGAATAACGGAATGCTTTCTTTTATCTGCCAACTCCATCTTAAAGATAGCGTACTTAGTTCTAAGTGTATCTCTTTCGGCTTTCCTCGTATTCACTAAGCTTCCGTTTAAATATGTTGATACCTCAACAGACTGTCTTATATCGAATAGACATGCTCGCTGCTTTTTTCAATAAGGAACCGCATATCCGCCCTTACCGGGAATCGCGATCTGCTTTTTTACCTCCTTCCCTTCCTTTGTTCGCCATGTCCAGACGATAGCCTTACTTTTGTCGTCAACAAGATCACCTTCGACTGTAGTTCCGTCATCAAGCCATTTCTTGAACGGAAACGACTTTTGCCCCTTATAGTACTGGTCCCATAGAAGGGTATCACCATTCCTCTTAAATATATACTCTCTTCCAACGATGGTATCCATATGGTATGTCACCTGACGTAAGACTTTTCCATTATCAAAATACTCCGTATAATTGCCATTCTTTAAAGAATCATTCTCCAAATAATAGGCTTTCACCAGGACGCCCCTGGAATCATACTGCTGACATAATCCTGAGAAAACACCGTGCTTTGCCGTATATCGCTGAGAAACAGTACCATTCTCGCTATAGTACGTCAGGATCGCATCACACGCTCCTGAGCGCATATCACATGGGCTCAGCAAACTGTCTAGCCGGGATACTACTCCGTTCTTATAGTATGTTATCATCTTCTCAACATAATATCCGTTCCGAACGGTCCCAATACGCTCGATTTTCCCATCGGAATAGTATTGTTTCAAGATAAAATTAGCAGTGTCTGATCTGTCCGGATATTCCCGTATTACTGCAACCCTTCCGTTCTTATAGCGGGCTACTACTTTCTCCAGTTTTTGCCTGCAGGAGCAGACGCACCAGATTAAAAAGCAATAAAATATGTATTTATTTAGATTCAATCGCTTAGCAGCTAGTTGTACAGAAAAAAATGAATAGGAGCTGTTACGGTGAAACGAATCTGCAAAAGGATCGGCTTGGCAGAACCTGCCAACTTATCCTTTCCATCTCAATATAATGACAGCTACCATAGGAATAATTAACAAGGCCGCAATCAACAGCACATCCATTAACCCTGAGAGTGATCTTTTTGCATACTTTTCGGATAACTTTTTTACTCTTTCCTCAGTATAATAACGATAGATAAGATACATAAGCAACAGAATGAAGACCATCCCTACAATGCTGTTGTCAGTAAGAAATACCAGGCTAACTGTGGCAATATTATACCTCCTACATATCGACAGCAAGAGTAATATATGTATGAAAGCAGCGAAGAAGACAACGATGCTTGCATTCCATCTACTTAGCGAAACACTTTTATTCCTGCTTCTGTTTCCATCGTACACAACATAAAATATATAATTATACATATAACTTACTTATCAAATAAATTTTCCGTGACGGTTTTCCCATTATAATGCTCCGACACCAAATTGCCAACGAAATACGCTCCTCCTACGAGCAATCCGGCAAGTGGATTGGCCAGAGAAATAGCCAGAATAAGGCCATCTGCACTGATGTCAGCGGCATGATGTGGTTTGAACCCATTGTTATACCCATCTGCAAAGACAATAACCGCATGTGCGACTATTAAGCTATGTGAAACTCCTTCAAGCGCTTCTCCTCCGGATAGAATCTTCGAAGATGTACCTGCCAGATTATTAGCAATCTTCTGTGCTCCTACTACTGCTTTGTCCGTGGCACCAAGGACCTGATCGGTCGTTTCAGTCGCTTTAGCAACAATCTGAAGCGGTGTTGGTTATTCCCGCTCTTTTTCACCTCCCTTTTCATCTTCTTTTTTTTCGCCCTCGCTTTTTTCAGGTTCGGAGCTCTTTGATGCCTGTGATCCTGGTGGCGGCGGATTCATAATATCGCAATTATCTACTGCAAAAGGTGTCCAGGTTGCATGGCTTCTGAGAGGAACCCTTGGCCCGGGGTTTACTGTTCGGTAAGGCTTTTTACCTCCCGTCGGCTGTTTACCTCCGCCTCCCTGCTGATCCCCTCCACTTCCACAGCTACCTTCTGTACTTACAGCCCAACCCTGCCCAATTTCCTTATTAATATCCGTGCCATATGCATCTGCTTCCATCCCATCCGGATCAATATATCGCACAGGAAAGCGAGTCGGTGTAGGCCTGGTATTCGCCTGTCAAATGAAGGCTGGAGCAACCGGTGTCTCTGGTTAGCTTTTGGCCAAGTTGGCAAACAGAGCTTTGGCGCCAGCAGAGTCGACCTTGTACAATTTGCGATATAGCCGCTGTTCACGGCGTTGTATCCGCTGAAGGTATTTTCCTGTCTGCAGGGTAAGTTCTTCTTCCAGACCGTTAGTCTTATCTTGGATCCGATTGAAGAATCGTGAGGCGAAATTAAGGACTGTTTCGGCTCATCCAGCGTATACTGCGTTATACGCTTACTTTTCGTCTTTATAATCTTCCTTCTAATCTCCTGCCTTTTTGCTGTACTCAATTGCGTCAAAGGGCTGATTGCCCTTTCTCTAATAAATATGTTTTGCTGTTTTTCGCTCAGCATTGCTTTTTTCAGATTGGAAGGTCTGATATTAAAATTATTTCCATCTTTAAATTGAATAACCGTTGTGTGGTCCGCGAGATCGAAGCGCCTGACAAAGCAGCAATAAACAAGTCGTAACAACATAAAAGTGTGTCTGATACCCTCCAATGTAACTCTGTCCGTCAAAAAGAATGTGTAATCCTTTTTGTAGCGATTAAACTGTTTGACAAGGCTGGGTTTAATAATTTTTTCTGGCTTAACATAACTAGCACCATTTCGGTATTGTGTCTCATATTCTAATCTTTTTATCCTTCCGAAATTGGAGATAAGAAAATACCCCTCAAGGCCGGGGATATCCTTCCATTTTTCCCCTTTTATATTGCGCAATAATAGGTCCTCATGTGGGTATTCTTTCAAAGCTAATTGACTTATTGTTATTAAAAACAATTTATTAATCTCAGTACTCCCAATGATTGGCAGACAAATATGAAACGGTGAATATTGGGCTTACTAATATCAGCATGAAGAACACGTAATTATCTATTTCGTTCCTTAAGTCTTTAACAGGAAAACAATTTAAGAAAAATAAAGGAGGCGATTCGCTTGTCACTGACATGGACTTAAGCGACGTTGCCCAAATCCTCCGACTGACTTCTGCTCTGTACAAAGGTCGAAAAATAGAATCGGCTGAACGACGCATTCAGGTAGTATAAAGTTCTTTTTTCAATAGTGTTTGCATATTTTTTTTCAACCTATTTCAGATTACTTGCAGTTTTCAGTAAGGTTCTTAAGGATTATTGGGCCATATATTAGCGACGAGACAGTTACAACAAAAAAAAGTATCGCAATTATCTTTGTAACTCTATAACTATAAATAACTGGGGGAGTATTTTTTATTATTCTTTTTCCTTTGCCAGTGCGCATAAAAAGAAGATAATTAAGAATCAAAAGTGCTATCATAACTCCTATCATTTCCCAGGTGCTGAAAGAAAAGCAGAAAAAATGAACTGTAGCAAGTTGTGCAATAAAATTTATTAATAGGCTTTCACAAAAACTCAAGGCAAAAACCGTCATTGAGTGAGGCTCGTTGTCTACTTTTTTATAAAAAGCATAACTGTAATAATAGAGTATAGTGACGAATTTCATTAGGAGTATGTTTATTAATATCCAAATACCCTTCCCGGAACGGAAACCAGTACGTTTCTTTCAAATTATCGTACCATTCTGGGTCAGGATCGGCACTTCCCTTATCGTTAATTTGATTCTCCGTTGCATCCATTCCATCAGGGTCGATAAACCGTATCGGATTATCGTACCCATAGTTATAAGGTGACCATCTTCGTGATTTTTCTCCTAATGGATCAATTTGATGCCACATACCCAATTGCGGGTCCTGCATCCTAGCGCCATAATCATACTCTTCTAGCCCTGCCCCATCACTAAATTCTTGATTTTGCAACTCTTTGCCATTGTACCGGAACTTATTTTGTGTGTAGTTTGTTTTAAGAGCTTTGTCGGATATTCCTGCCATGGTAAGCCCGAATAGATACTAGTAGCTTTCTTCAAGAGCCGACTAGGATAAAATAATTCAAATATTGATTTGCGGGTAGAATATATCTCTTTTGAATCTTATAAATTTAATTAACTCTTCAAGTGTATGAACAATGGGAGGTCTAAAACTAAGCACCCAGCTTATTTTCTTTTCTTTGGTAAATCGAATAATAATGCATCTCATTCCCGTTGCCGCTCCTTCATTTTTAAAATAAGAAAAAATGAAATAATTATCAGACATATTGCCGTAAATCAATTTCCTATACGGCAATCTAGAATTTTTGATATCATCTGTTGAATTATATTCTCCATTAGGATCAGCTATTTTAAACTTTGTTTTGCCAATTTCCTTCAGGCCATTTTTTATGAATAAAGGAAATTTATTGTAACAACATACCTGATTAAATTTCTCATTTTCAATATTCAAATTATTAAGTTTATTTCTAAACTCTGTGGTATCGATAATTAATAATTGAGCTTCACTTTTAAAAAAGATATTTAAAAAGGCAATAAGAAATAAATATTTAATATTCATAATTAGTAGAGAGATTTTGTACTTGTAGGTCCATCTGTGGGATACGGCTCACCTCCGTGATTAGTTCTTGTACCTTCATGATGTTTATTGGCTGCAGGAGTTTCGAAATTTTCAATCACAAATCTTTCTTCAGACCAGCTATATTGCGCATCTCGAACACCAGCTCTATCCTTATAACCTTTCCTATCGTACATGTACTCATATGCGTGCCCACTCTCATGAAGTAACTGAAAGCGTCGGCAAAAAGGTTCTTAGCGGCAGAGGAGTCGATCTTGTATAATTTACGATACAGCCGCTGTTCACGACGTTGCATACGTTGGAGATATTTCTCCGTCTGGTGCGTGAGCTGATCATTAAGGCTGACAGTCTTTTGTTGGATGCGGGTGAAAAATCGCGAAGGGAAATTAAGAATGGCTTCAGTCTTATCAGGCTGGTCCTGCGCAACGCAGGCACACGATAGGATGATGAGCAGCAATAAAAATACTGCCCGGGGTCTAAACATGACAAGCCGGTTTAGGGGTTGGCATATGGCAATACACCATACGTCTGAAATTGACGAACACTGCTACTTATAATCAGAGTGGATGAAAGGGAAGTATTAAGGGTAAGGAGAAACCGCTATCGAAGTAAAGAAATTTATTTAATAAATGCTAAAGCTAATCCATATTTTTTTGCTCGTTAACATCTTTTCTCATTCTGAAAATACTTATATCCAATAAAAAAAGAAGCCTAATTACCTGACAAATTTAATTTTAAGTGCACATCGTTAAAACTATCTGAAAAAATTTCGATCCCCCTTAGACGGTTCGTTTCTTGGTTGTCGACATCGGCTTTATTTTTCCCTTGCAGTACCCCTTTTTCCACCGAAATCTGTACGCTGTTTTATGCTTGCCTCTGATAACGGCAGAGATGGATGTCCAATGTCCATTGACTGCCCGCCCTGCGTCCTGCAAGGATGGATAATAAGCAATAGGATTTCCCTGAGCATCATATTGGGTGACCTTGGTGCCCCTCTTTTCTCTGTATCTCTGTTTGCGGCCGGCGAGAAAGCCTTTCACATCGAAGGTCTTTTCTTTCCCGAAGCGCCAGAAGGACCCTCCTGCTGTGGGCTCCAATTCATTCGCTACATTGGCGATGCACGAATGCTTTATTCCCGTGGCCCGGGCTGCATCGGAAATACTGGCGAAGGTTTTGATCCTCCGGCCATTTTTGCCATATTGAGAGACCTGGCGACGGGTTACGGAAAGGGAAGCCACAACGCCTTTCTGCCGATAATTGTCGAGACGAAAAATGCTTACCATCCGGCGTTTGTCATACGCTCTTTGGATACGGGTATTCGTATCGATCATCTCCAGATTGCCCGGCCGGATGTCTAACCCATTGCCTTTTTTGGTAACAATGGATATGGACAGGTCGTCCAAGGCGAAGGGTTTTACAAAGCAATGGTAAACGAGGCGGCGGATGGGGAGATGGTATTTCCTGCCTTCAACGACAAGATGCGCATGCAGACCATAAAGATAGTCTTGCATGTGTTTATTGAATGTCCTGGATTTGCGCGGTAAAACTATCTTTTCCCGGAGAATATGCAGGTGCCCATCTGGATATATGACTTCTCTTTCCTGCCTTTTTATACGTCCCCGTGACGACACCAGGAAGTACCCTTCCAGTCCGGGAATATCTTTCCATTTTTCCCCGGGCAGATTATTAAGGCGGGTGTCTCTATGTATAGGGAGTCGCCCTTTTTCAACTGCGGATTGCTTTTTGTTCACATTAAGAAGTTTGCTCAATGGATTATAGAGGGCAAATTAAATGAAAATCCTGAGAGTGAGGGAGTCTTCGTTGGGCGCGCCCATGGCTTACGCCGCATCCCCAAGGGACTGCATCATCTGCTCGAACATATCTTTTGTGATGGGCTTTACATGATAGCCGGAGACGACCTCATATTCCTTTGCTTTATTCAGGTCCTCCGTGGTAGAGGAAGAGGAGACGATATAAATGATCCGTTTGTAATCGCCCTTGAAGGGTATCTTGATAAATTCATCCAGGAACTGCCAGCCATCCATATAAGGCATATTGATATCCAACAGTATCAATTCCGGAAGGGCTTCCGGGCACTGTTGCTTTTCTTTAAAATAATTGAGAGCTTCCTCGCCGTCATAGAACTGCAATACATCCTTTACCATGCCGGACTGTTCTATGGCCCTTTTCATCACCAACTGATATATCTGGTCGTCATCGATAATGCCTGCCGTTGATAGCTTGTATTTCATAGTAAATGGTTCTTTGGTAAATAGACGCGGACGACGGTCCCTTCATTCACTGTGCTCTCCACTTCCATCCTTCCGCTGCCTGATTCCACCTGGCTCCTGGTAAGGAATAATCCCACTCCATTGCTGTCGTATCCTTTATGAAAGACCTTTTTGTACTTAAAGAGGTCCTGTCCGTGTTTTTGCATGTCGATGCCGATGCCATTGTCCTTTACTGTTAATATCACATGTCCATTGACGGCTGCTGTTCCAATAAAGATAACGGGAGTTTTGTCTTTCTGACGATATTTTATGGCATTGCTGAGCAGATTATAGACAATACTATCCAGATATGGCTTCGGGAAAAGCACTTCCTCCACTTCGAACTGGACGTTGATGACGGGGGCTGCGGCCTTGTATTCTTCGTCCAGCATCTGCACGCTGGTGGTATAGGCGTCCCTGAACAGGCATACGGCGGATTGATCTTCTTGTCGAAGCTGTATTTCAAGCAGCTGTGTCAGGTCATTCAATGTATTGATGATCAGCAGGGAGGTGTCTTTTACCTTGCTGAGCAGGAAATTCCTGTCTGCCTCGCTGCTGCTCTTTTCCAGGAAGTCCGACATATTGATAAGAGAGGAGGCGGGACCGCGAAGATTATGCGCTACAATGCGATTGAATTCATTGATACGGGTGAGGTGATTCTCCAGCTCCGCATTCTTTTTTTCTACCTCCATCCGCAGTCGCTTCTTCATCGTGATATCCGTCAGCTGGGAGATAAAAAAGGCGGGCTTCCCTTCGTGCCAGGTCAGGGATACGGATAGCAGGACCCACATATAGGTGCCATCTTTGCGGATATATCGTTTTTCCATCTGGTAGGTCTCCCGTTCCCTGTTCAGCATCTGGCCAACGAAGGCCATATCCGTAGCCAGGTCATCGGGGTGGGTTATATCCTGAAAAGAGCCTTTTAACAGCTCGTCCTTGCCATATCCCAGCATTTCACAGATGGATCCATTCACATTCAGCCAGCGGCCCTCCGGGCTCACCAGGGCGATCCCTACGGGGGAATGTTCGAAAACGTTCTTGAAAAGCTGCTGGCTTTCCTGCGCCAGGATATTCTTTACCTGCTGCCTGGCCGCTGCCTCTTTATATGCTTCGAGATCGATATCCAGGGATTCACGCGCCTTTAGGGCCCGGCTGGCGTAAGGTAATTGCCGGATGAGATAAAATACCGTGATACAGCAGATAGCGGCCGTAATAGCCCGCACCAGCGTAGTGAATCGGTTAAGGGGTATCCAGTATGTGAATGCGTCCAGGAGGTGGGTAGCGCCGCAGGCCAGGATAAAGACGGCAAAGAAATAATAGAGCCGGGCAAAGCGCACTTCCTGATGCCTCGCAATAAATCGTATGATAATGAAGGGAATAGCAAAACAAGCCGACCATATGAGCAAGTCGCTTAGGATATAGAGCCAACCGCCTGTATCCAGTAGTTTCACAAAGAAATTAAGCACATCTTTCATCAGAGGGTTATGACCTTAACCGGCCAGGGCCAAAATAACCAAAAAAAGGACCTTGTGAATAACGATCACATTACTAAATAATTGTTTTGCAAATTCTTGACTTTGATTATGTCTTGAATGTTCTAGCGTCACGGGGCAGCCGTGACGGCAGGGGGTGGAGAACCGGGCCGGAGGTCCGTTGGTAAAGAGGGGCCGGGGGCTGTCGGCCGAGGTGGAAAATTTCCCCAACTTTTTTAGCATTTCGATTGTTATATGTAACTTAGTGACCTATTTTTTCATTTATCAAATATGGCATTGGTAGAAACAGACACAAACGCCGGCCTTGAGCCCGGTGAGGAGACTATTGAGGTATTCGGGGCCAGGGTCCACAATCTGAAGAACATAGATATCCGCATCCCCAAGAATAAGCTGGTGGTTATCACCGGCATCAGCGGCAGCGGTAAGTCCTCCCTTGCCTTTGACACCATTTATGCAGAAGGGCAGCGCCGCTATATGGAAAGCTTTGGGGCGTATGCCCGCCAGTTCATCGGCGATATGGAAAGGCCCGATGTGGATAAGATCACCGGGCTCAGTCCCGTCATTTCCATCGAACAAAAGACCACCAATAAGAATCCCCGCAGTACGGTAGGCACGGTGACGGAGATATATGATTTCCTCCGATTGCTATACGCACGTATCGGGGAGGCCTATTCTTACAATACGGGCAAGAAGATGGTGAAGTTCAGCGAAGAGGAAATAGTGGATAATGTCTTTAAAAAATTCAAGAATAAGAAGATATCCATTCTAGCTCCTCTTGTACGGGGCCGTAAGGGGCATTACCGCGAGCTCTTTGAGGATATCCGCAAGCGCGGGTATCTGAAGGTGCGGGTGGATGGAGAGGTCAAGGACCTTGTGCCGAAGATGCAGGTGGACCGTTATAAGATCCACGACATCGAGGTGGTCATCGACCGAATGGCTGTCACGGAGGATATGAAAGTGCGGCTTAGCCAGAGCGTACAAAAGGCGCTGCAGATGGGGAAGGACCTGCTTTTTATCCTGTTGAACGATGACAACCGGCTATTGCAATACAGCAAGCAGCTTATGTGCGAGGAGTCGGGCATCAGCTATGAGGAGCCATCTCCCAACAGCTTTTCCTTCAACTCTCCTTATGGAGCATGTCCTACCTGTAAAGGGCTTGGCGCAGTATACCAGATCAGCATGGACGCGATCATCCCCGACCCTTCCAAGAGTATCAACGAGGGCGGCATAGCCCCATTGGGTGGTGAAAGGGAGGCGTATATGTTCCAGCAGGTGCAGCAGCTGGCGAAAAAGAACAAGTTCAGCCTGGACGTCGCCATCAAGGATATGCCCAAAAAAGCGCTTAACCTGGTGCTGTATGGTAATGAGACCGGGAACAGTAACGACGTCGACTTCAACGACGAGGCTTCTTCCTCCTCCGACAACCAGGTCTATACCACGGAATATGAGGGGCTGGTCAATGCCCTGAAACGCTGGTTCGCCGGCGGCACTTCCGACAGCCTGCGGGAATGGGTGGAGAAGTTCATGGAGCTGAAAACCTGCGACACCTGCCATGGGGCGCGTCTGCGTAAGGAAAGCCTTTATTTCAGGGTGGGAGAGAAGAATATTGCCGAGCTCAGCAACATGAACCTGAACAAGCTGGTGGATTGGTTCTCCGGTGTGGAAAAGAAGCTCAACAACAAACAAAATATTATTGCCAAGGATATCCTGAAAGAAATAAGGGAGCGGCTGCAGTTCCTTATGGACGTAGGGCTTACCTATCTGACCCTGGACCGCAGCAGCCGGACGCTCAGCGGCGGCGAATCCCAGCGGATAAGGCTTGCTACCCAGATAGGCTCACAACTGCAGGGTATTACCTATGTCCTGGACGAGCCCAGCATCGGTCTTCATCAACGGGACAATCAACGTCTGATCGACGCCCTGAAGAATCTTAGGGACATTGGCAACAGCGTACTAGTGGTGGAGCACGATAAGGATATCATGATGGCGGCAGATTATCTGGTTGACATCGGTCCGAAAGCCGGATTTCACGGGGGCCGGATCGTGGCGCAGGGGCGTCCTCCTGCCTTGTTGAAGCTGGATACGCTGACGGCTGCCTATCTCAATGGTCATAAGAAGATCGAGGTGCCGGAGGAGAGGCGGGAGGGCAATGGAAAGTTTTTGGAATTAAAAGGCGCCAAGGGAAATAACCTGAAGAATGTGGATGTTAAATTTCCGTTGGGCAAGCTCATCGTCGTCACCGGTGTCAGTGGCAGCGGCAAGTCGACGCTGATCAATGAGACGCTGTATCCTATCCTGAGCAAACATGCTTATGGATCGAAGATGACACCATTGGAATATAAGAGCGTAAAAGGGTTGGAGAATATCGATAAGGTCATCGAGATCGACCAGTCCCCTATCGGGAGGACGCCGCGGAGCAATCCTGCAACTTATTGCGGGTTCTTTACGGACATAAGGACTCTTTTTGCCTCTGTACCGGAGGCGAAGATCAGGGGATATAATGCGGGCAGATTTTCCTTCAACGTCAAGAGCGGCCGTTGTGATGTCTGTGAGGGCGGCGGGATGCGTGTCATCGAGATGAACTTTTTGCCAGACGTATATGTCCATTGCGAGAAATGCAATGGGCGGCGTTACAACCGGGAGACATTAGAGATACGTTACAAAGGCAAATCCATCAGCGATGTGCTGGATATGACCGTGGATGAGGCTGTAGAGTTCTTCCAAAATGTGCCTTATATCTACCGTAAGATCAAAGTACTGCAGGAAGTAGGGCTGGGATATATTACATTGGGTCAGTCGGCCGTCACGCTCAGCGGCGGTGAGGCGCAGCGTGTCAAGCTGGGTACCGAGCTGTCAAAGAAGGATACGGGTAAGACGTTCTATATACTGGATGAGCCTACTACCGGACTTCATTTCGAAGACATACGGCATTTGCTGGATGTGTTGAACAAGCTGGTGGACAGGGGCAATTCCGTGCTCGTGATAGAGCATAACCTTGACGTGATAAAGGTCGCCGATCATATCATCGATCTTGGCCCCGAAGGAGGTGATGGAGGCGGCAGGATATTGTTCGAGGGTGTACCGGAAGATCTGGTGAAGAATAAGGAAAGCTTTACGGCTAAATTTTTAAAAGAAGAATTAAAGGGATAGGCAGCATTATGGAAAGAATTATCATAGACA
>Ga0068860_100004742_pt1 | contig 13855 bp, 10 predicted proteins | sample KBSSwiS32_FD_66597 | JGI IMG/M metagenome (GOLD analysis project Ga0068860, IMG submission 66597) | Switchgrass rhizosphere microbial communities from Kellogg Biological Station, Michigan, USA - KBS Switchgrass S3-2 | ecosystem: Host-associated > Plants > Roots > Rhizosphere > Soil ... | reverse complement strand
GCCGGTCTTGGGGAATGCGAAACCGAAGAGACTGGGGCGGTTACTGCTGGGGTTTGCTTGCTGGTCCAAGTTCCCATGCACTCTCCTCGGCGGATGTACGGCTGGGGATAATTCTACGTTAGGGAGCGCTACACGAACGTCGGGTCATCGTCCGGATAGTCTCTCGTGCCGAGTCTTTTGCTCGTCGTGCCCCGTTTCGTCGCGTGCGGTATATTGAAAGCGCGCATATATGGTGAGAGCGTTCGGTCGCCAGAGCCGAATGGCCGACATCTGGAGATCGAGAAGAAGCGTCGCATGTCCAAGCTCCGCGGTTTGACCCTGGCCCTGCTGTTCTTTGCGTTTCACGACGTGGTAGTCGCGGAGGGATCCGGCGCCACGAGCCCGGTCGCCTGTGAGAACCGCGCATCGGTTCTCGGGTCGCCGGGGCAATCATGGCTCTCCGACCCTGGTCTAGCGTGTCCCCCTTCCAACCTGATTTGTTGGTGGTACGGCAGCGCCTGCCACCCGTGCATCCAGGGCGCGGTTTTTTGCGACACCTACCGGTGCTCGAACGGCTCGTACTACACCTGCTGTTCCGAGTGCCAACAGGGCGAGTACTGCGCTGACAAGTGGCCGCCGCTCGAGATTTAATATCGAATGTGACCGCGCAAGCCGCTCATCTGTGCGGTCATCGTAACGCTCTCGTGGCTTGAAGCCACGGCGGTAGGTCAGCTCCGAGCCGAGGCGGCTTCCGCCCTCTCAAACCGTCTTCTTCGGCGCCTGCGGAAGCGGCGTACGTTCCTTTGTAAAGTCGAGCGTCGGCAGGTACCGGGGCGGACGGCGAACCTTCGTGATCTGCTCGAACGCGTAAGCGATCCGGATCAGCTTGCCTTCGCTCCAGGTCGGGCCGGTGAACGAGATCCCGAACGGCAGGTCGAGGGCGAAACCGGCCGGCACGGTGATGCTGGGCCAGCCGGAGATCGCCGCAAGCGCCGCTGTTCCTCCCACCGGGCGGTCGCCGTGGAGCCAGTCGATCGGTCCGGCCGGGCCGCTGGTGGGCGTGACGATGGCGTCGAGCCGGTCTTTCGCGAAGGTGGCTTCGAGGCCCAAAGTGCGGGCGCCTTCGACGCACTTCGCCCGCGCCTTCAGATACGCCTCGTCGGTGAGCGGTCCCCGGGCGGCCGAGGCCTCGAAGATCTCTTCTCCGAACCAGGGCATTTCGCGGTCCTGGTTCTTGAGATTCCAATCGATCAGCTCGCGAAGCGACTTGACCTGTGCTGCGGGCCCAAGTGCCGCGAGGTATTTCTCCAGGCCGTCCTTGAACTCGTATTGGAGCACGACGGTTTCGGCGTCGCGGATCTCCTGCGACCAGGCGAGCTCGACCGGATCGACCACCACCGCGCCCGCCTTGCGCATCGCGTCGAGCGCCGCTTCGATCGCCCGGTCGACCGCCGGATGCCGCCCGAAGCCCTGGCTGCGGACGACGCCCAAGCGCGCACCGGTAAGCCCTTGGGGATCGAGCAGCGCGGCGATTTCGCCGATGCCGCCGATTGCCAAAGCCGTCGCCGGATCTCCCGGATCGTTTCCCGAGATCGCGGCCAGGAGGAGAGCCGCGTCAGCCACTGATCGCGCCATCGGCCCCGGCGTGTCCTGGCTCGCCGAGATCGGGATCACGCCCGATCGGCTGACGCGGCCGACGGTGGGCTTGATGCCGACCAGCCCGTTCGCTGAAGCCGGCGAGACGATCGAACCGTCGGTCTCGGTGCCGATGCCGGCCGCGGCGAGGCTCGCGGCGATCGCCGCTCCCGTGCCCGAGCTGGAACCGGAAGGGGAGCGGTCGAGGACGTACGGGTTCCGGGTCTGACCGCCGCGCCCGCTCCATCCGGAGCTGGAACGGGACGAGCGGAAGTTCGCCCATTCGGACAGATTGGTCTTGCCCAGGATCACCGCGCCCGCCGCGCGCAGCGCCGAGACCAGGAAGGCGTCGGCGGCGGGCCGGGCGCCGACCAGCGCGAGCGAACCGGCGGTCGTTTCCATCCGGTCCGCCGTAGCGATGTTGTCCTTGATCAGGACCGGGACGCCATGGAGCGGACCGCGCGGCCCCTTCTGCTTTCTTTCGCGGTCGAGCTCTTCGGCGATCGCGAGCGCTTCCGGGTTCAGCTCGATCACCGCGTGGAGCTCGGGTCCCGAACGGTCGATCTCCTCGATTCGCCGGAGGTAGAGATGGACCAGATCCCGCGACGTCCGCCGCCCCGAGGCCATCGCTTCTCCGAGCGCGGCGATCGTCGCCTCTTCGAGCTCGAACGGCGGCGCTTTTTTGGGGATTACGGACGGGGCGGCCGCCGCCTGCACTTTCGCCCCTGCGATCGCCGTTCCAACCCCTGCCGCAACGCCCCCTGCGAGAAGGGCGCGCCGGGTGAGCCGGAGTTCTTCGGGCGGTAGGCGATCCGGAGCAGAATTACGCGGTCGATTCGATTCGCTCAAGGCGTCTTCTCCAATTCTAGGTGGCGACACTCTACTCCGGCCGACCGCCTCGTTGTACTGTCATCCCTCCAAGAGGAACGGACTTGAGAGGGATCGGTATGCGGATGGGCACGCGCCAAAGAATCGCGATCTGTATCGGCTTGTCGCTCGTCGTCACGGGGCTCGCCCGGGCGGCGGAGGGCGCGCCGCTGTTGGCCCAAACACCTACGCTCAGTACCACGGACGTCGTCTTCGTCTATGGCGGCACCCTCTGGACGGTGCCGCGAGGAGGCGGCGCGGCGCGTCAGTTGACCACGGGCGGCCATGAACGCTCGCCGGTCTTTTCTCCCGACGGCCGGTGGCTCGCCTTCACGGCGCAGTACGACGGCAACGTCGACGCCTATGTCATGCCGTCAGGCGGGGGAGAACCCAAGAGGCTCACCTGGCACCCGGGCAATGACGTGGCGGTCGGCTGGACCCCTGACGGCAAGAGCGTGTTGTTTTCTTCGAACCGCGATTCGTACGCCGATTTCCACCGGCTCTATACCGTGCCCGCGACCGGCGGCCCGGCCACGGTGCTGCCGATGTGGCGGGGAGAGACCGCGTCGTTTTCTCCCGACGGAACCCGCGTCGCCTATGTACCGAACCTCATCTGGCAGACCGCCTGGAAGCGCTATCGCGGCGGGCAGACGACGCCCATCGACTTGGTCCGCCTCTCCGACCTCGCTTTGGAGAAAGTGCCCCGCGAGAATTCGAACGACTCCCATCCGGCTTGGGTTGGCGACACGGTGTATTTCCTTTCCGATCGCGACGGGCCGGTGACCCTTTTCGCCTACGACACCCGCGCGAAAACCGTGCGGCGGGTGATCGAAAACCAAGGCCTCGACATCAAGTCGCTCTCCGCCGGTCCGGATGCGCTCGTCTACGAGCAGTTCGGCGAGATCCATCTGTTCAATCCGGCCACCGGTTCGGGTAAAAAACTCGACATCACGATCGTCGGCGATCTACCCGCCGTGCGGCCGCACTTCGAGAAGGTGGGGGAGAAGATCCAGACCGGGCGGATCTCGCCGCACGGCGCCCGCGCGCTCTTCGAGGCGCGCGGCGAGATCCTCACGGTTCCGGCGAAAAAGGGCGACATCCGCAACCTGACGCGGAGCACCGCGGTTGCTGAGCGCGATCCGGCCTGGTCGCCGGACGGCAAATCGATCGCGTTTTTCTCCGATGAATCCGGAGAGTACGCCCTTCACGTCGTCGATGCGTCGGGGGGCGGATCGACGAAGAGGATCGATCTCGGGAGTCCGCCGTCGTTCTTCTACGAGCCTATCTGGTCGCCGGACAGCCGGCGCATCGCCTACACCGACAAGCGGTTGAACCTTTGGTACGTCGAGGTGGGAAAAGGAACGCCGGTCAAGGTGGCTACCGACCGTTATGAAGATCCGTCCGGGGGTTTCTCGGCGAGGTGGTCGCCGGATGGTCAGTGGCTCGCTTACACCAAACTGCTGGAAAGCCACTTGCGGGCGGTGTTCGTCTACTCGCTCGCCGCGAAGAAGGAAACGCAGATCACCGAAGGGCTGGGGGACGCCCGCTCTCCCGTGTTCGACCGGGATGGAAAATCGTTGTACTTCACGGTGAGCACCGACCTGGGGCTCTCCTCGGGTTGGCTCGACCTCTCGAGCTTCCAGCATCCGGTCCTGCGCAGCGTCTACGCCGCTGTGCTCAAGAAAGGCGATCCGTCGCCGGTTGCGCCGCTCTCCGACGAGGAAAAGGACGAAAAAAAGGAAGCGAAAGAAGCGGACAAGGGCGACAAAGGCAAACCTGCCGGCGAGGACTCTGCTGTTGCGAAAGGCGGGAAATCCGACAAGCCGGACGAAGCGGACGAGAAGCCGGTCAAGGTGACGATCGATCTCGACGGCATCGGGCAGCGCATCGTGGCGCTGCCGATTCCGGCCGCCAACTTCGTCGCCCTGGACGCCGGCAAAGCGGGAACGTTGTGGGTTTCCGAGACCGTGGACGTGCCGCGCCTCGATGGGCCTCCGGCGCTTTCGATCTCGAAATTCGACGTCGCCACCCAGAAGACCGAACCGTATCTCTCCGGGGTGACCAGCTTCGTGCTCTCCGCGGGCGGCGACCAGGCGCTCTATCGCCAAGGGCCGGGTTGGTTCATCGCGGCGACCGAGATGGCGCCGAAGCCGGGCGACGGCGCCCTGACTCTCGACGCGATGGAGGTGTACGTCGATCCGCGCGCCGAATGGAACCAGATGTACCGCGAGGTCTGGCGCATCGAGCGGGACTTCTTCTACGACCCGCACTATCACGGGCTCGATCTCGCCGCCGCGGAAAAGAAGTACACCCCGTACCTTGCGGGTTTGGGCGGGCGCGCCGACTTGAACTATCTGTTCGACGAGATGCTGGGCGAGCTTACCGTCGGCCATATGTTCGTCGGCGGCGGCGACTTCGGGTCGCCGACCGAGGTGAAAGGCGGGTTGCTCGGCGCGGACTACGAGATCGACAGCGGTCGCTACCGGTTCGCCAAGGTCTACGACGGCGAGAACTGGAACCCGGATCTCCTGGCGCCGCTCACGCAGCCGGGCGTCGAGGTGAAGAAGGGCGAGTATCTCCTCGCCGTCGAGGGTCGGGAGGTTCGGCCGCCGGCCGATGTCTACAGCTATTTTGAGAACACCGCCGGCAAGCAGATCAAGATCAAGGTGGGACCCCACGCGGACGGCCAAGGCGCGCGCGAGGTCACAGTTGTGCCCTTGCCGACGGAGCAGAAGCTCCGCAACCGCGCCTGGGAAGAGGACAACCGCCGGAAGGTGGACACTCTAAGCGGCGGCAAGATCGCCTACGTTCACGTTCCGGACACGAACGTCGGAGGCTACGTCAACTTCAACCGCTTTTACTTCGCCCAGGTGGGCAAGCTCGGCGCCGTCATCGACGAGCGCTACAACCACGGCGGCCAGGTGGCGGACTACATCGTCGACCAGCTGAAGCGACCGCTGCGGAACTGCGTGATCTCCCGCGAGGGGGAGCCGTTCTGCTCGCCGCTCGCGCAGATCTACGGACCCAAGACGATGATCATCAACGAGATGGCCGGCTCGGGCGGCGATGCCCTGCCGTGGATGTTCAAGCAAGACCAGGTGGGACCCCTGGTGGGCACCCGCACGTGGGGCGGGCTGGTGGGGATCTACAACTACCCGACGCTCCTGGACGGCGGAACCGTCACCGCGCCGCGGGTCGCCATCTACGGCCTCCACGGCGAGTGGGAGGTCGAAAACCACGGCATCGCCCCGGACATCGAGGTGGAAAACGATCCGGCCTCCGTCGCCGCGGGGCACGACCGCCAGCTGGAAAAGGCGGTCGAGGTCACGCTTGAGGCGCTGAAGAAAAATCCGGTGGTGATTCCGGTGCATCCGCCTTACCCGAATTATCACAAGGAGTGATCGGGTACACGTAGCGCGCAGGACAAGCCCTCCGTCCGAGGACCGCTGGATAGCCGGTCCCCTCTGAAGTGCGCCGACGCGTCGGCGCTTTGGACATCGGGGTTTGCGACCGACGTAGGTTGACTCGGCTAGGCAATGACCTGTCAGACCAGCTCGATCTGGACTTTCCGCCCAACCAGTGCTGCCGCCCGCTGCAGCGTGGAAAGCATGACATCGCGTGTCGGGTCCAGGAGTCTGTCGACTTGCGATCGGCTGGTTCCAAGTAGCGCGGCAAGGCGAGACTTGCTAAGTGACCGTTTTTGCATTGCGTCAGTCAACTGCCACACGACAACTTCTTTGATGGCGAGGGCTTGATTTTCCTCGAACGTCCCTTCCTCTCTGAGGAAGTCGTCAAGGGTGCTGCCGTGATGTCGCTTGCTCATGACTTCAACTCCTTCAGGCGCTTCCGCGCAATTGCGAGATCAGCCGGTGGCGTCTTCTGAGTCTTCTTGATGAAGGCGTGGAGAGCCACCAGGGCACCAGCATCCACGCCAAGCAACACACGCGCGATCCGAGTGCTGGGCAGGTCTGTTCGAATCTCCCAGAGACCTTCACCCATGGCACGACAAAGAGGCATTCCAACCGGCCACCTCCACTGCGCCCGCATGAGGTCCTTGCCGACCTCGCGACGATCCGCTGGTGGCAAGGTCTTGAGCCACTCACGGACAGGTTCTGATCCACTGTCGGTGCGGAAGAAGACGAGCGACGTCTTCGGGGAAGTGTGCTCAGCCATGCCTCACCACATCCATATGTACCACAGAAGGTACATGGGCGGCGAGCGGATGCCCCCTCCAACAGAATCAGCGGCTGCCCTCAATCCTGTCCACCCTGGCGTCAGCCGGATAATCCGGCCGCGCCTCTTTCCACTCCGTTCCGGACCCCAGCACCTGGCCCGTTGCGAGATCGGCTTCGAGCCAATGGCAGGCGCCGACACCGGTTACCGGCCCCGTTACGTCGAGCCATGCCAGCAGGTGTCCCCCAAAGCGCGCAAAGGCCATCGGTACTCGCACGCCGACTTCTTGAGCCTTCGGTTTGATCAGCTCGCGATCGAACAGGTCGCGGATCAAGTGCAGACCAAGATTCGTGGTCGACCCGTTGCCCCAATACCTGGTCTTGCGCTCCATTCGGTTCATCGGCGCGCCGGTCAGCAGCCGATACAGCGAGTCCGCGTCTTGCGATGTGGGCTCGGTTGCGTCCCCGCTTCTCGACACACACCGAAAACCGGGCATGAACAGCAGCTTTTTCTTCGGATCCTCCGAGTTCACCCCGAATCCATGTCGGTAGAGCCAAAGGAATCCGCCCAGCCACCTCTCGACCCGGTCGAGCATGTCGCGATCACGGGCAAGATCGCCGGCGAATCCAGCGACTCCCACCGCGGCCAGGTAAAAAGCCATATGAGGATCGGGAGCGCACTGCTCCTCGAACATCCACTGTGTTTGCTGGGTGACGAGCAGGTCAACGAGATGTTCCCGATACTGAGCGACCAGTGCCGCGTCGCCCCACCTCACCGCCCAGCCGTAGGAGCCGGCCGCGCCCATGAATTTGAAATTGGGAGTGCCCTTGTATCCGAGCAAAAGGTCGCCAGACGGCGCATCAACCCCTTCGTTTCGCGCCACCGCCGATAGGCGGGACATCAAGATTTTGTGCGAGCCAGGCATGAGATTCCCCTTTATTCGTTGCCAGAGATGAGTGTGTTGAGATCGAACCTGAATAAAGCGTGGAGAACTTCCAAGTCAGCTTCTCTCGATACTCATGATCGTTTCTCGTTAGGGGCAGACCGGGAGGGTCTTCGCCCACGTGCAGGCTTCGCGGCACCGGACCTTGCGCCATCCGACCAGGGTCCAGCTCTCACAGGAGCACGCGGTCGACCTCACGCGGGCCGGGATGCAGGTCTTCGGCGGGCAAACCGGTGGCGGATCGACGCAGACCTTGGGCGATAGACAGGGCGTCTGGCAGAGCGGGCAGGGATCGCCGCAGACCTTGGGCAGAAGGCACGGCTCGTCCTGGGGGGGCGGCGGACCGCACGAACCGGTCGCCAGGCAATACTCCTTGAAGATCGCCAACGCCTCTCCAAAGGCCAGCGCGTCGGTGATCTCGGTTCCGGTCGGCACGCCGTCGTAACCGCCGGAGGCGCCGGGAGAGTGGAGGCGCGTGGGGTTGTTCACGAACCAGTACTGCATCGCTTCGGGTAGACGCTTGGCGTTTTCGGAGCTCAATCCCCCCGCCCAGCCACCGCGGATCACGGCAAGGCAGACGCCGTAGTGCGCGCAGTAAGCGTCGCGCGCAGCGGGTATTGAGTTTGGAAAGAAATTCCACGCTCGGAGACAGCTCAGGTCGCTGCCACAGGCGACCCCCCAGGGATCGGGCTCCGCGGCGCCCGTGGCGTGGAGAACTTGCCCGCCGGGGTCGGCGCGATAGATGGTGGTGTGGCTGAGTGGCTGGTAGCCGACTCCCGGGATGGCGGCCGTCGAGGGTGCCGCCAGGACGAAGAACAAACCGAGAAGGAGAATAGGAGCGACGGTTTTTCGCATAGTTCCTCCGTGCCCGCATCGCGAGCTGTTGCGTACGCACCGTATTTATTGACGGACGCAAGTTAGCTTCTAGGGTATTTGCCGGTTCGAGGGCGAATCTGACCGACGGGCCGAAGAGCCGAACCTCCGCGTCCCTGGGCCTTTGGGAACACGGAAACCCCTCGTCCGTCATTCCGAACGTGAATGAGGAATCTGGGAGGTGGGTGGTACAGATCCGCAAGCGGCAAAGGAATGTAAGGCCGCCCGGCCCCCAGATCCCTCACTCTCGCTCGGGATGACGGAAGGGGGCGGTTTCATCCTACGGGCCGGTGAAAAACGGCGAGGGGCTCAGTCGAAGAACTGCTCGAGGCGGTCGCTGCGGAGGCGCCAGCCGTCGCCGGTGAGGGCGTCGCCGCCGCCCGGGCGTACCAACCGCGGGAGCGTGAGTACATCTGGCTAGGTGCCGTACCGCTAGCTGGCGAACGTGCGCCTCGGGAAGCGCCCTGCCGGTCGGCAGGGCGATCCCGAGGCACATTGCGGCGGGTTTTAACCGCTGATGGTGTCGTCGTAGTAAAGCGGGGTGGTGTCGTCCGCGAAGCCGCCGGGAACGCGGAGCCTCGCTCCTCCGGCCACTCCCGGCAGATGCGCATTGTCGAGCCGGCGGAGGGTTTCGGTTCGCAGGGTGAGGGTGGACGCCTTCTTCGCTTGCTTCTTTTCCATGGTGATCTCCTTTCGCCCTTGGGGGCGTGCCGTAGAGAGATGCGACATCGCGCGGCGCAGTCCGTCACTCCTCGTTACGGCTTGGCTCGGGCGGCCACGGCGCTTCTTTCCGCCAGCCCCTGCCCGCCCTCTCGAAGTATCATCGGGAAAATCGTTTTAGATCCCGAGGTGGGTATGAACGTCCTGAACGCCTCTGCGAAGAACCCTCCGGGAACGGTCGTCGCGATCGGTACTCTCTGGCTCATCGTCGCGGGGACGATGCTCGCCTGGGGATTGGCGCTGCTGGTCCTGTTCGGAGTGATCGACAACTTCGTACCGGGAGGGCTCGACGATTTCCCAAAACCTCCTCCGGAAGCCCTGCCGCTCTATTGGACGTTCATGCACTATTGGATTGGGGGGCTCCTGGCCAGCTCCCTGGGCCTTCTGGGCGTCTACAGCGGTATCCACTTCCTCCGGCTGAAGCCGTGGTCGCGGGCCGCGCTGGAAGCGGCGGGATGGGGCGCCATCGCCCTCGGCCTGTTCGGGGGCCTCTGGCTCAGCCAGTTCTGGACGTCGGCGCCGCTCGAAGGCGGAGACTCCTACGGGCCGAGCGGGCGGTTCGCCATCCGCCTGATCACGGGCCTCCTGACGTCCGCGTACTACGTGGTGTTCCCCGTCGCCTTTGTCTGGATTCTCCGCAGCCGCACGATACGCCAAGCCTTCGCGGCCGAAGGGGAGGGGGCACATCCTCTCCTAGGGCGGGCCTGAAGCCATCGATGTTGCCCTGGCGGGCGCCCTGCTGGCGGCATCTGGCGGAGAGCCGTACCGCGAGCTGAGGGAACGTGCGCCTCGGGAAGCGCCCTGCCGGTCGGCAGGGCGATCCCGAGGCACATCGTGGCGGATTTCAACCGCCGGTGGTGTCGTTGGTGTCGTAAATCGGGGTGGTGTCGTCCCCGTAGCCGACGGGGACGCGGAGCCTCGCTCCCCCGGCAACTCGCGGCAGACGCGCATCGTCGAGCCGGCGGAGGGTTTCGGTCCGCAGGGTGAGGGTGGATGTCTTCTTCGCATGCTTCTTTTCCATGGTGCTCTCCTTTCGCCCCTAAGGGCGTGCCGTAGAGAGATGCGACATCGCGCGGAGAAGTCCGTCACCCCTCGTTACGGCTTGGGGCTCCTACGGATTGAAGTAGACGTCTGTCCAGTAGTTGGAGCAGCTGGTATTCGTCGGAAAGATCCCGTCCCCCGCCACCCATCGGCCGCCATGGCCGGTGAGCGAACCGTTGGAGATCGGGCTTGCGAAGCCGCAGTCGGTTTTGCTTTGCCGGGATGATCGGGTGGTCACCGTGACCACGTAACGGCTGTTGGCGGTTATCGCGACGCCGTTGCCGGGCAACGCTCCTACCTCCCAACCCTTGTTCGGATCGGACCCGAAGTCCAAGGTTACCGAACCCAGCAACGCACCGGCCGCAGTCCACAGCTTGAGGGTATGAATCCCTGTCTCTTCCGCCGCCCGGTAATACCGGAGATGCGTCACGTAGCCGCTGGTCGAGGAGCTGAATTCGTTGCCGACCGACCAGCTCTGGCCTAGCGTGTCGATGAACGCACTCGGCGTTTGAGTCGTGAAGATCGATCCGGAGTCGGCGACCGTGCCGACGCGAATGCCGGAACCGCTCCAGTAGTTCCAGGTGTTCATCACGACGTTGCAGATGCTCCAGTTCTGGCTGCCATAGTAGATATTTTGGCCCGCCAGGGTCTCCACGCGCTTCACGCTCCCATGGCTGAATCCCGTGTCCGAGGGCAGCGGGAACAGCGAAGAGACAAGGTTGCGATCGGTCTGGACCACGTTGAAGTTGCTGTCCACGACCAGGTAATAGGGCTGCTGACCCTTTTCCCATCTACCGTCCAGGAGGATCTCGTTGTTGTTGTTCACGTACGGATTGCTGGGGCAAACCGGCAGCGGCCGGTTGCCGCTCTTCTCGACCGGGTTGGTCAGATGAAGCTCTCGACGGCCGCGCACGAAGGAGTAGTCGGTGACGAAACCGTGGTGCTGGATGTACGGGTCCGGGAACGTCGTCGTCATGTTCCCCCCGATAGGGATCGTCGACCACGCATTGACGCCGGCTCCCGTCTTGTACTTGATGTTGTTGTTCAACCAGTCCACGATCAGAGGGGTGGCTCCCCAGCCGCCGGCATGTGAGTTGCTCAGGTAGCCGCGCCAGACGAAGCCGCCGGCATCCGGGATCAGGTAGGCGCCGTACACATGGTGGTTGGGTATCGTGGTTTTGAAAAGCTTTTGCCAGGTGAAGTAGATCCCCTCGTCGTACCCCTGAGCGTTGGCGAGCGACTTGCCCAGCCAGATCTCGTCAAACCCCTGGTTGCCGGCGACGTTAACGCGCTGGGCGAGGATATACGTGGCGCCGAGACCCGGATCCCGAAACACGGATTGAAACGACCAGCTGAAACCGCCGCCACAGTCGGCGATCGGAACGATGGTGCCGCGATAGATGGGCGCGACAGTCCCAAGGGCGCCTGCCGCCGAATAGGGGGACTCGAAGAGCAGGATCGTGTCCGACCCCGAGCACTCGGAGCCCGGGCCCTCGGCCGCGGCCCACACCTGAACGTAGAAGAAGTATTTGGTTCCCGTCGCCCGGGTCCGCACGGTGGGAATCGCGTGGACGAAAGCCAGGTTGTTGATGTAGCTCGCCTTACACTGTCCCGCGCCGTAGCCGGGGCCGATGGTCAGCAGAAGCGGTTCGGTCTGGCACGTCCAGTTCTGTGTTTGCGGATTGAGGAACCACTGGCCGGCAAACTCGCGGCTCACCGACTCGGCTTTAAGCGGCAACGCCATCGCAGCCAGTAGGCCGACCAGCGGCCCAACACGATTCCTCAAGGTTTTCTGCGCTTGCATCTTCTCCATGGCGATCTCCTTTCGCCCCCGGGGGGGCGTGCTACAGAGAGATGCGCCATCGCGCGGCGCGGTCCGTCATTCGGGCTTATGCCGGGCGCGGATCTGCTCGATCTCGGCCAGCATTTTGTCGGGCCCCCGGACCTTGGAGAGATCCCCTCGATACACGTCCAACAGCGCGGCCCGCGCATCGCGCAGCAGGAGCGTCGCCTCGTCGTAGCGACCCTGGCCGATGAAAGATCTGGCCAACCAAATCTGCGCCTTGGCGCGATCGGGGTGAGGGGAAGCGAGTTTCCGGCGCCGGATCTCCAGGCACCGGCGCAGGTAAGGCTCGGCCTCCGCGAATCGGTCTCGCGCCAGATAGTTCCTGCCGATCTCTGCGAGAGCATGCGCCACGTAGGGATGGTCCGGTCCCTCGGCGGCGACCATGATCTCGTGGGCTTCGCGCGCGAGCCCGAGCGCTTTGGGCAGCTGCCGGTCATCCCGGTAGATCTGGGCGAGGAGCAGAAGAACCTGCCCCACCTGCCAGTGCGCCGCGCCGAGAGTCCGGCGCCGGATTTCGAGTGCCTGTTGGTACAGGGCGATCGCCTCGTCCTTGTCCTCTTCCTTGCCCTGCCCCGCGAGACTCGCCGCCAGATTGCACAGGGTCTCGGCCACCCGCCAATGGTTCGGACCGTACTGGGCGCGAGTCATTGCGAGCATTTCTCGTTCCAGGGCCTCTACCTCGGCGTAACGATCGCCCTGGAGCTGCAGCGCCGCGGCAAGGAGCGTTCGAGTGCTGGCCACGTCGGGATGCTCTTTTCCGAGGAGTCTTTGCTGCACCTGCAGATCCCGGCGGGCGGCGGCCTCGGCTTCCTTGAACTTACCCGCGTTGAAAAAGACGATCTCGAGCTTCGACCGGTCGCGCCAATAGCGGGGATCGCGCTCGCCGAGGGCTTTCCTTTCCAGGGCGAGCCCCTCTCGAATCAGGCGTTCCGCGTCGACGAAGCTCGCCTGGGCGCTGCGCAAATCCGCCAGCCCGAACAGAGTCTCGACCACGGCGAGGCCCGCGGGCCGTTCGGCGCGGCGAGCGATGGCGAGCGCCTCGCGATGGATCGCCTCGATCTCCGGCGCGGCCTTGGGGTGCACGCCCTGCGCGACGAGAGTCGCTCCGAGCCGGTTGAGAGTCCTCGCCAGGGCGAGGTCGCCGTCGCCGGAGTGGAGCCGCCGAACGGCCAGCGCTTCCTTCAGATACGCCACCGCGCCGGGCAGGTCGGACTGCTCGGTTCGCAGCTCGGCGAGGTGCTCCAGGCTGTCCGCAACCTCCAGAGAATCGGCGCCCGAGGCCTCTCGGCGTAGCGCCAGAGACCGGGCGAGGAGCGGTTCCGCCTCGGCATAGCGCCCGAGGCCGAGGTTCACCTCGCCGATGGCGTCCATCACGGCCGCCTGCACGTCCGGTTGGTCCGCCACTTCCCGCGAGACGCGATCCGCCCCCTGGTCGAGGATGTCGCGAGCGGTGAGCCTCTCTCCTTGGGTCTTGTACGGATCGGCCTGTTTGAAGGTGTCCACCAGGAAGGAGAGGGCGTACCGGGCCTTGTCGCGCTCTTCCTCGAGCTGTCGCCTCTGGACGATCAGGCTGGCGACGAAACCGGCCACCAGCAGAATCACGACCGCCGCCGCCGCGACCGCCGCGGTGTGGCGGCGCGCGAATTTGCGCATCCGATAGCGGAGGGTGTCGGCGCGGGCCGCGACGGGGAGGTTCTGTAGGTGCTTTTCGAGGTCGAGCGACAGCTGGGAGGCCGAGCCGTACCGCCGCCCGGGCTCCTTGCGCAACGCCATGAGAA